>Ga0318562_10001488_pt1 | contig 10593 bp, 4 predicted proteins | sample GRESIP066b5f18_FD_203688 | JGI IMG/M metagenome (GOLD analysis project Ga0318562, IMG submission 203688) | Tropical soil microbial communities from Luquillo Experimental Forest, Puerto Rico - GRE.SIPMG.066b5f18 | ecosystem: Environmental > Terrestrial > Soil > Tropical forest > Bulk soil...
GTGCAGTGCCTCACCATTGCCCGGCATGTCTTCACGGACCTCGGCCTAAAGCGCGTTGCGATCCTGCGCGTGAATAACCGCTACGGCCGCTTCGGCGTCATGAAGCTTCGCGACGCCGCGCGCCGCCTGGGCCATCCCATCGTCATCGAGCAGAAATACCTGCCCGGCGACACAGACTTCGCCCGTCAGTTGAAGGTCATCCAGGATTCGCGCACCGATGCCATCGTGCTCTGGGCCGACCAGGCTGAAGCCGCCGCCATTCTCAAGCAGATGCAGGCCCTGGGGATGAAACAGCGCGTCTTTGGAGCTTATCGGACGCTCGGGCCCGAATTGCTGGAAACGGCGGGGGCCGCCGCCGAGGGCTTCCAGGCCGTTTTCCCCTACGATCCCACGCGCAACAATACGGCGTGGCTCGACTTCAACCGCCGTTTCGAAGCGAAGTTCCAGGAGAAGCCCGAGCCGTTCGCCGCGCTCGCGTACGACGCGATGAACGCCCTTCTCGACTCCATCTGCAAGGCCGGCCTCAATCGCGCCCGCATTCACGACGCGCTGGCCAATATCGAGCAATACGACGGCGTCACCGGGCGCATGATCTTCGATCCCAACCAGAAGAACGTCGCACCCATGTACCTCGGGACGGTGCACAACGGGGCCATCACCTATCGCGTCGCGACCATGGAAAAGGTACCCGCTGCCCCGGCCGTTAGTTCAACCGCGCCGGCCCCGGATTCGCGGCCTCTGCCCTACGCCCGCATCGGCGAAGATGCCGTCGCCTATGCAGGCCCGCACCTGGCCGATGTTCCGCGCGGCGTGGCTCGGGTCGCTCTCTTTGGCCCGAAAGCCACAGCCATCGCGCAATCGCCGGACGTCCAGCCCGCACCGGGTGCTTCCTTCGAACTCATCCCCATCAACAGCGATCAGAACTGGGGCGCGGCCTCCACCCAATTGGTCCGCGCGCTCATCGACGAGCACGCGCTCGCAGTGATCGCGATGGATCGCGACTCCGCCCATCTTGCCGAGCAACTCGGCATCAAAGCGCTCGTTCCCGTCCTCGCCCTCAGCGGCGACAAATCGCTCACATCCAACAACGTCCCATGGATCTTCCGTCTCCCAGCCGAAACCACTCCGGCGTCGGCTCTCCGCCTCCTCTACGCCGCGGCGCAACAGAGCGGCCCCAACCCCGAGCGTCTGCGCGAGGTTCTCGCGTCCGGCCGCCCAGTGGAAGGAGTCACTTTTCTCTCCACCGGCGAGCCGAAGCTCTAAGAAAGAGAAGTTCTCTTCTCGCGATAGCCAACCTGCTAACTCGCTAACTTGCCACGTCGCGAATGCGACGCTAACTTGCCAAAAGAGCAACCCCGCTCAACTCCGGCACCTCAGTTGCTCCCGCCGAGAGGCGAACCCCCACATCTACCGCAAATCGAAAAGGCAGCCCGAAGGCTGCCCTTTCTTGTGATGTTGTCGCGACAGTTTACGGCAGGTAATAGCGGAACGACGTCCAGAACATGTTGTCGATGCCCTTGGCGCCGATGCCGCTGGCGCCGGACCAGCCCTGACGCTCGGCGTAGCCGTACTGGAGGCCCTGCCGCAGCCGGCCGTGCTCGCCCCGGTAAATGTCATACCAGTAGCCGGCCGTGGCTTCCTGCACGTTGCGGGTGTGGGCTCCGCAGGAGCCGGCTGGATAGTAATCGGTGGAGCCGCCGCTGAAGCCCGGGTTGCCGAAGGTGTTGCATGAGGAGTTGCTCAGCAGGCGCGAACCGTAGCCCACAGCCGCCGCCGATGGCGCGCCCCAGTGGCCGCCCCACGTGCCGCCGGCGGCCAGCTGCGCAGCCGTAGGCTTCGAGGTGCATTGCGAGGCCGAAGTGAAGCCCGTCGGGCAGAAGGTTGCAGTAGGACCGCCGAGCGTGGTCGAGCCCGGGCGCGCCCAGTCGTTGCGGCCCGCGTAGTCGATGCCGTAGTTCCCGTAGATGGCCAGGCGCGGCGATGGATTGACTTCCAGCGTGACCAGGCCGGAGAAGTTGTGCAGCGGAGAGAAACCGCCCCAGCTGTTGCCTGTCAGATCGGACAGGGTCGAGTTTCCGTAGCGGCCGAGGCCAGGGCCGTACATTGCCTTGCCGCCGAAAGAAACCATCTTGCCGGCCGGGACGCGGAAGCTGCCCGCCACGCCGCCCATGGTCACTTTATTCGAGATGGAGCCGTTGGACGTGGCCCCCGCGGTAACACTGGCCCCGGTCACGATGTCTTTCTGGCCGCCGTACTTCAGGGCGTCGGTGGTAACGCCCGGGTAAACCGTCTCGTGCGCGAAACGCCCGATTCCGATGATCTCATAGTGGCCGAAGCCGGGATCGATCGCCACCTTCACGATCAGGTCGGGGGCATAGTTGAACGAGTAGTTGGCGATGTTGCTGTTCGCAGGCAACACGTTGTAAACCGGGATGTACGTCGGGCCCACTGCGCCCGGAACATTGGTGTAGTTCTGGATGTAGGTTGTTAAGGCCACCGTGCTGATCGCCGCGTTGTAGTTGCCGCCGTTGGCGCCCGCGCTGCCCAGGACCGCGTAAGGCGTGTTGCCGGCCAGCGATGCCGTGTACAGGAGCTGCGGATTTTCAATCGCCGCGCCGACCGCGAGTTTATCCCATGTCTTGGTTACGCGCATTCCCCACTGCCGGGTCCACACGAAGCCCGGAACGTAATTCGGGTCGATGGTCTGCGGCGAGTTGATGTCGCCGGACAGGTTTGAAATCGCTTTCTTGGTTTCCGTAGCAAGAGACCAGAGCTGACCGCCCGTGAAGGCCCAGTGATTATTGGTCTCCGCCTGTGCCCAGACGACGCGCTGGCGCAACACGTAGCTGTTGGACTGGTTGTTATTGGAAGAGATGCCCGTTCCCAGAAAGTCAGCTTCGTAGTAACCGCGCAGCATTCCCCAATCCACCTTGCCTTCGGCCATGAGCGAGAGGCGCGACTGGCGCGCCGAACCGTAAAACTCGCTGAGCTGGTAGGCGTCGGCGTGTTCGTAGGGAATGCCATTGAAGGGGGTGGGAATGTCGCCGCCGGTGGCCTTCGAGCGCCACACGGTTTCACCCGTGGCGAAACCGCCAGGCGTGAGGGTGATGCCCTTGTAGTGGAGCGTGCTCGGACTGTTGATCGACTTCTTGATCGCGGTGGTCTCGTCCGAAAGGGTCGACGCAATCGAAACTTGGTTCGCCTTCAGGTCGGTCACCGTCGAATTAAGGGTGCTCACCGCCGCCGCATTCTGCGTCACGGCCGCCTGCTGCGCCTCGGCGGCCTGCTGCGCGCGCGCCGCTGCCGCCTGGGCATCGGCACGCTCCTCCCGCGCCTGGTATGCCCTGCAGATGAAAGTGGATGCTGGAGAAAATGAATTCGGATGAAGCGGTTCTTTCCTCTGCTGCGTCCGCTAGAAAGCCTCGCAGATTTTTGTGAATACTTGTTGAATTCACGGAGTTTTAATATAGCTATTCGCCTGCACCGCAAAGGGCTTATCGCTACAGGATAAGTCGTGACCGAATGGATTAACCGTTCGTTAACAATTAGGAGCTCGCACCGGCACACGTATTCCGGAGCCTTGACTTACTAAGTCGCCGGCGACAGGTATTTGCTTATTGAGAACGGCCCGCGCTGAGTAAGTTCGCCAGCAGCCGGTAAGCTCCCGGCACTAACTCCGGTAACTGGCGATACAACGCGTAGGCGACATAGATATAGGTGCCCTTGCCGGGATGAGCCACCAGCAATCCCCCTCGCTGCGGGTCCTGGCCTTCGTCGGCCGTCTCCGTCAGGGGAGTGTAGGACTTATCCCACGAATCGAGGAACCCGTGGCCGCGCTCCTCAACCCATCCCTGGAAATCAGCGGACGTAATCCGGTTGGGTTCCGTCATCAGCGGGTTCGAGGCATCGAGCAGCTTCATCGGCGACTGCTCGTCCACCACCCGCTCCGGCATCCGGTTGTTCATTGAAAGCGGAAACGGGGCGGGGAAGTTGCCGCCCTGGTACTGCACGATCAGGGCTCCTCCGTTGCGGACAAACTCGTCCAGCCGCGCCTGTGCAGCCGTCAGCACGGGCCGATTTGAATACGCGCGGATCCCGATCACGATCACGTTCCACGAACTGAGATCCCGGGTCGTGAGTTCAGAGTCGGACAAGAGGTGCGGTGTTACGCCAAGTTCTTCGATCGCGTCCGGCACCAGGTCGCCGGTTCCCATGACGTATCCAACTCGCAACCCTGTGGCGAGTTTCACGTCCACCTTGCGGGTTGTCAGTTGCGCGGGACGGTAGATGTTATACGGCGTCATTCCCTGGTAGCCGACGCTCTGCCATCCTGATTCGTAGGTGCGGTCTCCGCAGTGCGCCACGGCGTTCAGCGTGTATAGGCCCTTCTCCGCCGCTGCCGGCGTAATGGAAAAGAGCATCGGCTCCGAATCGCCGGGCGCCGTGCGTTTGAATTTCGCTTCCGCGGGCTCCGCGCGCCACCCGTCCGGCAGCTTAAGCGAGACTGTTCCTTCCGCCTTGCCCTGCGTGTGCACAGTCACCTTCGCCGAAAATGCGCCGCCGTTCAAAGGAAGGATGTGGGCTTCGGGGTCGATGCTCACTCCTACGGCCGGCGTGACCACCAGCGGCTCGTAGTACCCTCCGCGCCCGGTGGAGCGCTGCAGCGTCTGCACCACTTCGCCGATCCGAATCGGCACGCCATCGAAAGCGAACTCCGCCCATGCCGCAACCGGGTAGGGCGCGAAAGAGCGCTCCCTCCAGTCCGGATTCGAGATGTCGTAGTAGGGCTGCTCGATCGAAGGTCTTGTGAAGAACGGCTTGGTCGGCTCCGCGTCCTCCGGGACTTTCAGGCTGTAGATACCATCCGAGACGGCCTCGCCCGCCTGGCTCACAGGATCGCCGTGCTGCCATGCTTCTTTTGACGGGCTCTCAAACCAGGTCTTTTCGAGTTTCACGTCCGGGCACAGGCCCGACACGTGCACCCTCACCCTGAACTCATCGCCTGGCGAAACGCTGCGCCCCGTCTCGTCGGCCGAGTTGCCGCGGAACCCACCCTCCTGGATTTTCGACTCATTGGTGCGGAACGCCGTCAGCTCCAGGCCGAGCACAGCTTCAAGTGCCTCCTGGAAATCGCCTATCTTTGCATCCAGCTCAAACAGCAAGCTTGCTTTGGCCTGCGCATCCAGGTCGCTGGCCGCAACTTTCGAGCGCAGATCGAGCGTCTGCCGGTAAACGGGACTTAGCCGGTGAGCCGTCTCAATTCCCGCCTTGCATGGGCACGCGTTGGTCAGTTCCTCAAGCCCGTTGTCGATTCGCTTCAAACCATCTGCGAGCCACGGCGCATTCGGCGCGAGAGCGGCAAGACCAGCAAGGTTTGTATCGATGTCCACTCGCCGGTTGTGAAACAACCCTGTTTCTTTGGTTTCACCCGCATTGCCCCGCGCAACTCGCGGCGCCGCGGCCCACAAGTGATACCGCGCCGTGGCCGGTCCGCTCAGGGTCGGATTCGCGCCGCCGTTTTGCGACTTCTGCTCGCCCCATCCCTGCCGCGCAATCTGTGCGTAGGTGCGCCCCAGCGCCGGGTCCCAGTTGCCCACCGCCAACATGGCATCGGTCGAAGGCTGTCCTTCGATCCACTCGCCCGTCACGTAGTTCTTGAATTTCGCGGGCGCCTGCTTGCCCGTCGCGTAGTCGAATACCTTCCCGTTGTTGATGGGCGCAAACGGCACCATTCCGTAGACCGCCAGCGGCTGCCACGGTTCGATCCCGTTCTTCAGTTGATCCGGGAACACATTCGGGTCCCCCGCAGCCTTGAACACTTCCTGCGCAATCTCGCCTGAAACCTGGTGCTGCCCATGCCCGTCGCTCACCGCGCCGATGAAGGTCGCGAAAATCACCTCCGGCCGCTCCTTGCGCACCGCCAGCACCGCGTCGTACAGCACGCGCTCGTGTCCCCACCGTGCGAACGCCTCTTCCTGCGTCTTTGAAAATCCGAAGTCGGCCTCCGTACCCCACACCTGCTGGGTCCCGTAGTACTCGCCGGCCTTCAGCAGTTCCTGCGTGCGGATCACGCCCAGCGCATCGTAGGTCTCCGCCGACATCGCGTTCTGCCCGCCCTCGCCGCGCGTCATCGTGAACAGGCTCGTCCGCACTCCCAGCCCGCGGCTCAAATAAGTGAGCAGCGCCCCGTCCTCGTCGTCCGGATGCGCAACAATGTCCATCGCGCTGGCAGTCGTTCTCAGCCGGCGCAACGCCTGCTCCAACGCTGCCGCTCCGCGATCCTCGGGCAACGGCAGTGCGGCTGTACCTGGCTCGCGCGACGACAACGTCAGCGGCGAATCAACCTCGGCTTGTTGCGCGCTCAATTGAACCGGGCTCGAAGCAAGTGAAAGACCGGCCACGGCGGCCAGCGACACGGCTGTGCGTACTATTCTCTGGGCAGGGAACATAGTCATCGTCAGTGTACAATCCGGTGAGGGCATGAGCCTTCCGAACGCCACCTCCAACTCTCCCGCCGCGACGGGCGCAGCGCATCTCGAACGCCGCATCGGCCTTCGCTCCGCGGTTCTCTTCAACATGCTGGAGATGATCGGCGTCGGTCCGTTCATCACCCTGCCACTGGTCATCGCTGCGGCAGGCTTCCGCCTTTCCGTTTGGGCCTGGATTCTGGGCGCGGTCATAGCCGTCGCCGATGGCCTCGTCTGGGCCGAACTCGGCGCCGCCTTCCCGCAGGCCGGCGGATCCTACGCATTCCTCCGCGAGATCTACGGCCCCAACCGCGCCGGCAACTGGCTCAGCTTCCTATACGTGTGGCAACTGAGTTTCTCCGCGCCTCTGTCAATCGCCTCCGGTTGCATCGGGCTCTCCAGCTTTCTCGCCTGGTTCTGGCCCGGCCTCAACCAGGCTCCCTTCGCGTTTCTACCCGCGCTCCATTATGCCAACTTCGCTGCGGCCGCCGCGTGTCTTCTGGTCACAGCACTTTTGTACCGCCGCCTCAGCGTTGTCACTGGAACCGCATGGGTGCTCTTCATCGGCGTAATGGCCGCCATCGCGGGAGTCATCGTGTCCGGGTTCGCACACGCCTCCGCACTCGGCGGCTGGCACATGCCGCCCGCTCCGCAAATGGCCTTGCCCGTGATGCTGCGCGGGCTGGCGCAGGGAACCCTGCTCGCCACCTATTGCTACTGGGGCTACTACAACATCACCTTCCTCGGCAGCGAAGTGCGCCGCCCCGAGCGCACCATTCCCCGCGCCATCCTCCTCTCCGTCACATTTGTCTCCGCGTTCTACGTCCTGATGAACATGGCTGCGCTGCCCTCCATGGCCAACGCGGGAGCGCACGCCGCGGACAATGTCATCACCCGCGTGCAACTGGTCGCCGACATTGCGCGATCTGCCTTCGGCTCCTGGGCCGGCCACACCATGGCCGCGCTGGTCGTGTGGACTGCCTTCGCTTCAGTCTTTTCGCTTCTCCTCGGCTACTCGCGCGTGCCCTATGCCGCCGCCCAGAACGGCAATTACTTCCGCTTCCTCGCCGCCATTCATCCCCGCCACAACATTCCCCATCGTTCGCTGGTCGCGCTCGGCCTGGTTGCATCCTTCTTTTGTTTCTTCACCCTTCAACAGGTGATCACCATGCTGGTCATCACCCGCATCCTGCTGCAATTCTTTCTGCAGCACATCGGCGTGATGATGCTGCGCGTGCAGCGCCCCGATCTCGATCGCCCCTTCCGCATTCCGCTCTACCCGCTTCCCCCGCTGGCGGCGATGGCCGGCTTCCTTTTCATCCTCGTCAATCGGACCCATGCCCTCGGCGGTCTCGCCGTCGCGGCTGCGATCGCGATCTCCGGCACAGTCATCTACATGCTCCGCGCCCGCCGCCTCCACCAATGGCCCTTCGCCCCGGAGTCCAGCGTGTCGTGAGTCAAAGGCCAGCACCAGAAAGACTGCCGTCATCCTGAGCGAAGTTTGGCCGTATTACGGCCAAACGCAGTCGAAGGACCTGAATTTACTTTTCGGACGAATTCAGACTCGCACTGTTCCTTGTTCCCTCCTTCTCCGTGACAATCATCACTTCACAGCCAATATCCGGCCGACTACATTCCTCACCAGAACCCGATTCGTCGGCGTAAAATTGTGCCACGCTCCGGTGAGGTGTCCCCGATGTCTTTGAAATTGAACGTGAACAATGTCGTTCGGACGGTCGATGTGCCGCCCGACACGCCGCTCCTCTGGGTCCTGCGCGACGTGCTCGACCTCAAAGGCGCAAAGTACGGTTGCGGCATTGGCGTCTGCGGCGCCTGCACCGTGCTGGTTGGCGGTAAGGCGGTGCGTTCCTGCGCGACCCACGTGGGCAGCGTGGTGGGCGAACCGATCACCACCATCGAAGGCCTCTCCGAGGACGCCACCCACCCTGTGCAGCAGGCTTGGGAGGCGATCGATGTGCCCCAGTGCGGCTACTGCCAGTCCGGCCAGATTATGGCCGCCGCCGCCCTGCTGAGCAAGACGCCCCATCCCACCGACGCCGACATCGACGCGGCCATGAGCGGCAATCTCTGCCGCTGCGGAACCTATCCGCGCATCCGCCAGGCCATCCACAAAGCCGCCGCGGCCGGCCAGGCCGTCTCGAAGGCGTAAGGAGGCAGCCATGACGATTGCAGCCAATCTCGACCGCCGAAGCTTTTTGAAGATGACCGCCCTCGCCGGCGGAGCCTTCGCGCTGGGCCTCTACCACAAGCCGTGGGCCATGGCGCAGGGACCGGGCAAGCGGCCCTCTTTCGCGCCCATGGCATTCGTCCGCATCGACCCCGGCGGCACTGTGACCGTGATGGCCAAGAATCCCGAAATCGGCCAGGGCGTCAAAACCATGCTGCCCATGCTGGTGGCCGAGGAACTCGACGTCGAGTGGAAAGACGTCCGCGTCGAGCAGGCCGATGCCAACCAGGATGTGTTCGGGCCGCAGTTCGCCGGCGGCAGCATGTCCACCCCCATCAACTGGGACCCGCTCCGCCGCGTCGGCGCTGCCTATCGCCAGATGCTCATCACCGCGGGCGCGCAAACCTGGGGCGTGCCCGAATCTGAGGTCACGACGGACTGTAGCAAAGTGGTGCACAACTCCTCCGGGCGCAAGCTCACTTACGCCGAGTTGGCCGCCAAGGCCGCAACGGTCACTCCGCCCGACCTGAAATCCGTCAAGCTGAAAGACCCGAAAGATTTCCGCATCATCGGCAAGTCGCAACCCGGCGTGGACAATCGCGCCATCGTCACCGGCAAGCCCATCTTCGGCATCGACGTGACCGTGCCCGGCATGCTCCACGCCGTCATCCAGAAGTGCCCCGTCTTCGGCGGAACGGTGAAGACCGCCAACACCGACGAAGTCTCCAAGCTCCCCGGCGTCCGAAAAGTCATCGTTCTCGACGGAACCCTTTCCAAAGATCCCGTGGCCGGTTGGGAACCAGGCATGGAACCCGGAGTTGCCATCCTCGCCGACACTTGGTGGCAGGCGCAAAGCGCACGAAAGAGCCTAAAGGTCGATTGGGACTACGGCCGCGGCGCCACCCAGAACAGCGACGAGTACGCCAAGCGCGCCGTCGGGCTGCTGAAGTCGCGGCCCGAGACCGGCATCCGCAAATACGGCGACGTAGACGGCGCCCTCAAATCGGCCGCAAAGGTTCTTGACGCCACCTACGCGTATCCGTTCCTCGCCCACGGGACTCTCGAGCCGCAGGACACCACAGCCTCTTTCGCCGACGGCAAAATCGAAATCTGGACCACCAGCCAGACGCCCGGCGAGGGCAAAGGCATGGTCGCCAAGGTACTGGGCCTCGATCCGGCCGCCGTCACGGTCCACATGTGCCGCACCGGCGGCGGCTTCGGCCGCAAGCTGATGAACGATTACATGGTAGAAGCGGCTGTGCTCTCCAAGCAGGCCGGCAAGCCCGTCAAGCTCGTCTGGTCGCGCGAAGACGACATCACCCACGACGCCTACCGCCCCGGCGGCACCATCGGCCTGAAGGCGGGGCTCGACTCCAGCGGCAAGCTCGTTGCCTGGAGCCAGCACCTCGTCACCTACGGGGAAGGGAAGAAGATCGTCCAGTGCGGCGACATCGAGGGGAACGAATTCCCGGCGGGCCGCGTTCCCAACTTCTCCATCGGCATGACCGCGATGCCTCTCTGGCTGCGCTGCGGTGCCCTGCGCGCGCCCGGGGTCAACGCCTACGGCTTCGTGCACCAGTCGTTCCTTGACGAGTTGGCCGCGGCCGCAGGCCGCGATCCGCTGGACTTCCAGCTTGAAATCCTGGGCAATGCCCCTGCGCCGGAAACCAGCGTCGACTTCAAGAATCCCGATGTCCTGAATCCCGACCGTATGAAGGGCGTTCTCGAACTGGTGGCGGAGAAATCCGGCTGGCGCAATCGCAAGAAGACGCCCGGCCGCGGCATGGGCATCGCCGCGTACTTCTGCCATCTCGGATACTTCGCCGAAGTGGCCGACGTGAGCGTAGACAGCGCCAGCCGCATCACCGTGCACCACGTTTGGGCGGCAGGCGACGTCGGCAGCCACATCATCAATCCCGCCGCTGCCGAGAACATGGG
>Ga0318562_10001490_pt1 | contig 10590 bp, 7 predicted proteins | sample GRESIP066b5f18_FD_203688 | JGI IMG/M metagenome (GOLD analysis project Ga0318562, IMG submission 203688) | Tropical soil microbial communities from Luquillo Experimental Forest, Puerto Rico - GRE.SIPMG.066b5f18 | ecosystem: Environmental > Terrestrial > Soil > Tropical forest > Bulk soil...
CAGAGCTACAATCCGTTGCTCGCTTTCGCACTCGCGAGCGTGGTGCTCGGGATGGTTCCCTTCCTGGTTGTACCCGCCTTGAGGCGCTAGGTGTATCCGGGGTAACCTGCAATCTTCCTTGTTACCGGGAAACCACGGACGACTGACACGTGTGTTCCAGAAAAAAAATGCGAAACCGCGGGCTCAAAGCCTCGATTGCGGTGTTTCGTCCACATGACGAAAATGTCAGCACAAATTGATGGTCCGTGGCTTGCAGGGTGGAACCGAATGCGATTCAAGTCGCACGGGAATTGGATGGAAGGGCGCAAATCATGAATTCACTGTCTCGCTTTCAACCGGCTCTGTTGAGCCTGTTCCGCTTCATCACCGGCCTGTTGCTGTTTCAGTACGGCATCGCCAAGATCTTCAAGTTTCCGGCGGTCCCCTACTTCGCCGATATCCCGCCGCTGATCTGGACGGCCGGTGCGCTCGAGCTGGTGCTCGGCGCTGCTCTGATGCTTGGCCTGTTCACACGGATCGCGGCCTTCATCCTTGCCGGCGAAATGGCCTTCGCCTATTTCCTCGGTCACATGCTCAAGACGGGTACGCCGGTGTTTCTGCCGCTGCTGAACGGCGGCACCGCCGCGATTCTGTTCTGCTTCGCCTGTCTTTATATCTCCGCGGCCGGTGGTGGCCCGATCAGCGTGGACGCGCTGGTGCGTAAGGAGAGCGACGAGCCAAGCGGGGCCCTCGCGCGCCGCTGAGACCTCGCTATCGAGATCGGCACCGGCAATTGTCGCCGCCGGTGCCGCTTTATCGCCCGCCGAGCACGTTCCAGATAATAGCCAGTGCCGCGACCAGCAGCACGGTCATGATGATGCGATTCACGAATCGGTTCATTGCGGGCCCAGGTCTGGCTGGCTCAAACGCCGATCGCCTTAGGCCAATTTTCTCCACGATCTGAACAGACGCAAACGGGCGCCTCGCCGCTTCGCGCTATCGTCGCGCGAGATTGCAGCCGCTCGATAAAGGCCGCGATGAACCCGTCGCGCTGTCGCCCGATTGCGTCGGCAGCTCGTCGAACGGCGAATTCTGCTTGCCGGTGTTGAACTCGAAGATCTTGCGGAACAGGCCTGGCGCCATCGCCGAGATCGGATTGACACGCATCACCGGCGATGCGGGCGTGCCGACGACTTCGTAGGTGACGCCGATCAGGCCCTCATTGTTGCCGCCGCCGAGGAAGATGCCGAACAAGGGTATCTGCCCAAAGATGTTGTTCACCCCGTACATCGGCACGAAGGTACCGCTCATGCACACCTGATTGCCCGGATAGTCGATCGAGCCCTCGATGGTGGCGCCGATCATCGGCCCCTTGACCACGCCGTCGCGGATCGTCAGCGCGCCGTTCTGCCGGGTGAACTCTGCGCGCAGCGCGCTGAAGGCGATGCCGCCTTGGGTGCCGTTCGCCGCCCCCGCTGCAACACGCTCGAGCTGGGCCTCGCCCTTCACCGTGAAGTCGCGGACGCTGATCAGGCCTTCCCGGGCGGAGTTCGGTTCGGAGGTCGGCGGCTCCATGGCCACGACCATCTGGCCGCCCACGGCCTTGGTGTAGGTGTCGGTGAAACGCAGGAAAGCGCCGGCATCGTTGGTCTGGAGATAGATCACCTCGCGGCCACCCTGCGCGCGCCCGCCGCGCAGATCTGCCGCCACAGGCGTGTCGCGACCGACCTTGCCGCTGAGCGTGAAGGCCTTGATGGCACCGCTCCGCCGCGACATCTTGGCATCGACGCTACGCATCGCCTCGCCGTTGAAGCCGGCGACCGCGCCGAGCTTCACGTCGATGTCGAAGTCGACATTCTTCAGCTTGCTCTTGCCGTCGTCCTTGGAATTGCCCGAGATCGCCGACTTCAGAAAGCCGCGGCCATCGAATACGTCGCCGCGCATGGTGCCCCTCACCACGCCGTCGGGACCGCGCTCCACCTTCAACGAGGCCTTGTCGCCGTCGGTCGGCGAATAGGTCGGGAAGTTCGCATTCATGAGGTCACCGTTCTGGTCGACCTCGACCGAGCCGCGGATCGAGACGCCGCCGCCATCAACCACGATGTCCTCCAGCCGTGTCGACTGCGCCGTCGGCACCACTTTGAAGGTTGCCTTGCCCGATTTGCCGGGCAGCTTCACCCAGCCGGGCAGGATGTTGTCGAGCTTGACCGACGTCAGGTCGGCCTCGACGGCAAGCTTCGTGGTCTGGTCAGCGCTGCTGGCGATCTTGCCGGAGAGTTTGATCGGCAGCGAACCGCTGACGGCGGGGCTCAGATCGAATCCCAGACGGGCACGGCTCGCGTCGTCAAGCGTGGTCTGCATCTTTACGTCCGCATCGCCCTCGGTCGGCTTGCGGTAATCGAGGGACGTCGCCTGCCCGTTGATCTTCACGTCGCCCTTGACCTGATAGCCCTGGTTGTTAGCGACGATCTTGAGGTTGTTCGCCTCGAGCTTCTGGTTCATCACCAGCTTGTCGGCGGCGAAGCCGTTGAGATCGGCGGTGACAGCGTAGGTGGTATCCGCCTTGGTCAGTTCCCCCTTGACCGGCATGGCGAGCGTGATGTTCGCCGCGAATGTCCCCTTGCTGGCGTTGGGATCGACAAAGGTCGCGGATAGATCGCTCAACCGATCATTGGCGAGAATCTCGGCCGCCGCCGGCACCGGTCCATCGACACGGAATTTGCTGCGCGACGGCGACGGCTTTGGCGCCATGTCCGGCACCTCGAAGGTGAAATCCGAGATCGTGATCTTGCGTCCCGCGGGCGTATCGGCGATGCCCTGCCCGATCGTCACCGTCGCGGTGCGTCCGGTGACATGCGCCTTCAGGTCCGCGTCATGCACCGACGGCATGCCGTCCACCGGATGCACCGCGACGCCGCTCGCAACTATGTTGACCGATAGACCGTCATCGGGGATTGGCGGGCCCTTGCGGGGCAGATTGCGCACCGGCGAGTTGATGCCGACCTCGATGCGCTGGAGCGTGCCGCGCTCGATCCGCTCGATCACCCACTCGCGAAGCTCCGGCACGATCAGCGTCGGCCACATCCGCTTCAGGGCGGAAGCCGACATCGGCGTGCCCGCAAAGCCGAGCGTCAGGCGCGGCTCGCCTGAATAGTCGATGCTACCGGTGCCGGCAACGCCGATCTCCCCATTGCTGATATCGGCCTGCGTCAGCATCACACGCTTGTGGTCCGTATCGAAACGGAAGCCGATGGCAATGCGGTTGAAGACCAGCGGCGGCTCGTTGTCGATGCCGCCGAGCAGGATCGAGCCGCCACTGAAGCCGAGCTGCCAGTCGTTGGTGCTGCCATTGGGGGGCTCGAGATGCGCGAGCAGTGTGACGCGGTTGGCGCCGGAGATGATCTTGAACGGTGCGACCAGCACCCGCCGCCCAGCGTCCCACTCGACGTTGATCTCCGCCGAGTCGATCCCCATCGGATAGTCCGGCGTGTCCGTATCGATGATGGTGCCTGCGCCGACAGAGATCTTGCCGCGGAAATAGGTCGGCAGTCCGTCTCGGCCGAGCTCGCCCTTGAGCTCGCCGGTCAGCGGCAGGTCGGCGTTGTAGGTCAGATCCTTCAGCCGAAGCGCCAGCAGGATATTGGAGGTCGAGACCTTGTCGGCGTGGATGTCGACCGAGCGCACGCCGTTTTCGGCAGGGCCGATCGTGACGCGCAGGGACCATGGATGGGCGCCCTCTTCGCCGAGGCTGAGCGCCACGCCGCCACCATGCGGCCGGCGCAGACTGAGGCTGATGTTCTCAAAGCTCCATTTGCTGCCACGCTGCTGATCGTCGACGATCAGATTGCCGTTCTTCAGGCCGATCTCGTTGAGGTTCTGGCCGTCGAGCCCGGTCATGCTGAGGCTGTCGAGCCAATCGAGACCGGCGAGCAGTCCGCTCTGCGCGTTGCCTGGAGATGATGCCGAGTCGGAAGCGGACGGTGCAGCGGGGGCCGTGGGCACGGGTGGCAGCGCCGACCCCGGACGTGGGAAGGTCGGCGGCAGGCCCGCCTCCTTCTTTGATGCGACGCCGGTGGCGAGCGGTTTTGCGGTGTCACCGGCGGACACCGTGACGGTCCCGTCGGGCGCGATGCGAATCGCGAGTTCGGCATCGACGAGATTGAGGCTCTCGGCGCGCAGCCTGCCCATCAGGAGCGCAATACCCGACAGCCGCACTTCGGCCTTAGGCGCGCTGGCGACGATGGCGTGATCGTGGTCGCGGACGATGATGTCGCGGATGCGTACGGCGATTCGAATCCGCCCCGCGCGCTCGATCTGGGTGCCGCCAACCTCGACGGTGTTACCGTTGCCGATATTGTCCTCGATCGCAGCCGCAAGCCATGGCGTCGCCATGTCGAGATTGATCGGACCGGCGCCAAGCCGCCACCACAGCGCGCCAAAACAACCGACGAAGACGACGACAAGGACGCCGATGACCAGGGCGAGCCGCTTGACCCAGCGATCAGCCGCGAGCCAGCGCCCGAACGCGCCGAACCTGTCACCCAGGCGATGAAAGCCGGAATTGGAATGGGACAACAGCCGGCGCGCCCGGTGGCCCGCCGCCTCCTCCTGATCCGGATCCCAATCGACGTCGTCCCATTCCGGAGGGTCCTGCACTCCGGTGCACCGATCGAGGTCCCGGTCGTAGTTCTGGGGCGACGTCCTTGCCATTGCCTCTCGATACAGGCGCCCATCCTTGGATTGACCGCCACCGGGGCCGCAACCGTCCACAGGGACCAAAGGCCCCTGCGCCGGCATTGCTGCCATTCCTCGAATGTTCCTGCTGTTCGTCATTTCGCCCCGAGAGCGCGTTCAACGAGCAGTGGGGTGGTGCTTGGAATTCCTTGTAACCATACTCCGGCGTCGTCAGACTTGCCCAGCCGAGGGCCCGACTCCGGCAAACCGGACGAGAGCTGCAATACCGCTCTGGTTGACCCGCTGAAAGCGTCGAAAGGAAGGCGTATGTCCAAGGAAACGCGAAAGAAATCGTCCAAAACGGCCTCCGGCAGCGCGAATTCCACGAAAACGGGGACTAAAGCGAGGACCAAAACGCGGACTACGGCGACAAAGAAGCCCGCGACGGCGCAGCGGGCAGCAACACACAAATCAACCAGGAACGCAGCCGCAACAGCATCGCATAAGGCCGCATCGAAACAGTTAAAATCCTCCGAATTGACCGGCGCACCTACGAAGGCCGCCGGAGGCGCCCTGTCCGAAGGCCAGAAGGCCCCCGTCTTCAGCCTGCCGCGCGACGGTGGCGGGGTGGTGACGCTGTCCGACTATGTCGGCAGGAAGCTGGTCCTGTTCTTCTACCCCCGCGCCGATACGCCGGGCTGCACCCGGGAGGCGATCGACTTCACACGGCTGAGCGGCGCGTTCGCGGAGGCCGGCGCGAGCGTGCTCGGCATCTCGGCCGACCCACCCAAAGCTCAGGAGAAGTTTCGCGACAAGCACAAGCTCGCCGTCCCTCTCATCTCGGATGAGAGGCACGAGATGCTAAAGGCCTATGGAGCTTGGGGCGAAAAATCGATGTATGGCAAGACCTTCCTCGGAATTCTTCGCACTACGGTGCTGGTCGGCGCCGACGGCAAGGTGGCGCGGATCTGGCGTAGCGTGCGGGTCGACGGCCACGCCGAAGACGTGTTGGCGGCGGCAACATCTCTTTAACCAGTCCCTCCAATTCGAACGGTCCCATTTCCGGAAAATTAACCATGACCAGCCCAGATTGCTGCGGCAATTGAGCCGTACGGAACCTTTCCGACCGGCGCGGGAGTGCCGATGTCGAAAAGTTCTGCCCAATACTCGCAGTCCCCCCAGCATCACCCTTACGACCACGGGCGGCCCATCAACCGCCGTCCTGCCAGCCCCGTCGCCGCGATTCCCCTGCCCGCCGTCGATGACGCCTACACCATCGTGCATCACGGCAAGCAGGTCCGCTTCGGACCCGTGGTGTTCTGGATCGTGGTCGGGACCATCGTGCTGCTCGGATTGTGGTCGGCAGCGACCGCCACCTATTTCGCCTTCCGTGACGACGTGCTGACGCGGCTGATCGCCCGCCAGGCCGAGATGCAATATGCCTATGAGGACCGCATCGCCGAGCTCAGGGCCAAGGTAGACCGCACGACGAGCCGCCAACTGCTCGATCAGGAGCAGTTCGACCAGAAACTCGACCAGATTATGAAGCGCCAGACGGCGCTGGAGTCCCGGGCAACGGCGCTCGGTGCCATGCCCGACGTGACCGGATCGATCCCCCGCTCGGCACCGCAACGCGACGCCAACCCGACTCAAGGCACCCCAAAGCCCTCACCGATCAGCGACACCGTGATTTTCGTGGCGCCGCCGGATCGCGAAGCACGGCTTGAATCGCGCACACCTGTCGTCGCCAGCTCGCCGCCGAACCAGTTCGCGAAGGCCCAGGGCTTCGACAATGTCCTGGGGCGCTTGCAGAACTCGCTTGATCAGGTCGAGAAACGCCAGATAGCGGCGCTCAGTGCCGTCGAGGACAGCATGGAATCACGCGTGCGCCGGATGCGCGGCGTGGTCAGCGATCTCGGTTTGAATCTGGCAGATCTTGAAGCCGCCGTGCCGCGCACCGCGATGGGGGGCCCGTTCGTCGCGCTTAAATTGACGCCGAGTGCAGGCCCGTTCGAGAAACAGCTCTATCGCATCAACACCACACGCGCCGAGGTGGATCGTCTGAACCGTACGCTGGCGCTGGTACCCTATCGCAAGCCGGTCATCGGCGAGGTCGAATTCACCTCGGGTTTCGGCGTCCGGAGCGATCCCTTCCTTGGCCGACCCGCGATGCATACCGGCCTCGACTTCCGTGCCTCGACCGGCGATCCCGTCCGCGTCACCGCCAACGGCAAGGTGGTATCGGCCGGATGGTCTGGCGGATACGGCCGGATGGTCGAGGTCGACCACGGCAACGGACTCTCGACCCGCTACGGCCATCTTTCCGAGATCATCGTCAGGGTCGGAGAGGTCGTGAAGATCGGCCAAGTCGTCGGCGCCGTCGGCTCCACGGGCCGCTCGACCGGTCCGCATCTGCACTACGAAACCCGAATCGACGGCGAAGCGGTCGATCCGCAGAAGTTTTTGCGCGCCGGCGTGCGCCTGAGCGCGGGCTAGACTCTGCCGCACGCAGTTATTCTCGGACGACATCGACGACGCGCGCGCCTTCCCTCAGCGTCTGCCGCCGCCCATCCCGCCGCCGGGGCCACCGAATCCGCCACCACCCGGGCCACCGCCGGGACCTAACGGACCGCCGGGCGATCCAAGGCCGCCCGGACCCGACGGGCCGCTAGGACCCGACGGGCCGCTCGGACCAGGCGGGCCACTCGGACCAGGCGGGCCACTCGGACCAGACGGACCAGAGCCGGGAGCGCCGCCTGGTGTCGAGCCAGGCGCGGCTGGGCCTGGCTGCCCGCCCGTCGAACCGGGCGTGCCGCTTCCCGGATGCAGGATCGAGCCGCCGGGCGCGCGGCCTGGGCTGCCCGGCCCCTGTAGCGACGATCCCGGGAACTGGCTGAGCGCCTGCACCGATTCGACCTGCAAGCCGCGCGAGCGATCGAACATACCGTTCAGCACCACCCGCGCTTCGCCTGCACTGGGTGCAAAGCGCGATCCGTCGCGAGCGACGAGGCCGGAGCCGAGCTGTAGATTCGTCCCCGCCCGCTCGACATAGGCCTCGACCGACAACCGGGTCGCGCCGGCAAGATCCGAGAAATTGTCGACCCTGGCATGCGTGACCCGAAGCATGCCCTGGCTTGCGCTGCCCTCGACCCGAACACGCTGGCCGACGAGCGCGACATCCGCACCGTTCAGCCGCAGGCCGCCGATATGCAGTCCGTCGGGACCCCGTTCGACCAAACCCGAAACCCGCGCAGTGGCACTGCGACGCTGCTCGACGAGGCTTGCGACGATCGTGCCGTCGATGCGGCGCAGCCCGAACACGGCGACCTGCGTACCGACGCGGCGCCAGCCCTCCTGGCCGCTCGACAACACCTTCTGGCCAAGCACGGTGATCTCGTTGCCCTTCACCGCCTCGATCGGACCCGCAACCTCGCTGGCAATAGCAATGCTGCGCGTGGCCAGCGTGCCGTCGGCCTGCCGGACGGCAACCACGCGTGCGAGCTGTCCGATGCGCAAGCTCTTGGTTGTCGCCTGCTCGCCATCGATCCGCACCGGCACGTCGCTCGCGTAAGTAATGCGCTCGCCATTGACGTAGATGCTGCCAAAACGCTGGATCACGCCGACGATGCCAGTGCCGCCGATGCCGTGATCATCGCCGCGCGTGATCCCGGTGCCCCCGATGCCCTGATCGGTACCCCGCTTGGCTTGCGCCCAGGCGGCGGCCGTTCCGGCCAGCCAGAACCCCGTGAGCAGCAGGCGGCGGGAAATGCGCGGCGGCGTGGTCATGCCGGACCGCCCCCGCCGCTTCCGTCGGTCGCGTCGTCGACGTCCTCGCAATAGATGTAGATGCCGAAATTCCAGCGGGCGTCGCCGCCCTTGTCCTTGGCGAGCGCGCGGTTCGCTTCGCGGTTGGCAGTCTTCAATGCCTCCATCGCAAGCTCGCGCGAACGCGCCTCGAGCCGTTTTGCCAGTTTCGGCGACAGGCCGTTGTAGTGAACCGCGCGCTCGAGGAAGCGCGGCGCGGGACCCGACACGTTGTCAGCCGCCGCTGCGATATGGTCGTGCAGATTCCGGCCGAGATAGTGCCATTTGCTATCGTCCTCGCCGCGCGGAACGAAGGCGGCCTCGACCAGTTCGATCTCATCATCGCCGTTGATGGTGACGAGCCCGCGATCGAGCCATTCGTCGAGCACCGCACGTGCGCGCACGTCCTTGGTGACGGAGGCGACAAGCTGCTCGAACGAGGGGGCTTCCCCCTCTGCCGTCCGCGGCAGGGGCAGCGGTTCGCCCTTCGCATCTGTGAATTCGGGGACGGCAAGCCAGCGCGCGATCACGGCGCTGGTCAACGATACCGCCGCCGGCGCCTCGTGCACGGGCGCGCCGGCACCACGCAACCGCGCAACCTCCTTGCGGTGAATGCCGGTGAGCAGGCTGACGCGGCTGTCGGTCTGCTCCTTTCCTTCGAGGGCGAAATCGTGCTCGGCGACGTTGACGAACAGCTCACGGAGCAATTGCGCCAGCGCCGGAAAGGTCATGCCGCTGCGGATGCAGAGCCGCACCAACGGGCGAAGCAGCCGCGCCAAAGGCGCGTGCAGCTTTGCCGCGGCGTTCGGCGGTGGGGAAGCCGACCGATCCGCCGCCTTGGACCCGGGCTTGACGTTCATGACCAAATTGTAGCGACGCCCCGCGTGGGACACAATCCCACTTTTTTGTTCCACTCCGTTGACGTGGTAAATTTTCCCACATATACGAGACGCCACTGAGGGCGCGACTCGAGAGGGGAAGTTGACCCATGCCTGACCGCCTGGTCTGCAATTCCATGACTAATTCCAGACATCCCGACCGCCCCCGCCGCGGCGTGATCTTCATCTCGACGTTGGCCGTGCCGTTCGTCGCGGCGTTTTTGGTCGGCTGAGCGGAGCGCGACGATGAACTCTGTCAGCGAACCCACCCGCGGCCCGTCAGTGCTGCACATCTTCAAGGTTTACTATCCCGACCTGTTCGGCGGCACGCTCACGGTGATCCGCGACATCTGCGCGAGCCTGAAGGACGCCTTCACGTCCGCCGTGCTGGTCTGCTCGAAATCTGCCGAGCGCCGCGAGATCGTCGTCAATGATGTTGCGGTGGAACGCGTGCACTCATTCGGCGACGTGCTCTCGCTGCCGGCCGCCCCCACCTATCCGTGGCGCCTGTGGCGCCGAATCGCGCAGCACGACCTTTTGGCGCTGCACGCCCCCTTCCCGCTTGCCGACCTCGTCTTCGCGTTTGGCCTTGGCCGCAAGCGGCCACTGGTTGTGCATTGGCACGCCGACATCGTCACGCATGCGGGCCTGCGCTGGTTCATCGAGCCGTTGATGCGCCGGACGCTGCGCCAAGCAGCCGCGATCATCGTCTCCGATCGCGTGTTGGTCGACAATACGCCGCTGCTCAGGGAATTCGCCGGCAAATGTCATGTCGTGCCGTTCGGCGTCGACACCACGAAATATGATTGGCCCAGGCTCCAGCCCGATCGCGTCAACGATCGTGGACGGCTCGTGCTCGCCTGCGGCCGGCTCGTTCCCTACAAGGGCTTTGACGTCCTGATCCACGCCGCCGCAGGGCGGAATTTTGAGGTCTGGATCGTCGGCGAAGGCGCCGAGCGCGCGCGGCTCGAGCAACTGATCGACGAACTCGGCGTCGCCGACCGTGTCCGGCTGCTCGGCTCCGTACCCGATTGCGAGCGCGTCAAGCTGATGTGCATCGCCGACGTGTTCGTCATGCCGTCGGTGACGAATGCCGAGACGTTCGGCCTCGTCCAGCTCGAGGCAATGGCGGCAGGCCGGCCCGTCGTGAACACGGCGCTGGACACGGCCGTGCCGCATGTCGCGCGCCACGGCATCGAGGCGATCACCGTGCCGCCCGGCGATGCCGCCGCACTCGGCGATGGCATCGATACAC
>Ga0318562_10001491_pt1 | contig 10586 bp, 8 predicted proteins | sample GRESIP066b5f18_FD_203688 | JGI IMG/M metagenome (GOLD analysis project Ga0318562, IMG submission 203688) | Tropical soil microbial communities from Luquillo Experimental Forest, Puerto Rico - GRE.SIPMG.066b5f18 | ecosystem: Environmental > Terrestrial > Soil > Tropical forest > Bulk soil...
CACCTGTTCGGCCCTTACGCCCGCTTTCCGCTCGCGGCCGACCGCAGCTACACACCACCTGAAGCGCTGGATTCGCAATACCTGGACTTGCTGGGGCGACTGGGACTCTCGCACGGCGTGTTGGTACACCCGAGCGCCTACGGGGACGACTTCTCACTGCTGTTCCATGCACTCTCCGTCCATGACAACCTGCGCGGCGTGATCGTCGTGCGGCCCGGAACGCAACCGACGCTGAAAGGCTTGCGGGAGAAGGGAATTCGCGCGGCGCGCTTCAGTCATCGCAGCGGTGCCGGCGGCAATTTTGCGGGAAGCGCGTCGTTCGAAGACTTGCTTGCCCTGTCGCCGGAGCTCGCCGATGCGGGCCTTCACGTCGAACTGTGGACGGATTGCCGGGCGCTGCCCGACATCGCACCGCAACTGCGCGCTTTGCCCGTGCCCGTCGTGATCGACCATATGGGTGGCTTCGACGTCCACGGTGGCGTCGATGCCCCAGGCTTTCGTTGCCTGCTGGCGCTGCTGGAAGAACGGCGCGCGTGGGTCAAGCTCTGCGCGTACCGAAACCTGTCGGGGAGCACCGACTTCGAGTCCGGAAGGCCTTTCCACGAGGCGATGCTGCGCGCCAATCCCGATGGGCTGGTATGGGGCAGCGACTGGCCCCATCTCCGGGTGACACCAGCGCCGGACGCCCAACGACTGCTGGAGACGTTCAGGCGCTGGACGCCGGGCCCGGCGCTGCAATCGAAGATTCTCGTGTCGAACGGGCAAGCCCTTTACGGCTGAGGCATGGGCCGCCTGGCCCCCGCGGCCTCATCCGTCGACCGGCAACGTGTTCTGGAACGATGCTCGCTTGCAGATCTCCGCATGCCATTCACCCAGGCGCGGTGCAATGCCGCGCCAGCCCAATGCATCGAAGCGATAGTCCAGATAGCCGAGCGCGCAGCCGATCGCCACATGGCCGATCGAAAACGGAGTCTCCGCCAGCGCTTGTGCCTCGTCGTCGAGCAGCCCGAGCGAAGCAAGCGCCTTGAGCTCGAAGGCATCGGTCAGCGCCTTGAGCGGCAGCTCGCGCTCCCGCTCGTTGCGCCAGAGGATCAGCGCGTCGAGAAGCCCGTCGCCCAGTGCATGCCAACGCAGCGCCTGCCACTTGTCGGGGGCCGATTTCGGAAAGAGCGCACCGCCGGCAAGGTCGTTCAGGTACTCGCAGATGACGACCGAATCGAACAGAACGAAGCCATTCTCGAGCACCAGTGTCGGGATCTTCGACAACGGGTTGTCCTGCATCAGGCGCGCGTTGGGCTTGAGCATGGCGGCCACCGATCGCACGAGCTCGAGGCGCTCGACGAGCGCGAGCTCATGGGCGCACACCATGACCTTGCGCACATAGGGCGACTTGGGCGACCAGTGCAGTCTCATGGTCATCACACCACTCCTGCGCCGCGCAGGGCGGAAATGTCCGCAGGGGCATAGCCCAGCTCGCCGAGGATCTGGTCGCAGTGCTGGCCCAGCGTGGGCGGTGCGCTGCGGATCTCCAGGGCGGCATCGGCGAATCGAATCGGGCTGCACACCTGCGGGACCTCCACGCCGCTGGGGTGCGGCACATGTCGCAGCATGCCACGCGCCTTGACCTGCGGGTCCTTGAAGACATCGGCCACTGTGTTGATCGGCCCGCATGGCACGCCCGCAGCGTCGAGCGCCTCGATCAGCCGTTCGCGCTCCCATTCGGCGAAAAGGTCGCGCAGCTCGCCGGACAGTTCGGCGATGTTTCGCACCCGCTGCGGATTGGTGGCGTAGCGCTCGTCGGTGATCCAGTCCGGGCGGCCCAGCACCTCGCAAAGCTTGCCGAACTGCCCGTCGTTCCCGATCACGAGGATCACGTCGCCGTCGGCGCAGGAATAAACGTCCTGAGGCTGGATGTTCGGGTGGGCGTTGCCATTGCGCCTGGGCACCTTGCCCGACACCAGATAGTTCATCGCCTGATTCGCGAGCGTTGCCACCTGCACGTCCAGCATGGCGATGTCGACGGAATCGCCCTTGCCGGTGAGGTTGCGGCGCTCCAGCGCGGCCAGCACCGAGACGGCGGCATACATCCCGGTCATCAGGTCGACGATGGGGATGCCGACCTTTTGCGGGCCCCCGCCGGGCCTGCCGTCCTTCTCGCCGGTGACGCTCATGAGGCCGCCCATGGCCTGGATGAGAAAGTCGTAGGCGGGCTGGTCGCGCCGCGGGCCGGTCTGGCCGAATCCTGTCACAGAGCAATAGATGAGGCGCGGATTCAGCGTCCGCAACGATGCCTCGTCGAGGCCGTAGCGCGCCAGCGTGCCCGCCTTGTAGTTTTCCAGAACGATGTCAGCCTGCATCGCCAGTTCGCGCACGATGCGCTGGCCCTCAGGCTTGTCGAGACTGAGCGTGATGGAGCGCTTGCCGCGATTCACCGCGAGGTAGTAGCCGGCTTCCTTCGTGTCCTGGCCATCGGCGTCCTTGAGAAAGGGCGGCCCCCACGACCGGGTATCGTCACCGACGCCGGGGCGTTCGACCTTGATGACCTCCGCACCCAGGTCGGCGAGGATCTGGCCGGCCCATGGCGCGGCCAGGATGCGGCTCAGATCGAGCACTTTGACGTGGGAGAGGGGACCGGCATTCGCAGACATTTATTGGACCTTTCGGGGGTGCTGTACGTGATCGAAACTCTAGGCATCGGGCAGCGAACTGCCTACGAGCCATCCGGCAACCCTGGCATGCGTCGCAGCGCATACCAGTCGCTGCCATCGGAGACGCGTTGCGTCACCGGCCCTTGAAGACCGGCGCACGTTTCTCGCGAAACGCGGCCTGCGCCTCCCGGGCGTCCTCTGTCTTGCCGATCGCCGCGGTCATGTCCTGCTCGTAGCGGTAGCCGTCGCGCAGGCTGAGGTCCTCGATGACATTCAGGGTGTGCTTGCACATGCGCGCGGCCACCGGGCTCTTGCTCGCGATGGTCCGGGCGATCTCCATCGCAACGGGCAGGAGATCCTCGGGCCTCGTGCAGGCCTCCGCGATCCCCAGCCGCAGCATCTCGGCGCCGTCCACGCGCAGGCCGGTGAGCGCCATGCGGCGCAGGCGGGAATGGCTGAAGAGCCGCATCGCGTGACGGGCCCCTCCCATCAGACCGACATCGATCTCGGGCAGCCCGAGGGTGGCCTTCTCGGAAGCGACGATGATGTCGCTGGAAGCGACCATCGCGAGCCCGGATCCCAGTGCCGCACCGTTGATCGCCACGACCACCGGCTTGGCACATTCACGTATCGCATGGAAGCACTCGCGCGTGCGCCGCGAATGCGCTGGGAGGTCGCCCGGTCCCTTGATCGTCTCGGCGCGGCCCTTGAGGTCGGCACCGGCGCAGAACACTTTGCCTTCGCCGGTGAGCACCACGGCGCGCACGTCGTCGATCTCGGATATGCGGTCCAGGGCCAGGGTGAGCTCGTCATTCAGGGTGCGCGTGAGCGCATTGACCGGCGGTGCGTTCATCGTGAGCGTCGCAACGTGGTCTGCGATGGCGACTTTGAGTTGGGTCAGATCGTCCATGGTGGTTTCCTTTTGTGAATGTGTGGGGTGTGCAGCGTTTACTTCCTTGCCGCGTCGTGAGGCCCGATGGCCACGACGGTCGCCGCACCGACGAGCAGCAGCAGAGCCAGGTTGAACTGGCCCGCAGCCAGCGACCCGGTGTGTTCGTTGAGCCAGCCCACGATGACCGGGCTGATCAGGCTGCCAACGCCGGCCAGCGTGCTGATCAGGGCGATCCCCCCGGCTGCGGCCTGCCTGCTCAGGTAGAGGCTTGGCATCGACCAATACGGGCCCATGGCGGCGAAGGTTCCGCCGGCCGTGATCGTGAGAGCAACGAGGGAGAGCGCCGGATTGCCCGAGACGAGCGGAAGGATGCACCAGCCGGCAGCAGACGCGGCAGCGCATGCCGCGGCATGCCAGCGCCGCTCGTTGCGGGCATCCGATCGACGTGCGACCCACTGCTGCGCGATCACGCCGGCGATGTACGGTGCCATCCCCATGACGCCGATGACCCAGATGTTGCCCACGCCTGAGCGCTGGATGATCGTCGGCAGCCAGAACGACACGCTCGACGTGCTGGCCAGAAGCGCCACGCCCATCCCAACCAGCAGGTAGAAGCGCGCCGTGCGCAGCACCTCGCCGAACGACTTGTGGCCGTGGACGCCGCCCTTGGCACGATCGGCCTCGAGGTCGCGCCGGATCAACTCGCGCTCGGCGACGCTGAGCCAGGGTGCCTGTTCGGGCCCGTCCTTGACCCTGTGCAGGACGACAAAGGCAAACACCAGGGCAGGCAGGCCTTCGATCAGGAACAGCCATTGCCAGCCCTTCCAGCCGAACCAGCCTTCCATGCCATGCATGATCAGGCCCGACAAGGGCGCACCCAGGATGCCCGCCACGGGAATAGCGGCCATGAACGCCGCCGTGAACCGGGTGCGCCGCGAAACCGGTACCCAGAAGGTCAGGTACAACAGGACCCCCGGAAACAGCCCCGCCTCGGAGGCGCCCAACAGCAGGCGGACGATGTAGTAGGCCTTGGGTCCCGTCATCACCGCGAGCAGGGCCGAGCAGATGGCCCACAGCAGCATGATGCGCGCGAGCGTCTTGCGGAAGCCAATGCGTGCCAGCAGCAGGTTGCTTGGGATTTCGAAGATCATGTAGCCGGCGTAGAAGAGCCCGGCGCCGATGCCGAACTCCGTGTCGGTGAAGCCTAGATCGCGCATGAAGCCGAGCTTGGCGAAGCCCACGTTCGAGCGGTCGATGTACGCGATGATGTAGACGATCACGAGCATCGGCAGGAGGTGAATCAGTACCTTGCGGTACACGGTGTCCGCTTGGGTCCCCGTCACCGGGTCGATGCGCGGGTCCTGGGGCAATGGAAGTGTCAGATCAGAACGCAAGACATGTCTCCTGGACCGGCGCAAGCGCCGGCATTGCTGTGCATATGCATCCAATGTAGGCGTCAGGGCTCGCGCGAGGCAGGGGCCTCGGGCGCATAGCTGATATTCAGTTCACGCCCATCGATGGGGCTGATGCCCTATGGGGTGGCCGATGTTGTAGAACAACGCAAGCGCGTTTCTCCAGGTGCTCTCGCTTGAAGGACGCGGCTGCCGTCGCGGGTGCGGGCCTTCGCGGGGCATCTCGCGATGGCGATCACCTCGGCGGGGCCGCCTGAAGCTCGACCACGCCAGGCCGGTCCGCGCCTCAATCAGAGGCCTCATCGCTGCCGTGTGTGACGCGGGAGCGGCGCACGCCGTGGCGCGCAGCGGGCCTATCGTAGGGAAGCGGAGTGCCTGATCCTGGAGATGAGAAGAAGGCGTCGTCCTCCCTGTCGGGCGACGATGCCGCGGTCAGATCGCTCATTCACTGCCATGCCATTCGCCCTCTCAAGAAGCGAGCTGTGGACATCGGCGGGCTCGCGCTGTTGAATGCGTTCTTCTGGACCATTTGACGCCTACAACCGGAGATGCAGATGTCCCTCTCGCAGATCGAAGCAGTTGCCGACGCGCTGATTGGCGCCCGCCGCGACAACACGTTGTGCCTCGCCGCACCATGGGCCGATGCATTGACCGACGCGGACGACGCCTATGCCGTGCAGCAGCGTGTCGCTGATCGGCTCGGCTGGTTCAAGACCTCGCCGCCGAAGTTCTGGAAAGCGGGCGGCCCATCGCGCGATGCGGTAGTGACATGTGCGCCGTTGCCACCCGAGGGTGTGTGGACAAGTCCGGCGCGTGCCGGCGACTGGTCATTTCACCTGCGCGGCATCGAGGCCGAGATCGCCCTGAGACTCGGACGAGAAGTCGATTCGGCGCTTGCATCGACGCTGGACGCCGAGAGTGCGCATGCCCTGATTGACGCCATGACGGTCTCGATCGAAGTCGTCGATTCGCGATGGGCCGATGCGATCGATGCCCCTGCGCTGTGCAAGCTCGCGGATCTCCAATCGCACGGTGCGCTGGTGCTCGACGAGTGGGTTCCGTACATGCGTCGCGACTGGGGCGTGCAGGTCTGCGGCGCGCAGATCGGCACGCAAGCGCGGGCCGAGCGCCGTGGCACGCATTCGCTCGGGGACCCTGCGTTCCTGGTGCCTGCATGGCTGCGTCATGCCACGCGCTATGGAGACCGCATCGCGTCGGGCACCGTGGTCACCACCGGCACATGGGTGGGTGTGCTGAAGGCGGAAGAGGGCGACCTCGTCGCTGTTGATTTCCCGGGCATCGGCCGCGCGTCGGTGCAGTTGTAGTCCAGTCCGCACGGACATGGTCGCTGGTCAGCCATTCCGGCGGCTGGCATATCCTGCAGATCCCTGGCCGATGGCGGGCAGCAACGATGCTCCCGTGCGGCATCCGGTGGTCTGGCGCGTGCGGCTCCCGGGTGCGGAGCCAGCGCCGCCCGGCCCCGCGCGTGCGCGTGCCAAGCCATGCTCGAGCCCTTCGCCTGCGGCTGACGCTCCTCTCTTGCCCGGCGATGCGGGGTGATGAGCTATTGACTCAGTAAGCCGAGGCCCCCGCCACGGACATCGCCGCGAGTGTGCCGATGCCGAACTCGCCCGCGAGCCTTCGGGTCGCCTGTGCGAGCAGCGTGACATCGAGTCCGACCGCAACAAAGCTCGCACCCAGTTCGAGGTAGCGACGCGCCAGCTTGGGGTCACCCGTAAGCGTGCCTGCCGCCTTGCCGCTGGACACGATCGTCCGGATCGCGCCCTCGATCGCCGCCTGGACGTCGGGATGATCGGCACGGCCGCGGTGGCCCATCGACGCTGCAAGATCGGCGGGCCCGATGAAGATGCCGTGCACCCCATCGACGGCGCAGATGCGCTCGAGGTTGGCGAGCGCAGTCACCGATTCGGCCTGCAACAGCAGGCAGGCGTCGTCGTTGGCCGTGTTCAGGTAGTCGCGCCTTCCACCGAAGTGTGACGCCCTCGCGGCGGCCGCGCCGACCCCTCGCGTCCCCTCGGGCGGATAACGGGTCGCGGCGGCAAGCGCCATGGCCTGCTCGGGGGTGTCGACCATCGGCACCAGCAGCGTCTGCGCGCCGATGTCGAGCAGCTGCTTGATCAGGGCCGGGTTGCCATCGACGGTGCGAACGACCGGGTGAGCCGGATACGCGGCGACGGCCTGTAGCTGGGCGAGCGTGGAGCGCACGTCGTTCGGTGCGTGCTCGCCGTCGATCAACAGCCACTGGAAGCCTGCCGTCGCACAGATCTCGGCGGTATAGGGATTTGCCATCGAGAGCCACAGGCCGATGATTTTCTCGCCGCGTGCAATGGCGGCCTTGAACGGGTTACGCATGGATTTTTTCCCGGTTGGCGCGGCAGTCAGCTCAGGTTGCCCTGGCACAGGTACTTGATGTGCATGTAGTCCTCAAGGCCGTAGCGGGAGCCCTCGCGACCATAGCCCGATTCCTTGACGCCGCCGAAGGGGGCCGCTTCGGCCGCGAGCGCACCCTCGTTGATGCCAACGATGCCCGACTCCAGGGCCTCGGCAACCCGCCAGACGCGAGCGACATCCTGGGTGTAGAAATACGCGGCCAGGCCGAAGGGGGTGTCGTTGGCGAGCGCCACGGCCTCGGCCTCGGTTTCAAAGCGGAAGATCGGCGCAACCGGACCGAAGGTCTCCTCACACGACAACTGCATTTCCTTCGTCGCATTCGCCAGCACCGTCGGCGCGTAGTAGTTCGGTCCGTCGGCAACGGCGTTGCGAATGCGGCGCCCGCCTGCGAGGACTCTTGCGCCCTTGGCGACGGCGTCCTCGACGTGGCGAGCAATCTTGTCGACCGCGCGTGCGTTGATCATGGGGCCGATCTGCGAGTCGGCGTGGGTGGCCGGGCCGACCTTCAGCGCCTCGACGCGCGCCGCCAGTTTCGTGGCGAAGCGGTCGTGCAACCCCGCCTGCACATAGACTCGGTTCGGGCAGACGCAGGTCTGGCCACCGTTGCGGAACTTCGAGGCCATCAACCCTTCGATCGCGGCGTCGAGGTCAGCGTCGTCGAACACGATGAACGGCGCATTGCCGCCCAGCTCGAGCGAGCACTTCTTCAACGTGTCGGTCGACGCGCGCGCGAGATGCTTGCCCACAGGCGTGGAGCCGGTGAAGGTGATCTTGCGCACGCGGTCGTCGGCGAGCCAGACATCGACGACTTGCGGCGTGCGCTCGCGCGAGGCGGTGACGATATTGATCGTGCCTGCGGGAAGGCCCGCCTCCTCGGCCAGCCTGACGAGCGCCAGCGAGGTCAGCGGCGTGTCCTCGGCCGGCTTGCAGACGACGGTGCAGCCCGCAGCGAGCGCCGGCGCGATCTTGCGCGCGATCATCGCGGCAGGGAAGTTCCACGGCGTGATCGCGGCCACGACACCGACCGGCTCCTTCAGCGCGAACATCCTGCGGCCGGCGACTGGCGCGGGGATCACGTCGCCGTAGGCGCGCGTCGCCTCCTCGGCGAACCATTCGACATAGCTGGCCGCGTACAGGACCTCGCCGTGCCCTTCGGCAAGCGGCTTGCCTTGCTCGCGCGAGATGAGCCGCCCCAGGTCTTCCTGGTGCTCCACGATCAGGTCGTTCCAGCGCTTGATCAGTTGCGCGCGCTGCTTGGCAGGTGTCGCGCGCCAGGCGGGAAATGCGCTGTGGGCCGCATCGACGGCGGCGCGGGCATCGGCGTCGCCGCTGTCCTGCACTTGTGTGATGCGGCTGTCATCGGCCGGATCGGTGACGGCCAGCAGCGCCCCGGTCGCGGCGGCGCACCAGCGCCCACCGATGAAGTTCTGGGTGCGGATCAGGTCATCCCGCGTCAGGCTCAGGTCCATTTCAATTTCTCCTTCAATGCGTGTCGCGTCAGCTGACGATGCCCAGATGCCAGGGCACGAATTCATGATCGCCCAGGCCGAGCAGCTCGCTCTTGGTTGGGTCGCCCGACGCATGGCGCAGGATCTGCTGGAAGATGCGCTCGCCCATCTGCGCCACCGTCAGCTCGCCATCGATCACCAGGCCGCAGTTGATGTCCATGTCCTCCTCGAGACGCCTGAACATGGGCGTGTTGCTTGCCAACTTGATCGTCGGTGAGGGCTTCGAGCCGAACATCGAGCCGCGGCCGGTCGTGAAGCAGATCAGGTTCGCCCCGCTCGCGATCTGGCCCGTCGAGGCCACAGGGTCATAGCCCGGCGAGTCCATGAACACGAGCCCCGACTTGTCGATCCGCTCGGCGTACTCGTACACGGCCTGCAGCGGCGTCGTGCCGCCCTTCATCGCCGAGCCGAGCGATTTCTCGAAGATGTTCGCCAGGCCGCCGGCCTGGTTGCCGGGACCAACCACGCCATTGAACTGACCGTTCTGCCCGCGCGTGTACTCTTCCCACCAGGCGAGGCGATCAAGCAGTTTCTTGCCGACTTCGGGGGTGACGGCACGGCGCGTCAGCATGAATTCCACCCCGTGTATCTCGGGCGTCTCGGACAGGATCGCGGTGCCTCCGTGGCGCACGAGCAGATCCATCGCGGCGCCGAGCGCCGGATTCGCAGTGATGCCGGAGAACCCATCAGAGCCGCCGCATTCGAGGCCGATCTTCAGATGCGCGGCGCTCACGGGGACGCGTCGGACATTGTTCGCGGCTGGCAGCATCTCCTTGATCGCCGCGATGCCGGCTTCGATCGTCGCGCGTGTGCCCCCGGTATCCTGCATCACCAGCGTGCGCATGTTGTCGGACAGCTTCAGGCCCTGCGACTCGACCAGTCCGGCGACCTGGTTGCGCTCGCAACCGAGGCCGACGATCAGCGCGCCGGCGAGATTGGCGTGGGTCGCATAGCCGGCGATCGTTCGGCGCAGCACGTCGAAGTGATAGCTCGGCGACGACATGCCGCAGCCGCTGGTCTGGGCGAACGCGACGACGCCATCGACGTTGGGATAGTCTGCCAGCCGCTCGGGCGTGAAGTACTCCGCGATCTTCTTGATCGCGGTCGACGAGCAATTCACCGACGACAGGATGCCGATGAAGTTGCGCGTCGCGACGCGTCCGTCCGGGCGCACGATGCCCATGAAACTTGCGCGCTGGTCGTCGGACACGTAGTCCACCGGCCGCACGTCCTCGCAGAAGCCGGGGTCGCGGTCGAAGTCGATCAGCTCGATGTTGTGCGAGTGGACGTGCTCACCGGCGCTGATGTCGCGCATGGCGGAGCCGATCACCGTATCGTATTTCTTGACGGGCTCGCCGGCCGCGATGGCGCGCGCTGCGATCTTGTGGCCAGCCGGCACCTGCGCGCGCAGGCGAAGCCCGAACTCGGGGAGCTCCTGGCCGATGGCGATCGGCTCGCGCGCGATCAACACATTGTCATTGGCATGCAGGCGGATGAGCACCGATGGGGAGGCTGTGGTGGTGGTCATGGTTGAACGGTGTGTTTGATGAAACAAAGTCTAGGCCTCGAGATGATTCCAATCAAATGAGATTGGTGACTCTCTTCATAACCTTCCTGGCAAGTATCGGCAGATGAGCGGCATCAGCGAGGCAGCGACGATCCGCCACAGATCTGCACGTCCTGCCCCGTGATCGCTGCGGCCGCGTCCGACAAC
>Ga0318562_10001493_pt1 | contig 10584 bp, 8 predicted proteins | sample GRESIP066b5f18_FD_203688 | JGI IMG/M metagenome (GOLD analysis project Ga0318562, IMG submission 203688) | Tropical soil microbial communities from Luquillo Experimental Forest, Puerto Rico - GRE.SIPMG.066b5f18 | ecosystem: Environmental > Terrestrial > Soil > Tropical forest > Bulk soil...
AATTATTGGTCGCATGACCACATTGAGCCATAGGGAAAACACTGGATCGACATGCCTCCCAGTGCATGACACCGAAAACAACTCTCCCACAGGATGGTTGCGTGACCAATCAGATCAACGAAGGGCCGGCTCGCAACCCCGGCACGGTCGCCGCGTACTGCTGCTGCCCTACCCCGGCGCCGTACGCTTAGCTGCGATGTGTCGCTTGCGCGTCAAGGGCGCGAACGGCAGCGGCAGTTGGTGAATCGGGCGTCAACCGGCAGTCCATGCGGCTGGTCTCCTATGCCGCGCTGTGGGCGATGGCGGGCTGGCTTGAGCTCATGCTGGTGGTGGCGATCTAGCGGATGGAGTCGAGGCAGGGGACCTTGTCGACCCAGGTGTTCCGCATCCCAGCGAACCACGATGGCTGGCCATCAGCGCGCCGAAACTCCACCATTCGCAATTCTTGAGTTACTGCTCCTCTACGGACCCCAATAGCGCTCGACAAAGCTGCTTGAGGGAAGGATGCATCGCGTCCGCGCTTCCAAGGGTTCCTTGAACGTACCCGAATCGGCGACGGCGCGGACGACTGCTATGAGCTTTGGCGCAGACGTCTAGCCGCAGGCGTCGAACTTCCGCAACCAGTTCACCTGCAGCACGCACGGCGCCGCCTCAGGACCGCTCATGGCGCGCTGCTGTCAACTCGCAAGCTGCATCGATCTTCCGCAATGGGCACGCACCCGAAGAATGGGATGGCCGCGTCCGGCGACTGCTTGGCGGCTCTCACCCGACCTTCGGAGCTCGGCCTCTGAAGTACCGCAGCTGGCCGGAAAGAGCCGCGGGACTGCTGCGAAAGCATCGGTGATCGGGCAGGCCCCGCTGCTCACGGAGTTGTCTCTCTAGACTCGAAGTCCCTTTGCGAAGGAGAGATCAAATGACGTACTTCACCGGAATCGATGTGTCGCTGCGCTCTGTCTCGATTTGCATCGTCGATGAGCATGGCGAGGTCTGCCATGAGGCCAAGACGGCCGCGCAACCTGCAGCGATAGTCAAGTGCTTGAGCAGCTTCAGCGCTGATGCGAAGGCGGTCGGCTTGGAGGCTGGGGCGCTCACCCAGTACCTCACCTATGGCCTGCAGGCCGGTGGTTTGGAGGTGGTCTGCATGGAGGCCAGGCAGGTCAAGAACGCCCTGGCGGCCATGCGCAACAAGACCGACCGTAACGACGCGCGAGGCCTCGCGCAGATCCTGCGCACCGGGTGGTACAGCCGCGTGCATGTCAAGAGCATGCAGAGCCATCGCGTGCGCGCCCTGCTCACCAGCCGCAAGGCGGTTTTGAAGAAGTGCGTGGATCTGGAGAACGAGCTGCGCGGGCTGCTCCGAATATTCGGAGTCTGCTTGCCGCCTCAAGTGGGACACCGACACTTCGAAACCGAGGTGCGACACACCTTCGCATCAGACGAGATCCTGGCGTCAGCGCTCGATCCACTGCTTGATGCCCGCACGGTGCTCTACAAGACCTTTCTGAAGCTCGATAAGGCCGTGAAGGAGATGGTGAAGGTCGATCCGGTATGCAAGCTGCTGATGTCGGTGCCCGGTGTTGGCCCGATCACCGCCTTGTCGTTCAAGGCAGGGGTGGACGACCCAAGTCGATTTACCTCCTCCCGTACCGTTGCGGCGCACTTCGGATTGACACCCAGACGCTTCCAGTCAGGGGAGTCCGACAACCCGGGCCACATCTCGCGAGCTGGCGACGCCGACGTCCGCTCTGCTCTCTACGTGGCGGCGCACTCGCTGCTCAAGCGCAACATGCAGTGGTCGTCGCTGAAGGCCTGGGGCATCCGATTGGCCAAAACTCGCGGTCATCGCCGGGCGGTGATCGCGGTAGCGCGCAAGCTCGCCGTCATCTTGCATCGGATGTGGGCCGACGGAACGGTGTTCCGTTGGGGTGCGCAAGAGGTGGTCGCGTGAACGCCCCCGTTTGAACAGAGGTAGGTGGTTGTGAAGAGTTTCGTTGAGGTGTGGACGATGGTCCGGATGAAGCCGAAAAAGACTGCTGCGCGTCAAAGCGCGTGCGAAAGCGTGGCTCTCCGTTCCGTCTGACCAATGCGTGCAGCGCCGCTGCCCCCGTGGTGCGCGGCTCCCCGACTGCGTAGAGAAGCGTGACCTGCACCGAGACGATTCCAGCACATTGACCACAACGCTGAGATGACCCACCGTTGACAAGCGAGCCCGATCAGAGAAGCCGACTTTCAGCGACGCGCGCCTAACCAGCCGCTTCCTGGGAGATGGCCGACGTTCAGGTCCAGGACAATCGCCCTTCAACGCGACTGCCGGACAGCACTTCGCCCGTAGTCGCTGTTCGACCGTCCGGGACTGCGGCGGCACCTTCAAAGCCTTAAATCGGCCAATCAGCAGACGATGCTGGCCTGCCCCTCGAGAGCGATCGCACATCAAGCCTTCACGACCGTATGGTCAAGACACGGAAGCAGTCCTTCGCCTTGACCAAGGGGCGAGCGCGTCTATTTGAGACGACGAAGCACGAGGTGAACCGATCCGCCACCGACTGCTGATGTTGGGCTCGTGACTCTTAGCTGATCGTTGGAGACTGCGACCAAGCGGACCTGATCCTCTCCGTCCCAATTCGGAAACGTGCTGCCATCGTAGTGAACTCGCATTTGAGCGGAGTTCTCGTCGATGGAGTAGCGACCGAAATACGCGATGCTTCCCTGAACAATCGCCTTGTTCTCCTCAGCGGTGCCGGTCAGTCTGTTGTCTGAGGCAAATCTCGGCAAGCTGGCCTTTTGCAGATAGAGCACGAAGTGGCCATCTGCTTGGTAGACCACGATGCCTTTCGGATCGTTTCCGAAGGGCTCCAGGCGCTTCCCATCCTGTTCGACGTATTGCGAGACCGGCGACCAAGTGCCAACAACCTGCTCCCTCAAGCTCTGTGCGTGCGCTGCGCCGGTGAAAAGCGTGCTGACAATGCAAAGCGCGAATGCTGCGACGAGCCGCATAGCCTTGTTGTCCGTTTCGGACCTCATGAACATTCTCGGGCGCATTGTGTGTCTCACGCCAAAGAAGTTCGTCCTCCGCGAGGAGGAGGATTGGCTCTGCCGCTGAGGGTAGCCGTCAGCGCGATGAAGTTGGTCATCGTCGCGCACGCCGACGTTCACGACCTTGGTGTGAAACGGCGCGTACTGGTCGGAGACGTGCGTGTAGAACGTGCGCCCTGGGCGGCGGCCGCAGTGCGGCGTGGAGAGCAGCCATCAGGGTCTCGGCTCAGAGGCCCAATTGCTGCAGCCCAGCGCCGAGCGCTGGCTCGGCCGCGCCGCTGAGTTCGAGCTGGCGGCTGCGCTGATCGCTGATCAATTCCGGCACGGGCAGGTCGAGCAGCAGGCCGTCGCGCTCGAATGCTGCGCGGAAGGCCTGCCACAGCGGCCGGTGGGCCACGAAGGGTCCCGAAACGATGACCCGGTTCGGGAACAGAACGCGGCACAGGTTGCCCACCGCAAGCACCATGCTCTCCAGGGCTCGCGCGGCCACGGGGCCGGAGGTCAGGTCGAGCTCTTCAAGCTGCGCGGCCGCAGCACTCTCGTCGGCCGCGGCGCTGAAGCGCGTGCCCAGCAGTTCGGGGCCGATGGCCCACAAGCCGGAGACGGTTTCCAGACAGCCGGTGCGGCCGCACAGGCAGAGCATCGAAGCGCCCGCCATGCGCCAGTGCCCAATCTCGCCGAAACCCGCGGCTCCGCCGAGCACGGCCTTGCCGCGCAACGCAAAGGCCGCACCGATGCCGTAGCCCCAATGCAGCAGCAAGACCCGATCGGGCGGCGCCGATTCCTGCGCAACGCGCGCCGACAACTCCGCATCCAGGTTGCGGCAAACGAACACGGGCTTGCTCCACCCACGCAAGGTGTCGCGCAGCGCGAGGCGCCTGAGCCGCGGCCAACGTGACGAGAAGACCCAGCTCGCCTGATCGGTGTCGACCAGTCCCGGCAGCGAGAAGCTGGCGGCGACCGGCTCCATGGCCGCGGGCATCTGCGCCAGCACGCGCTCGCGCAGCCGGTCGATGCAGGAGGCGATGGCGGCGTTGTCGCATTCGGACGAAAGCTCTTCCGAAGCGCCCGCCACGGCCTGCCGCGCCAAGTTGACGGCGGTGGCATGAAGCGACTGGCTCATCACGTGGAAGACCAGCACCGCGACGCGGTGTGGATTGCCCACCAGTGCCAGCGAGGGCCGGCCACGCACCGCGAGGCGCGTCGGGGTTTCGAGCAGCAGTTGCCGCTCGAGCAGTTCGCCGACGAGGGCCGAGACGGAGGTCGAGCGCAACCCAAGGCGCTTGACCAGGTCTTGCCGCGTCGCCGCGCGCCCGTTCAACACCTCGGCAAGGATGCGCGCCGAGTCGCTGTCAATGCCCCAGGGCGTCACGATGCGGCACCCCGCCGCCGCACAGCCCGGCCGCGACTGTCTGCGCCATATTTAAGAACACACGTACGTATAAATCCAACGCAACAGGGTGTCATGCGAGAAATCCCTATATTTATTTTTAAACCAAGATGTTCTAAATTATCGGAAAGCAAGAACATCCACCCAAGCCCATCTCGGCATCTTGCCGGTCGGTGGCTCGCGCCGCAGGGCGCCATTTATGAACTGGTCATCATGAAAATTGTCGTTTCTCCGGACAAGGCCGCGCTTGGCAAGGCCGCCGCAGCTGCCGGGGCTGCCGCCATCCGCGCGGCCCTGCATGCACACGAGCGAGCCACGATCATCGTGGCAACGGGCGCAAGTCAGTTCGACACGCTCGCGGCCCTGGTGGTCGAGCCGAACATCGACTGGTCGCGCGTCGAGGTTTTTCATCTCGACGAATACATCGGGCTGCCGGTCACCCATGGGGCGAGCTTCAGGCGCTATCTGCACGAGCGCTTCGTGTCCAAGCTGCCGCGCCTGGGCCCATTCTTCGCCATCGACGGCAGCGCCAGCGACGTCGATGCCGAAATCCGCCGGCTGAACGTGCTGCTCGAAGCCCGCACGGTGAACGTGTGCTTCGCGGGCATTGGCGAAAACGGCCATCTGGCGTTCAACGACCCGCCCGCGGATTACGAGACGCACGCGCCCTACCTGCGCGTCGCGCTCGACGAGGCGTGCCGCATGCAGCAACTCGGCGAGGGCTGGTTCGCATCGCTCGACGAGGTGCCACGCGACGCCATTTCGATGTCGATCGCGCAGATCATGAAGAGCGGCGAGCTGATTCTTTCAGTGCCCGATGCGCGCAAGGCGGCGGCGGTGGGCCACGCGGTCAACGGCCGGGTGTCGCCGCTGCATCCGGCATCGATCGTGCAGCAGCACCCCAAGTGCACGCTGCTTCTCGATCCGGCGTCGGCGTCGGGGCTGCGCTGAAACACAGGCACGCCATGGCCGGCACCGAAATCATCGGCAAGGACCCGGGCACCGGGCGCAGCCTGCGGCTGACGCTGGAGGGCACACGCATCGCGGCGATCCGGCCCGGCCCGCCCGATGCGCAAGCCTGGCTGTCCGCCGGGCTGATCGACCTGCAAGTCAACGGCTATGCAGGCCACGACCTCAACGCCGAATCGCTCGCGCCGGACACGGTGCGCCTGTTGGCGATGCAGATGGCGCTCCATGGAGTGACCACCTTCGTGCCGACATTGATCACCGCCTCGCAGGAGCAGCTCGTGGCCAGCCTGCGGGTGATCGCGCAGGCGCGGGCGCATGATCCGCTGTGCGCGCACATGATTCCCTACGTGCACATCGAGGGACCCTCGGTGTCTCCGCAGGACGGGCCGCGCGGCGCGCACCCGCGCACGCACGTGCGGCCACCCGAGCTCGCCGAATTCGAGCGCTGGCAACAGGCCAGCGGCGGCCTGGTCGGCATGGTCACGCTGTCGCCACACTGGGACGGCGCGGGCGACTACATCCACGCCCTTGCCCGGCGAGGCGTGCACGTGTGCATCGGCCACACGCACGCCACGCCAGAGCAGATCCACGCCGCGGCGGATGCGGGCGCGACGCTCTCCACCCACCTGGGCAACGGCGCGTTCGCCGTGCTGCCGCGCCATCACAACTGCGTGTGGGCGCAGCTCGCCGACGACCGGCTGCACGCGTCGTTCATCGCGGACGGCCACCACCTACCGTCCGATGTGCTGGTGGCGATGCTGCGCGCGAAGACGCTGTCGCGCAGCATCCTGGTGTCCGACTCGACCAGCATCGGCGGACTCGCGCCGGGCCAGTACACATCGCCGATCGGCGGCCAGGTCTCGCTGGCGCACAACGGGCGGCTGGAACTGCTCGGCACCGAGTTCCTGGCCGGCTCCGCGACACCGCTGTACGTTGCGGTGGGGCGCGCCATGAAGCTGGCGCGGCTCTCACTGCCTGAAGCGCTAGCGCTGGCCACGGTCAACGCGGGGCGCTTTGCAGGCGGGCGCGGCATCTTGCAGCCCGGCGCACCCGCCGACGTGCTGCGCTTTGCGTGGCAGCCAAGCGATGACGCGCTGGCAATCGACGGTGTCTGGGTGGCCGGCGTCCCCATGTTCGACGGCACCGCACAGAGCGCCGCAGCCGCCATGCGGCCCGCACCGGAGACTCTTTCGTGAGCGCACTGGCCGCACCGCGCCTCGATGCCTCGGCGCTACCGAAGCTGCGGGCGCATCTGCTCGGCGCGCCGTGGGCGCCACCGGGCATCGGCATCGTCCACCTGGGGCTGGGCAACTTCCATCGCGCGCACCAGGCGCTCTACACAGAAGAGGCCATGCTTGCGGCCGGCGGACAGTGGGGCATTTGCGGCGTCATCATGCGCGGCAGCCAGGCCAAGCAGGCGTCCTTTCGCGCGCAAGACGGCCTGTACACACTTCTGGAGCGCGGTCCCGAGGGCATCGGCGCGCGGGTTGTCCGCTCGCTGCGCGAAACGCTGCTGCTGCCGACCGACGCGCAGGCACTGCTCGCGCGGCTGTGCGACCCCGCGGTGCGGATCGTCTCGCTCACGGTGACCGAAAAAGGCTACTGCCTCGACCGCCGCACCGACGCGCTCGACACCACGCGGCCCGAAGTGCAACACGACCTGGCGCATCCGCTGCAGCCCTTGAGCGTGCCCGGCGTGCTGGTGGCCGCGCTCGCGCAACGCCGCCGCAATCCCTTCGCGCTGATGTCGTGCGACAACCTGCCGCACAACGGCGCGACGTTGCGCAAGCTACTGGTGCAGTTCGCCCGCCTGCGCGACGCCGCACTGGCGGACTGGATCGCCGAGACGGTGGCTTTTCCTTCGACGATGGTCGATCGCATCACGCCGGCCACCGTTCCCGCCGACATCGACGATGCCACCCGCCTGCTGGGCTACGCGGACGCGCTTGCCGTGTCCTGCGAACCCTTTCGCCAATGGGTTGTCGAGGACCGCTTTCCGCTCGGCCGTCCAGCCTGGGAGCAAGCCGGCGCTCAACTGGTTGCCGACGTCGCGCCCTACGAACAAGCCAAGCTGCGCATGCTCAACGGGACCCATTCGGCGATCGCGTATCTGTCGATGCTGGCGGGCTTCGCCACCGTCGACCAGGCCATGGCGCACGCCCCGCTGCATGCCCTGATTCACGCCATGCTGACCGAAGAGGTCACGCCCACGCTCGATGTTCCGGCCAGATTTGACCGCGGCGGCTACCGCGACGCGCTGCTCCAGCGTTTCGCCAATCCGGCGCTCAAGCACGCCTGCGCGCAGATCGCGATGGACGGCAGCCAGAAGCTGCCGCAGCGGCTCGTCGCGCCCCTTGGCGAGCACCTCGCCGCCGGCAAGCTCGCGCGACGGATGGTTCTGGCGGTGGGCGCCTGGATGCAGTTCGTGCACGACGCGGCGCGGCACGGCGCGCCCGATGCGCTCCCCGACCCGATGCACGAGCGCCTGATCGCGCTGGCACGCACAGCAGGCGACTCGCCCGCGGCCCTGGCCGAGGCGCTGCTGGGTGTGCGCGAAATCTTCTCGCCGGCACTGGCGGCCAGTCCGGTCCTGACGCGCGCACTGGCCGAGGCGGTCGCCGCGCTGCGCACCAATGCCCGCGAAGCAATCGCGCAGTACCGCTAGCCCGATACCCACACCCATACCCACCTTCCCCTCCCCCAAGGCTCACCCATGAAGATGACTTTCCGCTGGTACGGCGACAACGACCCCGTGCCCCTCCCCTATATCCGGCAGATCCCGGGCATGGTCGGCATCGTGTCGGCCGTGTACGACGTTCCGGTCGGCGAGGTCTGGCCCATCGAGAAGATCGAGGCGCTCAAGCGCAAGGTCGAGGCGCACGGCATGCGGCTGCCGGTGATCGAAAGCGTGCCGGTGCACGAGGACATCAAGCTGGGCAAGCCCGGCCGTGACGCGCTGATCGACAACTATGCCGAGACACTGCGCAACCTCGCGGCCTGCGGCATCGAGGTGGTTTGCTACAACTTTATGCCGGTGTTCGACTGGACGCGCACGGTGCTCGACCGCGTGCTGCCCGACGGCTCGACCACGCTGGCCTTCGACACCGCCGAGGTCGAGCACATCGACGCCCGCGCGGGCATCCGGCTGCCGGGCTGGGACACCAGCTATCAGCCCGAGCAGCTACGCGCCCTGCTGGCCGAATACGCCCAAATCGGCGAAGAGGATCTGTGGGCGCACCTGGCCTACTTCCTGCACCGGGTGATCCCGGTGGCGGCCGAGGTCGGCATCCGCATGGCGATCCACCCTGACGATCCGCCGCGCCCCATCTTCGGGCTGCCGCGCATCGTGAAGAACCGCAGCGACCTCGCGCGCCTGCTGCGCATCGTCGACAGCCCCGCCAACGGGCTGACGCTGTGCTCGGGTTCGCTGGGCGCGGGCCCCGAAAACGACGTGGAGACCCTGGTGCGCGAGTTCGGGGCCATGGGGCGCATCCACTTCGCGCACCTGCGCAACGTCAAGGTGCAGGCCAACGGCGACTTCGAGGAGACGGCACACCTGTCGGCCTGCGGCTCGCTGGACATGGCCGCCATCGTGCGGGCCTATCGCGACACCGGCTTCACGGGCTACGTGCGCCCCGACCACGGGCGAATGATCTGGGGCGAGACAGGCAAGCCAGGCTACGGCCTGTACGACCGCGCGCTGGGCGCCATGTACCTGAGCGGCTTGTGGGAAGGCCTGCAAAAAGCGCGTGCCGATCAAGGCACTGCCTTGTCCTGACACACTCGGAGGAGACATCATGTCCGTCACTACGCTCCCGGCCCTCGACGCCGTGCCCGCCCGCGATACCGCCGACCGCCGCGCAATCCGCAAGGTGCTGATTGCCAGCATCGTCGGCACCGTCATCGAATGGTTCGACTACTCGCTGTACGGCGTGGTCGCCAGCTTGGTCATCAACAAGCTGTTCTTTCCGGCGCTGTCGCCCACGGCGGCAACGCTGGCGGCCTTCGCCACCTTCGCGGTGGGCTTTCTGTCGCGGCCGCTGGGCGGCATCGTCATCGCCCACATCGGCGACCGCTTCGGCCGCAAACCTGCGCTGATCGTGGCCATCTGCCTGATGGGCGGGGCCACGGTGGGCCTCGGTCTGCTGCCCACCTATTACGACATCGGGGTCTGGGCCTCGGTATTGCTCGTGCTGCTGCGGCTGCTGCAGGGCTTCGGCGCCGGTGCGGAGCTGGCCGGGGCGCAAACCTTCGTGGCCGAATACGTGCCGCAGCGGGAGCGCGCGTTCTACACCTCGCTGATCATGGCCTCCACGGGGGTCGCGATCCTTCTGTCCAGCAGCGCCTTCCTGGCAGTGACGCGTCTGCCCGAGGACGACTTCATGCGCTGGGGCTGGCGGGTGCCCTTCCTGCTGTCGGCCGTGCTGTTCGGCGTGGCGCTGTACATCCGAAAGAACCTCGACGAGACGCCGGTGTACGCCGCCGCGCTGCAACGCGGCGCGCAGCGCAAGCGCCAGGAGGGAATCCCGCTGCGGCAGCTGCTCACGCACAGCTGGCGCGAGGTGCTGTGCGGTTTCCTGAGCCTGGCGGGTCATCTGTCTTGGGGCTATGTGCTGAGCGTGTTCAGCCTCAGCTATCTATCGAACACGCTGGGCATGTCCAAATCGGACGGCCTGATTGCCCTCATGATCGCCGTGACCGCCAACACGCTCATGACGCCTGTCATGGGCCGGCTGGCCGACCGCTTCGGCCCCACCCGCGTTTTTTCGCTGGGGGCGATCTTCCTGGGGCTGTTCGTCTTCCCCTTCTTCCGGATGCTGGAGAGCGGCAACCTGGCGGTCGCGATATTGGCGATGTGCCTAGCCTACGGCGTCGGCATCGGCGCGACCTCCGGCGCTCAGGGTGCCTTTCTGGCCAATCTTTTTCCGGCGCCCTATCGCTTCTCAGGCATCGCGTTGTCGCGGGAACTCAACAGCGTGATGTTCGCGGGCTCCACGCCATTCATTGCCACGGCCCTGGTGGCCTGGGGGGGCGGGCGCTCGACCTACGTCTCGATCTACCTGGCCCTGTGCTGCCTGCTGACGCTGGGCGCGGTGCAGATGGCGCGGCGCTTCAAGGTGCGCCACTGATCGGACCGGGCCGGGCTGGGCTGGTGGCCGGCCGGGTCGAATACCCCAGCCTGACCAGGGGCT
>Ga0318562_10001497_pt1 | contig 10575 bp, 10 predicted proteins | sample GRESIP066b5f18_FD_203688 | JGI IMG/M metagenome (GOLD analysis project Ga0318562, IMG submission 203688) | Tropical soil microbial communities from Luquillo Experimental Forest, Puerto Rico - GRE.SIPMG.066b5f18 | ecosystem: Environmental > Terrestrial > Soil > Tropical forest > Bulk soil...
GTCCTGATCGACCGCTCGCCACAGCCAGTGTTTCTTGCCGCCGATGCAGACCACGATCTCGTCGAGGTGCCAGATGTCGCGGCGGCTCGGCGTCTTGTGCTTGAGGCGGCGGGCGTAATCCCGACCAAACTTCATCGCCCAACGTCGCACCGTCTCGTAGGAGACGACGATGCCGCGCTCCAGCGGCATTTCCTCGACCAGACGCAGGCTCAGCGGGAAGCGAAATCCGCGACCTGGAACAAGCGGTGGGCGCCCAGCTGCTCATCCGAAGTGCGCGTGGTGTCGATCTGACGGAAGCGGAAAAGATATTTCTCGAGCATGCCCGACTGGCGCTCGCCCAGGTCGAAGCCGGGCGTCAGGCGCGGGCAACGACGAGCCTTGCCCAATCGCTGCATCACCAAGGGCGGACGAGCGATGCCCGACAACTCCTCAGCGCTACCTACGACAGATTCACGGAGCGATTTTCAACGCGCGATCTAACCGGGGCCAAAACGCTCCTTGGCGAGTTGAGGTATCCGCCAGATCAAATCCAGCCAAAAGCGGATTGACCATGTCCAAGACACCTCCCGACGAGCATAAGCGGATCGTGCTCGAAGGCTTCGGCGCGCTCTTCTACAAATACGACTAAGCGGTAGCCGAACACTATTGGTCGGATCGTTATATCCAGCATACCGTAGCTATCGCGCCAGGCCACGTACAGGAGTGGCGCCGATCAGCGAATCTGACGGAGCATTTCCCTCAGATGCGCAGTGAACTGGTGCGGCTGTACGACGGCTCCGCGGATGAGATCGTCGAAGCGGCTCGAGAACATTCGGATGTGCTCGGCTGCGTTGAGAATAAGGTAGCTCGAGCCGAGGAACAGTGCGACACGCTGGGCGCCGAACAGCGTGAAGGGCACGGAATAGAGGCGCCCGGCTTGATGGAGATAGAGGCGCAAGGCCGGATAAAGCTCGTCGGCGAGCGCGATCATATGCCTGAACTGGGCGCGCCGTTCCGCCGCAGACAGTTCGCTCCAGATGCCGAGCCCCGCCGCGAAATGGGCGAAGCTGTCCGCAGAGGTGGCAATCTCGAGCTGTTGGTGCGGTTGCCGCAACATCTCCAGTCGATACGTCACCGCATCAAATGGTGTCATGGCCTTTGTTTCAAAGGCGGCGCCATATTCGACCCGAAGGACCGCCTCGGACTTGAGAAGATCCGGCATCCCCATCGGCACCGTGCAGACCCGTGAGCCCTGTGCGGCCTTCAGCCATCCAAGGAAGGTGTCGTGAGCAGGTGTATTGCGGTAGGGCTCGATCCGCATCACGGCTTCAATGATTTCCGCGCCCACTTCCTCGCGCTGGCTGAGTCCCAGCAGCCAGTCGACCGAGACATGAGCCGAGCGCGCGATGGCCGCCAGTGTCTCGGCCCTCGGCAGGCGAGGCATCGGTCCGGTCAGGAGCTGCGACAGGGTCGAGCGGTCGAGGCCCGCCTTTCGAGCGAAGGCCGCATAGCTCATTCCTGTGCGTGCCAATACCTGCAGGACGCGCTCACGGAAGATGTCGTGGATCAGCGGGCGTTTCATGCAGCACTATCGTCACGGTTGGCGAAGGAGATCAATGGTGATGTTCGTCACGGTTCGAGGCTTTCTTCATCGCGTCGTGACCGTTGTTCACGAGCTCATCCTTGCAAGCCGTTCCGTCAGGAGCTGTGATGGGCGGGCCGCGATGGAGCGCTGGTCAGGGAAACCGCGATGAACGTCGATCTGCACTCGTCCAGGGATCGGGACAGGCGCGAGAGGATGGGCGCATTGCTCGACAGGCAGCGTCCGAGACATTCACTCGACCAGGCATTTTACGTCGACCCCGAAATCTTCGCCCTCGACATCGAGTTGATCATCGAACGCCATTGGCATCTCGTCGCGTTCGAATGTGAGCTGCCGGAGCCAGGTAGCTTTATGACGGCACAGATCGCGCGCTCGTCGGTCATCGTCTGCCGCGATCGTTCAGGACAGCTGCGGGCCTTCTACAACTCCTGCCGCCATCGCGGCTCCGCGATCTGCGATGCGCCGTCTGGACGGCGCTCGACATTCCTGTGCCCTTATCATCATTGGAGCTATGAGCTCACCGGCGCGCTCCTGCGCGCGCCCAATATGGGTGACGATCTCGACAAGCGCGCCTACGGATTGCGGCCGTTGCATTTGCGCACGATCGAGGGCCTCATCTTCGTGAGCCTCGCGGAACAGCCGCCCGATATTGCCCACTTTGCTGCAACGCTCTCGCCCGCTCTCGCGCCGCACCGGCTCGCCCGCGCACGCGTGGTGGAAGAAATCGTCCTCCACGAGCAGGCAAACTGGAAGCTTGTCTGGGAAAACAGCCGGGAATGTGATCATTGCGCCGGCGGCCATCCCGAGCTGATGCGGACGCTCCTGCATTTCAATCTCGAAGATCCCTGGAGCGACCCTTACATCCGCTCCTTCTGGGACCGCTGCGAGGGCTCAGGGCTTCCGAGCACAACCCGCGAAGGGCACGGTTTCCGAGTTGGGCGGCTGCCGCTGCGGCCCGATCAGCTATCGATCACACTCGACGGCGAGCCGGCTTGCAGGCGCCGGCTCGGTGACTGGCAAAGCCAAGATATCGGCTCGCTGCGCTTCGCGCGCTTTCCCAGCCTTTTCAGCCATGTCCACGCCGATTACGCGATTTTTGTGTCGGTCATGCCGGTCGGCCCGCAGGAGACGAGGGTTACCTGCAAATGGCTCGTCCATGCGGATGCGGTCGAGGGGCGAGATTATAATCGCGAACACCTCCTTCATGTTTGGCGCGAGACGAACGATCAAGACCGCCGCTTTTGCGAGCGCAACCAGCGGGGCATCAATTCGAAGGGCTACCAGCCAGGCCCTTACGCTCAGCCCTCAGAGCACGGGGTGTGGACATTCGTCGACTGGTATCGCTCGGAGCTAGAGAGCGCCCTACGCGGTTCCTCGGCGAGAATGAGCGAGGCGAACGGCATGCAAGCGGCGGGGTGAAGCGCGATCGGGTAGCCGCACATCTCTACAGTCCCAAGGTCAGGCTGCGACCTCAGCGCCTCGAGCAGCCGCGGCACGGGGCGGAGGTCGTCGTCGAACCTGACGGCAACACCTGCCGCCGGCACGACCGCCTATATGCGCGCTTTGGCGATTAAGCAGCTCATGCGAAGCGCAGGCGCTGGCCGATGCCCATCGCCTTGCCCTTCTCCAACATCGCATGGCCGAGCGCGATGTCCGACAAGGACAGGCCACGATGCCAGAAGAGGATGGTCTCCTCGTCGCTCTCCCGCCCGGGCTTGAGGCCGGCCACCACCTGCCCGATCTCGGCATGGTAGCGGCCGGGATGCAGCTTGCCGGCATCAAAGAGCGGCTTCAGCGCGCCGAACTGTCCGGCGCGTGCCTGGCCGAAATCGTCCATCAGGAATTTGTCGGCGATGTCGGCGAGCGAGAGCTCGACCGCGCTCATTGTTCCATAGGGCATAATGAGAGCGCCCCTCTTGATCCATTCCGTCTTCAGTAGCGGCTCGGGCGCGACGAGCCGCGAGGCCTCGACAATGATGTCGGCGCCGCGCACGCAGCTCTCCCAATCCTCGGTGACGATGATCTTCTTGCCGAGGTCGCGCTCGAGTCTGCCGGCGAAGGCGTCCCGGCTCTCCTTGCGGCGCGAATGCACACGGATTTCCTCGAAGTCGAAGAGCTTGTCCATCAAGCGGACATTCCAATAGGCGGTGCCGCGCGCGCCGATATGGCCGAGGATGCGCGAATTCTTGCGGGCGAGGTATTTGGCGCCGATCGCCGTCACCGCGCCGGTGCGCATGTCGGTGATGGCGGAGGCGTCGATGATCGCCTTCGGCACGCCGATGCGGCGGTCGAAGAGCAGCAGCAGCGCAAGCTCCGACGGCAGGTTGTGCTTGTAGTTGTCGTAGAAGTCGGAGACCACCTTGACGCCCGCGGCGTCCACTTCGCCGCCGAGGGAGCCGCGCAGCACGTTGAAATGGCCGTGGACCACCTTGGGCTCGAGATGCATGCGCGGCTCGATGACAGCCTCGCCCCGCCCCTGCGTCGCGAGCTGTCCCTCGATGGCTTCGAGGATCTCATCGTCGGTTATATTCAGCGCCTCGACATCGAAGCGATTCATATAGGTGAAATAGAGGGGCGGCATGACCGCGTATTCGTCCATGATCGTTTCTTCCTTCTAGCGCAGCGGCAGGCGGCGGAAGATGCCCGGCCTCTCAGGGTCGTGGAACTTGTCGTAGGGGCCCTGATCGACGAAGAGCTTGTGGCAATGGGCAAGCTTCGCGCGCGACAGCGTGACGCCGAGCCCAGGTCCTTCGGGCACCGGCACGACATTGCGGCGCGGCCGGAACGGCCCCTCCTCGATCACATCGATCGGCTGCATGCAAAACAGCGATTGCGAGGGCTCGCGAATATGGGCGTGGGCCGCCGCAAGGTGCAGATAGGCGGCGCTGGCGATGCCGCTGTCGCCCGAATAACACCAGAAATCGAAGCCCATGCTCTCGCAGGCGCCGATAAAGCGCACCGTCCGCGCGATACCGCCATGGACATTGACGTCGGTGGAAAAGGCATCCGGGGTGCCGAGCAACACGGCGCGCAGGACATCGGGCGTGTGCGCGGAAAAACGGATATTGGTATGGCGGCGCAGCTTCGCCATGTCCTCGAAGCGCGCAACCGGATCCTCCCAACAGCGAATATCGAGCGGCTCCAGGGCGCGAGCGATCCGGATCGCCTCGGTGAGAGAATAGGCCTTGTTGGAATCGATGCGCAGCGTCGCGGCAGGCCCAAGCCTGTCACGCAGCAGTGCGACCAAGCGAATCGACCGAGCTGGATTAGCCGTCGAGAGCTTGCCCTCGAACATCGTGGTTCCGTGCGTCTCGGCGAGTGCCTGGCAATAATCGGCGACCTCCTCGGGAGAGGTCTCGCCACCGATGCCGTCGCGCTGTTCGCGAAAGGCGAAGTAGTCGGTGAAGGTGATCCCTTTGCGGAAAGCGCCGCCGAGGAGCTCGTAGAGCGGCTTTCCCCACGCCTTGCCGCGGATATCCCAAAGCGCCATCTCCACGGCGCCGAACGCCCTGATCGAGGCGAGATCGACATCGGCCGTGCCGACGCCACCCCAACTCGGCAGGCATAGGAGCTCCGCGCCCGCGATGTCGATCGGATCGCGCCCGAGCAGACGGGGCGCGAACACCTTCTCGATGGTCGGGACGTTCGCAGGCGACGGCCCTTCGCCAAGCCCAACGATGCCCTCATCCGTCTCGACCTCGACGATGGTCTTCGAGAAGCCGGCGAGCGAACCGTAGGACCACAGATAGGGCGCTTCGAGAGGGATGTTGACGGGTGTGGCGCGGAGGGCGGTGATCTTCACGACGTCACCCCCCCCGCCCCGATCTGCGCCAGCAGGGCATCGTCGACATCGACGCCGCCCTGCATGGAGCGGGCCCTCGCGGCCAAGCGGCGATCGCCGGGCACGCGTGCGCCGTCGGCTGAGATCACGCCGAGAAGCTTCTCGATGCGGTCGCTGAAGCCCGGCGCGAAGCCGCCTGGATCGAAGGCGAGGATCAACTGGCCAACGCCTGGCGGCGGCCCGTCCGCAATGCCGTACGGGTGCGCATCCATGGACAGGTTGGCGCCGGCGAGCGCGGCCGCCAGCACCTCGACCAGAAGCGCGACGTTTGCTCCCTTGGCGCCACCAGCCGGGGCCATCGACCCCTTGAGCGCCGCGGCGGGATCGGTGGTAGGCCGGCCGTCGGCATCGAAGGCCCAATCATCGGGGATCGTCCGGCCTTCGCTTGCGGCCGCGACGAGCGCGACGCGCGTCACCATCGTGGTCGCCTGATCGACGACAAGCGGTGGCGCGCCCTCTCGCGGAACCGCGAAGGCGAGCGGGTTGGTGCCGAATATCTTTCGCTTGCCGCCCCAGGCGGTCATGTTCGGCGGCGCGTTCGACACGACGATGGCGAGGAGACCGCGCAGGGCGACATCCTCAGCCGGATGGCCGAGAACGCCAATCGAATAGGAGCGCGTGATCGCCATGGAGGCGACGCCGCAGGCGCGTGCCGCCTTGTCGAGCGCATCGAGCCCCAGATCGAAGGCCGGATGGGCGAAACCATGGGCGGCATCGACGGTCACGTTGCCCGGGCGCGGCATCGACATCCCGGGCGAGGCCTTGCCGTCAACCTTCCCGGACTTGAGATGGGCGAGGTAGAGCGGCAGAAAGCCGAGCCCCACGGGGCGGATGTCGTCGGCCTCGGCGCGGCGGATCGAGCGCGCCACGGGATGCGCCTGGTGCCCGCTGGCGCCGGCACGCGTCAGCGCCGCAAAGGTCAGCGTTTCGATCTCGTCGAGGGTCAGCAGTGTCATCAGGCCGCCGCTCCAGCCGCTGCGAGGGAGAAGGGAAAATGGCAGCGCGCGCGCCGGCCCGGCTCGATCTCGACAAGGTCCGGCGGTTCGGTCCGGCAGCGCTCGGCCGCCAGGGGACAGCGCGTGTGGAAGCGGCAACCCGACGGCGGCGCGACGACGCTCGGGATCTCACCCTGGAGCACGATGCGCGACCTGCGGTGGCGAGGATCGACGGCGGGATTCGTCGACAGCAGCGCCGCGCTATAGGGATGAGCCGGGCGCCGGAAGAGCTGCCTGGTCTCGGCATCCTCGACGATCTGACCGAGATACATGACCAAGGTGCGGCTGGTGACGCGCCTGATGAGGTTCAGGTTGTGGCTGACCAGGAGATAGGTCAGCCCGAACTCGCGCTGCAGATCGAGGAGCAGGTTCAAGAGCTCGCCTTGGACGGACACATCGAGCCCTGCCGTCGGCTCGTCCGCGACGATGAGCTCGGGCTGCATGACGAGCGCGCGCGCCACGCCGACGCGCCGCGCCTGCCCTCCCGAGATCTGGTGCGGATATTTGCCGAGCAAGTCTTCCGGCAGGCCGAGGCGTTTGAGGATGCCATCGAGGCGCTTCCAGCTCTCTGCCGACGCCAAGCGATGGATCAGAATCGGTTCGCCGAGCGAGCGGCGTATCGTCATGCGCGGCGACAGGGACGCCACCGCATCCTGTAACAGCATCTGCACCTTGCGACGGAAGGCGAGCGCGTCGATCGCGAGGTGATCGCTCACGCTTCGCCCGTCGATCGCAACGCTGCCGCTGGTCGCAGGCGTCAAGCCGACGAGCACACGGCACAAGGTCGTTTTGCCCGAACCGGATTCGCCGACGAGGCCGGAAATCTCGCCCTTGGCGATTGTGAGCGACACATCGTCGAGCGCCCGCACCTCGCCATCGAAGACGACCGAGACGCGATCGAAGGCGATGAGAGGAGCGTCGGTCATGCGAGCTCCTCGAAGCGATGGCACGCGACCTTCCGGCCGTCGGCGGCGGTGCGCATCCTTGGCACCTCGCCGCGGCAGCGCTCGATCGCATGGGCGCAGCGCGGCGCGAACATGCAGGCCTGCGTCTCCGAGATCGGGTCCGGCACCTCGCCAGGGATCGACACCAAGCGCCCTTCCCTGTCGTCCCCGATCTCGCAGGCGAGAAGGGCGCTGGTGTAGGGATGCATGGGTTTTCCCAAGACGTCCGCGACCGGGCCGGTCTCGACGACCATGCCGCCATACATCACGCACAGATCGTCGCAGAGCTCCGCGATGAGGCCGAGATGGTGCGAGATGAAGGCGATCGAGCCTGAGATGTTGCGCCTCAGCGCCTGCAGCAGCGAGACGATCTGCGCCTCGACCGTCGCGTCGAGCGCGGTCGTCGGCTCGTCCGCAAGCAGGAGCTCTGGACCTGCAAGCAAGGCCATGGCGATCATCACGCGCTGGCGCATGCCCCCCGAGAGCTGATGCGGATAGGCTTTGAGCCGCAAAGCCGCATCCGCGATGCCGACCGTCCTCAGCATCTCCTCGGCGCGGGCGAGAGCGTCGCGGCGGGCGACCTTTGGCGAGCGCCGGCGAATCACGTCGATGAGATGGGTCCCGATGGTGAATAGCGGATTCAGCGCCGTCATCGGGTCCTGGAAGATCATGGCGACGCGCGTGCCGCGTATCGCCTGCATCTGCCCCTCGCCCAGCGACAGGAGGTCGACACCATCGAATTTGATGCTGCCGTCGAGCACCCGCACATTCGCCGCCAGAAGGCCAAGCAGGCAGGATGCGAGGCTCGATTTTCCCGACCCCGATTCACCGACCACGCCGACGATGCGTCCGCGGCCGATGTCGAGATCGACGCCGCGCAGGATATGCGCGGTGCCGCGCGACGTCGCGGCGTCGAGCTTGAGATTGCGGATGCTGACAAGAGGCTCCGTCATCCTCTCACCTCTCGCGTCCGATGCGTGGGTCGACCGCATCGCGGAGCGACTCTCCGAACAGGGTGAAGCCGAGCGTCGCGATGGCAAGCGTGAGGCTCGAGACGACGACGGGGATCCAGCTATCCGACAGGAACTGATAGCCGTCCTGAATCAGCACACCCCAGCTCGCCAGGGGCGGCCGCACGCCAAGACCCAGAAAAGACAGGCCGGCCTCGATCGTGATGACGATCGGAATGTCCATAGAGGCGAGCACGATCAGCGGCCCAAGAATGTTGGGCAGCACGTGGTGGACCACGATGCGCCAGCCCGAAGCGCCGAGAATGCGCTCGGCCTCCAGGAACGGCGCGTTGCGCAGAGTGAGCGTCTGCGCTCTCGCCACCCTGCCGAAATTCGGGGCGAGCGTGATCGCGGCAACAGCTACCACGATCGTCGTCGAGGGGCCGAAAACCGCCACGATTGCCAAAGCCAAGACGAGGTTCGGAAAGGACAAGATGACATCGAAGAGGATGAGGATGAGCCGTTCCGAGCGCGGCGGCAGGAAGGCGGCAAGCACGCCGAGCAGCGTGCCGGTGCTGAGCGCGATGGCGATGGCCGTCAACGCCACTGCCATCGCCACCGAGGCGCCGAAGACGATGCGCGAGAACAGATCGCGCCCGAGCTGATCGGAGCCCAGCCAGTGCTCGGCCGACGGCCCCGCGAAGCGATGCAGCACATCGAGCCGGTCGGGATCCTGCGGCGCAATCCAAGGGGCGAACAGTGCAAATGCCAGGACGGCGAGCACGATGATGAAGCCTGTGCCACCCGCGAAGGTGACGCAGACACGTCTGAGAACGACGAGCGCTTCGCGCAGCGCGTTCATTTGGCCTGGCTTTGCGAGGTCGTGCCGCGCCGGATGCGCGGATCGATCGCCGAATAGGAGAGATCGACAATCAGGTTGATGACGACGAAGACGATGACGACGACAAGCACGGCGCCCTGGACGACGGGATAGTTGCGCGACGTGACCGCATCGTAGACGAGGCGGCCGATGCCCGGCCTCGCGAAGACGATCTCGACGAGCACGGCTGGTCCGAGCAGGCGGCCGACGCCGACGCCAAGGACCGCAATCGTTGGAATGCAGGCGTTCTTGAGCGCGTATTTGTAGGTGACGAGCCTTTCGGACAGGCCGTAGGCGCGCGAGGTGCGGATATAGTTCTCGCCCAGCACCTCGAGCATCGAGGTGCGAACCAGCCGCGCGATGAAGCCGATCCAGGCAAGAGAGAGCGAGACGATCGGCAGGATCGAACGTCTTGCCTGATCCCAGAAATCGCCCTCCCGGCCGGCGCCCAGCACCGGCAGCCAATCCAGCCAGATCGAGAAGATCAGCAGCAGGAAGATCGCGACGACGAAGCTCGGCACGGCAATGAAGGCGACAGAGGTGAAGGCGAGCACGTGGTCGACAACCGAGCCGCGGTGTGTCGCCGCGAAGATGCCGAGCGGCACGCCGAGCAGCACGGCGAGACCGATGGCCGAGAAGGTCAGGATCAGCGTCGATGGCAGGACCGACCAGACCATGGCGCTGACGCTGCGCCCGGAAATCACGTCGATGCCGAGATCGCCGGTCACCACATTGCCGAAGAACTTTGCCAACCGGATATAGGTCGGCTGGTCAAGGCCCATGTCCTCGATGAAGCGGCGGGCATATTCCGGCGTCGCCTGCGGCCCGAGCAGCGCGGTCGCCGGATCGCCGGGCACGATGGTCGTGAGCGAGAACAGCAGCAGCATCGCCCCGAAAACGACCAGGACAGTCGTGACGAGCCGGCTGACGAAGTAGCGCGCGGCCTCCTTCGTCACCCTTTCCCCTCCCCCGGCGCTCGACGGCTTGCCATCAGGACGTGGCCGCCCCGAAGCTGTCGTACTGCCAGTCAATCCAGCCAGGCACGCCCGCCGGGCGCAGCCAGCTCCGCGCGACCAGGAAATTCACCTCGTTGGTCAGCCAGATGAAGGCCGCGCTCTGGTCCATCAGCTTTTGCGCCTCGATGACCTCCTGGACGCGCTTGGCCTTGTCGAGCTCTGCCGCCGCATCGTTGAACAGGTTGAGGTATTCGGGGCTGTTCCAGCGCTGCCAGTTCCAGACCCCGATCTGGGCGGGCACGAACCACTGCATGATGAAATTCGGATCGTGCTTGCCGTTGAAGCGCAGGAGGAACAGGTCGAGGTTCTTGCCGGTGTCGCCCTTGCCGGCCGACCAGTAGGTGCCGCCTTCCTGCGCGTCGACCTC
>Ga0318562_10001498_pt1 | contig 10569 bp, 4 predicted proteins | sample GRESIP066b5f18_FD_203688 | JGI IMG/M metagenome (GOLD analysis project Ga0318562, IMG submission 203688) | Tropical soil microbial communities from Luquillo Experimental Forest, Puerto Rico - GRE.SIPMG.066b5f18 | ecosystem: Environmental > Terrestrial > Soil > Tropical forest > Bulk soil...
CGATGGGGGCCCCCCTCTTTCCCTGCCCCCATGCCCGCCATGGAATCGGCATCTCCGCACCCGAATCCCGTCAAGGAGGATCCCGGTTTAGAGTGATGAGCGGTGAGCGCAGGAATCGACGAGGCGAAGCAGGCGATCCGCAGGCGGGTCTGGGACCTGCTGGTAGCCGAGTACGTCGTCGAGCGCGGCGTCCACGGGTACATCCCGGCCTTCGTCGGCGCCGAGGCAGCCGCGGACCGGCTCGCCGGGCTGGCCGAGTGGCAGGCGGCCCGGGTCGTCAAGGCGGTCCCGGACCGCGCCCAGCAGCCGGTGCGGGAACGGGCGCTGCGAGACGGGAAGCTGCTGTACGTGGCGGTGCCCAAGCTGGCGGCCGAGCTGCCGTTCTTCGTCGTTGACCCGGCCGGCCTCGCCGCCGCGCCCGCCGAGGCGGCAGCCAGGGAACACGCGGCCCGCCATGCCCGGAAGGTCGCCGTCGAGGACATGCGCCGGGTCGACGTGGTGGTCTGCGGCAGCGTCGCGGTGAACCGGCGGGGCAGCCGGCTGGGGAAGGGCGCGGGCTACTCCGACATCGCGGTCGCCCTGCTCCAGGAGGCCGGGCGGATCGGTCCCAGCACCGTGATCGTGACGACCGTCCATCCGCTCCAGGTGGTCGACGATGTCGTGCCCGAGACCGAGCACGACTTCAGCGTCGACCTGATCGTCACGCCGGACGAAGTGATCGAATGCGAACCCCCGCGGCGCCCGACCGGCCTGTACTGGAACAACCTGACCGCCGCCAAGATCGCCGCGATCCCCGTGCTCGCCGCGCGCGCCGCCGCCAGGCGCGCCTGACCCCTGCTTGTGTTGCCCGTCCAGCCGTCTGAGCCGCGTCCCGTGGCATGGCGAAGGGGGCCGGTTGTTACGGCCCCCTTCTTTTGGCCGGGCCCCGGCATCGCCGGGGCCCGGAGCCGTTCAGCCTCCTAGGGTCTGATGGCGGGGATCACGGACTCGTGACCGGCCCGTCGTTCTGGATGTTCAGCGCGGTCGTCTCGAAGCACTTCGCCGAGATGCTCTGCTGTGCCGGATTGCTGCTGTCGAAGCTCACGAGCCACGACACGTTGGCCGCGGTCGTCGAGACCGTCGTGTTGGTCGTGTGCACCGTCGTCCCTGAAGGACCGCTCACCGGGAGGTCCTGGCTGTAGATCGCGGGGGCGGTGCAGGTGGCGTTCTCGAACACCTGGAAGTGCACGGTGCCGGTCAGGTTGCCGCCCGCCGGGGCGCTGACCGTCGCCGAGTCGTTCGGGATGAACGACTGGGCCGTGGTCATCGACGAGGGCACCGACGTGACATGGACGGTCTCGCTGGCCTGCGAGCAGTCGCCGTTGAATGTCGAACCCAGGTTGTTCGGGTCGCCGGCAGCGGGGGTGTAGACCGCCTTCCAGTGGTAGGTGCCGACGGCGTCCGGCGTGAAGCTGACCGGGCCGTAGTCCGGGGGGCTGTTCCCGTTGACAGTCACGATTTGTGGGTTGGTCCCGGTTCCGGTGGCCAGCGTGCTGCAGTCGTTCTTGAGCAGCGTGAAGGTGATCGTGCCACCGGCTGGAGCGCCGGGGGGCCCGTTGATCACCGGCGTGCCGGGCTGGGTCGACGTGCCGCTCAGGGTCGCGGTGTCGGTGACCGCGTTGCCCAGCAGCACGTCCGGACCGGCGGTGGTCGGGAGTGACGGTGTCACCGGGTTCACCGAGAAGCACTCGCCGGACGACCCGTCGGTACCCGGCGCGACTCCGGCCGCCTGGGACGCCGCGCTTGGCGTGAAGTCGCCCCGCCAGCAGTAGGTGCCGACCGACGTCACCGTCGTCGTGGGCGATGAGATCGGCTGTGTTGTGGTGTTATCTATCGGGACCGGCGAGCCGATCGGCGTGCCGCCGGAGGTGCAGTCGGTTGCCGAGGGGCCACACAGCGAGAACTGCACGGTGCCGCTCCAGCTAGCAACGCCGCTGACGGTGACGTTCGCCTGGTCAGCCACGGTGACCGAGCCGGTGCCGATCGAGAACCCACCGGCCGGAACGGGACCGCCGGTGGCGTCCGTGGGCGTGGTTTTCACCGTTGTCTGGCATGATCCGAAGTTGCCGAGGATGAAGTCCTTCAGCGTCGCCGAGGTCGACGTGGACGACCGTGTTTCGGACTCCACCGATTGGAAGCATCGGTCCGCCTCGCCGATGAGCGACAGGTTGACCCCACCTTCGTAGAACTCCCCGGTCAGGGCCTGGTTGTTGGGCGTTCCGCTCTTGTCCGTGAACGACCATGGCATCGTGATCGTGTTCGCGTTGACCAGCCCGCAGAACTTGTCGCCGGTTGTGGCGTTCGCGCAGTTTGCACTGTTCGACGACGCGAGCGTCAGCAGGTTCGTGTCGGCGCACGTGAAGCCGTTCACCGTGAGGCCTGCCTTCGTGCAGGCCGCGTTCCACTCGAACACGCTGATGGTCGAGGTGGTGCCGCCGACGCTAAAGTCGCTGACCACCAGCAGGTCGCCGTCCTTGTGAACGCCGCTGAAGGTGCCGCTGCTGCCCCCAACAGTGCTGATCTTGTTCTGGAAGAACCAGAAGCCCTGCTGCGCGTCGCCGCTATTGTCCAGGCGGTCCGACCCGAAGTACAGCAGCTGGCACGTCGACGCGCTGCCACTGGGGCAGGTGCCGCTGTTCACGCCGGTGGACGGCAACGTGTACCTCGCCGCGAAGCCGTGCAGCAGGTTGTCCTTCGCGGGCAGGCCACCGGCGTTGTTTTTCCACGCCCAGTTGTTGATGTCCAGCGGGTCCTTCGACCCGCCGCCGGTGAAGATGGTGGTGTTCACGTTCGGTTCCGAGACCCAGTCCACCGCGGTAGCGCCAGTGGTGTTGCTGAAACCGGGGCAGTCGGTGGGACTGACCTGGTGACAGACCCGGTCCCAGTCGTCGTTGGCTGGCGGGTTCGATTGCAGTGACGTCAGAGCATTGCCGTCGAGTTGGAAGGCGCCGCTGTCATGGACAGCTAGAGCCGGTACTACCGCTAGCGCGATGACGGCTGCCGTCGAACTGACCACAGCGAGCCCGGCGGTCAGCAGGCGCCGCCTACGGCGCCTGCTGGAGCCGTGCGTATCCGATACGCTCATGTTTCCCCTCCTGGGGCGTGTCCTCGTGTTTGGGGATCCCTAGGTGGCGGAAGCCCAAAGGACCGGTGTCGTTGCCTCAACACCCGATGCCGGTCCCGCGGGCACCGCCGCATGATTTGTGTCGCTCCCTGACGACAAGACCACGTGCATCTGCGGAACACCGCCGAACAGACGCTCGCTCCGCTGCATTACACCCGCTCTGAAGAACCTTGAGCGGCGGAACCTGATTCGGCAGGGCGCAATTAACCAACAAGGATTCCCTCGCTGGGGCCGCGCAGGTCACCGCCAGACGGTTCTTGTCGCCAGTGAGCGGCTAAGTTGTCTGATTCGTTGACGATGTCGTGGCCGACGGCGGCAGCTCAGCGGGCTCGCCCGGCGGCCCCCGCGGCGCGCGGGCCATCGATGCCCACTGCGTCCGCGAAAGCCGATTACTGTCACCGGCACCGGCCGCGGCCTGGGCGCGGTGCCCGCGAGGCGCAAGCCCCAAGTGACGGTGCTGCCCTGCATGCGTTCGTGCCAAACGAAGCGCCGTCGGGCAGCCGCGATGCTGCCCCACTCCAACCCCACCCTCGTCTTCGGTTGGTCAGAACCATGTGAAAGGTAAAGACCACGTTAAGGTGGGGCAAAACGTTACACTCCGTCAAACGAGGAAGCAAGGGAGAAGCCCACTGCCTCTGGCCGTGCGATCGTTTTCATCCCCGATGTGCGGTTTTTGGTAGTAACAGTGAGAATTCGTACGCTGTTTCTTTACTGCCCGTTACCGGATGCTGACGTCGCACCCCCAATTGTTGCGGGCCCGGCCTCGGCGGCGTGGTTCAGGTAGCGGCGGAGGTACTTAACCCCTTCGCCGGCGAAAGATTCGGGGATGTCGCTGGCGCGGATGCTGGCGACGATCTCGGCGCGGTGGCGGGCACGGGTGATGGCCACATTGACCATGCGCCACCCCACCGGTCCGCTCAGCGGGCCGAAGTCCGTGGTGACCTGGCCCTTTTCATCTGGCGCGAAGCCGACGGACAAGATCAGCACGTCCCGTTCGTCGCCCTGGGCATCCGCTGCGCTCTTGACGAAGAACCCGCGCAGCCGGTCGGTGCCGAAGAACGGGTCCAGGCCGGGGTGCAGCTTGCGGGCCTGGCCCAGGGCCGTCTCGATGGCCTCGGCTTGCGCCTCGCTGAACGTCACCACCCCCAGGCTGAGATCCGGGCGGTTGATGTAGTGGTGGATGACCCGTTGCGCCACGCGGGCAGCCTCGCCGGGGTTGTCCCGCGCGGTCGGCCCCCGGTAGGCCCCCTCGCCATGGAGCACCTCGAGGCCGGCCTCGGGCCTGCCGTCGGCTTCGGGCCCGCCGTCGGCTGCGGGCCCGCTGCCGGGCACGGGCCGCAGGCGGCCGTCATAGAAGGCGGCATTGGGAAACGCGATCAGCGCCTCATGCCGGGACCGGTAATGCCAGCGCAGGGTGAGCTCGCCGAACGCACCGGATCCCTTCGCGATATCGAGGATCGACTCGAGATCGGGGGTGCCTTCGAATTCGGCCGGCCACTGCTCCCCGTTGCCTGACGCAATGCCGCTGGAATTGCCGGCCGGTGGCAGTTGCCTCTGGTCCCCGGCCAGGATCACGGAAGTGCCGCGGTAGATGCCATTGATCGCATCGCCCGGGCTGATCTGGCTGGCCTCATCGAAAATGACCACGTCGAAGTTCAGGCCCGGCGGGAGGTACTGACTGACCGTCAGGGGAGTCGCCAGAACGCACGGCTTGACCGCCTGGGCAAGGTGGCGGGCCTGGTCAAGAAACTCCCGCACCGGCAGGTGCCCGCTCTTCTTGGCCGCCTCCAAGCGGATGACGGCGGACTCGCTGGTGTCGTCGCGCGGGCGCCGCCTGTTGCAGGCGGCGACGACGTCTTCGGCTGCCGCGGTCATCAGGGCCCGGTCCAGCTGCTGGTACCTGTCGACCAGCGCATCACGGCCAGCGTCCCGCAACGGAGCGAGGGCCGGGTCGGCCCGCAGTTGGTAGTCCGTCCATTCCTGCAAGAACGCGCGCTCGATCACCCGGGGTAGGAGGCCGGGCTCGATTCGTTCCGCGATGCAGAAGTCAATCGACGCGCCCATGCCATGGCCGGCCAGGGAGGCACGGGCTGCCTGGTAGGCATGCCATACCGCGCACCCTTCGGGGTCGTTGAACATGGCCTCGAGCAGCTGATAGCCGGTGGAGTAGTCGTCGAGCTCGGCCGCTAGCTCCGGGCGGCGCAGCGGGCTGAAAGCCGACAACAGGGCCGCGCAAGCTTCCTGCCACGCGTCGGCGGCTTTGGCGAGGCGGTCGGTCGGCACGGCGCTCTCGACCGCGTCGAGGTGGGCCGGGGTGAGCGGCCCCGTCCCTCCGGTGATCATCGTGCGCAGGCGGCGCGCCCATTCCAGGGCGTCCCGCAGCGCGACGACGTCGGTCGCGGCCCCCGCGTACAGCTGCCCGCACACGTCCTGGAAGATCGCATCCCGCGCGGCCAGCCGCTCGCGCTCAGACTCCGCCGCCTCCCGCAAGCCGACCAGCTGCCGGGCCTGGCCGAAGGTGAGAGGCCTGCCCGCGACCGCATCGATCACCCGGGTGAACTCGGTCGCGGTGTGCAGGGGCTCCGCGTGTGCCCGCAGCCACCCGATCGCCTCCCCGATCGTGCCGTTCTGCAGTTCCGGCCGCGGGGCGATCGCGGGCGGGGGAGCTAGCGCTGCCTGCCAGGCGGACAGCTGCTGCCGCGCCTTCGCCACGGTGCCGCTCATGGCCCCGTTGGGCGCCGCGTCCCGGGCGATATAGTCGGCGGCTCGCGAAAGGTCTTGCCCGCGCGCGCAGCGCACGGCGGTGGCCGCGTGGGTGAGTGCCCGGTCCAGCCGGGTGAAGTCCGTGGCCGGCCCGGCGTAGTGAGGGCCGAGCAGCGCGGCGTGCCTCGATTCGTCGTCGGCGAGCGCTCCGGCCGCGTGCTTCCATGCCGCGGCGAGTCCCAGATGCCCCTGCGCCGTTTCCTCGGCCGTCCCCTCCCTGGTGAAGGCCGCGACGGCCCTCTTGTCGGCCCGGTAGGCCGCGGAGAGTTTTCCGAGTCCCTGATAATCGTTCGCGAACCGCGTCGCCAATCCGGCTACGTCTTGGCGAAGCGCGTCCGGGGTGAAGTAAGCGCGGGCGGCAGCTTCCGCCTCGGCCAGCGCGCGGTGGGCATCGTAGAGGGCCTGTGCCGCGTTACTGGCGGCACGCTGGCCGGGAACCGACAGCCAGGCTCGCTCGGGCCGGTCGAGTTCCCCGGTGAGCCGGGCGACGGTCAGCAGGTCGTTGGCATTGGAGAAGGTCACCGGGGGCTGCAGGCCGAGGCTGGCGGCCACACCGCAGATCGTGCCGTGCCACTTTTCCAGCAGGTCAGCACCGGCGGAGAACTCCGTTGCCAGCCTCGTGATCTGCCCGGCAGCCAGGCTGCTGACATCGACGCCGGCGGGCTTCAGCGCGACCAGCGCCGCCCCGTCGGCTGCGGGGAGCGCCGTCCGCTGGGGTATCGCCGACCAAGGGACTCCGGCGGCCCGGGACGCCTGGGTTTCCCGTGCGGCGATCGCGGTGAGCGTGCTGGTGACCTGGGTGACCGCCGCCTCCACGACGTCGAGTGTGTCCACCGTCAGCCATTCGTCTGGCACGCCCTCCGGCCACGTCAGCAGATGATCCAGTAGCTGGGCGAGGACGTATGCGTCCGACGGGCGGGTCAGCCCCGTGGCGTCGGCCAGTACCTGGTTGCCCCGGGCCACCCTGGCGAGCGTTTCCAGGGCGGAGGCCGCCTCGTAGAGCCGGCCGTCCATGGAACCACGCTCCGCCACGCCACGCCAGGCGAACGACCGCCCCTCCGCGGCCGGCCGCCAGGCAGCTGCCAGGGCCGCCGCGGTGCGGCGGATCTCACCCAGCACCGCCGCGGTCAGGCGCGCCGGCGCCGGGCCCGCGGCCGGAGCGGCGGGGACCGAGCGCAGGCTGGCGATCATCGCGAGGACGTCGTGCACCGAGCACCCCAGCGGATCGCGCACCCGGTTCACGGCGTGGGCGTATTCCCTGAGTTTCTCCCGCTGGCCGCGGGCCGTCTCGGTATCCCCCGGCGGGACCGCCGCGGGCGTGGCGGGCACCGAGTCCAGGGCGCTGGCGAGGGAGGCGGCCACCGCTTTGCGTACCGCCTTGTCCGAATGCAGTTCCAGCAGGTACCCGCCCAGCCCGGCGCTGGTCAGCCGCTCGGCCACCACGTCAAGCGCGGTAGCCTTCGCGGACACCAGCAGCACGGTCTTGCCCGCGTGCAGCAAGGCGCCGATCATGTTCGCGATCGTCTGGCTCTTGCCCGTCCCGGGGGGACCATCCAGCGTGAACGAACGCCCCGCGACCGCGGCCATGATGCACGCCCGCTGCGCGGAGTCGGCGGCCAGGACCACCGGGGGATCCTCCCCGGCCGCGCCCGTACTGGCCGCGCCCGTACTGGCCGCGCCCGTACTGGCCGCGCCCGTGCTGGCCGCGCCCGTGCTGGCCGCGGGCCCGGTGATCGCACTGAGGGCGGGCGCGCTACCGGTCCGCCCGCCAGCGGCGAGGGCCCGCACCGCCGGATGCCCCGCGACCAGATCCTCATGCGCGAGAAGGTCCTGGTACATCGCTTCTTTCATGGGCGGGAAACACGAGAGGACGGCGGTCTCGCTGACCACCCAGCCGTCCTTGGCGGCGACCGCCCCCCGGACCCGGTCCAGCAATTCGCTCAGCGTGACTTGCCCCAGGTCAGCTAGCCGGGGAAGGGTGATCCGGTCCCGGGCCAGTTCCAGGCTCAGCGCCGGATTGATGACCGGGTCGTCCTCGGTCGGCTCCAGCATCGGCGGCTGCTCCGGCTCGGTCGCCACCAGCCTGACCGGCACCAGCAGCAATGGGCTGGCGTAGCCGGCCCGTTCCCGGTCAGCCCAGGTCAAGGTGCCGAACGCCAGGTACAGGACCGGCACGCCCAGCTCCAGGGCCGCCATGTTCGAGCGCCGCGTGAGTACCCGCAGCGCCGCCTCAAGGTCGTCCGGCTCCATCCTCGTATCAAGGAGGTACGGCGCCGGTGGCGGCACGGTGGCCGGCGCGTCGGCGGTAGCCGCCGCGCCGGCCCAGGGCGTCAGCGAGCGGAACGCGAAGGTTCCGCCCGTCCTGAGGCGGGTGAGAACGTCCTCCGCCGCCGGGCGGGCCACTTCGATCATGGCGGCGCAACCAGGCCGCAAGGGGTCGCCGCCCGGCCGCAAGGTAAGGAGATGGGTAGCCGCCGCGGTATCGATGAGCCCCACCCGCCAACGGCTGATCGCCGAGCGGATCACTGCCTCCCGGTCGGCTGAAGTCCGGCCACCGCCGTCGTCCCGCACGCCGCCCCACTCCATCTGCGTCGACTACATCAGGGCGCGATTGCCATGCAACCTCGTGTGCCTGTATGCGCCTGCTCCCGGCGGCCGCGGCGACGCATTCGGTGCGACCCCTGGAGACCAGGCACCGTATCAGGGGAAAGGAAAGTCCTGCTGGTTGTGCGAACGATGCGGATCATATCCGCCGCCGCGCTCGGTTGGGCGCAATGTGGGGTCCCGGCCTGCGGGGATCAGGCCGGGACCCCGGCCGGGAAGGGCCTTCGTGCTCTTAAACGATGACGACAATGCCCCCGTTACACCCGCGCCCGGACCGGCGCCCGAAAGCCGGCAACGGCCCGGCCAGCGCAACCGGCCGCGCCGCGGCCCTGGGCGGCACCGCTGTCCAGCGCGAGCCGGCCGGCGTACCGGTTGGGGCACACTGGCGTCGTGGACGCTGATGTGGTGGTGATCGGGGCCGGTGCCCTTGGATTGAGCACCGCGCTGCATTGTGCGCTGGCGGGGCGGTCGGTCGTGGTGGCAGAGCGCCACACGGCCGGGTCTCAGGCGTCCGGGCGGGCCGCGGGCCTGTTCAAGTCCGTGCAGGCCGATGAGCTGCGCACGCGGCTGGCCCGGCGGAGCATCGTCCAGGCGGTGAGCTTCGCCGACTGGGCGGGGGTCCCGCTGGACGTGGCCCGCTCGGGCAGTTTCCTGATCGCCCGGACCGCCCAGCACCGCGACTACCTGGCCCGGGAACTGGCCCAGTCGCGCGGCTGGGGCGCCGACGTCCGCGAAGCGAACCCGGCGCATGCCGCCGGGGGACTGAGCTACTACCGGGCGGCGGGGGAGGAGTTCGCCCTGTGGTGCCCGGAGGACGTCTATATCGAGGAGCCAGCCAGCCTCACCCGGGCTTACCTGGCCGCCTGCCGGCTGCGCGGGGTGGTAGTGGCCGAGCACGAGCCGGTCATCGACGTTCCGGTCGCGCACGGCCGGGCGGCCGGAGTGCGGACTACCGGCCGGGCAATCGCGGCACCCGTGGTGGTGGACGCGGCGGGCGCCTGGGTACGGCAGGTGGCCGAACTGGCCGGTGCGGCGGTGCCGGTCGCCCCGGTTCGCCACCAGTTGCTCATCACCGAGCCGGTGCCCGGGCTCGACCCGGCCGATCCGATCGTCCGGGTGGTCGACGCCGCCGTGTATTTGCGCCCGGCCCGTGGCGGGCTGATGGTGGGTGGCTTTGAGGCAAACCCGCTGCCGCTCGACCCGCGCCAGCAGCCGCCGGAGTTCACCACCGATGACGTACCGCTCGACCTGGCCGCGCTGCGAAAGCTGGCGGCCCAGGTCAGCGCCGAGGCCCCGGCCGCCGGCGCCGTCCCGGTCGCGGAGCATCGCGGCGGGCTGTTCACGATGAGCCCCGATGGGCGATTTGTTGCCGGGCCCGCGCCGGACCTGCCGGGCCTGTGGGTGGCCAGCGGCTGCAACGGCTCGGGATTCTCTTCCTCACCCGCGCTCGGCGAGGCGCTCGCCACGTGGATCACCACCGGTACCGCGCCGCCGGGCGCCGAGGCGCTGTCACCGGCCAGGTTCGGCGCGCTGCCCGACGACGCCCTGATCACCCGCGGACTCTGGCAATACGCCCACTACTACGACCCCGCACCCGCATAGTTAGGCTGTTGCCCCGTACCGCCGATCCGGAGAAGGCGCCGTGACAGGGGACTGGCTGGAACGCTGGGCCGAGGACACCGAGCCTCCGGCCGCGATCGATACCACCGTGGCGCATCAGGCGCGGATCTATGACTACTGGCTGGGCGGTAAGGACAACTTCGCGGTAGACCGGGAGGCCGCCCAGCAGGCGATCGCCGCCTACCCGCCGATCTTGCGCGGCGTCCGGGCCCAGCGGGCGTTTCTGGTCCGCGCGGTCCGCTACCTGGCCGTAGAGGCGGGCATCCGCCAGTTCCTGGATATCGGAACCGGTATCCCCACCGCGGACAACACGCACCAGGTTGCCCAGGCGGCCGCCCCGGGAGCCCGGGTCGTCTACGTGGACAACGACCCGCTGGTGCTGGCGCACGCTCGGGCGCTGCTGACCAGCGTCCCTGAAG
>Ga0318562_10001500_pt1 | contig 10565 bp, 12 predicted proteins | sample GRESIP066b5f18_FD_203688 | JGI IMG/M metagenome (GOLD analysis project Ga0318562, IMG submission 203688) | Tropical soil microbial communities from Luquillo Experimental Forest, Puerto Rico - GRE.SIPMG.066b5f18 | ecosystem: Environmental > Terrestrial > Soil > Tropical forest > Bulk soil...
GTGTGGTCGGACTGACGCCGTTCACGATGCGTGTCCTCGATCTTTGGATGGACCCGCTGTTGGCCTGCGTTTTTTTCGTGACCGCCGCCATACCGCGCGCGCTCGTTCCGTCAGCCTGGACGATTCGCAATCCCCTCGCTTTGGCTGGACAGGCCGGTGATGAAGCCGGTGAGCGCGATCTGAGGCCGAGCCGTTGAGGCTGCGCTTCGCCCTCTTTTCCAAGTGAGCTCGCCTGAGCCGCCGCACCAGCAAGCGGGACGAATCCGATAACCATGCGCGACTCGAAAACGTCTAGTCAGGCGAAACAAATCCCTGGCGCACGCCTCCTCGCGAGCTTGCCGTTGCTGTGCAAGCTCGAATTCCTTTCCCTGCTTTACGCCGGGCTGGCCCTGGCGTCGGCGATACCGGCGCTGCTTCGTCCGGGATTCGGCAATTTCTCAAGCTGCCGAAAGCCTGGCTGCAAATCGCCGGCGTCGCGGTGCTTCTCGCACCGCTTGTCCGCGGAAAGCGCTGGGGCGATTTCGATTGGCGGCTCGCCTACCTGTCTTCGGTGCTGATGTGGGTCGTGGTCTTCAACCACAAGACCGAATCGCCGACCTTCGTCATTGCGATGTTCGGGGTCGCGCTCTCCACGGTCGTCGAGCCGCCTTCACCCGCCCAATCGATCGCCCTGGCATTGGCCTTCGTCCTCACCAGCCTGTCGTCGACAGACTTGGTGCCACGTTATCTTCGGCGGGAAATCGTCCGGCCGCTCGCAATCAAGGCCGTACCGATCTTCGTGCTCTGGGGTCTGAGCGTGTGGCGGCTGCTGGCCGGCAGCCGCATTGGCCGAACCGAGCCACTGCCGCGGCAATCGGAACAATCACCGAGCTGCCAAACCCCTGCCGCCTGGCCCCACGAACCAGCTAGCCCGGTTCAGTCACCCGCCGCAACGTCAGATTGATGCGTCCGCCCTCGGCAAACCGCCCGGCCAGCAAGGTAGAGGTGCCCGGATGAACGCGGTCAACGCCGTGAAACGCGAGACGGGCAGCGCCGCCCAGGATGACGACGTCGCCTGAGGAGAGCTTCATCGAACGCGTCGGGCTGGCACGCTCGCGCCCGCCGATCCGGAAAAGACAGCTGTCGCCGAGCGACACGGAGACGACCGGGGCGGCGAAGTCTCGTTCATCGGCGTCCTGATGCAGGCCGAGGCGCGCCGGCGGCACGTAGTAGTTAACGAGGCAGGCCTCGGGCGGCGGCTCGTAGTCAGCAACCTTCCGCCAGAGGTCGAGGACCATCGCCGGGATTGGCGGCCACGACTTGGCGGTAACCGGGTGGGTAGCCTGGTAGCGGTAGCCGCCGTCGCGATCGGTCACCCAGCCGAGCGGCCCGAGATTGGTCATGCGCACCGAGAGCGGCTTGCCCGAGCGCGGCATGGTTGGCGTGTAGAACGGGCTCTCGGCGATCGCTTCACGCAACGCCTCGAGGAGGTCGATCTGCGCCGAACGATCGAAATAGCCGGGCAGGAAGCGAAAGCCTTGGATGAATTGATCGGCGCTTACCATGTTGCGAACCCTGAGGCTGCCCGGGGTGAGCGGGCGTGTATAACCCATCGCCCGCCGCTTCCGGCGTCGGGCCGAATTCCCTGGATTGAGCCGACTTGCGGGCGATTTCGCCCGTTCTTATATACGACCGGAACCCGCGCCGGGGGCATTCGCCTCGATAAGAGTGGCGCGACAATCAACGCCAGGGGACCGAGATTCCCCCCGCGTCCGTGGCTTCGTGTAAGGTGCGAATCAACGGGGCGCTTGGGGATTGCGGGGGCCTAAGATAGGGACCCGTTCGGTCTGCCGAAAGGAGACGATGAATGGCTAAGGTAATTGGTATCGACCTCGGCACGACCAACTCGTGCGTCGCCGTCATGGACGGCAAGAACGCCAAGGTCATCGAGAACTCGGAAGGGGCGCGGACGACACCGTCAATGGTCGCCTTTACCGGCGAAGGCGAGCGGCTCGTCGGTCAGCCTGCGAAACGCCAGGCGGTCACAAACCCTGAGCGGACCTTCTTCGCGGTCAAACGCCTGATCGGCCGCCGCTATGACGACCCGATGGTCGACAAGGACAAGGGGCTCGTTCCCTACAGGATCGTCAAGGCGCCGAACGGCGACGCCTGGGTCGAGGCCGACGGCAAGCGCTATTCGCCCTCGCAGATTTCCGCCTTCATCCTGCAGAAGATGAAGGAGACCGCCGAGGCCTATCTCGGCACCACCGTCGAGCAGGCGGTGATCACCGTTCCCGCTTATTTCAACGATGCCCAGCGCCAGGCGACCAAGGATGCCGGCAAGATCGCCGGGCTCGAGGTCTTGCGCATCATCAACGAGCCGACCGCGGCGGCGCTCGCCTACGGCCTCGACAAGAAGGAAGGCAAGACCATCGCCGTTTACGACCTTGGCGGCGGCACCTTCGACATTTCGGTTCTTGAGATCGGTGACGGCGTCTTCGAGGTGAAGTCGACCAACGGCGACACCTTCCTCGGTGGCGAAGACTTCGACATGCGCCTCGTCAACTATCTCGCCGACGAGTTCAAGAAGGAGCAAGGGATCGACCTTCGCGGCGACAAGCTCGCCTTGCAGCGCCTCAAGGAGGCGGCCGAGAAGGCGAAGATCGAGCTGTCTTCGGCGGCGCAGACCGAGATCAACCTGCCCTTCATCACCGCCGACGCATCCGGGCCGAAGCATCTCACGATGAAGCTCACCCGCGCCAAATTCGAGGCGCTGGTCGATGACCTCATCCAGAAGACCGTCGGCCCATGCAAGGCCGCCCTCAAGGATGCCGGCCTCACCGCCGGCGAGATCCAGGAGGTGGTCCTGGTCGGCGGCATGACGCGCATGCCGAAAGTGCAAGAGGTGGTGAAGCAATTCTTCGGCAAGGAGCCGCACAAGGGCGTCAACCCGGATGAGGTGGTCGCAGTTGGTGCCGCCATCCAGGCCGGCGTGCTCCAGGGCGACGTCAAGGACGTCCTCCTCCTCGACGTCACGCCGCTGTCGCTCGGCATCGAGACGCTTGGCGGCGTGTTCACCCGCCTGATCGACCGCAACACCACCATCCCGACCAAGAAGGGCCAGGTCTTCTCGACCGCCGAGGACGGCCAGAATGCGGTCACCATCCGCGTCTTCCAGGGCGAGCGCGAGATGGCGGCGGACAACAAGCTTCTCGGCCAGTTCGACCTCGTCGGCATTCCTCCGGCGCCGCGCGGCGTGCCGCAGATCGAGGTCACCTTCGACATCGACGCCAACGGCATCGTCAACGTGTCCGCCAAGGACAAGGGCACCAGCAAGGAGCAGCAGATCCGCATCCAGGCCTCCGGCGGCCTGAGCGAGACCGACATCGAGAAGATGGTCAAGGACGCCGAGGCCCACGCCGCCGAGGACAAGGAACGGCGTGCGCTGGTCGAGGCCCGCAATCACGGCGAGGCGCTGGTCCATTCGAGCGAGAAGTCGCTGGCCGATTTCGGCGCCAAGGTATCGGCGGCCGACAAGTCGGCCATCGAGACGGCGATTGCCGAGTTGAAGACGGCGCTTGCCGGCGAGAACGTCGAGACCATCAAGGCAAAGACCAACGCGCTTGCCCAGGCCTCGATGAAGCTCGGCGAGGCGATGTACGCCGCCAATCAGGCCGGTCCCGGGGCCGGCAGCGGTGGTGACGCCGCCGGCGGCGAGGGCAAAGGCGAGGACGTCGTCGACGCCGACTTCGAGGAAGTCGACGACGATCAGAAGAAGAAGTCGGCATAGGCCGAGTGTATCCGGGCCCGGCGAAATCGCCGGGCCGCTCACTTCATGTAGGAGCGTAGCGTCGCCCGTCTCCGACGGGTCCGTCGCCATAGGACCAGAAATCCGGTTGGTAGCGATGGATTCCGGCTTTCGCCGGAGCGGCGAAGAGGGTAGGGAATGGCAGCGGACCTCTTGAGAAGAGCCTCTCGCGAAGCGATGCCCGGGCGCCCATCGATCGCACGATTCTCACCCCACCTCTCATATTCGCTTGGTGAATAGGAAATGGCCAAGCGGGACTACTATGATGTGCTTGGGGTCACGCGGAGCTGTGACGAGAAGGAGCTGAAGGGCGCCTTCCGCAAGCTCGCCATGCAGTTCCATCCCGACCGCAACAATGGCGATCGCGAGGCCGAGGTCAAATTCAAGGAAGTCAACGAGGCCTACGAGGCGTTGAAGGACCCGCAGAAGCGGGCCGCCTACGACCGCTTCGGCCATGCCGCCTTCGAGAACGGCGCCAATGGCGGTGCCGGCTTCAATGCCGACTTTGCCGCCTCCATGTCGAACATCTTCGACGACATCTTCGGCGATTTCATGGGCGGCGGCCGCCAGCGCGCTGCTGGTGGAGGTGGCCGCAGCTCGGGCCGCGAGCGCGGCGCCGACCTCCGCTACAACATGGAGATCACGCTCGAGGAGGCCTATGCCGGCCGCACCGCCGAGATCGAGGTGCCGAGCAAGGTGGTCTGCAAGACCTGCTCGGGCAGCGGTGCCCGCCGCGGCTCCTCGCCGCGCGTCTGCACCACCTGCGACGGCCATGGCCGGATCCGCGCTGCGCAGGGCTTCTTCTCGATCGAGCGCACCTGCCCGGCCTGCCATGGCCGCGGCGAAGTGATCTCCGATCCCTGCCCCGAATGCTCGGGCGGCGGCCGCGTCACCGAGGAACGCAAGCTCTCGGTCAACATCCCCGCCGGCATCGAGGACGGCACCCGCATCCGCCTCGCCGGCGAGGGTGAAGCGGGGCTGCGCGGCGGTCCGGGCGGCGATCTCTACATCTTCCTGTCGATCCGGCCGCACGCCTTCTTCCAGCGCGATGGCGCCGACATCTTCTGCCGCGTGCCGATCTCGATCACCACCGCCGCTCTCGGCGGCGAGTTCCAGGTGCCGACCATCGACGGCGGCAAGACGCGTGTCCGGGTGCCCGAAGGCAGCCAGACCGGCAAGCAGTTCCGGCTCAAGGGCAAGGGCATGCCGGTCCTACGCACCAATCGGCTGGGCGACATGTACATCCAGATCGTCGTCGAGACGCCGATGAACCTGTCGCGCCGGCAGCGCGAGCTGCTCGAAGAGTTCGAGAAGGCCTCCTCGGCTGAGACCCATCCCGAATCGACTGGTTTCTTCGCCCGCGTTCGCGACTTCTTCGGCGGCTAGATAGCACTCGCCGCCTGACCGCTCACGGAGCCGCAAATTGTCTGTCGACCACCAGAGATCCGGCGCCAGCGGCGCACTTCGCGACGAAATCCGCTTCCTGCGCGGCCTGGTCGCGCGGCCACGCACCACCGGCGCGATCAGCCCCTCCGGGGCGGCACTCACCCGCGCCATGGCCGGCCACGTCGACCCCTCGGAGACCTTGCCGGTCATCGAGCTCGGTCCCGGCACCGGCGTCGTGACCAAGGCACTGCTCGCACGCGGCGTCGACCCGAAGCGGATCATCGCCATCGAGTACAGCCCGGAGTTCTGCCGGCTCATCCGCGAGCGCTTTCCCGGTGTCACCGTCATAGAGGGCGACGCCTATGACCTCGATCGCACCTTGGGCGGGCGCGTCGATCGCATCTCGGCAGTCGTCTCGAGCCTGCCGCTCGTCGCACGGCCCCTGCCGGATCGTATCCGGCTGATCGAAGCCGGGCTCGCCCGCATGGCGCCGGGCAAGCCGTTCATCCAGTTCTCATACCTCGTCAAAGGCCCGCTGGAAGGCGTCCCCGGCCGTTTCACCGCCGAGGCCTCGCGCTGGATCTGGATGAACCTGCCGCCGGCCCGCGTCTGGCTTTACCGCCGCGCCGCCTGACATGGCGCGCCTCGGCGGCCCGCCGCGCATTCTCGTCTTTGCCGGCTCGATCCGGTCCGGGGCGCTCAGCCAGAAGCTCGCCGACGTTGCCGCCAAGGAGCTGGCCTTGGCCGAGGCCGACGTGACCAAGGCCTCGCTCGCCGACCATCCGCTGCCGATCTACAACGGCGACCTCGAGGCCGAGAAAGGCATCCCGGAAAACGCGCAGAAATTCGCGCGTCTAGTCGCCGGGCATCAGGGCGTCTTCATTGCCACGCCCGAGTACAACAACTCGCTGCCGCCTCTCCTCGTCAACGCCATCGCCTGGGTTAGCCGCATCCGCGAAAGTGCCGGCATCAAATACCGGCACCGCGCCTACGCCATCGGCAGCACGTCGGACGGTGCGTTCGGTGGGGCGCGGGCTCTCATCGATCTCCGCAAGCTGATTGCCAGCGGCCTCCGCGGCATCCTCGTACCGGAAAAGATCGAGGTCGGCCGGGCCCACGAAGCGTTCGACGAAGCCGGCGAATTCATCGCCGAGGGACCGTCGAAGCTACTGAAGGCGCTGGCGCGGAGCCTCGTCGATGTGGCCGCAAGGCTGGCGGATTAGCTCCTTTAAGCTTGACCTCCCGTCGTTTTGCAGAGACATCAGCGGCCATGCTTGCCATCCCGCCGCGCGACCGGTTGATCGTTGCCCTTGACGTGCCGAGCGTCGCCAAGGCCGAGGCGATGGTCGCCGCGCTCGGTGACAGCGTCGGCTTCTACAAGGTCGGGCTGCAGCTCATCTTTGCCGGCGGCATTGCCTTTGCGGAGCGCCTCGTCCGCTCGGGCAAGCGGGTCTTCCTCGACGTCAAGCTTCTCGATATCGACAACACCGTCGCCGGCGCGGTCGAGAGCATTGCGGTCCTCGGCATGACCTTCCTGACGATCCACGCCTATCCCAAGGCGATGCGATCGGCGGTGGTCGCGCGCGGGCGCGCCCGGTTGAAGCTCCTTGGGGTTACCGTCCTCACCTCGATGGACGAGGCCGATCTCGCGGCGGCAGGCTATACCGGTCCGGTAGCGGCGCTCGTCGAGAAGCGAGCGGCCGATGCTCGCACCGCCGGCATGGACGGCATCGTCGCTTCTCCGGCGGAGGCGGCGCTGGTCCGGCGGATCGTCGGCGCCGACATGGCTGTGGTTACCCCCGGCATACGGCCCGCCGGCGCCGATGCCGGCGACCAGAAGCGTGCCGCGACGCCGGGAGCCGCAATCCGCGCCGGGGCGGACTATCTGGTCGTCGGCCGGCCGATCCTGTCGGCACCGAGCCCGCGCGATGCAGCCGACGCGATCGTCACCGAGATCGCGGCCGCGCTCGCCGAAAAAGCGGAAGTTTGACCGATGCCCAAGGGCTACTGGATCGCGCGCGTTGACGTCAACGACCCGACGCTCTACGCCGACTATGTCGCCGCCAACCCGGCGATCTTTGCCAAGTTCGGCGGCCGGTTCATCGTTCGCGGCGGCCGCTTCGAGGCCCCCGAGGGAACCAGCCGGGCTCGCAACGTCGTCATCGAATTCGCCGACTACGCCACCGCGGTCGCCTGCTTCCGTTCGCCCGAATACCAGGAGAACGCCAAGCGCCGACTTGCCGGCGCCGTCACGGACCTGATCATCATCGAGGGCTATGATCCGCCAGGCTGACCCTGGCGTGCGTGCACTGAAGCCGTGGGCCTGATGGGAGAAACAATTGCCGGGCATGAACTTCATGAGACTGGTCGTCGTCGGCGCTGCCGGGCGGATGGGGCGCACGCTCACCCGTGTCGTTTCGGAGACGCCCGGCGTGCGGCTAGCCGCCGCGGTCGAACGGCCGGACGCTCCCGAAATCGGCGCCGATTCGGGTGAGCTTGCGGGTATCGGACCGAACGGGATTGTCCTCCGCGCTGACGCTCGCGCCGCCTTCGCCGATGCCGACGGGGTCGTCGATTTCACCGCGCCGGCGGCGACGGTCGCCTTCGCCGAGCTCACTGCGGCAGCCGGCATCGTGCATGTCATCGGCACGACGGGACTGTCGGCTAGCGACGAGGATCGGATCAAGCTATCGGCGGCACGGGCGCGCATCGTGAAGTCCGGCAATATGAGCCTCGGCGTCAACCTGCTTGCCGCTCTGGTGCGCCAGGCGGCGCGCGCGCTCGACGCCGATTTCGACATCGAGATCCTCGAAATGCACCACAAGCATAAGGTCGACGCGCCCTCGGGCACCGCCCTTCTCCTCGGTCGCGCCGCTGCCGAGGGACGCGGCATCGAGCTCAGCGGACACTCGGTCAGGAGCCGCGACGGCCATACCGGTGCACGCCGGCGTGCCGACGTCGGCTTCGCGACACTCCGCGGCGGCTCCGTGGTTGGCGAGCACAGCGTCTTCTTTGCCGGCGAGGGCGAGGTCATCGAGCTCGCCCATCGCGCGACCGAACGCGCCATCTTTGCCCGCGGCGCCGTCAAAGCGGCGCTGTGGGCGCGCGGCCAAGAACCGGGGCTCTATTCCATGACCGACGTGCTCGGCCTCGGCCAGTGAGGCGCCTTCGCCGGGCTCACCCTCCCATATCCTCAGAAGGATGCGACCTTCCATGGACTGCACGCTCGTCATCGTCCGTCATGGACAAAGCGAATGGAATCTCCTCAACCTTTTTACCGGCTGGCGCGACGTCGACCTGTCGCCGAAGGGCATCGAGGAGGCCCATGCCGCCGGCCGGCGGCTGAAGGCAAAGGGGCTCCACTTCGGCATCGCCTTCACCTCGGCGCTGACGCGGGCGCAGCGCACGCTCGACATCATGCTCGATGAGCTCGGCCAGACCGGCTTGAAGACGCTGCGAGACCAGGCGCTCAACGAGCGCGACTACGGCGATCTCTCCGGCCTCAACAAGGATGACGCGCGCAAGAAATGGGGCGAGGAGCAGGTCCATACCTGGCGACGCTCCTACGCCGTCGCGCCGCCGGGCGGCGAGTCCTTGCGCGATACCGGCGCCCGCGTCTGGCCGTATTACCTGCATGAGATCCAGCCGCACGTCATGCGCGGCGAGCAGGTGCTCATCTCGGCGCACGGCAACTCGTTGCGCGCCCTGATCATGGCATTGGAGGGCCTGTCGGGGGATGAGATCGTCAAGCGCGAGCTCGAGACCGGGCTGCCGATCCTCTATCGGCTGAACGCCGACACGACGATTGCGGAAAAAGAGGTGCTCGCCGCCTAATGGAGGGTCGCCCTGCCGTCACCGCCTCACCTTCGCCAAGGCGGCGCTGAGGGCGTCAGCGAATTTCTCGCGCTCGCGCGGTCCGAGGAAGCGGGCGATATCCAAGCGCCGCCCGTGCGAGATAATCCGGAGCGCGGTCACCCCGATCGCCGGATGCCGGTCAATCTCGAGGCGCGCCCAGTACGGATTGAATCCGGTCTCGACGGCGAAGCCGTTGGCGCCGACCTTTTTGACTAAAAGGAGCTCCGGCGTCAGCCGGATCTCCTCGGCCATGCGCGCCGAGCGATAGCTGAGGCGGAAGGCGAGCTGGAGGGCAGCGATATCAAGCCCGCAGAATCCAACGACCGGCCAGGCGCCGAGCAGCCAGAAGGCAAGGCCGATGGTGAACGAGCCGACCACGAACACCGCCATCACGGCGTTGAAACCCGCCGGGGTCAGCGAGCGGTAGGGCGTCAGCACCGCATTGAACAGCGGCGATTCGGCATCGGCAAAGGCGTTGTCGGCGGTCATCCGCAATCAGTATAGAGGAGCTCGAACCGAATCACAGGGCCGGGCAGGATGCGTGACAGGCGCCGCCGCGACGTGGAGAATCGATGAACGACCAGTCGCCGCCCGAGCAGATCGAGGCCGTGTTCCGCAACGGCAGCGTCACCGTGGTTGGCGTCATCGTCGGATTTTCGCTCACTTACCTGACCTCATGGGCGTCGAATCCGGTGCCGTGGCAGCTGCACGATCTGATCGGGATCGTGCCGCTCGCGATCGGTGTCGTGTTCCAGCTCTTCGCGCTCTCCGCTTTGCTCCACACCAATTCCCTGGAACGCCCGATCTATGATCGGGCGGTGCGCTTGTTCCTGATCGGGCTGGTCCTCGTTTGCATCGGCCTCGTCGCCGCGGTTGCGGTGGACTCGATCCTCTCGGCTCGGCGGAGCTGACCGGCATGGTAGCGGTGGCACGGACAAAGCGCCGCCGGGGGCGGCGGCTCTCGCGCGAGGAAGCCGCAGAGATCTTCCGTCGTTTGGCCGAGGCCAATCCGGACCCGCGCACCGAGCTTCACGCGACAAGTCCCTTCATGCTCCTGGTCGCGGTCGTACTCTCGGCGCAGGCAACCGACGCCGGGGTCAACAAGGCGACGCCGGCACTGTTTGCCGTGGCCGACACCCCGGAAAAAATGCTCGGGCTCGGTGAGGAGAAGCTGGCCCAATACATCAAGACGATCGGCCTCTACCGCGGCAAGGCCCGCAACCTCATCGCCCTGTCGCGCCAGCTCATCGAGGAGCATGGCGGCAAGGTGCCGAACAGCCGGGAGGCGCTCGAAGCCCTGCCGGGGGTCGGGCGGAAGACCGCCAACGTCGTCCTCAACGTCGCCTTCCATGAGCCGACGATCGCCGTCGACACCCACATCTTCCGGGTCTCGAACCGTACGGGGCTCGCCCCCGGCCGCAATCCGCTGGAGGTCGAGCAGGGACTCGAGCGGATCGTGCCGGACGGGTACAAGCTCCATGCTCATCACTGGCTGATCCTGCACGGCCGTTACGTCTGCACGGCGAGGAAGCCGCGC
>Ga0318562_10001502_pt1 | contig 10563 bp, 9 predicted proteins | sample GRESIP066b5f18_FD_203688 | JGI IMG/M metagenome (GOLD analysis project Ga0318562, IMG submission 203688) | Tropical soil microbial communities from Luquillo Experimental Forest, Puerto Rico - GRE.SIPMG.066b5f18 | ecosystem: Environmental > Terrestrial > Soil > Tropical forest > Bulk soil...
GCGCGAGGCTGGCGCCGACGAACGGCAGCCCCGCGGGGTGCATCGGGGGAATCGTGGTTTTCGCCAGGGCCACAAGTCGCGCGGGGCCTGATCTGAGGTCGGGGCGTCTGGCCATCGTGTCGCGATTCTACGGGTGGCTACCCGTTTGACAGGTCCCAAACCTGTACAGCGGACCCCGCAGCCACTTCCGCGACGTCCTCGCCGATCTCCAGCAGACAGTTGGCCGACGCCAGCCAGCGCAGATGATGGCTGGCCGGAGGCCCGTAGCTGGTGACCGATTCCTTCTTCGCGTCGAGAACGCCGCGGCGGAACTGCCGTTTGCCGCGGGGCGATGTCAGGTCCTCGGTCAACTCCGCCGTCAGCCGCGGGCGGCCGGGTGCCGCCTGCCCCATCGCCGCGCGCATCGGTGCGCGGATGAAGACCTCGAACGACACCAGCGCGCTGACCGGATTGCCGGGCAGCGTGATGATCGGCGTGCCTCTGTTCGATGTCGCCGGCCCAGCGACTCCGCCGACCCGGCCCGCACCCTGCGGCATGCCGGGCTGCATCGCCACCTTGACGAACTCGACCTCCCCGCCGAGCGCATCCTTGACGACCTCGTAGGCGCCTGCACTCACGCCGCCCGTGGTGATGATCAGGTCGGCGTCGCCGGCGTGCTCCTCCAGCGCCGCACGGAACTGGGCGACGTCGTCACCGGTCATCGCCGATGCGACCACCTCCGCTCCGGCATCGCGCACCGCCGCGGCGAGCATGAACGCGTTCGACTCGTAGATCTGCCCCGGTTGCAGCGGCTCGCCGGGAGCGACCAGCTCCGTTCCCGTCGACATCACCAGAACCCGTTGTCGCGGAACGACCTTCAGCTCGCCCAGGCCCAATGCCGCGGCGAGGCCGAGCACGGCGGGAGTGACGACCTGCCCGGCGTGCAGCACGGTGGTGCCCGCCGTAACATCCTCGCCCGCGCGCCGGATGTGTTGGCCGGGCTTGGCGGTCGCGCGGATCGCGACGGTATCCGTACCGCCGTCGGTGGCTTCCACCGGAATCACCGCGGTGGCGCCGGACGGGACCGGCGCACCCGTCATGATTCGGTGTGCCGTGCCGGGTTTCAGCGTCAGACGGTCGGTGCGGCCCGCGGGGATGTCCTCGGCGACGGGCAGCCGCACCGGCCCGTCCTCGCTCGCCGCCGCGATGTCGTCGGCCACGACGGCGTATCCGTCCATCGCCGAGTTGTCGAAGCCGGGCAGCGACAGCGGCGCGGCGACGTCGTCGGCGAGCACCAGCCCGAGCGTGTCGGCGAGAGGCATGTCGACCGGCGGGCGGGCCGCGATCAGTCCGGCGACAACGCTCTGGTGTTCTTCGACGGATCGCATGGCGTCAGACCGGAAACTTCACGTCGGTGAGCTCTTCTGAAGCACTCCAGAGGCGGCGCTGGAGCTGCTCGTCGTGCGATTGTGCGCTGGAGTCAATGACTTTCGGGTGTCCACGTTGCTCGCCGCGCCCGTCTGGGCCGTAATACTGGCCGCTTCGGGCCTCGGGGTCGGTGGCCGCCCGCAACGGTGGAAGTGCGCCCATCGCCGCTGTCTGCGCGTACAGGCCCCAGACGAAGTCGACGGGAGCACGGAACACGCTCGGTACGCTACGCAGCAATTCCGTGTTCGCCGCGCCGGGGTGTGCGGCCAAGGCGGCTGTCGGGGCGCCCTTGACCTCGAGCCGATGGGCCAGCTCGTAGGTGAACAGCAGATTGGCGAGTTTGGACTGTCCGTATCCCGTGTACCGGTTGTAGGTGCTGTCCAACCGCAGGTGGTCGAAATCGATCCTGGACAGGACACGATGGCCGGGGCTGCTCATCGTCACCACGCGGGAGCCGACGACCGAAAGCATGTTCTCGAGCAACAGACCGGTGAGTGCGAAGTGACCCAAATGGTTTGTGCCGAATTGCAATTCGAAGCCGTCTTCGGTGCCGGCCTTCCCCAGCGTCACCACGCCTGCATTGTTGATCAGCAGGTCGATGCGCTGATGGGCCGTGCGCAGCGCGTCGGCGGCCTTGCGGACGCTTTCCAACGACGCCAGGTCGAGTTCCTGCACCGTCACGACGGCGTTGGGAGTTCTGGCCGTGATGCGGGCTCTGGCGTCGTTGCCCTTGGCGAGGTTGCGGACGGCGAGCACGACGTGTGCGCCCTTGTCGGCCAGTACCGCAGCAGTCTCAAAGCCGACACCGGTGTTGGAACCGGTGATGATCGCGACGCGCCCGGACTGATCGGGCACATCGGCTGACGTCCACTCGGCCGTCATCAGACCGGATACTTCACGCCGGTCAGCTCTTCGGACATCGTCCACAGTCGCCGCTGAAGCTCCTCGTTGCGCGATTGTGGGCTGGAGGCAACGACTTTCGGACTGCCCTTGACTTCGCCGATGCCGTCGGGCCCGTAGTACTGGCCACCTCGGGCATCGGGGTCGGTGGCCGCACGCAGGGTTGGCAATGCGCCCTTGTCGGCCGGCTGGGTGACTGGCTTCCACATGAAGGCCGGGATGAAGTCGGGCAGATAACGCATCAGCTCGGTGTCGGCGAAACCGGGATGAGCCGCGAGTGCGACGGTCGGCGCGCCCTTGAGCGTCAGCCGTCGCTGCAGCTCGTAGGTGAACATCAGGTTGGCCAGCTTGGACTGGCCGTATGCCTCGACGCGGTTGTACTTGCGCGTCAAGTGCGGATCCTCGAAATGAATCCTGGCCAGTATGCGGTGCCCGACGCTGCTCACCGTGACCACCCGGGAGCCGTCGACCGCCAGCATGTTGTCCAGGAGCTGACCGGTCAGCGCGAAGTGGCCGAGGTGGTTGGTGCCGAACTGCATCTCGAAGCCGTCTTTGGTGGTCTCCCGCGTCGGCACGTACATGAGGCCCGCATTGTTGATCAGCAGATCGATCCGCGGGTGCGCGGTGCGCAGTTCGTCTGCGGCCTTGCGGACACTGTCGAGTGACGCCAGATCCAATTCCTGCAGGCCCACGACGGCGTTGGGGTTGGCCGCCTTGATCTTGTCGGCCGCCTCCTGCCCCTTCTGAAGGTTGCGAACGGCGAGTACGACATGCGCACCCTTGCCCGCGAGGACGGCGGCGGTGTCGTAGCCCAGGCCGGAGTTCGCGCCGGTGACGATGACGACGCGCCCGGACTGGTCTGGCACGTCTGCTGGGGACCACTTGGCACTCATGACCAGCACGATACCCACGGCCGGTTACGGTCGTTTACGTGTCGGGGCGAGGAGTGGTTCGGGCGGCCGCGGTCGTCGTTGGGGCCGTCGCAGGGGTCGGTGTCGTGATGCTCGGCCTGCTCGTGGCTGGTATGCGGTGGAAGCTGCCGGCGGTGATCGATGCGGTGCGCAGGCTCAACAGGTCGCTGACGAATCCCAGGGTGCTGCGCAGCGCCGGGTCGGCAGGCACGCAGACGGCGATCATCCGCCATGTCGGGCGGACCAGCGGCCGCACCTACGAGACGCCCGTCGACACCATCCCTGCCCTCGACGGCGTGCTGATCGCCCTGCCCTACGGAACCAGGGCCGACTGGCTGCGCAACGTGCTTGCGGCCGGCCGCGCGACGATCGTCAGCGGCGGCGAGAGCTTCGAGGTCGACGAGCCGATCATCGCCGCCACCTCGGAGGTCGCAGCCCAGATCCCTGCACGGACTCTTCGAACCCTGCGGATCTTCGGCGTCACCGAGTGCGTGCATCTGCGAAGGACGACTGCCTGATGGATCTGGTTGATCCGGCTAATCGGCCCAGCCGCAAAGCGCCGCTGGTATGGGCGATCGGCGCGGCGATTCCGTGGCTGATACTCGCGGCGGTACAGCTGGTGTGGTTCGTCATCGACCGCCGTCTGACGTCGCTGCACATCGCGGCGGCCGCCGCTACAGCGGTGGGCATCGTGGTGTTCGTGGTGGTCGTGCCGCTGTGGCGGTATCGGGTACACCGCTGGGAGATCGGCCCGAAGGCGGTGTACACCCGGTCGGGCTGGTTGATCCAGGAGCGCCGGATCGCGCCCATTTCCCGGGTGCAGACGGTGGACACCTATCGCGGTCCGGTGGACCGGCTGTTCGGGTTGGCCAACGTCACCGTCACGACGGCATCGTCGGCCGGTGCGGTGCGCATCGTGGCGCTCGACTCCGATGTCGCGGACCGGGTGGTCGCGAGGCTGACCGATATCGCCGCGATCGGCGCCGAGGACGCGACATGACCACTCCAGCGACCGAACGGGTGTGGCACCGGCTCAGCCCGCGAATGTTGTTGGTGCATCCCGTTCATGAAGTGCTGCGGCAGATTCCCCTGCTCGTCGGTGCGGTCGTCCTCGGCTCGGCGACCGGTAACCCGATGTGGTCGGTGGCGGCGCTGGCGATCACCGTCGGGTTCGGCATCCTGCGGTGGTTCACCACGAGCTTCCGCATCGAGCGCGACGAGGTGCAGTTGCGCACCGGTGTTCTGCAGCGCAAGGTGATATCGGTGCCGCGCAACAGGATTCGTTCGGTGCAGACCGACGCCCGGCTGTTGCATCAACTGCTGGGCCTCACGGTGCTTCGGGTCAGCACCGGGCAGGAAGCCAAGCACGACACGGTGTTTGCACTGGACGCGGTGCGCGCTGGGGAAGTGCCCCGGCTGCGGTCGATCCTGCTGGCCGACTCGCTGACGCGGGCCGACGACACCGGCGAGGAGCGCACGGTGCCGACCGGCCGGGTCCTGGCCCGCTGGTCGCCGTCCTGGCTGCGCTACAGCCCGTTGAGCTTCACCGGCCTCGCCATGATCGTCGCCGCCCTTGGCGTGGTGTATCAGGCGGGACTCGGTGCGGTGCTGCAGCATTCGCGTCTTGCCGAGTCGGGGCGCGATGCCGCGGAGAAGTTCGGGATCGTCTCCAGCGTCGCGGTCGCCGTCGCGGTCGTGGTGGCATTGTCGGTCGTGTTGTCGGTGCTGCGGTCGTTGGTGACCTACGGCAACCTGGTGCTGCGGCGAGACGCCGATGTCCTTCATCTCGACCACGGACTGCTACGCAAGCGGGAGCACACCTTCGACATGCGCAGGCTGCGCGGCGGAACGCTGCGGCAGCCGCTGCTGGTCCGGCTGCTCGGCGGGGCGCGGCTGGATGCCGTGATGACCGGCGTCGCGGGAGGCGGCGAGGCGTCGCTGCTGCTGCCCCCGTGCCCCGCGGGCACTGCGGAGACGGTGCTGGCCGGGTTGATCGAAGACGCCGATGCGGTGACCGGCCCGGTGCGCGGGCACGGCCCCGCGGCGACGCGCAGACGGTGGACTCGCGCGCTCGCGGTGCCCGCGGTCACCGCGATCGCACTGGTCGTCTCGACCTTCTCCGTGACCATCCCGCTGTGGGCGTGGATCGTGCTGGCGGTGTTGGCGCTGTGTTCCGCCCTTCTGGCCGCCGACCGGGCGCGCGCGCTGGGGCATCGGGTAGACGAGCGCTGGCTGGTGGCGAGGGCGGGCAGCCTGGAGTTGCGCCGTGACTGCATCGCCACCGCGGGCGTCATCGGATGGACCGTGCGCCAGACGTTCTTTCAGCGCAGGGCAGGCGTGGCGACGCTGGTCGCGGCCACCGCAGCGGGCGTCAAGCACTACCGGGTGATCGACGTTCCTGCCGACCTCGCATGGTCGATCGCAGCGACGGCATCGCCGTGGGTGGCCGAAAGCCAGTGGGCGCGTGCGTCACAATCGGTGACGTGATCACGGGCCTGGCACACACCGCGGTATGCGTTCCCGACTGCGAGGCGGCGGTCGCCTTCTACCGCGACGTGCTGGGACTCACGGTGCTCTCGCCGCCGTATGTGATGGAGGGCGACGCCATCCGCGCCGACATGGGCGAATTGCTGCCCGAACCGGCGATGAAGGCGGCGATCGTTGGTTTCAGCGACGACGGAGACCGGGTGCTGGAGGTCATCGAATACCTCCAGGCCGACGGCGGTGACGGGCGACGCACGGCGGGCCTCGCCGACCACGGCCTCACGCACGTCGGGCTGATCTGCGACAACCTGGACGAAACCCGAAAGGCGCTGGAGGACAAGGGCGTTGTCTTCCTGGTCGACGGCGTCGCTGACATCGCCGGTGTGCGCACCTCCTGGTTCGCCGATCCGTGGGGCGTGGTGTTCATCCTTGTCGAGAAGGGCAAGCCGGGGCGGCCTTACTACGCGCAGTGGGGTTGACCCCCCGATTTGCGCGGACTCATTTGCCGTTTACTGTCGGCAGCATGGCGGTCGGTGGGGTGCTGTTCGACATCGATGGCGTCTTGGTGACCTCGTGGAAGCCCATCGAAGGCGCCGCTGACACCCTGCGCGTGCTGGCGGACAACCAGATCGCCCGGTCGTATCTGACCAACACCACGACCCGCACCCGCAGGCAGATCGCACGGCTGCTGACCGACGCGGGTATGGAGGTGGCCGCCGACGAGGTGATCACCGCGGCTGCGCTGACGGCGGAATACGTCCGCGGCCAGTACCCGCACGCGCGGTGCTTCCTGGTCAACAGCGGGCAGATCGCCGAGGATATGCCTGGCATCGACATCGTCTACGCCGGCGACTACGGCCCCGACGGCCCCGCGCCGGAGACCCCCGACGTGGTCCTGCTCGGTGGCGCCGGTCCCGAATACAACCATCTGACGCTCAGTTGGGTCTACGACTGGATGGCCCAGGGCGTGCCCGTGGTCGCCATGCACCGCAGCACGTCGTGGAACACCACCGAGGGCCTGCGCGTCGACACCGGCATGTACCTGATCGGTATGGAGGAGACGTCGGGGCGCAAGGCCACCGCCGTCGGCAAGCCCGCCCCTGCCGGATTCCTCGCCGCCGCTTCGCGTCTGGGTGTCGACCCCGACGAGATGTACATGATCGGCGACGATCTGAACAACGACGTGCTGGCCGCCCAGGTGGTGGGCATGACGGGTGTGTTGGTGCGCACAGGCAAGTTCCGGCAGGACACCCTCGACCGGTGGGCCGCCGACGAGTTCGCGATGCAGCCCAACCACGTCATCGACTCGGTCGCCGACCTGCCGGATCTCTTGGGTCTGTAGCGGCCACGCGCTCAACCCCACGGAACTACGATTGCACCGGTGCAGGCAATACCGTTCACTGTGAGGGTGGCACGCGGCGATGGCCTCATCGCGCGCTTCGGCGACGCGGTGGTGTACACCGTGACCAACGACGATCACGCGGCCGCTGTGATTGCGGCGGTGGCCGCCGCGGCCCGTAACCCGCACGCAGGTCCGGCCCTGGCCGATCAACTGGGTCCTGTCGTATTCGGGCCGGCGAAGGCCGTGTCGTTCGGCGCTGTGGTGCCCTCGCAGGACGGCGTGCACGTGCTGTTGCGGGGGCGGGTATCGGTGCACGCCGAGACACAGCAGGGGGCTCGCGACCTGTCGGGTGAATCGGATCCGAGGTGGGTCAGGCAATTGCTGTCAGGCGGGTTGCGGAGGGTCGAGGTGAGAGACGGTCATTCCGCCCTTAACATGATTCCGCGTACCGACCTGCGGGCAGGCGTCGTCGGCGGGGGCGGGTTCGCCGTGCTGGCGGGAGGCCCAGCCGGGCACGCGGAAACCGTTGCTACCGAACGTATTTCGGCACGTCCCGAGGAGCCTGCGACGGAATTGACCCCGCGCGCGCCGAAAGCGCCCCCGGTGCAGACGGCTGCCGTGTCGACCGCCGTCGGCGTGCTGGCGACGCCCGACGGCGCTGTCTATCAGTTGGACCGGTCGTATGTCATTGGCCGCGCTCCGCTCTCCGACGACGCTGTGCGTAATGCAAAGGCGTCGCCGATCGTGTTGCAGTACGACCCTTATGTGTCGCGGGTGCATGCCTACATCACCGTCGACCGGAACGGTGTCTACGTGCGCGACGCGTTGACAAGTGCAGGAACGTTCATCGCCGCGCCCGGCGCCACGGAATGGACCCAAATCGGCACGGCCCCAATGAGGCTCGAGCCTGGCTGGAGCCTGCGGGTCGGTGAGTGGATCGCGACCCACCGGGTGGGCGAGTAGCTCAGAACGCGGGCGACGGCTCGGCGGTCAGCGCGCTCCAGTCGCCCGACCGCAACGCGGCCCGCGCGTCTGGGCTGATCCGAACCTTCTTGGGTACCGCGGTCTTGGCCGCGGTGACGTCTGAGGGATGATGGCCGAGCACGGTCGCGCCAACGACACATCCATTTGACAGCACCAGCCGCCGGTAGGACGGCACGGTCGGACGGTCGATGACGATGACGTCGTCGTGCGGTTCCGCTTCGGTCCTGCCGATCGAGAACAGCTCCAGGCCAACGCCTTTCAGGATGGTGGCCGGAGTGTCAGCGGTCACGGACATGTCACCGCCGAGCGCGTTGACGGCAGCGGCCTCGGCCTGTTCGACGGCGACCGGCCACAGCCCGTACACCTGCTTGCCGAGTTGGGCGACGTCGCCTGCCGCGTACACCCCGCGGACCTGGGTGCGCAGGTGGTCGTCCACCAGAACACCCTTGTCGACGGGAATCCCGGCGTCGCGGGCCAAATCGATGTTGGGGCGGATTCCGGTTGCCGCCATGAAGATCTGGCATGGCACATGGTGGCCGTCCTTGAGGACGACCCCGCTGACCGCAGGAGAGCCGACCACCTTCGATGTCTCGGCCTGTTTGAGAACGGCGACGCCTGCCTTTGCGAAGTGGTTCTCCACCACCTCGGAACACCGCGGGTCGATCTGCTTGCTCAGCAGTCGCTTGCCCCGTTCCAGCACCGTCACCCGTACCCCGAGGAGGTGCAGCGAGTAGGCCGCTTCCAGGCCGAGCAGTCCGCCGCCCGCCACCACCGCATCACGGCAGCGGTGTTGCTGGACGTATGCACGTAGCCGCATCGCATCGGAGGCCTCGCGTAGGACGAAGCTGCCGGGGCGATCCAAGCCGTCGATCGACGGTCGTGCCGCGCTGGAGCCCATTGCGAGAATCAACCGGTCGTAGGGCAGCCTGTCACCGGTGCCGAGGAAGACGCGCTGCCCGCGGATGTCGATGCCCCGCGCGACCGTGTTGAGCCACGCGTACACGCCGTGGTCGTCGTACCACTGCTCGGGCAGCAGGTAGAGGCCCTGCATCGCCGACCTGCCGTAGACCAGCCGGGAGATTCCCATCCGGTTGTACAGCGCGTGCGATTCCTGGCCGACGAGGTGGATCTCGCAGTCGGGGTGACCCCGTCGGACGAAGTCGGCTGCGGTGACCCCTGCGATACCGCCGCCGATGACCACGACGCTGACGATCGACCGGTCGAAATGCGTCGGCTTGGTGGCATCGATGTCGCCCGGTTCCGGCGTCAGCGACACCGTGACGGTGCCCGATTCGATCCGCGCGCAGCATGCCATCCTGGTGGACTTGCCGAAGCCGAGGCGCCGCAACGTGTTCTGCTCGTCTCCTCCCGGCTGCGTCAGGCACGTCATGCCGTCGAGCACCGCGACCGGGTCCGCGCCGCAGACACCCATCCGGCAGCCGGCTTCGATCGGCTGGTTGTTCAGTTCGGCGATCTCGAGCAGGCTGGTGCCGACCTCGGCGGCCACCGCGGCGCCGTCGGATTCGAAGCGGACGCTGGCCGCGCTCTCGGGCTGCGCAGAGGCCTGCACCTTGGGCGGCATGAGCAGCACTGGCTCGGTTCGCGTTCCCGTGGTCCATGCGAACTGCAACTCGACGACGCGGGTGCGCGCGATCCACAGCAGGGTGGTCAACAGGATCAGGGCGCTGATGACCCAGCGGAACCAACCGATGTTGATTCCGGTCAGGTGCGCGAACGAGGCGACCAGGACGGGACCGGCGAACCAGTAGAAGATGTTCAGCGCGGCGGCCGCGTAAAAGACCGCAACCATCGAGGAGCTCAGCGGCAATACGGCGTCGATGGCGAAGAACAGCCCGACGCTGACGAACATGAACAGAAGCAGGAGTGAGTAGCGCTCCAGCATGGGCATGTGGGCGTCGGCGCGAAGCGTGAAGAAGCCGAGGATGAATCCAGGCAGCGCACCGACGAATAGCTTGCGCGCACCGCTCCAACTGCGGTCGGGGTCGGTCATATCGGCCTGGTACGCGGCCCTCGGCTTGAAGTCGTAACAGTTCTTCGCACATCCCACGCAGGTGGGGCAGTGGTTGTTGGGCTCGGTGACATACGGCGTCTGGCCGTAGGCGCGCTGCAGCGCGAACAGCGGGCAGATGCTGCTGCACCAGCCGCTCTTGCCCTTGAACACGTAGCCACCAGCGAAGGCCACCGAGATCACCGCAATGAGGACGACTCCGGTTGCGACGCCGCTCTTGTCGAGGCCGGCGATCCGGGCACCGGCGATCCCGAAGAAACCGACAACCGAGATGAGGTAGCCGCGGTTACGCAGCCAATCAGGTGGGTCGAGTGCGCGGGTGAAGCCGAACAGCCGGGGCATCTGGTTGGTCGCGGCCATCGGACAGAAATCGCGCCACACCCCTGGCGCGACGAGGAAGAGCGCGGGAAGCAGCGGCACGATGATCCCGAAGAACACGAACAGCCCGGTCTGAGGGCGCACGAAAAGCGTTACCACCAAGGCGAAGTAGCCGATGACGCTGCCGA
>Ga0318562_10001503_pt1 | contig 10560 bp, 13 predicted proteins | sample GRESIP066b5f18_FD_203688 | JGI IMG/M metagenome (GOLD analysis project Ga0318562, IMG submission 203688) | Tropical soil microbial communities from Luquillo Experimental Forest, Puerto Rico - GRE.SIPMG.066b5f18 | ecosystem: Environmental > Terrestrial > Soil > Tropical forest > Bulk soil...
GTTTTGCAGCGATGACTGCGCCGACAGCTATCGCCGGGCGATGGGAAAGCGCCGCCCGGTCGTTGAACCTGTCGCCCGCCTCTCGCGCAAACAACAGCAAGAGGCAACGCTTGCCGTCCGGCGAGCGGCACATAAGGTGCCAGCGTCCGACAGGAAGACGCTGCGCCATTGGTATGCCGAGATCTTGCAGCCTCGTCTTTCGAGAATGCACCCGACCGAGATCGCTTCAGGCACGGCTATGGGGCGCAGTTATGCCTACATTGCCGCCGGCATGCGCATTCCGCATCCTCGGCACTTTCCAAGCTTGGCCGCGCTGGTCGGCGTCGAATTGCCCAAAGAGTTTGCCGCCGCGCCGTCTGGTCCCGAAGGATAACCCTAGCGTCAACATCTGATCTGACATTTCGCCCGGGCTGACTTGATTTGGATCAATTGAGGCAGACCACGGCAATGAAACAAGGATGGAAGCTCGATCCGCTGACACCGCTGCTGCACCGCGCTCGCAGCGCAGGGCGCTACCATCTAAGTCGGGCGCCGTCGCCACTCGCTTCGGAAGAATCGACTTCAGAACCACGTTTTTCGACGGCCTGCTAGAAGCGTTTGGCTGGGAGCATCCACCAAGGTATCTCATACGTGATCGCTATCGGGCCTATGGCGAAGTCTTTACCCGGCGTGTTCGCTCGACGGACATACGTGACCGGCCAGCGATTTTGCTCCTTCAACACACATGGGAGTGGATCGTGTCCCAATTCCGATCACTAGTCTGGCTTTTCGTCAGCTGCTTCATGTCAACCTTTGCGTCGGCTGGCTCAGAACGGCTTACCGTGGCCTATCCGGAGTGGCCACCATACAAGATCGTCCAAAATGGCACGATTGGCGGTGTCGATGCCTTGGTGCTGGACGAGATAGCCGGTCGCACCGGGCTAGCGTTCGACTACGTCGAGTGCCCTTGGGCGCGCTGCCTCATCATGTTGCAGAACGGCAGCGTTGATATGATCACTACTATCGCGAAGAGAGAAGAGCGCACAGAGAGCATGGACTTTCTTGAGCCGCCGATGCGAGACAATTATCCGATCTCTTTCTATACGAATGTCAAGGCCAAGCACGCCGTTAGTCGATACGAGGATCTTTACGGACTCGATATAGGAGTGATTCGTGGCTCGGCCTATTTCGACCGCTTCGACCAGGATCAGAAACTCCAAAAGACCTTTGTCACGCGGGAGACGCAGTTGGTTGATATGTTGGCTAGCCAGCGCCTCGATGTGATCGTTGGGATCGGCGCTAATTTGGATTATCTCATTCACGAGACGGGGCGCAGCGGCGTCATCAAGAAGTCGTCTTTCGAGATTGACGTGAAAGATCCGGCTTACATCGCCGTATCCAAAAAGTCGAAACACAGAGACATCGTCCCTCGGCTCGAGATGGCGCTGAGCGATATGCGTCGAGCTAACGAGATAGAACAGATCGAACGGAGCTTTCTCGAGGAGCTTACCCGTGACAAACCATGACCCGTTGCGCCCCGACCTACTTGAGGCAGCCGGGCGACGTTGAAGGTCTTATGCCAGGCCAAGCACATTCCATGCAGATGGGGGGTCGTCAAAGCACCATTGCACTAAACCGTTACCGCGGTGGGCGTTCGCGACAACGGTCAGTGATCAACGCTGCGCGGCCCAGTGCTCGAGTTATCGACGCTGCTTCTTCAGCGTCTTCATCCTATGCTTTTGGATAGACGAGGATGGTCGTCGCGAGCGGCGTGAGGCGAGGCAAACGAACGTAGGTGAGGGAGACAACGATTGCCTCGCGACCTTCCGCCGGAACTATATGGCAGACGATGCCGCCTTCATCTCCGGCGTAGGACATGTCAGTGACGACATAGCGCGTCTTCGACGCGACGGCGGTGGCGTCATCCTGAAGCTGTTTGACGACCGAAGGTGCCATTTCGACTTCGAATGGCACCGCGGACTTTACCATCGCCAAAAGCTCCTCCGTCTTTTTCGGATTATCGAGCACTCCCGCCTCCGGATCATTCAGCAAGAGTATGAGGCAATAGGAGGCGATTGGGAATCTGGCTGAGCTGGGCATCCCAGACGGGAAGTCGCTCGCCCTGCTTTCAGTGTAGTGTGGCACCACGGTCCTGGTGACGGGTCAAACGGTTCCACAGTCCGTTGAGGAGCGCGCCGATCAATGCATTCGCGTCGTCGATTGAGTCGAATACCGGTAGCTCACCGCCCCAAAGCCCCTCCACGATCTTGATAGGCGACGCCGACAGGGCCGGCGTGGCGATGTTGCCGAGGAACCGAGTGCGTACCTCGTGGAATGGCACCGGACACTGATGGCGGTCCAGCAGCGCACGAACCTCGGTATCAGCTATGGGCTGGGGACTTGGTTGATTGGGCATCTGCACTTTCCATCGACAGCAGGGAATAGGGCTCAACAGAGCCATTCCAGATACGTCGCACAAGATGACCTCTGCGATGTATCCACTGTTTCCACTCCTCCCCCGGTCGCATCCGCGTGAGGTCGGGCATTCCGTCGAGCGCTGCAGATCGCAGCGCCAACACAGGGAGTTCAGTCTATGAACAAGCCGATTTCGCCGCTTCGGCAGCGCATGCTCGACGACATGACCTTCCGCAACATGTCGCCGAATACGCTGAAGGTGTACACCGCTGCGGTCGCCAATTTCAGCGCCTTCCACGGCCGATCGCCGGACAAGCTCGGGATTGAGGACGTGCGCGCCTACCGGCTCCATCTGATCGAACGCGGCCTCAAGGCGAGACTCGATCAATCCCATCGTCGGTGCGCTGCGGTTTTTCTACGGCGCGACGCTCGGCCAGTCGCCCAACAGATTCCGTTCGCGCGCAAGGAGGACACGCCGCCGGCTGTCCTCAGCCAAGATCAAGTCCTGCAGCTCCTGCGGACCGAGCCCAATCTCAAGATGCGCACCGCCTTCACGACCATCTACGCTGCCGCCCGCCCGTGTCCGAGGTCGTTGCGCTGAATGTTCGCGATATCGATAGCGCTCCGATTGTCATCCTTATCCAGCAGGCGAAGGGGCGCAAGGACCGCTACGTGATGCTCTCCGAGGAGTTGCTCGGGATCCTGCGCGCCTACTGAAAGCACACGCGGCCACCACACTGGCTCTTTCCTGGTCCTGATGCTTCCAAGCCGGTCACCACGCGATCGCTGAAACCAGCGTTGCGGTCAGCGGCAAATGCCGCCGGCCTCGATAATGAGGTAACGGTCCACACCTTGCGACACAGTGCCACGCACCTCCTTGAACAGGGTGTGGACATCCGGGTCATCTAGGACTTGCTCGGACATCGGCCGACGATCCGAAGCACCTTGGCGCCGAGATCGGCGTCACCGCGGTCCTGCGCACCTGGGGACAGAACCTCGACCATCACCCGCATCTGCACTGCATTGTTCCAGGTGGTGGCCTCTCCGCCGGCGGGCGCTGGATATCGTGTCGGTCGGGCTTCTTCCTGCCGGTGAGCGTTCTGTCGCGGCTCTTCCGCCGGCTGTTCCGCAGGAGCTGCGAGCGGCGTTGGGTGCCGGTGAGTCTCTCGTTCTTCTCCGATCTCGCAGAGCTCAAGGAGCGCAGCGCCTTCGAGCCATACCTCGCTCCCCTGCGGCGAAGCGAGTGGGTCGTCTACGCCAAGCGACCGTTCGCCGGTCCGAACCAAGTGCTCGCCTACCTCGCGCGCTACACCCACCGCGTCGCGATCCGCAACACCCGGCTCATCTCACTCGCTGACGGCGCGGTTACCTTCCGCCGAAAGGACTTAGCCGTGCACCGAAAGTCGTACTGTGAGGATGTCGCGATTGGCCTCGTCGACGATCAGGATGCCGGCGGGATCGTGCATTGAGCGGAGCCTCCAAAGCTAGTCCAGATACTCGCGAATCTTGGCGAGAAGCACTCGCGGGCTGAAGGGTTTCGCCACATAGTCATCGCTGCCCACCGCGCGCGCCTTGGCCTCATCGCCACTGAGTGCATAGGACGTGACGACGATGATGGGAATGTCCTTGGTCGCAGGGTCAGCCTTGATGCGGCGGGTAGCCTCATACCCATCCATGACCGGCAATTGGATATCCATCAGGATCAAGTCCGGCCGCCGCTTCGTGATCGCGTCGAGCGCTTGAGCACCGTCTGTCGCTTCGACGATCTCAAAGCCCGAAAAGGTAAGGAGGTCACGCAGGATCTGCCGATTATCCTCCTGGTCCTCGACCACCAGAATGCACTGGCCCATCAGCTCCCCGCCGCCATCTTTGCATTGAACGGCAGGGTAACGAAGAATGTCGCCCCCTCGCCGAGTTTGGACTCCACCCACAGCTTGCCGCCATGCATCTCGACAAGGCGGCGAGCGATCGTCAATCCCAGCCCGGTCCCTCCCTTCTCCTTGGTGACTGACGAGTCCACCTGCCGGAACTCCTCGAAGATGGCGCGCTGATCGCCAGCAGAAATGCCGCGTCCGGTGTCGTGAACAGCTATCGTGAGAGCATCACTGGCGGCCTCGGTCGCGACGGTGACCGTGATCGCGCCGGTATCGGTGAACTTGATCGCGTTGCCGAGGAGATTGAGGAGCACCTGCGTGATCCGCTGCTCGTCGCCATGGACCACCGGCAGGCCCGGCGGCACATGCATGTCCAGCGCCAGCTTCTTTTCGTTGGCGAGGGGTTCGACGGCAACGAAAACGTTGTGGACGACGTGTTCAAGGGAAAAGTCGGCGAGCGTCAGAGAGAGCTTGCCCGCTTCGATCTTCGAGAGGTCGAGCACATCGTTGATCAAGCCGAGGAGATGCCGGCCATTCTGCTGGACGCGGTCGAGCACCTTGCGCATCTTGTCGGGGGTCTCGCCATAGAGGTTATCGAGGATCAGCTCGATGTAGCCGAGGATCGCGTTCAGCGGTGTGCGCAGCTCGTGGCTCATATTGGCTACAAATTGCGACTTATGCCGGCTCGCCTCTGCTACCTCTGAGAGATCGCCCTCGGTTTTGTATAGGGTCGCCTCGACCCGCTTGCGCTCGGCAATGTCGCGCAACAGAGCGTTCTCCACATCTGCACGCTCGCGGCGAAAACGGTTGATTGAATCGACCAAGGTATCCAGCTCGTCATGTCGAACCTTTCGCTGCAGCGTAATGGGGGTGGGCACGCTTCCCGGCTTGAGATTGGAAACATCTCGCGCCAGGGTCTGCAGGTGGCGGGTGACTGAGCGGTAGATGATGATAAACAGCAATGCCGCCAACCCGGCGATCTTGATCAGCTCCGAAAGCAGGTCAGCGGCAAACTTTCTTGCCAACTGGTTTCGCACCTCACGATAGGATTCTGAGATCCTCAGGGTTCCGATCTGCTCCGCGTCGTTCGGCCTCATAATGGGAACTTCCCATTGAGCCTCAGGCTTCGTTTGCAGGTCGGCCCGCTGAATTTTGGTAACTTGCCGATTGAGTTCGCGCACCTCGGCCTGAATGATGGACCCGGACTGAATCAATCCCGTGAGTGTCGCATTCAGCGCGGCGGTGTCGTAGCTCCACAAGGCAGCCGAGACTGCAGCCATGCTGCGAGAGACGTTCCTGTGGGCATCCTCCCGCGCCGCCTGGTACATGCTCTCGCGCTCCTGAAGGACGGTCACAGCGGTAACCACCGAGAACATGAGCACGCCGGCGACCACGACCCAGACAAGAATCCGGGCGGTCAGCCGAGATTGCGCTAGGATCGGCATGGGGCGTCGGCGTCCGTTCCGTTTCAGCAGTGCTTGTCGTTCCCGACCATACAGATGGCGCGGAGATTGTGCACGGTCGTAGTGCGCGGGTGGCGAGCGGCGTCCAGCTCATCGAGCCCAATTTCCCCAAAAGTTGGGAGGCAAGGACAGCAAGCGGAGGGCGCCGTGGTCCGAAAAATCGGGTCAGACTACCTGCGCAATACATCGCTGACCTTGCGAGGCGAGGGGCAACGGCCGGGGCGCGTAGGCCCCCATACTTCAGCGCCCCGGCCGTTGCATCAGGGGACGCTGGGTTTACCTGCAAAGCCGCAAACTCCTTCAGATAGCCGAGGCTCGAATGCGGACGCGGCAGGTTCGCTGACCAGCCGAGGACCTGCCGAACGTATTTACTTAAGGAGCATGTGTTTCGGTTGCAGTCGATTTCCCCGACGCCGCCCCAATACTTGGATCAACGGAAAAGATTATAAGTAGACTGCCCATGAGTGCGGACGGACACGCCCGCGGCCGCGGCGGCGCCTGTTGCCGCGACTCGGGGCGTTGCCGCCCTTGGCGATATCGAAGAACTTGCGGCGCAGATGTGCCCAGCAGAAAGCAAGCGTAATCGCCTCGCCGGCTGCGGCAGCGGCGATCGTCTTGTATGCGGCATACCCGTCGCATTGCACGATGCCGCGATACCGACCTGTTGCCGCGACGGCTTATGGAGCATTCGGCTGTGCGAATGAGGCGTGGCAGTATCGGGCCTTACGAGGCCCAGGGATGACTCCCTGGCGCGTTTTTTCCGGGATGAGGCAACACCCCAGCCGGATTCGTAAACCGCTCTACGGGGTCCTGTGCCGCACTGGGGGCTCAAAGCGCACGGTCATAGCGGTGACGGTTGCGCCGGCCTAGATCGTCTGCCTGAGTGCGGACGGACGGACATGCAGCAACCGCCGCCGGCATCGCTGCCACCGGCGACGAGGTGCGGCTGGGCTCTAATGCTTGCAAAGCGGGTGGCCGCCGTGAGTGGCGTAATGCCTCACTTCTTTTGGCCCGTTTGGTTGGAGGGTCATCGATCGTCTACTTACGCATGCGGACGGACGGACGCACGGGCACGCTCCCTGGGGGGGCTTCGCCTGCCCCCTCCCACGGGGCGCGGCCACCAGGTTCGGAACCTCCTTACCATCGTGGTGCTTCGCGACAGCTTCTCGTTGACACAGCGGCGCATCACCTCAGTGATATCGTCGAGCGAAAGTTGAAGTCGCTGTCGCAGTTCGCAGACCAGCTCCTCCTCCATCCTGGTGAGACTGATCGGCAGGCGTTTGGGGGTGTGCGAGCCGTCGTGGACAGTGGTCCGGCCCCTCCACCGGCGTATCGTCGTCTCACTCACGCCGAGCTCATCGGCAAGCATGGCTACCGAGAGGGAGCTTGCTTGAATGTAGGCGCGCTCCTTCGGCGTCGTCGTGGCGTTAGCGTGCAGTCTCAGCTCCATTATGCGAGGCGCTCCTTCACCAAGGCAACGCCTCGTTCTATTCCGATTCGGTCCAAACAATCATTCGGGACCAAACACTTTCGCGGGGGCAAGCTTTGCCCGCCGTTCAGCCGCGGTCGGCATCGCGGCGTAGCGCATCAGCGCGACCATGCCCATAATCGTCGCGAGATAGACGATGACCTGCATCGCCGTAGGCTGATCATTGTAGCCGAGGAGGGTATGCAGCATCAGGCCGACCATGCTGGTTTGCGACAGGAGCCACGACGTATCCCAGACCTCCGCGTCGAGCACCGTGAGGACGCCGGCCGCGTCGAGGTAGAAGACCGCCTGGGCGGCCATGCCGGCGGCAACGAAGGTGATCAGGATGCCGGTCACCTTGAAGATGTGACGTGCCGGAATCGTGAGAAGGCCAACATAGGAAAGACCGGTCAGCACAGCCCCGCCGGCGACGCCGAGGAGCCCGCCGGCCAAGAGCGCCGATCCCGAGCTGCCCGCGGCGACGATGCCATAAAGGAACAGCACCACCTCGGAACCCTCGCGGAGCACGGCGACGCCACAGACGATGGCGAGCGCGGCGAGCGGGCGGCTGCCCGCGGCGACGGCCTGTCCGACGGCCTTCACCTGGCTTGCCAGCTCGCGGCCATGCCTGGCCATCCAGGCATTGTGCCAGGCGAGCATCATCACGGCGAGAATAAGGACGACCGCATTGAGGATCTCCTGGCCGGAGCCGGCGAAGGCGTCGGCGATGGCGCCGGCGAAGAGCGCGACCACGCCGGCGCCGGCGACGCCGCCGAGCACGCCGCCGCTCACGTAGACGGCGCGGCCGGGCACGCCGCGGGTCGCGGCAAGCACGATGCCGACAATGAGGCCGGCCTCGATGACCTCGCGGAGAACGATGATGAAGGCGCCGATCAAAGAAGCTACTCCGCGATTACCTTGCCTTGCGCCGTATCCTGATGGAAGTCGCCGAAGAAAGTGTAGGTGCCGACGCTCAACGGCCCGAAACGCACGATTGCCTTGCCGCTCCCCGGTATGACCTTCTCGACGCGCAGCGCCTTTGATTCGACCTCTTCCGGTGTCGCATCCCGGTTCTCGACGGTGACCGCGATCCGCTTGCCGGCCGGAACATGCAACTCGGGCGGATCGAACTTATGGTCCCTGATGAGGAGGGTCGGCTCGGCACCGCCCGCCGCCCAGGCGACCGGGGCCCTGACCATCACGGCTGCCGCGGCGAACAGGGCGAAGATCCGAATTTCCACGCTCAACCTCGTCTTTGCCGGAACGATGTAGAGGCGAATTGCCTCAAACGGAACCTCGCTCCGGCGTCTTGGCGGCTTTTCCGGCCGTCACGGCATCTATTTGAAATTATTCCAATTACGGAATCGGCGAGCAATCTTTGCGGTAGAGCAAAGCGCGAGCGGCGGCTCTCCGACCGAGGCCGAATGTCGCAGGAGCCCGGATTCCTGCCTTGCTTTGCCCGCCGCCGGGGACGACCATGCCTTCCGTGAACATTGCCGTCCCGCCCGCCCCGCTCCGCCACGTCCCTCTCGGCGCGCTCGACGTCAGGCTCGAGCACGGCGCCGGCGGCGTCGTCTATATCCGGTCGCAGCATCCCCTCCCCGACCACCCCGACCGCCTCACCGATCGCCTCGAGCACTACGCGCGCGAGGCGCCGAACCGCGTCTTCATCGCCGAGCGCGACGGGAGCGGCAGCTGGCGGCGCGTGACCTATGGTGAGGCGCTCGCCGCCGCCAAGTCGATCGGGCAGTCCCTCCTCGACCGCGGGCTTTCGGCGGAGCGCCCGCTTCTCATCCTCTCCGGCAACGATGTCGACCACGCCCTCCTCGGCCTCGCCGCCCTCTATGTCGGCGTCCCCTATGCGCCGGTCTCGCCAGCCTATTCGATCGTCTCCTTCGATCACGGCAAGCTTCGCTACATTGTCGACCTGCTTCGCCCGGGCCTCGTCTTCGTCGCCGATGGTGCCGCCTATGCCCGCGCGATCGGAGCCGTGGTGCCGCTCGCAACCGAGCTCGTGATCAAGCGCAACCCGCCACCCGGCCGGCCCGCCACCGACTTCGCCGAGCTCCTCGCGACTTCGCCGACCGCGGAAGTAGCGGCTGCCAACCGCGCCGTCGGCCCCGATACGATCGCGAAGTTCCTCTACACCTCCGGGTCGACCGGCTGGCCAAAGGGCGTGATCAACACGCAGCGCATGCTCTGTTCGAACCAGGTGATGCTGCGCACCGTGATCGCGGTAATGCAGGAAGAGCCGCCGGTGATCGTCGATTGGCTGCCCTGGAACCATACTTTCGGCGGCAACCACAATGTCGGCATCGTCCTCTACAATGGCGGTTCGCTCTACATCGATGGCGGCCGCCCGACGCCCGATGGCATCGCCGAGACGGTGCGCAATCTCCGCGAGATCGCACCGACGCTCTATTTCAATGTGCCGAAGGGCTTCGAGATGCTCCTTCCGCACTTCCGCGCGGACAGGGTGCTTCGCGAGAATTTCTTCAGCCGGCTCAAGCTCAATTTCTTCGCCGCAGCCGGCCTGCCGCAGCCGATCTGGCAGGCGCTCGATGAGATTGCCGTCGCCACCTGCGGCGAGCGCATCCTGATGTTGACCGGGCTCGGCGCCACCGAAAGCGCGCCTTTCGCCATGTCCTGCGACCGCAACACCACGCGGTCGGGCCATGTCGGCGTCCCGGTGCCGGGGATGGAGCTCAAGCTCGCGCCGGTCGGCGATAAGCTCGAGGCGCGCTTCCGCGGCCCCAACGTCACGCCGGGATATTGGCGTCAGCCGGAGCTTACGGCAAAGGCATTCGACGAGGAGGGATTCTACCGCACCGGGGACGCGCTCCGTTTCATCGATCGGAACGACCTCAGCCAGGGTTTTGCCTTCGACGGCCGCCTGGCCGAGGACTTCAAGCTGTCGAGCGGGACGCGCGTCAGCGTCGGCCCGCTCCGCGCCCGCCTTCTCGACCAGCTGGCGCCGCTTGTCCGCGACGTGGTCATTGCCGGCGTCGACCGCGATGACGTCGGGGCGCTGATCTTCCCCGACATCCTCGCTTGTCGCTCGCTCTGCCGCGAGCTCGCCGGAGACGCGTCGGTTGCCGCGGTGCTCGCCCATCCGGTGCTGCGCGACGATCTACGACGGCGGCTTACCGCGCTGGCGGCGGAGGCGCCGGGCAGCTCGACCCATGTCGCCCGCGCGATCCTCCTCGCGGAGCCGCCGTCGATCGACGCCCATGAGTTGACCGACAAGGGCTCGATCAACCAGCGCGCCGTGCTCGCCAATCGAGCGGCGCTGGTGGAGGGGCTCTACGCCGACCCGCCGGCACCTGATGTGATCGCCATTGGCGGCGGGTCGGCGTAGAGC
>Ga0318562_10001504_pt1 | contig 10557 bp, 9 predicted proteins | sample GRESIP066b5f18_FD_203688 | JGI IMG/M metagenome (GOLD analysis project Ga0318562, IMG submission 203688) | Tropical soil microbial communities from Luquillo Experimental Forest, Puerto Rico - GRE.SIPMG.066b5f18 | ecosystem: Environmental > Terrestrial > Soil > Tropical forest > Bulk soil...
ACGTGCAAACGGGTGTGACCGTCATGATCGAATGCCACCGACGACGACCTTCATGATGAACCTCCGATTGCTGCTGCCTTTTGCCCGTGAGAGCCGGTATTGCGGTGTCGTTCTCAGACTTGCGGCTGGACAACGAAATCGAACCCTTGGAAACCCGTAGTCCGTGTCCGTGGCCCTAGTCCTGGACGAAGCTGACCGTTTCCGCCAGCGGGGCCCGGCCCGTACGGATGTACTTCACCGCGGGATCCTCGTACCCGATGGACATGCCGCAGAAGAGCATCAACTCATCCGGGGGCGACAGGATCTCCGCAACAGTCTCGCGGACCTGCGACCAGGCCATCTGCGGACAGCTGTGCAGTCCTTCGGCGCGAAGTAGAAGCATGACAGTCTGGAGATACATGCCGAGATCCGACCATTGCGGCATGCCCAGGCCGCGGTCGATATAGCAGAAGAGGGCGGCAGGAGCCCCGAAGCAGTCCCAGTTCGCGATGGCGGCCCGCTGTCGCGCCTCCCAGTCCTCGCGGACGATGCCGAGCGCGCTGTAGCGCTCCAAGCCGAAGGCTGCTCGGCGGTCCGCGTACGGGGACTTCAAGTCGGCCGGGTACATCACGAACTCGCGTTCGTCCCAGGGCTCGCGGTTGGCCACACGCTCAGTAGCGAGCTTTTTCAGCTGCGTCAATGGTGCGCCGGTCACCACGTAGATGCGCCAGGGCTGAAGGTTGGATCCCGACGGCGCGCATGCCGCCGCTGAAAGCACCCGCTCCACCACCTCCGGTGAGACAGGAATGTCCAGAAATCCGCGCACCGCCCGCCTGCTCGTGACCGCCTCGTAAATTTCCATCTCGCCTGCCCTCTGCCGCCCGATCACTTCTGTCGGATCAAGCCTGGCTGTATGGCACAGCAAGCGAGCCCTTGGAAATCCGTAGTTCGTAGGAGACCGGTCGAATGGTCGGAGCGGCACTAACTCGCCCAAGAAACGGTGCGCAGCTGCCGTCGTGAGGTGATTCCGAGCTTCACGAAGACCTTCCGCAAATGCCATTCGACGGTGTGTGTGCTGATGAAGAGCTGCGCACCGATTTCCTGGTTCGTCAGACCGTCACCGGCCAAGCGGGCGATCTGGGCTTCCTGTGTCGTCAAGTCTTCGCCCGATTTGCCCTGCTTTTTTCGCACTTTCTCACCGGTGGCGGCGAGCTCGCGTCGCGCCCGTTCAGCGAAGCCCTGCGCCCCCATCCGGACGAACATGTCGTATGCGGTGTTGAGTTGCTGGCGGGCGTCGAACCTGCGGTTCACGCGGCGCAGCCACTCGCCGTAACACAATTGCGCACGCGCGCCATGGAGTGCGGCATCGGCCCGTTCGAGCCGCTCGATGGCCTCGATGAACGAAGCCTCGGCCGACTCGTTGTCGGCAAGCATGGCTCGGCACGACGCCACCACACCCAGCCCCCAATCCGTTCCGCTGGCACCTGCCCTCTGCTCGAATAGCGGCAGAGCCGGACGGGCGGACTCGATGTCGCCGAGATGCACAGCGGCCTCGATGAGTTCGAAGAGACACCAACTGTAGAACCCGAGATCCTCGTATTCGCAACATTCTTGCGCGGCCGCCAGCGCCTCCGCGTAGCGACCAAGGCCGTTGAACAACACCGCGGAGGCAAACTTCGTCACGCCGACCAGGCGGCCTTCCCCCTTTGCGGCACCCTCCGCCGCGGCCGCCGCGATCAGGTCGACCGCTTCGCTGTGAACACCACGCCAGGCGGCAAGGTTCAGCGAATGGTACTTCCGCGGGGCATATCCTATCGATGCGGTGATTGTGTCTGCTTCTTCGAGAAGCGTTGCTGCAGAATTCAACTCGCCCATGTACACGTGGACGCCTGCACGATAAGCGAGCGCCAATGGCAGCGCGGCGAGTGCGCCGGTATCGCGCGCGTATCGAACTGTATCGGAGGCGATGCGCTGCAGGACCGCGTCGTCCCACAATTCATGCGCGGCGGATTCCTGAGCGATCGGAAGCGGCCAGTTTCGATCGCGGCCGCCTCCCATCTCCTCCTGCGCGTTCCACGTGTCCAGTGCTGCGCGCAGGTGATCGGAGCCCGCGCCCGGGCCATCAATGATCCGACTCGTCATGCCGCTCAACAGGAAGTCGACTGGACGCCGCAGTTCCGTCAGGCGGTTCAACGCGGCCCGGCCGGCCTTCGCTACTTTTATCAACCGGTCTGGTTCACCGAGTCTGCCCGCGTACATCGCAGCGGTGAGCGCTTCGAGATGCGTCTCGCGCGCAAGGTCGTCATCGAGGCTCTCGAGTCCCTTGGCCGCGCTGCTCAATTGCGCAGCGGCGCCGTCCGTCTGAAGTGCATCCGCCATACCTGCGCGACTCCGCACGAACTCCATCTGCGCGCGCATTCGAACTATCTGAGCCTGCTGCAGCATGGAGAGTGGCGTTAGTTCGGCTATCGCAAGTAGCTCGTATGCCGACTCGGGTGCGGCCGCCTCCCGCTTCGCTTGGGCTGCGGCGATCGCCCTTGGTCCGCGAAGGGTCGGGTCAGCCGTCAGGATTGTTGCGCGCTCCAGGAATGCTGCTGCCGCAGCCACTCCACCCCTGCTCTGCGCTCGGCTGGCAGAAGCTTCCAGTTCGGCGGCAACCGAATCGTCGGGCCCCGTCGCGGCATTGGCAGCGTGCCATGCCCTACGGTCCGGATCTGACTGAGGATCGGTCACCGTGGCCAACGCGCGATGGGTGTCCCTGCGGTCGGTTAGTTCGGCGGCGCGGTAGGCGGCGGACCGCATTAGCGGGTGAGCGAAGCGCATGCGTGGGCCGAAGTCGATCAGGCCCGCATCTTCGGCTGGCGCGAGTGCGGCGACCGGAATGTTCAACTCTGTTGCGGCGCGAAGGAATAACGCTGCGTCGCCGACAGGTTCGGCCGCCGCGATGAGCAACAACCGCTGGGCCTCTTCCGGGAGTGACTTGATGCGACGAACGAACTCTTCCTCGATCGCTGCCGTCGACGAGCGCTTACCGGAAATCCAGAATCCGCCGGCCAGCTCTGTCGCGCTGATGCTTCGCGGCACCTCGAGGATGGCGAGGGGAATGCCGCGTGTCTCTGCGATGATGCGGTCCCGTACCCGCGGATCGATGCCTCCCAACATCACCGATTCCAGGAGGTCTCGCGCGGCCCCGTCCGCCAGCCCCTCGATCACCGTTTCCGGAAGTCCGGCCAGCGCCGTGGCCCCTCTGTCGCGTGCCGCGAAGACCAGCGCGACCGGTTCGGCCAACAGTCGCCGGGCGACGAACGCGAGGGTCTGTATGGACACCTGGTCAAGCCACTGCGCGTCGTCGACGACACACAACAACGGATTGTCGGTACTGGCGGCGGCCATCAGGCTCAGCACCGCCAGTCCGACAAGAAACCGGTCGGGAGTCGGCCCACCCGTCCGGCCGAACGCAACATTCAGCGCTTCACGCTGGGGTTCTGGCAACTCGACAAGGTGATCGAGAAGAGGCGCACACAATTGTTGAAGGCCCGCGAAGGCGAGCTCCATGTCGGACTCCACGCCCACCACCTGGACGCAACGGAACCCCGACGCCGTCCCTGACGCGTATTCGAGCAAGGCGGTCTTGCCTACGCCGGCCTCACCACGAAGCACCAGCACCTGGCAGCTTCCAGCGCGGACGGTCGATATCAGACCCCGTAGCGTCTCGCATTCACTGTCGCGACCGCGAAGACTGATCCCCCGACCCTGGCTCGACATAGGCTCCACCGCGTCTGTTTGCAGTGGAGACCTTACAGGCTCACGCAGTGCAGGAGTGCGTTGAGGTGTGACCAGGGGCCGCGTGAAACCCGGTGGTACCGCTCTTATCTCGCCACTCGACGGACCGCGACGGCCCGCCGTGACACCGGGCTACGCCTTGGCAGCCGCTTCGAGAATCCAGTCCTCGAAGCGGGTTTCGAAAAGAGTCGCGCCGTCACCCGGAACGAGTGTGCGCTCGTGGATCTTGATGCCCCAGTAAAGCGCTTCAGGGTCGGCGACGACCTCGCGGGTATCTCCGCGAGCGGTCAGCGCCATTCCGATGAGATCTGGAAGCCGGAACGCCTCCGGTCCACCGATTTCCGTGATGCCGTTCGCTGGTTCACCGACAGCGGCGATGGCTAGCCCTTCAGCGACGTCGACGGCCGCCATCGGCTGGAAGAAGGCGGGTGGCATGCGCACCGCGTCGCCGACCGTCGCGGAGTCGGCCAGTGTGTTGACGAATTCGAAGAACTGCGTCGCGTGCACGATGGTGTAGGCGATGGGGCCGTCGCTGATGAGCTTCTCCTGCAGAAGTTTCCCTTCGAAGTACCCATTCTGCGGAGCCAACTGATCGGTGCCCACGACCGACAGCGCGACATGGTGGCCAACCCCGGCGCCTTTCTCGGCCGCGAGCAAATTGGTGGTTGCGGTGCGGAAGAACTCGTTCGCCGCATTGTCCAGCGTCGGTGAGTTCGACACGTCGACGACCACCGACGCACCCGCCAGAATCTCCGGCAGCCCCTCACCCGTGAGCGTGTTCACGCCCGTTGAGGGTGCCGCCGGAACAGCGTCATGACCGCGCTCGGTCAAAGCGTCCACCAGCTTTGAGCCGATGAGGCCGGTTCCTCCGATGACGACGATTCTCATGATGAGCCTTCCCTTGTCGTGTCGAACGGTGTCCAGAGCCGATCTGTACGGCTTCATGAGGGCCAGAACGGACAGACGAACGCGAACTCATCCCGACGCCAGAAATTTTTCGACAAGACAAGCTGTCGTCCATCGACCGCGGTTGAGCCCCCTGTCAGGATTGAACTGACGACCTACGCTTTACAAGAGCGTTGCTCTACCACTGAGCTAAGGAGGCCTGCGAGCCACTACTTTATCGTGGCGGCCCAACGGGGTTTCACTCGTCGGCGTCGACGACACGCTGCGAGCGCACGGGTGTCGAGGACCGGCGCGGCCGGCGGCCTGGAATCGGGATCCGATCGGCGATATTACTCAGCGGGTTGACCACCTGGCTGAGCGTGATCACGGCCTCGCGCAGCGTCTCGATCGTCGGCGCAAGCGCCTCGAGCCCAGGGGCGAGCCGGTTCAGGGTGTCGGCCACGTCGGCCAGCTGCTCGAGCGGCCCGTTTCTGGCAGTGAGCTTGTCGATCAGTCCGCCTTCTGCGAGCAGCCGATCGGCCAGACCGTCCTCTGCCAGCAACCGCTCGACAAGCCCGTCCTCGTCGAGCAACTGGTCGACCAGGCCGCCCGGTTCGATGGCCCGCATCAGGCCGCCGTCGTCCTTGGTGAGTCGGTCCAGGACTCCGCCCGGCATGGTCAGTTTGTCCACCACGCCGCCCGGTTGAAGTAGCCGATCCACCGGGCCGTCCGGCATCAGCGCCCGGCCCAGCGGCTGGTCCTCATCCATGAGCCTGGCCAGCCGGTTTGCCCGCTCGACCGCCTCGTCGATGCCCAGCATGTGGGCCACAGAACCCGAACCTGCCCTTGCCCGGTCATTGGCCTGCCCGAGGGTGCGCTGGGCGAGTTCAAGTGCGCCGTTGGCGACGTCGATGCCGGTCTCGGCGGCAGCAAGCCCGACGCGGACCGGGGCGGTGGCGAGATCCACCAGGTTCTTGCCGAGGTTCATGGCCTCAGTGTATGGGTCCAGCTACCGGCTATCGCCCGGGTCACTTAGGAGAGGACAATGAGACTCACAGGAAGTTGACAGCTGCCCTGCAGTCTCATTGGCAGGATATTGGGAGACATTGATTTGATGGCCATGGCTGCACTCCCAGAAAGCGTCCCTGAGGCGCGTGTTCTCGTAGTCGACGATGAGACCAATATCGTCGAACTCCTCTCGGTGAGCCTGAAGTTCCAGGGTTTCGAGGTGCACACCGCCTCCAACGGCCCCGCGGCGCTCGACAAGGCCCGCGAAGTACGTCCCGACGCGGTGATCCTCGACGTGATGATGCCCGGGATGGACGGCTTCGGCGTGCTGCGCCGACTGCGCGCCGACGGCATCGACTCACCCGCGCTCTTCCTGACCGCCCGCGACACGCTGCAGGACAAAATCGCAGGTCTGACGCTTGGCGGCGATGACTATGTCACCAAGCCGTTCAGCCTGGAAGAAGTGGTCGCCCGGCTGCGGGTCATCCTGCGCCGCTCCGGCAGGGGCACCGAGGAGCCGCGCAGCGCCCGGCTGACCTTCGCCGACATCGAACTCGACGAGGACACCCACGAGGTGTGGAAGGCCGGCGAGCCGGTTTCGCTGTCGCCGACGGAGTTCACGCTGCTGCGCTACTTCATCATCAATGCAGGCACGGTGCTGTCCAAGCCGAAGATCCTTGACCACGTCTGGCGCTACGACTTCGGCGGTGACGTCAACGTCGTCGAGTCCTACGTGTCCTATCTGCGCCGCAAGATCGACACAGGTGAGAAGCGGCTGCTGCACACGCTGCGTGGCGTTGGCTACGTTCTGCGTGAACCTCGCTGATTTCTGGCGAACAATAGGGGAATGGCACGACTGCGCGGACGCGGAGTTCCGCTAAGGGTTGGGCTGGTCGCCGCGACCCTGGTGCTGGTGGGCTTTGGTCTGCTCGCCTCCGGCATCGCCGTTACCTCGATCCTCCGTCATAGCCTGATCAACCGCGTCGACCAGACGTTGCTCGACGCCTCCCGCAGCTGGGCCCAGGCGCCACGCCGGATGCCGATGCCGCCGATGGAAGGCCCCAATCCGGCGCGCCCGCCGTCGAACTTCTACGTGCGCGGCATCGACGCCGACGGCCATATCTGGATGGCGGTCAACGACCGGGCCGCCGAACCCGCGCTGCCCGCCGATAACGACGTCGGGCCCGAACCTGTGACGGTCGGCTCGGTCGACAGCTCTCATGTCGAGTGGCGGGCGATGTCAGTGCACGGGCCCCAGAACGAGATGACGACTGTCGCCATCGACCTTTCCGACGTTCAGTCGACCGTCCGCGCGTTGATCTGGTCTCAGGTCGGCATCGGCGCGGCTGTACTGCTGGTGCTCGGCATCGTCGGCTTCGCCGTCGTGCAGCGCAGCCTCAGACCGCTGGCGGAGGTCGAGCAGACGGCGGCCGATATCGCCGGTGGACAGCTGGATCGTCGTATCCCGCAACGTGATCCGCGTACCGAGGTCGGTAGGTTGTCGCTTGCCCTCAACGGCATGCTTGCGCAGATTCAGCGCGCTCTCGCATCGTCGGAGTCGTCTGCCGAACAGGCTCGCAAGTCCGAGGATCGGATGCGACGCTTCATCACCGACGCCAGCCATGAACTGCGCACGCCGCTGACGACGATCCGCGGTTTCGCCGAGCTCTACCGCCAGGGCGCAGCCCGCGACATCGAGATGCTGATGTCGCGCATCGAGAGCGAGTCGCGCCGGATGGGGCTGCTGGTGGAAGATCTTCTGCTGCTGGCCCGGCTGGACGCGCAGCGACCACTCGACCGCCATCGCGTGGATCTGCTGGCGCTGGCCACCGATTCTGTGCACGACGCGCAGTCGATCGCACCCCAGCGCAACATCACAATGGAGGTCTTCGACGGCCCCGGCACGCCGGAGGTACTCGGCGACGAGGCCCGACTGCGCCAGGTGCTCGGAAACCTCGTCGCGAATGCGTTGCAGCACACGCCCGAATCCGCCCGCGTCACCGTGCGGGTCGGCACCGACCGTGACAACGCGGTCGTGGAAGTCGCCGACGAGGGCCCCGGCATGAGCCCCGAGGACGCGCAGCGGATCTTCGAGCGGTTCTACCGCACCGATTCGTCCCGCGACCGGGCCAGTGGCGGCACCGGGCTCGGCCTGTCGATCGTCGACTCCCTGGTCTTCGCCCACGGCGGCACGGTCAGCGTGACCACTGCGCCGGGCAGGGGCTGCCGGTTCACGGTCAACCTGCCGCGCATCGCCGACGTGCCGGCGCACGTCGCCTAACGCGAACGCGAGGTCCGAAAAGCCTCAAGCCAAGTCGGCGAGTGCAGCCTTGATCCTGGCCTGCGCCTCGTCCAGTGACTGAGGCGACGGATTACGATCGACGTTGGCGAACCCGAAATCGGTGAGGTTGTAGGCCGGGAAGACGTGCACGTGCAGGTGCGGAACCTCCAGGCCGGCGATGATCACGCCGGCGCGTTCGGCGCCGAATGCCTTGCACACCGCCTTGCCGATCAGCTGCGAAACCTCCATGACTCTGCCGAATACGGCGGGCTCGATGTCCTGCCACTTGTCGATCTCCGCGCGCGGGACGACGAGCGTGTGTCCCTGCGTCATCGGCTGAATCGTCAGGAACGCCACGATCTCATCGTCTTCGTAGACGAACCGGCCGGGCAGGTTGCCGTTGATGATCTGGGTGAAGACGGTAGCCATACCCGCGAGCATTCCAGCAAGCTCCCAGTGGCGTGGCAGTGGGGTGGCAGCTTGCTTGGAGACGGTGGATGCCATGACGGACCTGGTGGGTCCCGGCACGCCGGGAGTTGCACCGCGTCCCCGCACAACTCGCGATTACGTGCTCGATATCGTGATCCCGGTCCACAACGAGGAACGCGATCTGCCCGGCTGCATCCGGCGCCTTCACGAATATCTCGACAGCGACGTGCCCTACCCGGCTCGGATCACGGTGGCCGACAACGCAAGTACCGATGGCACGCTCGCGGTGGCGCATCAGCTTGCCGAGGAACTCTCCGACGTCGAGGTCATCCACATCGACGTCAAGGGCCGCGGCGGAGCGCTTCATACGGCGTGGATGTCGTCGCCAGCTGAGGTCGTCGTCTACATGGACGTCGACCTGTCCACCGGCCTTTCGGCGTTGATGCCGCTGGTGGCGCCGTTGATCTCGGGTCATTCCGACCTCGCGATCGGTTCTCGGCTGACCCCGACGTCTCGTGTGGTCCGCGGCCCGAAGCGCGAATTCGTTTCTCGCAGTTACAACCTGCTGCTGCGTGGATTTCTCGGCGCGAGGTTCTCCGATGCGCAATGCGGGTTCAAGGCGGTGCGCGCCGACGTCGCCCGCCACCTGCTTCCGTTGGTGGCCGACACCGGTTGGTTCTTCGACACCGAACTCCTGGTGATCGCCGAACGGGCCGGATTGCGGATCCACGAGGTACCCGTCGACTGGATCGACGACCCGGATTCGCGCGTCGACATCCTCGCGACCGCAATCAGCGATCTGAAGGGCTGTTGGCGGGTGGGCCGGGCGTTGGCCTCCGGCACGCTGCCCGTCCGGGAGCTGCGCCACAGCCTCGGCCGTGAGCCGCTGGTGTCGGGTGTCCCCTACGGCATGGTCGGCCAGCTCGTCCGGTTCGGCATCGTCGGGGTGGCGAGCACGCTTGCGTACGCGCTGCTGTACCTCGCACTGCACGGGGCGCTCGGCGCGCAGGCGGCCAACCTGACCGCGCTCCTATTGACTGCGATCGGCAACACCGCGGCAAACCGCGCCTTCACCTTCGCGATCCGTGGTCGCGACGGGGTGGCCAGACATCAACTGCATGGCCTGCTGGTCTTCGCGTTTGGTCTCGCGATCACCAGCGGCTCGCTTTATCTGCTGCACCGTTTCGATCCGACCGTCGGCAAGGGCGTCGAGCTGTCGATTCTCGTGGTGGCCAACCTCGTTGCCACCCTCTTCCGATTCCTCGCCCTGCGGCGAGTGTTCGGAATGCACCGACGCATGAAGCGCAAGCCTGTCTACAGTTAGATTTCGTGACTGACATCGCCGCATTCGCCGACCTGATACCCCAGGATCACGGGCTTGTTGTACTGACCACGCTGCGTGCTGATGGAAGCGTGCAGGCCTCGGTCGTCAACGCCGGTGTTCTGCCCCATCCGGTGACCGGGGAACAGGTCGTCGGACTCGTCGCGATCGGCGGGTCCAAGAAGCTGGCCAATTTGCGTGCCGACCCCCGGACCGCGATCGTCGCCCGCGCCGGCTGGCAGTGGGCGACCGTCGAGGGAGACGCCGAGATCATCGGCCCCGACGACCCGCATCCCGCGATCGATGATGTCGCGCTGAAAGCGTTGTTGCGCCGGGTGTTCGAGGCGGCAGGCGGAACGCACGACGACTGGGACACCTACGACAGGGTGATGGCGGAGGAGCGGCGAGCCGCAGTGCTTGTGCCACCGCACCGCGTGTACAGCAACCCGACGGCCTAGGACTTCTGCACCCCATATCAGAAGGGCGGAATGTCGCGTTCGTTGAGTGCGCGTTCGGTTTTGATGCGGGCTGCTTCGTCGGCGATGCGGGTGCGTCGTCGGACCGGCAACATCAGGCCGCGGTTGGGCGGTGGTAGGTCTGTGCGGGGTGGGGGTAGGTCCAGTTGTGCGGTGGTGACATCCCAGTGCGGGAAGAAGATTCGGCTGCCGGGGTGGGTGGTGGAGGCCTTACCGGTGGGTGAGACGAAGGTGACGGTGGCGTCGGGGTGTTGGGTTTCGTTCCAGCCGCCGATGCCGGTGTAGAAGGTTTTCATCAAATGGTGGTGGCGGCACTTGCAATTCAGGTTGGACGGATGCGTCGGCCCGAACGGCCAGGCCCGGACATGGTCGATGTCGCAGCGCTCAGCGGACAC
>Ga0318562_10001505_pt1 | contig 10544 bp, 8 predicted proteins | sample GRESIP066b5f18_FD_203688 | JGI IMG/M metagenome (GOLD analysis project Ga0318562, IMG submission 203688) | Tropical soil microbial communities from Luquillo Experimental Forest, Puerto Rico - GRE.SIPMG.066b5f18 | ecosystem: Environmental > Terrestrial > Soil > Tropical forest > Bulk soil...
AAGCCCACGGCCCCGAACGGCGCGCCGAGCTCGTCGTCAAAGTGCCGCCCGTGCGGACGAAGTCGCGGCCTTCGTGACCTCCCTCTTTCCGAACAGGCAGCCTTTGTGGCGTGCCCCCGGGGACATTCCTCGTAAAGGTGGAAATCCATTAGGCGCCCGGACGGCTTAGGGAATTTTCAACCAGCTCTCAGCACTCGGGCAGGTTGACCGCAAGACCTCCGAGGCTCGTTTCCTTGAACTTGGCGCTCATCTCCTCGCCGGTCTGGCGCATCGCCTCGATGCAATTGTCGAGTGGCATGAAGTGCGCGCCGTCACCGCGCAGCGCGAGCGAGGCCGCGGCGACCGCCTTGATGGCGCCGATGCCGTTGCGTTCGATGCAGGGCACCTGCACGAGCCCGCCGACCGGATCGCAGGTCATGCCGAGATGGTGCTCCAAGGCGATCTCGGCGGCGTTCTCCACCTGCTCTGGCGTTCCGCCCAGAACAGCGCACAGCCCCGCCGCCGCCATGGCGGCAGCCGAGCCCACTTCGCCCTGGCAACCAGCCTCGGCTCCGGAGATCGAGGCGTTGTGCTTGATCAGACCGCCGATTGCCGCGGCCGTGAGCAGGAAGTCCGAAACCTTGCCGGGGTCGGCGCCGATGCAATGTCCGAGATAATAGCGCAGCACCGCGGGTACCACACCGGCCGCACCGTTGGTGGGCGCCGTCACCACCTTGCCGCCGGCGGCATTCTCCTCATTGACAGCCATGGCGTAGACGCCCAACCAGTCGGAGGCCGCGTGCGGCTGGCTGGAATTCGTCAGCCGCTCGGCGAGGAGCTGCTGGTGGATCTTCCTCGCCCTGCGACGCACGTGCAGCCCGCCGGGCAGCTCGCCCTCCTGCGTCAGCCCGCGTTCGATGCAGCCGTCCATCACGGACCAGATGCGCGCAATGCCTTGCTCGACCTCGTCGGCAGCGCAAACGGATATCTCGTTCTCGCGCTTCATCGCCGCGATCGACAGTCCGCTCTCGCGCGCCATGCGCAGCATCGCCACAGCGCTGCCAAAAGGATAGGGAATGTGGGCGGCACCGCCCGAAGCCGCGAGCGTGGGCGCTTGCCGTTCGGATGCGGTGACGACGAAGCCCCCGCCGATCGAATAATAGGTTTCGGCGACCAGCGCGTTCCCCTCAGCATCCAGCGCCTCGAAAACGAGGCCGTTGGGGTGGCCGGGCAAGGGCGGTCCATAGTCGAAGACGACATCGCTTGAGGGGTCGAAGGTGAGCGGCGGCAGGCCTTTCGGCTGCAGCATCCGTGATTCGCCAAGTTCCGCTCGCTCCCGCTCGGCGCGATCCAGATCGACGTCAACGGGTAGGTAGCCGAGCAGACCGAACACGACGGCCCGGTCCGTGGCGTGGCCTTTTCCGGTGAAGGCGAGCGAGCCATGCAACGTCGCTCTCAGCCGTGCGGCGCGCTGCCCGCCCGGCGACCGCCGCAGCAGGTCGAGAAAGCGGGCAGCCGCCGTCATCGGGCCCATCGTGTGCGAGGAGGATGGGCCGATGCCGATCTTGAACACGTCGAAGACGCTGAGGAACATGCCAAGCCTCGTCCGATCGCGGAAGGTTATCCGCCGCGCCTCACAAACGCCAGACTGCCCTGCACCGGGATTATCCGTAGATTGGGAAGCGGCGGCAGAGGTCGCAGACTTCGACTAGCACTCTCTGCTCGACAGCCATGTCGCCCTCAGGGCCCTTTGCGGCCAGCGCGTCGATCACCTCGAGAACCAACTCGCCGACGCGGCGGAATTCCGCTTCGCCGAAGCCGCGCGTCGTGCCCGCCGAAGAGCCTAGCCGCACGCCCGAGGTGATGGCTGGCTTTTCCGGGTCGAACGGGATGGCGTTCTTGTTGCAGGTGAGGCCGGCGCGCTCCAGCGCCTGCTCGGCATCGCGGCCCTTCACCCCCTTTGGGCGCAGATCGACCAGCACCATGTGGCAGTCGGTGCCTCCAGAGACGATGTCGAGCCCGCCTGAGACGAGCGCATCGCTGAGTGCCCTCGCATTGTCGATCACCCGCGCCGCATAGGCCTTGAATTCCGGCTGCAAGGCTTCCTGGAAGGCCACTGCCTTGGCGGCGATGATATGCATCAGCGGGCCGCCCTGATTGCCGGGGAACACGGCCGAATTGAGTTTCTTGGCCAATGCCTCGTCATTGGTGAGGATGATGCCGCCGCGCGGGCCGCGCAACGTCTTGTGAGTCGTGCTGGTCACCACATGTGCGTGCGGCAGAGGGTCTGGATAGAGGCCAGCCGCCACGAGGCCTGCATAATGGGCCATATCGACCATGAGATATGCCCCGATCTCGGCGGCGATCCGGCGGAAGGCGGCGAAGTCGATGGCGCGCGGATAAGCCGAGGCGCCGGCGACGATGAGCTTCGGTCGCGTCTCGAGCGCGCGGGCACGCAGCGCCTCATAGTCGACCAGTTGGTCGGACTGGCGCACCTCGTAGCTGACCACGTCGAACCATTTGCCGGACATGGTGACCGGCGAGCCATGGGTGAGGTGGCCTCCATGGGCGAGCGACATGCCCATGATGCGGTCGCCGGGACGGAGGAGCGCGAGGAACACGGCCTGGTTGGCCTGCGCGCCCGAATGCGGTTGGACATTGGCAAAGGCAGCGCCGAACAGCTTCTTGGCCCGCTCAATCGCGAGGATCTCGACCTCGTCCACGAACTCGCAGCCGCCATAGTAGCGCTTGCCAGGATAGCCCTCGGCATATTTGTTGGTCAGCACCGAGCCTTGCGCGTTGAGCACGTCGAGGGAAACAATGTTCTCCGACGCGATCAGCTCGATCTGGTTCTTCTGGCGGTCGAGCTCGCGCTCGATGGCTGCGGCGACCGCCGCATCGCCGAGCGCGGCAGACTGATTGATTTGCAGCATGTCGTCCTCCCTCCTCGCAGTGTGTCAGATGTCGAGTTCGATCTCGCGGCTGGCCGCCCGCAGAATGCCCCAGACGTGATCGGCGAACGAGCGCCAGACTTCGATGCGGAAGCTGTCGGTGGCCTCGCGCACGAACACGATCTGCGCCTTGTCGAAGACGGTGCGGCAGCCGCTCGCCACCGGCATCGCGTCGACGTCGAAGGGAATCGCCGATCGCAGCGCGAGTGCGGCACCGGCGCCCTCGATCTCGATGGCGACCTCGCGATGACTGATATCGACGAGGCTGTGCGGCACCTTCGCGTAGAGTGCGGCGAAAGCGTGCTGCACGTCATCCTGCGCGGCCAGCGGCACAATGATGTACCATTCATCCGGCCCGAGGCACATGGCGATCCTCTCTCCGGATGACGCAAGCTCGCCAATCTTCGCCGGCATCTTCAGGCCGAGCGCCTCCGACGCGCTGGCAACCGCAGCCGGATCGATCCTCAGGCTGAAGCGGGTACAATCGGCCGCAGCCCGAATGACGAGTGGCGTGGCCGGGCGAGTGACGATCTCGCGGCCGAGCAGAGGATGATGTTCGTGCATCATGTTCGTGCTCCTACGCGCTCAGGCGCTTATTGTCGGGGTCGTAGAACACTGTGCCCGTGATGGTGGCCGCATGGACGCGATCCGGCATGGGGACATGGACCGTCTCGCCCTCGCGCGCTCGGCCGCCCTCGACCACCGCCAACGCGATCGAGCGTCCAAGTGATGCGCTCCAGTAGGAGGAGGTGACGTGGCCGACCATTCGCATCGGCAGCTTCTGGTTCGGGTCCAGCACGATCTGGGCACCTTCCTCGAGCACGACGTTCGAATCAGCGGTCAGCAACCCGACGAGCTGCTTGCGATCGGTCCTCAGCATGTCCGGCCGGGTCAGAGAGCGCTTGCCGACAAAGTCGGGCTTGGCCTTGCCGATCGCCCAGCCGAGGCCGGCATCGTCGGGCGTGAGGGTGCCGTCCGTATCCTGACCGACGATGATGTAGCCCTTCTCCGCGCGCAGAACGTGCATGGTCTCGGTGCCGTAGGCTGTGATGCCGTAGGCCTGACCTCCTCGGTAGAGCCACTCCCACACCGCTCGGCCGTAGCGCGCCGGGATGTTGACCTCGTACCCTCGCTCGCCCGTGAAGCTCATGCGGAACAGCCGCGTCGGCACGCCGCAGATGCGCCCTTCCGCCACCGACATGTGCGGGAACGCCTCCTCGCTGAGGTCGATGCCCTCGACCACCTTCTCGATCAGCCGGCGCGCGTTCGGACCGTTGACGGCAATGACCGCCCACTGCTCGGTGGTGGAAGTGAGCCAGACCTTGAGCTCTGGCCATTCGGTCTGGAGGTAGTCCTCCATCATGGCCAGCACGCGGGCAGCGCCGCCGGTCGTGGTGGTGACGTGGAAGCGATCGCTGGTCATGCGGCCGATCACGCCGTCGTCGCGGATGAAGCCGTCCTCGCCAAGCAAGACACCGTAGCGGCAGCGGCCGGGCGCGAGCTTGGTCCAGGGGTTGGTGTACATGCGATTCAGGAACTCGGCCGCATCCGGACCGACGATCTCGATCTTGCCGAGTGTCGAGGCGTCGAAGATACCGAGCGACTGGCGAACCGCCTTGCACTCCCGCGCCACGGCGGCGTGCATGTCCTCGCCCTTCCTCGGGAAATACCATGCCCGCCGCCACAGCGAGACGGGTTCGAACACGGCACCGTTCTCCTCGGCCCACCTGTCGATCGGCGTTTTGCGCGTCACCTCGAACAGCTCGCCGCGATTGTAGCCGGCGAAGGCGCCAAAGGTTGTCGGAGTGTAGGGCGGGCGGAAGGTGGTGAGCCCGACTGCCGGTGCCGGTCGCCTTACGGCATCGGCGGCGATGGCGAGGCCGTTGATGTTGGAGGTCTTGCCTTGGTCGGTCGCCATGCCGGTCGTGGTGTAGCGCTTGATGTGCTCGATGGATTTGAAGCCCTCGCGCACAGCGAGCCGGATATCCTTCGCCGTTACGTCGTTCTGGAAATCGACGAAGGCCTTGGCCTTCGAGGCATCCCTGTCCGTCGGCAATTCGCGGATATTGATGCCGGTCAGCGGCATCTCGCCTTCCACTTCGTAGGTCGTGGTCTTGACCTCGAAGCCGGTATCGGCGGCGGCGGCCGCGCCTGCCTTGGCGCCTTCCGCAAGCGCGGCTGCGAGGCCAAAGCTGCCGTTGCCGGCGCCCGCGCAGCGGCTCGCCTCGGTAGGCTCGCCAGGCAGGAACATCTGGCCGTCCGCGTGCCAGTCGAGTTTGCCCTTGGTGTGCGAGAACAGATGAACGCTTGGGGTCCAGCCGCCGCTCATCAGGAGCACATCGCAGGCGACGATACGTGCCGGGCCGACCGCGACGCCGTTCACCGGATTGACGCGCACGGAGGCAACCCGCAGCCGGCCGCTCGTGCCGGTGACGGTCGAGCCGGCCAGCACTTCGATGCCAAGAGTGGCGGCACGCGATTTCAGGTGGCTTGCTACATCGGGCCTGACATCAACGATGGCCGCTACTTTCGCACCGGCCTCGGCGAGCTCGAAGGCGGTCAGCCAGGCGCTATCGTGCGAGGTGACGACGACCGGATGGTTGCCGACCTTGACGCCATAGCGGTTGAGATAGCTGCGCGCCGCGCTCGCGAGCATCGCGCCGGGACGATCGTTGCCATCGAAGACGAGCGGCTTCTCGATCGAGCCTTGTGCCAGCACCACCTGCCTGGCGCGGACCTTCCACAGTCGCTCGCGCGGCGCGCGCTCGGGCGGGGTGGCAAGATGGTCGGTTAGCCGCTGGCACAGGCCGACGAGGTTCTGGTGGTAGTAGCCGATCGCCGTGGTGCGAGGAAGCGCGATGACGTTCTTCAGCGCTGCCAGCTCGTCCGTCGCACGCTTCAGCCAGTCCCAGCCGGACAGGCGGTCGATGCGGGCATCCGTCTCCGACAACAGCGAGCCGCCGAATTCTGCCTGCTCGTCCACAAGGATGACTTTCGCACCGCTCCGGCCGGCGTTGAGGGCAGCCGCGAGACCCGCGGGGCCCGCGCCCACCACCAGCACGTCGCAATGGGCGAAGCGGCTGGCATAGGTATCCGGGTCGGGCATCGTCGGCGACTTGCCAAGGCCCGCTGCGCCACGGATGAAGGGCTCGTAGACCTTGTTCCAGAACGATCTCGGCCACATGAAGGTCTTGTAGTAGAAACCGGCCGAGAACAGCATGTAGAGCGCGTCATTGACCGCGCCGATATCGCGTTTCAACGACGGCCAATGGTTCTGGCTGGTGGTGGCAAGCCCGTCGAAGATCTCCAGTACTGTCGCTCTGGTGTTGGGCTCGAACCGGCCGGGCCCGCGGTCGACGCCGACCAGCGCATTGGGCTCCTCGGAACCTGCCGACAGGATGCCGCGCGGGCGGTGATACTTGAACGAGCGGCCGACGAGATGCACGTCGTTGGCGAGCAGTGCCGAGGCGAGAGTGTCACCTTGCAAGCCGTCATACACGGAACCGTTGAAGGTGAAGCGCACCAGCTTGCCGCGGTCGATGCGGCCCTTGCCGGGGATACGGCGGTTCGTCATGGCTGTGCCTTCTCGAGCTCGAGCCACGTGGGGCGAGGCAGCCCGGTTTTGTAGGTCAGCATGAATTTGTCGCTGACCGTGTCGCGCAGCGCGTTGAAGAACCGGCCGCAGCCATAGTGGCGCCAGCGCTCGAAATGGGTGCCGCGTGGGTTCGAGCGGATGTAGAGATGATTCTTCCACTCTTCATCGGTCAGCTTCGAGGGATCGGCGGGGCGCGCGATATGGGCTTCGCCGGCATAGGTGAACTCGAGTTCCGGGCGCTCGACCCCGCAATAGGGACAGTGGATGAGCAGCATCTTCGGTCTCCCTCAGTGCGCGACGGCTGCGGCTGCGGCCTCGTCAATCAGCCGGCCGCTGGTGAAGCGCTCGAGCGTAAACGGCGCGTTGATCGGATGTGGCTCGTCGCGAGCGATGGTATGGGCGAAGACATGCGCCGAGCCTGGGGTCGCCTTGAACCCGCCCGTGCCCCAACCGCAATTGACGTAAAGCCCGGGCACCGGCGTCTTGCCGAGGATGGGCGAACGGTCGGGGGTCACGTCGACGATGCCGGCCCATTTTCGCAGCATGCGCATGCGGGTGAAGATCGGGAACACCTCGCAGATCGCCGCCACGGTGTGCTCGATGAGGGGCAAGCCGCCGCGCTGGCTGTAGGAGACGTATTGATCCGTGCCCGAGCCAATGACGAGCTCTCCCTTATCAGACTGCGAGATGTAGGCGTGCACCGTGTTGGACATGACGACGCAGGGAAAGATCGGCTTGACCGGTTCCGACACCAGCGCCTGGAGCGGGAAGCTCTCGAGAGGCAGGCGCACACCGGCCGAATCCATCATCACCGAGGTGTTGCCGGCGGCCGAGACCGCGACCTTCTTTGCCCTGATGAACCCCCTCGCCGTCTCGACACCGGCGACCGCGCCGGAGGCGTCGCGGCGGATCGCGGTCACCGGGCAGTTCTGGACGATTTCGACGCCGCGCGCGGCGGCACCGCGCGCATAGCCCCAGGCGACCGCGTCATGGCGGGCGACACCGCCGCGGCGCTGAAGAGCGGCGCCCATCACCGGAAAGCGTGCATTGGCCGCGATGTCGAGCGGCGGGCAGTAAGCCTTGGCTTGATCGGGTGTCAGCCACTCATTGTCGATACCGTTCAGCCGGTTCGAATGGATATGGCGCCTGAAGCTCTGCACATCATGCACGCTGTGCGCCAGCATCATCACGCCGCGCTGCGAGAACATGACGTTGTAGTTCAGCTCCTGGCTCAGCCCCTCCCACAGCTTCATCGCATGCTCGTAGAGCATGGCGCTTTCGTCATAGAGATAGTTGGAACGGATGATGGTGGTGTTGCGGCCGGTGTTGCCGCCGCCCAGCCAACCCTTCTCGATGACCGCGACGTCGGTGATGCCGTGCTCCTTGGCCAGGTAGTAGGCAGCGCCCAACCCGTGTCCGCCCGCACCGATGATGACGACGTCATAATCGGCCTTCGGCTCCGCATCGGGCCATTGCGGCTGCCAGTTCTTGTTGCCTGTCAGCGCATTGGTCAGGAGCGACGAAAGCGAGAATCGGGTCATGGCGCACCCTCGAGTCCACTGTGGCTCGAATAGTGCGACGTCGCCTCGGTTGAACAGAACGCCTGCGTCAGCGTAATGTCAGCTTTGCGACAAGGCGGCGATCAGAGGGCCTTCGGTGCGCAGCGTCAGATCCAATCAGCCGCAAAAGCAGACAACAAGGCCGCGCCTTTCGGTTGGCTTCATCCTCGCACGCCGGTTCACCTTGTGCGCCTTCGCAAACTTCGTCGACGTGTTGCGACTAGCGGCAGACGAAGGTGATCGCAGCCGGCCGATCCTATGTGAGTGGACGGTGCTATCCGACACCATGAGCCCCGTGGCGTCGAGCTGCGGCGTCTCGGTGCAACCGACCGAAAGGCTGGGAGATCCCAGGAGATATAACTACATCGTCGTCGTTGGCGGGCTGATCGACGAGATCGCTAATCTCAGCCCGGAATACGCGCGCTATCTGCGGCGTGCGGCGGCGCTCGCGGTGCCACTCGTTGGTGTGTGCACGGGCGCGTTTGTTCTGCACCGCGCCGGCCTGATGGACGGCTACCGCTGCTGTGTGAGCTGGTTCCACCACGCCGACTTCCTGGAGCAGTTTGATGGGCTCAAGCCCGTCTCGGACCAGATCTTCATCGTTGACCGCGACCGATTGACCTGTTCGGGCGGAGCGAGCTCGGCGCATCTCGCCGCCTATCTGGTGGAGAAGCATGTGGGCCGTTCCCAGGCGCGCAAGAGCCTGCGCATCATGATCATCGACGACCCGCTCACGGCGGAGAAGCCGCAGCCAGGCTTGCCGCTTGATCTCACCACAGACGATGCGCTGGTGAAGAAAGCCCTGCTCGTCATGCAGCAGAACATTGATGCGCCGCTGTCGGCCGCCGAGGTTGCACGACGCTTGGGCGTCAGCCGTCGCCAGCTCGAGCGCCATTTCCAACGCGCAGTGGGTATTGCTCCGGCACAGGCTTGCAAGAGCATACGTTTCGAACATGCCGATTTTCTGCTGCGCCACACGACGCAGTCAGTGACGGAAATCGCCACCTCGACCGGCTTCTGCGATTCCTCTCATTTCATCCGCGCCTTTCGCGCTCGGCGCGGGACTACGCCCGCGGCATCCCGAGGCGACGCTTAAGACATATCGCTGGCGTTAACGTCCCGCCGCCGCAAGGCTCGATCGCTCGCTGCAGCGCCTCTGCTCATCAAGGGCGATTATCGTCGGGCCTCGAACAGCCGGCGACGGGTCAGGCGCGCTCGGCAATAGCTCCCCTCATCACAGCCGGTCGTTTCTCGACGTCGTCGACGTCCCACTCGATGTCTACAAACTCGCATACTTGACACCTACTTAATGAAGACATATTGTAGACACCAACGGATGGAGATGCCATGAGCAAGAGAGCCGGGGGAAATGGGGCAGCGCCGTCGCACGATCGAAAGACGAACATGAGCCAAGTCCTGAGGCGGCGGATCTTGACAATGGAGCTCGCCCCAGGAGCCGTGCTGGATGAAACGGAGCTGAGTGAGGAGTTCGGGTTGTCGCGCCCGCCCGTCCGCGAGCTCATGAGGCAGATGGCGGGCGAGGGCTACATCGAGCTCGAGGTCAATCGGGCCGCGCGCGTTGCGTCGATGAGCTATCAGTCGCTACGGAACTTCTTTCTGGTCGCGCCGATGATCTATGTCGCGACGACGAAGCTCGCTGCCGAAAATGCGTCGCAATCAGAAATCGATGCGTTGAAGCAGGTCCAGAAGCGCTTTCGGCGGTCAGTCGAACAAAACGACACCGACGGACGGGTCTTCTTCAACGACCAGTTTCACCTGCAGATCGGAGAGATGGCGCATAATTCCTACATGATGCCCAGCCTTCGCCGTCTGCTGATCGATCATGCGCGCATCGGCAAGATCTTCTACCGACACCCGAACACCCCGCAGATGCAAAGGGACCTCGAAACCGCAGCTCGCCAGCATGACCAGATCATAGAGGCGATCGAGCGACACGAAGGCGATGCCGCGGGAGATATCGTGCGTGCGCACCTCGATCTGTCACGCCGCAATATGGCGATGTACGCGGCCCCGGAAGGACTGAAGAGCTCGCTCGGTCTGTAGAATTCACGAGACCGAACGAATTTCCGAGGCTTCCAAAGAACACTGAGGATGATCATGGCCGAACTGCTGAAGACTGAGCAGTATAAACGGATTGCGAAGGAGCTGACATTCCCGAGCAAGGCGATCATCAACGGCCTGCAAGTGTCCGCCGCTTCGGAGAAGACCTATTCGACTTATAATCCCGCCACCGGCGAGCTTCTCGCGAGACTCCCGGCCTGCGGAACGCGCGACGTCGATGCGGCCGTGGCATGCGCGCGCTCCGCCTGGGCCGATGGTCGCTGGGCAAAACGTCACCCGTCGAACCGGAAGCGCGCGCTTCTCAAGCTGGCTGATCTCATCGAGACGCACGCACTCGATTTGTCGATCCTGGAGAGCCTCGACAGCGGCAAAACTATC
>Ga0318562_10001507_pt1 | contig 10542 bp, 9 predicted proteins | sample GRESIP066b5f18_FD_203688 | JGI IMG/M metagenome (GOLD analysis project Ga0318562, IMG submission 203688) | Tropical soil microbial communities from Luquillo Experimental Forest, Puerto Rico - GRE.SIPMG.066b5f18 | ecosystem: Environmental > Terrestrial > Soil > Tropical forest > Bulk soil...
CTGGCAATCCCGCGGCGCTGGCCGAGGCGATCTCGCAGGCGCTGTCGCTTTCGGTCGAGCGGCGCGCCGAGCTCGCCCGCACCGCGCAAGAACATGTGCGCGGCCGCTTTGCTCTGCCACACTCCAACCAGCAGCTGCTCCGTCTCTACGAGCAGCTGTCCGATTGAGGAACATGCCGTGCCGAATATCCGATCAACGCTCGCCATCGCCCTCCTGCTTGCCGCGGGATTGGACGGGATCGTGCTCGGCCAGGACGGCAGCGGCATGGGGGCGCCCGTCGGCGGACCGTCGGGCAACTTCCTCGGACCGCCGCAAGGCACCGTCGGCGACTTCCTCGGCGACTGGAAGATGACCTGGGACGGCCACGTCGATTCCAGGTGTCCCTGCCATGGCCGGCTCACCATCTCGGTCGGCGAACGCGGCGACCTGGTCGGCTACTGGGACACCAAGGAAGGCAGCGTCGTGCTGCGCGGCTCCGTCGGCTACAATCAGGACGTCTGGACCGGCACCTTCGAACAGCCCGATTCTGACGCCGACTTCCCCATGCGCGGCAATTTCCGCCTGGAAGCCCGGGGCGAAGGTGCGGCGCTCAGCGGCTCCTATCAGCCCCGGGGCACCACCCTGCCGTTCCGCCTGAGCGGCACCCGATAGGCCCAGAGAGACCCCACCTTGACTCAGGGCATCGCTGCAACTATCTCCCAGCCCATGGACCGGATGTTTTTCCCCGTTCCCGCGAAACTGACCACCGTCCGAACTTGATTCGGCCGGGCGCGCACACTCGTGCCGCTTCCCGGCCTCTGCCCGCCGGCGCCCAGCGCCGGTCGATGAGCTGTGTTCGGATTCCTTTCTAGGTGGTTGCCATGATCAGTATTTCCCTGCCGGACGGATCGGTCCGGAAATTCGACAAACCGGTGAGCGGCGCCGATATCGCCGCCGCGATCGGTCCCGGCCTCGCCAAGGCGGCCCTTGCCGTCAAGGTCGACGGCAAGCTCAGGGACCTTGCTTCGGTCGTCGATCACGACGCCAAGATCGGCATCGTGACATCGCGCGATCCGGAGGCGCTCGAACTCCTGCGTCATGACGCAGCGCACGTGCTCGCCCAGGCGGTGCAGGAGCTCTATCCCGGCACGCAGATCACGTTCGGCCCGGCGACGGAGGACGGCTTCTACTACGACTTCGTGCGCGCCGAGCCGTTCACGCCGGAGGACTTCGCCAAGATCGAGCAGCGCATGGCCGAGATCGTCGATCGCGACCTGCCGATCAAGCGCGAGGTGTGGGACCGCGCCAGGATCAAGCAGTACTTCGTCGATCACGGCGAGAAGTTCAAAGCCGAGTGGGCCGACGAGCTGCCCAAGGACGAGGAGATCTCTGTCTACCAGCAGGGCGACTGGCTCGACATGTGCCTCGGCCCGCACCTGCCCTCGACGGGCAAGCTCGGCAAGGCGTTCAAGCTGACGAAGGTCTCAGGCGCCTATTGGCGCGGCGACGCCAAGAACGCCCAGCTGCAACGGGTCTACGGCACGGTCTTCTTCTCCGACAAGGACCTGAAGGCCTACCTGCATCGCCTCGAGGAAGCCGAGAAGCGTGACCATCGACGTCTTGGCCGCGAGATGGGCCTGTTCCATCAGCAGGAAGACTCGGCCGGCATGGTCTATTGGCATCCCAAGGGCTGGGCGCTGTGGCGCACGCTCGAGGGCTACCTCAGGCGCAAGCTCGAGGCCGGCGGCTATGTCGAGGTCAAGACACCGCAGCTCAACGATCGCCGGCTGTGGGAGGCGTCGGGCCATTGGGAGAAGTTCCGCGAGAACATGTATCTCAGCGAGAACGAGGAAGGCCTGCGCGAGTTCATCAACGATCCCGCGAGCCGCGTGTTCGCGCTGAAGCCGATGAACTGCCCGTGCCACATCCAGATCTTCAACCAGGGCCTGCGCAGCTACCGCGAGCTGCCGTTGCGCATCGCCGAGATGGGCTCGTGCCATCGCTTCGAGCCGTCGGGCGCCCTGCACGGCATCCTGCGGGTGCGTGCCTTCACGCAGGACGACGCCCACATCTTCTGCAGCGAGAATCAGGTCGAGAGCGAGACGATCCGCTTCTGCAAGCTCCTGGGCGAGGTCTATCGCGACCTGGGCTTCGAGTACTTCGTGAAGTTCTCGGACCGTCCGCCGGTGCGCATCGGCTCGGACGCGGTCTGGGACCAGGCCGAGGGGGCACTGAAGTCGGCCTCGAAGGCTGCGGGGCTCGAGCTGATCCTCAATCCCGGCGAAGGGGCGTTCTACGGCCCGAAACTGGAATTCGTCCTGCGCGACGCCATCGGCCGCGACTGGCAATGCGGCACCCTGCAGGTCGATTTCATGCTGCCCGAGCGGCTGGGCGCCGCTTACGTCGCCGAGGACGGCTCGCGCAAGGTTCCGGTGATGTTGCATCGCGCCATCTTCGGCAGCTTCGAGCGCATGATCGGCGTTCTCATCGAACACCATGCGGGCCGCTTCCCGCTCTGGCTGGCGCCGACGCAAGCAGTGGTGGTCACGATCGTGAACGACGCCGACAGCTATGCCAACGAGGTCGCGGGCAAGCTGCGCGCGGCCGGCATGCGGGTCGACACAGATCTGCGCAACGAGAAGATCAACTACAAGGTCCGCGAGCACTCTGTGGCTCACGTGCCGTTGATCGTGGCGGTCGGCCGCCGCGATATGGAAAACCAGACGGTCGCGGTGCGCCGTCTCGGCTCGGAGAAACAGGAGGTCCTTGAATTGGGGGCCGCCGTCACTACACTTTCAACAGAGGCCCGACCTCCCTTCTAGGGAGGTCGCGGCCTCGTTTTCCGCCCCAGTACTCATGATGATGAAGGGGCATCAACGAGGGAGAAGGAAGCCATAGCACGTCCCGCACAACAGAGCGCGCCGACCCGCGACGGTCCGCGCGTCAACGGCGAAATCAGAGCGCCGCAAGTCCGACTGCTCGACGAAAACGGCGAGATGGTCGGCGTCCTAAGCACCCGCGAAGCATTGGAAATGGCTGAAGAGGCCGAGCTCGACCTGATCGAGATATCGCCCAATGCGGTTCCGCCGGTCGCCAAGATCTCCGATTACGGCAAGTACAAGTACGAGGCGCAGAAGAAGGCGCATGAGGCGCGCAAGCACCAGAAGGTGATCGAGGTCAAAGAAATCAAGATGCGCCCCAACATCGACGACCACGACTACGAAGTGAAGATGCGCGCCATGAAGCGGTTCATCGAGGAAGGCGACAAGGTGAAGGTCACCCTGCGCTTCCGCGGCCGCGAGATGGTCCATTCCGAGCTCGGCCTGCAGGTGCTGAACCGCGTCCGCGGCGAGATGGATGCGCTCACCAAGATCGAATCGATGCCGCGCATGGAAGGCCGCCAGATGATCATGGTGCTGGCACCCAAGTAACGCGTCCCGGACTGCGCCTGCGGTCCGGAGTTTACTTCGCCAGGCGCGCCGCCAGTCCTTCGCTCAGCTGCTTGTAGATCAGCGACGCCACGAAGCGGTTGCCGTCGGGCGTGTAATGCACGTAGTCGATGAACACCGTCTCGGGCGTCGTCCGGAGCGCCTCGGTCGGGTCGATCACCGGCACGCCGGCGGTATCGAAAAGCGTGTGGAAAGCCTTGCGCGACGCCTCGAACTGCGCCGTCCGGTCCGGGCTCGAGTAAATCGACTTCAGGATCTCGCGTTCGCCGTCGCTGAGCGGCTTCAGCCCGCCGAGATTGCCGAGCGCCGGCTCCCAGACGAAGGCGATGTCCTGCCCGGCGCGGCGAGCCGCGGCGATCATGGCGTCGGCATAGCTCGCATAGAACTGGAAGTAGGCGCGGCCCTCCTCGGCGGTTTCCGGCCCCGGCTCGGCCGGGCCCTGCTTCATCACTGGCGCAGCGAGGCGCTGCGCCCATTGCACCAGATGGTCGGCAAGGGCCACGCAGGCCTTGGAGGCGAGAGCGAGTGCCGCCGAATGCTCGGCGCCGGTTCGCCAGGCCCGTTCGATGAAGGCGGCGAGGCTGTGCTCGTTGACCTGGCGCTCGAACTCGAGGCGGAAGGGATGACGCAACTGCAGCGGCGTGTGGCCGGCCGCGACGTCGCCGGCGTGCCGGTACCAATAGAAGTTGTTGATGCTGCCGAACACGACCACCAGGTCGGGCTGCCAGTACAGGTACTCCTCGAGATAGGCCGAGGCGATCTCGACGATGCGGTTGAAGTTCACCGCGGTATTGATGACCTCGACCTTGCGACCGGCGAAGCGCGGATCGGCGGCGAGCATCGCCTCGAGATAGGGCGCGATCGTCTCCGCGCTGCTGACCCGCCCGTACTGCTCCAGCCGCGCCCCCGCCAGGCCGGAATAGAGCACCGACCCGCCCAGCAGGATGACGCGCACGGTGCCGGGCGGCTTCTCCTTAGTGAACGCCTTGACCGAGCGGAAGCCGTTGCCCTCGATCTCGAAACCCGGCGAGGTGAGCGCCGGGTTGTTGCGCACCAGCCCGTAGGCTGACCAGCGATAGAGCGACAGCGAGTGGAACGGCTTGCCAGCATAGACGTAGATCAGCCCTTGCGAGACGAGCTCGGCCACAAGCGCCAGCACCGCCAGGGTGGCGAAGATGCGGCCCCAGCGCAGGCCGGTCGCGTTGGCGGGCTCAGAAGCGGCCATAGATGAACTGCCCGGCCGGAAGCTCGATCGAATTGCGCAGCATGACCAGCACCATGATCGCGCCGACGATGAAGAGAAGCTTGGACACCACGACCAGCTCGCGCTCGGCGAGCGGCAACCTCAGCCAGCCGCGCCGCCAGGCAAACCACAGGGCGGCGATGACCAGAGCGACCAATGGAAACAGCCAGAGCGGGATCCTGTCGATATGCACCGCTACCTCCAGATCGTGACGAGACGGTCGACCGGCAGCACGAACAGGATCCAGCCGACGGAGACAAACAGGAAAGTCGCGGCGATGCCGAGCCCGGTCTGCACCGGTCCTTTTTTGGGCGTGGGCCGGCGGCCGCGGCTGCGCTGGAAACGCATCCACGCATCCTGCACGGCAAGACCGAGGGCGTGCCACAGCCCCCACAAGAGAAAGTTCAAAGTGGCGCCGTGCCAGTAGCCGCACAGCAGGAAAGTGCCGGTATAGCCCAGCACCGACACCAGACCGGGCGAGTCGGGCAGCCGCTTCTGCAGGACGCGCACTGACGGGACGAAGATATGCGCCATCAGCGCGCGGCTGAAGGTGATGTGCCAGCGCCGCCAGAACTCGCGGATCGACGAGGAGGCATAGGGCCAGTTGAAGTTCTCCGGCACGCCGATGCCCATCAGGCGCGAGCAGGCGATCGCCATGTCGCAATAGCCGGAGAAGTCGCAATAGAGCACGACGCTGTAGACTATGGCGGCCCACAGGAGCGTGAGCGGCGGCACCGGCCCCGACGGATCGAGGCCGAGCAGGCTTGCCGGCGCCAACAGCCCGGCGACGCCGAAGATCTTGACGACACCCAGCGTCAGACGGAAGGCGATGTCGACCAGCGCCTCGCCGTCGAGCCGGTAGGGCTTGCGCAGCTCGGCCTGGAACTCGCTGAAGTAGTGCATCGGCCCGACCAGGAAGGTGGGCAGGTGGAGGAAGTAGGCGGTCACCTCGACCGGGTCGGGCGCCACGGTCTTGCCGTCGCGTATGTCCTTCAGCAGCGACCATGCCTTGACCAGCAGGTAGGATGCGCCGACGAACAGCAGCGGCGTGAGCCGCGTCCAGCCGACGCTGCTTGCGACCTTGCCGACGATCCAGGCGATCAGCAGCGGCCCGGCGGCGAGCAGCAGCAGGCCGGTGGACGCGGCGGTCCCCCGCGCGGCAACCAGCCGGCTGCCGGCCGGCAGCGCCGCCACCGACACGGCGAGCACGACGGCACTCATTGGCGGCATCTGCAGCACCGTGACGATCCCGATGATGCCGGCCAGCGCCAGCACGGCAGCGCGCAGCCGCACCCCGTCGCGCGGGATGAACTGAACAGCCGCAAAGACGGCGGCGACCAGCACATAGAAGATCGGGCTGAAATACATCGTTTCAGCCCGCCGCCGCGGTCTCGAGATAGCGCCGGCGGTTCTCGGCGCGAGAGATCTTGCCTGCGGTCGACTTGACCAGGGCGCGCGGCGGCACGACACGCACGTCACCTGCGGTGCAGTCGAGCGACTGGGCGATGCTGCGGCGCACCGCGAGCACGATCTTGCCGGGCGTCTGGCTCTCCTCGATCTCCATCAGGATGATCAGCTGTTCGGTGCCAATCACCGCATCGGGAATGCCGAAGGCCACGACGCGGCCGGGCACCACGCCTGCGACCTCGCCGACCAGCGCCTCGATGTCCTGCGGGTAGTAATTGCGGCCGCGGATGATGATCAGGTCTTTTAGCCGGCCGGTGACGAACAGCTCGCCGTCGAGCACGAAGCCGAGATCGCCGGTCGCATAGTAGCCGCGGCCGTCGATGACGCTGGCATTGAGCTCGGCGAGGCGACGATAGCCGGTGAACACGTGCGGCCCGGCGATATGGATGTGGCCAACCTCGCCATCGTCCAGCACCTGACCTGCCGCATCGCGCACCTCGATCGATACCGTCGACAAAGCGGTACCGCACGACACCAGCTCGATCAGGCCCTCGCCACCCGGCGCACCGCGCATCGCGCGGCCGTCGCGTTCGAGCGCCTGCCGTGAGACATGGGCGACGCGTGGCGCGCCGATCGCGTCCTGGGTCACGCCGAAGATCGCCTCAGCCATGGCGTAGCTCGCCAGCACCTGCTGGCGCCGCACGCCGAACGGCGCCAGCCGGTCCGTGAACTGGGCAATCGCGTCGGCCATCACCGGTTCCGAGCAGCTAATGAAGGCGCGCATACCTGCGAGCCGCCACGTCCTGCCCTGCTCGGCCGCGACCGCGAGCAGGCGCTGCTCGCTCAGCACCTTGAAGGCAAAGTTGGGCAACCAGCACAACGTGCCGCCTTGGCTGTCGATGGCCTCGAACAGCAGCGCCGGCCGCTGCACCCAGTCGAACGGCGACATCTCGACGATGCGCATGCCGCTGATCAGGGGCGTCACGAAGCAGGCGATGAAGCCCATGTCGTGATAGAGCGGCAGCCAGCTTACCACGACGTCGCTCGGCGTCGCTTGCAGGCGTTCGAGCAGGGCCGCGGCATGGACGTGGATCTGCCGGCTGGTGAAGCCCACCGCCTTCTGCAGACCGGTCGTGCCCGACGTGTGCTGCACGGCCACCTCATCGCCGAGGCCGAGCGCTGGAATGTTCGGTGCGCCGGCGACCGGCTGCAAGGCATCGGTCGTCAGGAACGGCGTGCCGGCCGGCATCAGGTCACCGAGCGCGGTTCGCGTTGCCTGGTCGAGCATTACGGCATCGATGCCGAGATGACCGACCATGCCGGAAAAGCCTTCGGCATACTTGCGCGGCTCCATGCGCGGCGACGGCGGCGCGATCATGGTCGGCACGTACCCGGCCCACAGCGCGCCGATCCATGCTGCATGCAGCCACGGCCCCGAGCGATGCACGATCGCCACCAGCGCCCGCTCGGCGAGCCCGAGCCGCCGCAACCCGAGCGCGACGGCGTTGGCGTGCGCAACAAGCTCCCTCGCCGCGAGGTCGCGCGCGCTGCCGTCGAGCGCGACATAGGTCGCGACCACCCGCTCCGGCGCGCCGCGCAGCTGGTCGAGCAGATGAAGGCCAAGCGGCTGCATCGCGGATTTGAGCTAGCCGCGGCCAGCCAGATAAGCCTTGATCCGGTCGACCGAGCCCAGATTGTCGACGGTGGCGTCGCTATCGGGGACGCGCAGGCCGGGATAGGCGGCCTCGAGCGCCGCGACGATGGTGGTCAGGGCAAGTGAATCGATGATGCCCGATTCGACCAGCTCAAGGTCGTCGGTGAGGTCGATGCCGGTGAGCTCGCGCTTCAGCGCTACCGCCACCACCTCGTGCAATTTTCCCAGATCCATCCCGATCGGCCCCCACTCGCCCCCCTGGACCCTACATATCCGTGGCCGAGCCGGCAGGCAACGCGACGGCATCGGCATTGCCCGCGGCGACGCCAAACGCCACACTGCGTGCCGGCCACGCACGATGACGACCTTGTTCGAATACGATCCCGATATCGGCTATCGGTTCGTGCCCCATCTCAAGACTCGCGTGGCAAGTCCTGACGGCGGCTACTTGGTCCGCACCAACGGTCAGGGCTTCCGCAACGACCGCGAGTTCGAGCGCGACGATGCCGCGCCGCGCATCCTGGTGTTCGGCGATTCCTTCACGGCGGGCGACGGCGTCTCCAACGGCAACCGCTACAGCGACATGCTCGAGCCGCTCCTGCCGGGCGTTCAGGTGCACAATTTCGGCCTGCCGGGCAGCGGCACCGATGCGCAGTTCATCTGCTATCGCAAGGTGGCCGAAGGTGCGCCTTGCCGGGCCGTCGTGCTGGCCGTGCTGGTCGAGAACATCCGCCGCATCGTCAGCCCGTACCGTCCCTCGCAGGACGCCGAGGGCGGCGTCGAGTTCCTGCCCAAACCCTATTTCGAGCTGGAGGGCGATCGGCTGGTGCGCCACCACGATCCGGTGCCGCGCGAGGCGGTGACGGGCCGCGAGCTCGAAAGCAACGAATCGGTTGACCGCGGCGGCCGCTTCCCGGCGCTGCGCCGGCTGGTCCGTTCGGTCGGGCTGCAAGGCGTGGTGCAGGAACTCATCCGCTACCAGCCGACGCCCGAGTATGACAGTCCGGACGACGCGGCGTGGCGGCTGATGCGCGCCATCTTGCTGGCCTGGCGCGCGCTCGTGCCGCAGCCCGTCGTTCTGATGCCGTTGCCGCTCTACCAGCATGTCGAAGGCACCGCCGATGCCTCGGCCTACCGCAAGCGGTTCGGCGAGCTGGCGCGCGACGGCAATTTCATTTTGCATGACCCGCTCGACGACCTGCACGCCTACGACGCCGAAACGAGGCGTGGCTTTCGCTTCAAGCAGGACGTGCACTTGACCCCGGCAGGCCATCGCGCCATAGCCACATCGCTCGCCGGCACGCTGGGACCGTTGCTGGCCGGGCCGCCGTAGGGGACAGGCAGGGCTCAGTGGGCGAACCGTATATTCTCGGGATTTCCGGCCTTTATCACGATTCGGCCGCTGCCATCGTGCGCGGCGGCGAGATTGTTGCAGCGGCCCAGGAAGAGCGTTTTACGCGCAAGAAGCACGACCGCCGCTTTCCCAGCAACGCCATCAACTACTGCCTGGGCGAGGCTTTCATCGAACCGGCCGAGCTCGAGCTGGTCGCCTATTACGACAATCCCTGGCTGACCCTCGACCGCGTGTTGCGCAACTTCGCCGCCGTGGCGCCGCGCGGCCGCGAGCCGTTCAAGGCGGCGATGCGCTCGGTGCTGGGCGAGAAGTTGCATGTCGGCCAGTTGATCGAGAGCGCGTTGGGCACGCACCGCCCGGTCTGCTACGTCGACCACCACATCTCGCATGCCGCGTCGGCCTTCTATCCCTCGCCGTTCGCCAGCGCCGCCATCCTCACCATCGATGGCGTCGGCGAGCACGCCACGCTCACCATCGGCCACGGCCGCGACAACAAGGTCGAGCTGTTGCGCGAGATCCGTTACCCGCATTCGCTCGGCCTACTCTACAGCGCCATCACCCAGTATTGCGGCTTCAAGGTCAATTCCGGCGAGTACAAGCTGATGGGGCTCGCGCCCTATGGCGAGCCGCGCTTTGCCGACCTGATCCTGAAGCATCTGATCGACGTCAAGGAAGACGGCTCCTTCGCGCTCGACCTCGACTACTTCGCCTTCATGGATGGCGCCGCGATGTCGGGCGAGAAGCTGCACGCCCTGTTCGGCGCGCCGCCGCGCGCGCCGGAGAGCCGCATCGAGCTCTTTCACATGGATGTCGCGGCCTCGATCCAGGCCGTCACCGAACAGATCATGCTGAAGCTGGCGCGCACCGCCCTGCGGCTGACCGGCGAGCGCCATCTCGCCATGGCGGGCGGCGTGGCGCTGAACTGCGTCGGCAACGGCAAGATCCTGCGCTCGGGCATGACCGAGGGGCTGTGGATCCAGCCGGCCGCCGGTGATGCCGGCGGTGCGCTCGGCGCCGCGCTCTATGCCGCGCATATGGGCCTCGGCCTGCCGCGCAAGCCCTCGCCGTCAGGCCGCGACACCCAGCACGGCAGCTATCTCGGCCCGGCCCATTCGAGCGCCCAAGTCCGCGCCTTCCTCGATCGCGCCGGCTACCCCTACACCCGCGTCACCGACCGCGCCGAGCGCGCGCGCGTCGTCGCCGAGGCGCTGGCAGAGGGCAAGGTGGTCGGCCTGGTGAGCGGGCGTATGGAGTTCGGTCCGCGCTCGCTCGGCGCGCGCTCGATCCTGGCCGATCCGCGCGGCGCCGAGATGCAGTCGAAGGTCAATCTCAAGGTGAAGTACCGCGAGTCGTTCCGGCCGTTCGCGCCGGCGGTGCTGAGCGAGCGGGTCGGCGACTTCTTCGACATGAAGGGCGAGAGCCCCTACATGCTGCTGGTCGCGCCGGTGCGCGAGGA
>Ga0318562_10001508_pt1 | contig 10539 bp, 15 predicted proteins | sample GRESIP066b5f18_FD_203688 | JGI IMG/M metagenome (GOLD analysis project Ga0318562, IMG submission 203688) | Tropical soil microbial communities from Luquillo Experimental Forest, Puerto Rico - GRE.SIPMG.066b5f18 | ecosystem: Environmental > Terrestrial > Soil > Tropical forest > Bulk soil...
GGTGCGCGAAGTGGCCTCGAAGACCAACGACATCGCCGGCGACGGCACGACCACGGCGACGGTGCTCGCCCAGGCGATCGTGCGCGAGGGCGTGAAGTCGGTCGCGGCCGGCATGAACCCGATGGATCTCAAGCGCGGCATCGACATCGCCGTCGACGCGGTCGTCGAGGACATCAAGGCCCGCGCCAAGAAGATCACCGGCACCGACGAGGTCGCCCAGGTCGGCGCCATCGCGGCCAACGGCGACAAGTCGATCGGCAAGATGATTGCCGAGGCGATGAAGAAGGTCGGCAACGAGGGGGTGATCACGGTGGAAGAGGCCAAGAGCCTCGAGACCGAGCTCGACGTCGTCGAAGGCATGCAGTTCGACCGCGGCTATCTCTCGCCGTACTTCATCACCAACGCCGACAAGATGATCGCCGAGCTCGAGAGCCCCTACATCCTGCTGTTCGAGAAGAAGCTCTCGGGCCTGCAGGCGATGCTGCCGGTGCTCGAGGCGGTGGTGCAGTCCGGCAAGCCGCTGCTGATCGTGGCCGAGGACGTCGAGGGCGAGGCTCTGGCCACCCTGGTCGTCAACAAGCTGCGCGGTGGCCTGAAGATCGCCGCCGTCAAGGCGCCGGGCTTCGGTGATCGCCGCAAGGCGATGCTCGAGGACATGGCGATCCTGTGCGGCGGTCAGCTGATCTCCGAGGACCTCGGCATCAAGCTCGAGAACGTCACGCTCGACATGCTCGGCAAGGCCAAGAAGGTCATCGTCGAGAAGGAAAACACCACGATCGTCGACGGTTCGGGCAAGAAGGCCGACCTCGAGGGCCGCATCACCCAGATCCGTGCCCAGATCGAGGAGACCACTTCGGACTACGATCGCGAGAAGCTCCAGGAGCGCCTGGCCAAGCTCGCGGGCGGTGTCGCCATCATCAAGGTGGGCGGCGCGACCGAGGTCGAGGTCAAGGAGAAGAAGGACCGGGTTGACGACGCCATGCACGCCACCAAGGCGGCGGTCGAAGAGGGCATCGTCGCCGGTGGCGGCGCTGCTCTGCTCTACTCGATCCGCGCGCTCGACAAGCTGCGCGCCGGCAACGACGACCAGAAGGTCGGCATCGAGATCGTGCGCCGCGCGCTGCAGTCGCCGGTTCGCCAGATCGCCGAGAACGCCGGCTTCGACGGCGCGGTGGTCGCGGGCAAGATGCTCGAGCAGAAGGACAGCAACTACGGCTTCGACGCCCAGAAGGGCGACTATGTCGACATGGTCAAGACCGGAATCATCGATCCGGTGAAGGTCGTGCGCACTGCGCTACAGGACGCCTCTTCGGTGGCGGGCCTGCTGGTGACGACCGAAGCCATGGTCGCCGAGAAGCCGGAGAAGAAGGCCCCGCCGATGCCGCCGGGCGGTGGCATGGGCGGCGACATGGACTTCTAAGTCCTGCCGTCTTCCTTGAGATATGCGAAGGCCGGGGAGTGATCCCCGGCCTTTTTCTTTTATGGTGGCGGCATGATCGTCGATGCCGATAGGTTCTCTTTCTTCCACGAGCTCGAAACCAGCCTCCATCGCCGCTCAGTCCGCAATTCACCCTTGGCCGTCGCGGCGCTGCTCGATGACGATTTCGTCGAGTTCGGCAAGTCGGGGCGCGTCTACGACAAGCGGCGGACGATCGAGCTGCTGCGCGACGACGACAGCGACTTCATGCCCGAGGTGCGCGACTTCCAGATCCAGCTCCTGTCGCCCCACGTCGTGCTGGTGACCTATCGCAGTGGCCGCGGCGACCTCTTCGACCTGCGCAGCTCGATCTGGCGGCTGAGCAGCGGAAAGTGGCGCATGATCTTCCATCAAGGGACCGCTAGCCAGCGATGAGCGAGCCGCCGCTCTCGGTCAAAGGCGTCGTGATCCATGACGGCTGCGTGCTGCTGTTGCTGGACGAGCGCGGCGAATGGGACCTGCCGGGCGGCCGGCCCGATGCCGGCGAGGATCATCGCGCCGCCCTCCGGCGCGAGGTGCGCGAGGAGACCGGGCTCGAGGTCGAGGTCGGCGCGGCGATCGACGGGCACCTGTTCGAGGTGCTGCCTGGGCGCTTCGTGCACATCCTGCCCTTCGTTTGCCGGCTGGTCGGAGCCAGCGCTGTCGTGCTCAGCCGGTCGGCGAACTTGGCGAGACCATCGCCGGCCGCAGGCTGCCGTCGGGCTACCTCGCGGCGATCAGGCAGTCGGTGACGACGGACCGCGTTGGAGCGTGATCTTGATGCCGCCGCCCAAGGCGCCGGCGATCCCCAGGTAATAGCCGAGATCGTACCAGCCGCCGGCGTTGGGGAAGGCGTAGATCCGCACCTCCCAGAACAGGCTCGCGATCAGCGAGAACGGCGCAATCATCCCGTGCAGCAGGCCGAGCCAGAAGCCCGGCGCATCGGCGACGCTCGGCGCCGGCTGGGTCGCGCAGGCGGCGAGCGCCAGCGCGGCAAGGACGAGGATTGCCAGGGTGCGGGTCATCATGTTGCCAATCGTTAGAATTTTTTCTAATAAGAGTCAATGCCCGCTCCGTTCGAGATCCACACCCGTGCCCAGCAGCGCGCCTACTTCCATCCGGTGCGGCTCAAGATCCTGAATTTCCTGGTGCACGAGCGGCTGACCGTGTCGCAGACCGCTGCCCGTCTGCGGGTTCATCCGGCCAACATCACCCATCATTTCCGTGTCCTGCGGCGGGCCGGCCTGATCCGGCTCGCCGAGAAGCGCGATCTGGGCCGCGTGGTCGAGAAGTACTACGAGGCCGTGGCACAGCTGTTCGACGTGCGCCCGGCCGACGGATCGGTGCGCCATATCGGCCGCGAGGTTCTGTCGCTGTTGCGCAACGACCTCGCCGGCAACGCCGAGCGCCTTCAGCCGGACGATTCGGACAGGCTCGTCGGCTTCCTGGTCAGTGCGCGCATTGGTGCCGAGCGCTATGCCGACTTCGCGCGGCAGCTGGCGGCGCTTGCCAAGGAGTTCGACGCGCTGGCCGATGAGGACGGCTCGTCCTACGCCCTCACTCTCGGCCTCTACCCGCAGCGACTGGACTATGGCCCGATCGGCCACTACGAGCTGAAGCGCTCCCGCAAGGCAGCGAGGTCGGCGAGGTCCTTGTCGCGGAAGGGATAGCCCGAGCGCGCCAGCTGATGCTCGACGGTGAGGCACTGGATGGGGTGGCCGTCGATTGTGCCCGTCGCGCCGAAGCTCACGGCGGGAAAGACGCCGGGTCCGCTGACGCCGTTGCCGGCGCGATCGAACACCACGACATGGAAGTCGATCAGCCGGCCGTCGGGATGGCCGAGCACGAAGTTCCAGGGCTGAGAGTCGTCGCGCGGCACGTCGCGGAACTCGTCGGCCTCCAGCAGGGCACGCAATGCGTCGACGCCCCAGCTGCCGTCGAGCCAGATCGTGATGCCGAGCCGCTCCAGCCGCCGGCAGAGCGCGACGACCTGGGCTGCGGTCATCGCGCCGAGATTCGCCAGACAGCCTGCCAGCCGCGCTTATCAAGCGACCGTGTGGTCTCGACTTGCAGGAATCGGTCGTGCGCCGCCGCGGCGCCGAGCCAGAGTTCATTCCAGGCGTCGAAGGCCCTCAGGGGCTGAGGGAGCTTTAGGTCACGTACCGCGCGCCAGCCATGCATCTGCACGACGACCGCTCCGTCGCGCTCCGACGTCTCGACCGCTTCGCCGCTGGCAGATTGGATGGCCGACAGCCATCGGGAGAAATCGCGCGCACTCTGCAGGTCGCCGCGTTCGACGTCGGTCGGCAGGTCCATGTCGCGTGCCGTCTCTTCGTGGAATTGCAGGCCGACCAGCCGCGCGACGCGGCCGAGTTCGATCAGGGCCCCGTCGGGACCGAGCAGCTCCTGCAGGGTCGGCAGCATGGTGCGCAGATACTCGACGGCGTAGGCGCGGAAGGTCCGGAGCCGTCGCTCCTCGGGCCAGCTTGCCGTCTCGAGCCTTGGCTGGGCCGACCAGTCGATGCGCGGCATCCGTTCCTCGCCGTAGGCGAAGCGCACGCGCTCGTCGGCGTTCAGGGTCCGGTCGTGTTCGATGTAGTAGCCCTCCAGCCCCGGCAGGCCGTCGACCGTCATGCCGGTGCAGACGAAGCCGAGGCCGGGCTTGCCGAGCGACACGCCGTTGTGGCCGTGCCAGCCATGCAGCATGGCGGCCGACACCTCGTGCGGGATCGCCGCGATCGCCGTGCCGCGCCAGATCCAGCGCGGCGGCGGATAGCGCACCCAGGCTTTGCGGTCACTCTCGCGCAGATAGCCGGTCTTCACCCCGCCCAGCGCGTTCGAATGATAGTGATAGAGCGCGCAGGCGGGTGCCGGCGACTCGCCGGCGATCCCGAGCTTCTGCAGGCCGGGCAGGAACTTCTCGAGATGCTGGCGGCGAAAGTGGCGGAAGACGTAGTCGCACGCCGTCTGCTCGCCGCGCCGGGTGATGAGACCCAGCACCAGCGCGGTCATCAGCGCATTGTAGAGAGTGCCGACCGCCCGATAAGCGGCAAGCTCAGCCGGAGTGGCCATCGACCAGGATGGCCTTCGACTTGCCCGCCTTCAGTCGCAAATCGAGCACCGGCTTGTATTCGGCCGAGTAATAGAAATGCTCAGCCGCCTGGAGATCGGGGAATTCGATCACCACCATTCGCGATGGGTGCCACCCACCCTCCAGGTGCACGCACTTGCCGCCGCGCACGATGAACTTGCCGCCGAACTTGGCGATCAGGCCAGGGGTGTGCTTGCGGTACTCGGCCATCAGAGCCTCGTCGGTCGTTTCGACCTCGACGATCATGTATGCCGCCACGTCCGTCCTCCTTCAGCCGGTTTCCATCGGCAGGCTGGGATCGTTGGACCATTCCTGCATAGAGTTGTCATACACCGAGACGTTCTTGTGGCCGAGAATGGCGGTCAGCACAAATGCATCCAGTGTCGCGGCGATGCCGCCGCCGCAATAGACCAGCACGCGCTTGTCGGGCGCGGCCTTCACGCCTTCGAATGCCGTGCGCAGCTCGGCGATCGGCTTCAGCGTCTTGTCGGCGCCGAACAGGCTCGCCGCCGGCACGCACGAGGAGCCGGCGATGCGCCCGGCCCGGCCATAGACCACGCCGCCGGTGCCCTTGTGCTGGTCGTGGCTGAGCGCGTTGAGGGTGAGCGTGTCCTTGGCGCCGATCGCGGCCTTGATGTCGTCCTTGTCGACGAAGATCTCGGGCCGGCCGCGCAGACTGAGGGTGGCGGGCGGATAGTTGTGCGCCTCGGTCGACAATGGCCGGTTCTCCGCCTTCCACTTGTCGAGCCCGCCATCGAGGATCGCCGCATCGTCGAAGCCTACGGCGCGCAGCATCCACCAGATGCGGGTCGCCCAGGTCGGTGTGGCATGGCTGTAGAGCACGACGAAGGTGCTGTGGCCGATGCCCTTGGCGGCGAACGCCTTGGTCAGCTGATCGAGCGGCGGCAACGTGTAGCGCAGCTTGGAGGAGGTGTCGGACAGCTCGCCGGCGAGATCGAGGAAGGCGGCTCCCGGGATATGGCCCTTGTCGTAGTTGGCGCGCCCGCTTTCGGAGATGTAGCCCGGCTGGCCATCGGTGCGCGGCCGCAGGTAAGTCGTGCAGTCGAACAGGCGCAAGCCCGGGGCGCCAAGCTTGCGCGCCAGCTCTTCGGTCGAAATCAGCGCAGCGGAATGGGTCACGTCGCTCTCCCTTCGTTGGGGAGAGTGACGGTACACCGTCATCCCGAGCGTAGCGAAGCGGAGCCGAGGGACCCTTTTGGGCGCGGTGCGAAAGAGATCCTTCGACTGCGCTCAGGATGACGGCTTCGCCGTCAGATCGTCTTCTGCGGCAGCGGCGGAACAGCGACGGTTTGCGACGGCGGCGGCGACGCCGGGGTCGCGGCAGGCGTGCTGGCCGGCGTGTTCAGCTGGGCCGCGGTATCGGCAGGCGGAGTGAGCTTCTTGGTCTTGCTCTTGGTGGTGGTGGCCGCCGGCGGCTTCTTTGGTGTGGCCTGCGCATGAACCCGCTTGAGACAGGCGTTCTTGGACGTGGTGCTCTTCAGCGTATTGCAGTAGGCCGCCGTGCCGGGCTTGGGCTTGGTGACCGGCGTCGGCGTATTGGGCTCTTCCTGCGCGAAGGCGGGAGCGGCGAAAGTGACCGCGGCAAGGGCCGCGACGGAGGCGAGCAACAGACGCATGGTCTTTTTCTCCTGGGCCGGCTCCGTGAGGGGGATGGAGGAGGTTCGAAGCGGCCTGAAAATCGGGGGAATGTTATTTGATTTGTATTAGTTATGTCAATTTCTTAATGTTTTAGGGGAAGCATAGCCTGTGCAGGCCATCCTGAACGTCGCCGTCCCGATCTTCGGGGTGATCCTGGCGGGCTACCTGGCCGGGCGTTTTGGCGTGTTGGGCGGCGCGTCGACGACCGCCCTGACCGCCTTCGTCAGCACTTTCGCCCTGCCGGTGCTGTTCTTCGGCACCCTGGCCCGCACCCCGGTGGCCGCGGTGCTCGATCCGGCGCTGATCGCGGGTTTCGGCATCCCCGTGGTCCTGACCTTCGCCGTCGGCATGCTGACCAGCCGGCTGGTCGCGGGCGGCGGGCTTGCCCGCATGAGCCTGCAGGGCATCGCCGCATCCTGGGGCAATGTCGCCTACATGGGCGTGCCGCTCTGTCTCGGCGCGTTCGGCGAGGCCGGCCTGCCGCCCGCCATGCTGTCGGTGATCGTGACCGCCGTGGTGGCGATGGTGTTCGGTGTCATGATGATCGAGCTCGAGGTGGCCAAGGGCCAGGGGCCGCTGATCACCTTCCTGAGCGCGGCGTGGAGCGTCGCCAAGAATCCCCTGCCGATGTCGATCGCGGCCGGTCTCGTCTGGTCGGCGCTCGCCCTGCCGCTGCCGACGCCGGTCGAGAAATGGCTCGACCTGCTGGGGGCCGCGGCGGCGCCGTGCGCGCTGTTCGCGATCGGGCTCTTTCTCTGTGACAAGTCAATCCGCAGCGGGCTGGCCGAGGCGAGCCTCGCCACGGCGATCAAGCTCCTGCTGCAACCGCTGCTCGCCGCCTGCGTGCTGCCGCTGTTCGTCGATCTTGCGTCGGTGCAGGGCCAAGCGGCGCTGATCCTGGCGGCGTTGCCGACCGGCGCCAACGCCTTCGTGCTCGCCAAGCAGTTCGACATAGCGGTTGAGCAGAACACTGCCGCCGTGCTGCTATCGACGGCGCTGTCGGTGATCACCGTGTCCGCTCTGCTCGTCTGGCTGCACGTAACCTGACCAAGGGGGAACTGCCATGCTGCAGGAATTCAAGAAATTCGCCTTGCGCGGCAATGTCGTCGATCTCGCCATCGGCGTGATCATCGGCGCGGCCTTCGGCAAGATCGTCGGCTCACTGGTCGACGACATCATCATGCCGGCGATCGGCCGCGTCTTCGGCGGCCTCGACTTCACCAACTACTTCATCGGCCTCACCCCGGCGGCAAGCCAGGCGCCGACCTACGATGCAGCCAAGAAGGCGGGCGCAACCTTGGGCTACGGCAGCTTCATCACCGTGTCGGTCAATTTCATCATCATCGCCTTCGTGCTGTTCCTGCTGATCCGCGGCATGAACCGCGTGATCAAGGAGGAGGAGCGGGCGGCCCCGCCGCCGGCGCCGCCCACGAAGGACCAGGAGCTGCTGACCGAGATCCGTGACCTGCTGAAGGCGCGGGCGTAAGCGCCGCATCGAGCCGGCGCGCCAAAGCGTCGGAGATCCTGGTCAAGGGCAGGCGGCATTCGGGCGAGGCGATCAGGCCCTGCCGCCACAACAGGTACTTGATCGGCATCGGGTTCGCCTCGGCGAATAGCAGCGGCACCAGCTCAGCGAGCGGCGCCCAGGCGGCGCGTGCGCCAGCCACGTCGTTGGCGGCGAAGCGGCGGCCGACCTCGAGGAAACGCTCGGTCGCGAGATGGCTCGACGCCAGGATGCCGCCGTCGGCGCCGTGGGCCAGCATGGTGAAGTAGAGCGCATCCTCGCCGGTCAGCACCGCGAAGCCGGCCGGCTTGCGCGCCAGCAGATCGAGCGACTGTGCGAGGACCCCGGAGCTGTCCTTGACGCCCACGATGTTGGGCACCTCGGCGAGCTCGATGAGCGACTCGTTCGAGAGGTTCACCGCCGTGCGATAGGGGATGTTGTAGATCAGCACCTCGCGGTCGGTCGCCGCGGCAACCGCCTTGAAATGCGCGATCAGGCCGTCCTGGCTCGGCCGATTGTAGTAGGGGCAGACCGAGACGATGCCCGTGAACGGCAGCCGCTCGAGCCGCCTCAGGGTCTTCACCACCTTGGCGGTGGCGTTGCCGCCGACGCCGACGAACACCGGCACCGTTCCGGCCACCGCCAGCGTGCGCTCGATCAGCGCCTCGCTCTCGGCCTCGTCGAGCGTCGGGGATTCGCCGGTGGTGCCGAGCGGGAACAGGGCGTCGACGCCTTGCGCCACGTAACGCGCCACCAGGCGCTCGTAGCTCGCAAAGTCGACGGCGCCGTCCTTGAACGGAGTGATCAGGGGTAGCCACAGCGTGTTGCGCATGGTGGCACCATGCGCCGGATTTCTATATAATAATATCGAATGTTTTGAATAGAATCGTTCGGTTTTCATTATGATCGATCTCCTGCGGACCTTCCTGAGCGTCGTCGAAGCCGGCGGCGTCACCCGCGCAGCGGCCACCCGGCACATGAGCCAGGCGGCAGCCAGCCAGCAGATCAAGCGGCTCGAGCAGACGCTCGATTGCCGGCTGTTCGAGCGCCAGGGCCGGCGGCTCGAGCTCGCGCCGGCCGGCGAGCGCCTGCTCGCTCCGGCGCGCCGGCTGGTGGCGCAGAACGACGAGCTTCTGGCGGCGATGCGCGCTCCCGCCTTCGAGGGCGAGGTCCGCTTCGGCGTGCCCTACGACATCATCGCGAGCTTCGTGCCGGCGATCCTGCGCCGCTTCGCCAAGAGCCAGCCGCGCGTGCGCGTCAGCCTGGTGTGCGAGGATTCCAAGGTGGTGCGCGAGCAGCTGCGCTCGGGCCGCGTCGATCTCGCGCTCACCACCGAGACCGACTGCGGCCGTCACGGCGAGACCTTGCGCACCGACCGGCTGGTCTGGGTCGGCGTGCCGGGCGGCGATGCCCATCTCAAGGATCCATTGCCGGTGTCGCTCGGCGCGCCGACCTGCGTCTTCCGGCCGGTGGCGATCGAGGCGCTGGGCAAGGCACGGCGCGACTGGCGCGCGGTCTGCGAGGTGAGCCGGCTCGAGCCGGTCCATGCCGCGATCGAAGCCGGCCTCGCCGTGGCCCCGCTGCTGCGCTCGTCGGTGCCCGAACGCTTCGAAATCCTGGGGCGCGAGGCGCGGCTGCCGGCCCTGCCGGAGTTCCGCATCAATCTCTATGCGCCGCCGAACATGACTCCCGCCGCGCGCGATCTCGGCGACCATGTGCGCGCTTCGTTCTCCGGGAGAGCCGCGAAGCCCCTCTACAACAATTGATACGATCCGACGCTGTCCTGTCGGCCCCTGTGAAACTATCCTCCGCCCCGTCGTTCGAGGGTTTCACATGAGTTTCCTGTTCCGTTGGGCCCTGAAGCTCGCGTTCCTTGGCGCGATCTATCTCGGCATCACCTCGGGCTACAAGATCAAGTTGCCGGAGGAGGTGCTGGGCTACAAGATTCCGGACACCGCCCAGCAGTGGGTCGACCGCAACGCGCAGATCAGCGAGTACGGCAAGCAGACCAAGGCGGGCTTTGAGGCGATCGGCCAGCAGCTCAAGTAATCGGTCTACGGCGAGAGGGGCGGGCCCGGTCGGCGGTCTTCGGATCGTCGGCCGGGCCGTTGTCGCTTGTGGCGGCCGTGTCAGGCCTGGTTGAACTGCATGGTGTATTTGAGCGGCGAGGTCTTGATGACGCGAAAGCCCAGCCGCTCGTAGAGCCCGCGCGCTCGGTTGTTCTTCAGCACCTCGAGGGTGAGGTTCTTGCCCTTGCGCGTGGCGCGCTCGCCCATCCAGCGCAGGAACTTGGTGCCGAGCCCGCGATTGCGCTGGGCCGGCGCGAGATAGAGATGGCCGAGATGGATGTCGCGCCGCGTCTCGAGGACGTGCAGCCAGCCCGCGTCGACATCGTCTGCCACCAGGATCGAGGCGTCGTCGTCAGCGAGCGCCTCCTCGATGCCTCGCCGCTGGCTGGCCTCGTCCCATTGCATGAGCTCGGCGGTCAAGGGCTTCATCGCTTCGCGATAGGTCGACCAGCAGAAGGCGAAGTCCTGCGGCGTGGCGCGGCGGAAGCCGAACTCAAGCATGCAGCGGCGCCGTCCAGGCGTTGTAGCCGTACACCCAGTCGGGATTGGTCTCGCCCTTGCCCCAGGCGTTCTGGCGCGAGGTGAGCTGCATCTTGGCGGTGCGCTCGAGCCTGGTCGCCTGATAGCGCTGCAGCGCCGCCGCCGCGCCGTCGCGATCGACGCCTTCGAGGCAGCGCGACAGGATCGCGGCATCCTCGATCGCCATCGCCGCGCCCTGCGCCATGTAGGGCGTCATGGGATGGCAGGCATCGCCCAGCAG
>Ga0318562_10001509_pt1 | contig 10532 bp, 8 predicted proteins | sample GRESIP066b5f18_FD_203688 | JGI IMG/M metagenome (GOLD analysis project Ga0318562, IMG submission 203688) | Tropical soil microbial communities from Luquillo Experimental Forest, Puerto Rico - GRE.SIPMG.066b5f18 | ecosystem: Environmental > Terrestrial > Soil > Tropical forest > Bulk soil...
CGCTCGAATGGCATTGGCAGGCGGTCGTATTCGGCCATCGCCCGCGCGACGGCATCATTCGCGTCATTGACGTCGCCCCGCGCGGCGAACAGCATGCCGCGGCAACGCGCACCCGTGGCCTTCATCCACGGCCGGTCGAGTCGCTCGCCGTTGCACTCGAGCGCGACGATGATCGGCTCCGCCTCGCCAAGCCGACCCAGATGGATCAGTGCTTCGACGGCATCGGGCACATAGAAGGCGGTGATGACTTCGGTGGACTCGGGAAAGGCTTCGAGCATCGCCCTCAGTGGGGTGAGCGTCGTGAGTGCGGCTTCGTAGTTACCAAGCGACACTTCAAGAAAACCGAGCATCGCAATCGGCCACTCCCCGAGCCTGCGGGATCCGCATCGAATGCTGGCCGCGAGCGCTTCCGCCACGTCGCGGCGGACGACCTCCTCGTCGCCGGCGTATGCTTCGACGGCGGCGCGCACCGTCAGCGCCACCGAAAGCGGCAGATCGCCGTTGAGCTGATGCGCCCTCTCGACCGAGTCCTCGGCGATGAGGGTGGCCTCGGCCATGGAGCCGCGCCAGAGGTGGATCAGCACCGAGTGGAAGTCGATGAAGGTGAGTTCGCCTTCCTCACCGCGGTCGATGCAGCGGCGCCGGACCGTCAGCATCTCCTCGTGCGCCCGCTCGAGCTCACCGGTCCATGCCAGCAGCAGCGCGTGCTGCACGCTCGGGCTGAAGGCCGACGAGATATCCGCGTCGTGATCCTCCAATTCCAGCGCGCGTTGGATGCCGCGCTCGTCGAGGCCGTCGCCGCGCATGAAGTGCAGCATCACCCGCATGCCGAGGGCCTGGCTGAGTGCGTGCCGGTCGCCCAGTTCGGTCGCCCTCGCGACGGCGTCTTCGATGCGCTGCACGGCGGTGTCCATGCGTCCCCCGTTGACGAGGGCGAACGACAGCGACACCAGGATCGCCACCCGTTGCGCCAGGTCGTCCTGGACGTCGTCGAGAGCCTTCTCGAGTAGGGCGGCGGCTCCGTCAAAACTGTCGTTCATCGAAAGGACGAGCGCAAGAAGGCTATACGCCTCCGCGCGGCGCGGACCGGGCTCCAGCGTCCCGATCGTCTCTTCGAGCATGCGCCTTGCGCGCGCGGGCTCGCCCGCGTCGAAATGATGTGCGGCCGAGAGGATCCGACGCTCCGGGGTGCCGCCCCCTAGCCCGATGGCCATATCGAGCAGCTCGGCCGCAGCGGCGGGCGCGCCGCGGCTACGCGCCATGTCGGCGGCCTCGTCGAGCGCCAGCAGGGTCAGCTCGTCCCCGTGCGTCGCGGCCATGGCCAAATGTCGTGCCTTGATCTCGGGCTCGTCGACGATCCCGGCAAGCCTGCGGTGCATCGAACGACGCCGCGCCGGCGTCACGTCCCTGTAAAAACCCCTTGCCAACAGCGGGTGTGCGAATCGAAGCCGGTGGCCGTCGACCCCGACGATGCCCTTCGACTCGACGTCTTCGAGCCGCGCGACGACATCCTCAGCGGACATCTCCGTGGCCCTTGCCACCAACTCCACGGTCGGTGCCGCGTGGCACGCCATCGCGAGCAGGATGTCGCGCGCCGACTCGTCGAGACTGCCGATCCTGGTGCGCACGAGCTCGGTGAGTGTCATCGGCATCGCCATCTCGGCGCTGCGGACGTCGCCGTCCATGCCCCGGGCGAGCTCGAGCGCGTAGAACGGGTTGCCTCCTGAAACCTCTTGTATCCGAACGATTGCCGGCCGTGACAGCGACCGGCCCAGTCGCTGCGTGATCACCGCGTTCAGGCCACCGAGGCTGAGCGGCCGGATCCGCATCCGCCCCACCCCGTCGGGCTGCGGCAACTGCAGCCAGGACGCCGCGGCGCCGCCCTCGTCGGGATCGGTGCGCACAGTGCCGAACACCCCCACCGGCGCCGAGAGTCGGCGCGCGGCGAAGGCGACGACATTTCGACTCGACGGGTCCAGCCACTGCAGGTCGTCGATGGCCAGCAGCACGGGAGATCTCTCGGCCAGCAGCTCGATGACCGAGAGAAAGCCTGCGCCAACCGCACGCTGATCGGTGGTCAGGTCCTCGGCTTCGGACCGCAGCAGGACCCGATCCATCGCCAGCTGCTGGGCCGTTGGGAGGTTCTTCCACACCGATGAGTCGACGCCCGAGAGCAGATCCGCCAGTGAGGCATACGCGAGCACCGACTCGGCCTCCGCAGGCCGCGCCGACAACACATGGAATCCGCGCTGCTCGGCGAGTTCGATGGTGGACAGGCAGAGGGTGGTCTTTCCGATGCCCGGTTCGCCCTCGGCGACCAAGCCGGACGGCTCCGCCTCCGCGGCGCCGAGGAACGCCGCGACTGTCCGGGTCTCCTCCGGCCGGCTGACGACGCGATTTGGCACGTTCTCAGTATCTCAACACATTTGCTGGACGCGCACAGTAACGGCGTATTCGGCACCGCTATCCACGTAACGAATGTCCCAGGCTATGTTGCCCAGCAGCAGTTTTCATCGTGCCTTCACGTGCCGGATACCTGGCCATGGCAGCGTGACCACGTGCGGGCCGAACCACGGGCGAGCGGCATGCGCCTGGTCGACCGGTTTCATCAGATTTGCGTGAGCGTCGTCGCGCGCCTTCCTTTGGGGCTCAATTCGGTTGTGGCCCCGACCTTTCTGGGCTTTGCTCTAATCAACAGCTTCACCTTCTTCGTCGACCTTCTGCTGCTCACCGCGCTACACGGCTGGCTCGATCTACCGCTTGCGGTGTCGGTGACGGTTGCCTACGCGTGCGCTTTCACCTTGAGCTATTCGCTCAACCGCACGATGAACTTCCAGTCGCATGCGCCGGTCGGACCGCAGTTCTCGGTCTACGTGGTCGTCGTGCTGGTGAACTACCTGGCGTTCATCCTCGGTGTGTCAAGCGCGCTCACGGCCATGGGTCTCGACTTCCGGCTGGCCCGAATCCTGGCAGGTTGCTGTGAGGCGATCTATATGTACAGCGCTATGCGCTGGGTCGTGTTCCGGCGCTAAGGTCTGACGTAGGGATTATTGACGGAACTGCCAGCTAGCACCCTGCCTTTCGGCAGGTACGTCCCAGGTGGCGGTTCTACGGTTCAACCAACTCACAGGAGGTTGGAAGTGAAGACGATCAGTTCCGTCGCCGGCGCGTTCGCCGTGACAGCCGGTTTGTCGATGATTTTCGGCCAGGGCATCGCTGCCGCTGACGACTACGCGGGGCAGAAGTACTCCGACGTCACGTCGAAGCTTTCGGACGCCAGCCTGAAGGGTGTGATCGCCACCCGCACCGGCGACATAACGGATGACTCCGACTGCATCGTCACGAGTTCGGAGAAGGCACCCTGGATCAAGGGCGATAGCTTCGCGCCGGTCACCGACACGGTGCTGCTGAATCTCAACTGCTATGCCACCGTGGCGTCAGCCACGCAGGCGGGCAATTCGGCAGGCAGTCCCGAAGGCAGGGCCGCCATTGCCGCGGCGCAACAGCAGGCGCAGCAGGATCAGGCGCAGGCGGCCGCCGACACCACGGACAAGAACAAGCACTAATCCGCCGCGCTGCCGCGCTGCAACTTCACGGTGGTCAACAGGGCTGCGAAGATCACGCCGCTCCCGACGTACAGCCAGCCCATCGGCGCCTGGGAATTCTCGGGTAGGTAGGCCATCAGGGCCATCGCCACGCTGACGATCAGGTAGCAGCAGGTGTTGACCAGGCCGCCGATCAGACCGATGTTCCTGCTGAACACCCCCATCGCCAAACCCTTGCTCTGCGGGTCCAATACGCCGATTCCGACGAGTGCCAACGCCGCGCCGATGGTGATGGCCCATGCGTTCACACCGACGAGATCCGCGGATACCAGGATCGTGATGGCGCCGATGAAGAACACCGTCCATGCGCAGAGCGACAGGCGATGCGCCGTGGTGCGCTGCGCAAGGCCGCCGCAAGCCAACTCGCCGATCAGGTTCGCGATCCCGATGGCCAGGGCGACCAAACCGTATGCGACGGGCGAGAATCCGAGGTCGGTCTGAAACAGAAATGGCCCGACGACACCGAACGTCATCTGCGCAGCACCGATCAGGCCGAACATCACGACATAGCTCAGGAACAGTCGGTGCCGCAGCGCGATGCCGAGCACCCTCGCCGCGGCGCGCAAGTCAACCGGATGGCGCAACTCGGGACGCAGGGTCTCGGGCAGTACCTTCGCGACCACGACCGCGATCACCGCTGACATCGCCGCAAGCAGTACGAACACCAGACGCCATGAGCCGAGCTCGACGACGAATCCGCCTACCGCCGGGGCGAATACGGGTGCCGAACCCCATGACGCGCCGCACAGCCCGAGCACCGAAACCAGCTTGGCGCCGCGGAAGCAGTCGGCGGCGATGGCCGCCGCAAGCAGAAGGCACGCACTGGCGCCGATGCCCTGAACAAAGCGCAATGCCAGGAGGAGCGGGAGGCTGCTTGCGAGTGCGCAGCCGATGCTCGTCACCGTCAGCAGGCCGAGCCCGGCGAGTAGAACCCGCTTGCGGCCCAGGGCATCCGAGATCAACCCGAGCGGGATGAACGCGATGGCCAAACCGAGCATGTAGGCCGTGACGGTGTTCTGCACCAGCTGGTTCGACGCGTGGAACTCGACGGCCATCTGCGGCAGCGCGGGCGTATAGGCGTCGAGTGCGATTTGGCTGAGCGGGATGACCAGCAGCAGTACCGCGATGATGCGATTGGCGACGCGCGTCTCGATGGTGTCGACGCGCTCGACATCGGTGACGATTGTGCTCAACGTAGCGCCCCATCGCGCTGCTCGAGCAGCCCAATACGCCATCCAGGTGGCCCTGGGCGGGCATCAAAGCATCGAGGACCTGGTGCTGCCCGGCGGGCCAACGACGTCGACGCCGTCCACAACGGATAGATTCCGTTCATCTTGATACTCCTTTGCGAGGTGTGTTTGCACTTGCGAGTCGATGTCGAGAAACCTCCCGGCACCGGTGCTGCACGAGAAGTTACGGATTCGCAGTGTTCGTGGCTCGCTTGTGCGCACAACCCGAGGCAATGCGCGATTTTCGGTTTTTGTGCATTGTGCTCACAGACGCAAAATGGGTGCCTAGGCAGGCTGCCTGACCTGCCCCACCCGAAGCGGTTCCGCTGCAATGCCACAGCCGTGGCGGTAGCTAGGCGAGGCGCCCGACTCCTGAGGGGGAGCATGGACAAGTTGGGCAACTAAGCCCAATCCGAGGAAAGTCCGGCCGTGAAGACCAGGCCATACTTCGCACTCAGAAATTGCGACGGTTGTGTGTAGCTCTGGAACAGAGACCCGCAGTTCACCGACCTGAGTGCCCGAACTTGCTGTTGCAAAATGTCCCCCCGAGTTTCGTATCTATCCTGTGCCACTTGGACTCTCGCGCCTGAATATGTGTAGGCCGGTGCGCAGCTTCCGCTGCCACCGGTGACCGCACCACCAGAAAGTCAGGATGATGTCAGTTGATCCCACTCCCATCGGCGCCGCGCTCGGGTTGGAACCGACCTATTCGACCCGTGAAGCTGCTGTGCTGCTTGGGAGGTCGTACTCCTGGCTTGATCAGCGCCTACGAAAGGACCAGTTCGTCTTGCGTGACGGCACGAGTGTGCAGCCGTTGCGAACGGCGGGAGGTTATAGGCGGTTCACCTTGGCGATGCTCAAGGACATCGCCATAAGCAGTTATAACCATCACTGGTTTTCGATGGACAAGCTCAAGTCCACTCTGTGCGAGGTAGCTCGGACCGCTTTGATGGCGATGTCGTCTTCTTCGCTGCGAATGTATTCACGTGCGACGGCGACGAGAATCGCGGGGTCTACCTCATCTACGGACATTTTCCTCTTTCCTATCTCCGCGGGCGTTCGCCGCGGTTGTCTATGGGGTTGGGCGGGGTGCGAGTGCGTTGGCAGACCTGTGCGCTCACTTGCCAACCTCAACGCGGCCTGCCTCCACATACGCCTGCAGATCACTGCGCCGGTATCGGACTGACCGACCCAGCTTCACGTAGTTGGGGCCGGTCTTCCTCGCGCGCAACACGTTCAGTTGCGCGGTCGTCGTCCTCAGATAGTCGGCTGCTTCCTTGGGCAGCAGCAGATCACTTTCCATTTCGTACCCCTTGCTTCATCAACGCCGAATTTCGTTGGCATACCAAGGAATACGGCACGCAGCAAAGGGACGCAAACCGCCCAACTTTCACAAACTGACACTACTTTCCGGAAACCGTCACAACTGCACGGAACCAAAAGCAGTGCCAGGAGAAAGTCTTAGGCAGTTATCAGGAGGACGCTATGACGGTCTCAGATACAGCTCTATCCAGAGCGTCGGCGACGGCCTCCAGGTCGTCGTCGAACAGGTCCGCGTAGACGTCCAACGTCATCGCGGCGCTGGCGTGCCCAAGCATCCGCTGGACTGCCTTGACGTTGGCACCGGCAGACACGGCCAGACTGGCCGCGGTGTGGCGCAAGTCGTGGGGCGTGCATCGTGGGATCCCGGATGCGCTGACCGCCTTGGCGAACCAGCCTGACTCGGGGTGCGGTCGTCTCAAGTGGTCGGTGCCGTCTCCGAACAGAAGCTCGTCCAGTTCTCTGCCCTCGCACTGACGGGTCAGGTGGTCAACCACGAACTTGGGCACCGGCACAGTGCGCTGCTTGTGCGCCTTGGGTGTTCCGACATGAATGGTCCCGTTCGACTGCACGGCGTTGGAGTGCACAGCCACGCGGCGGCGCAGCAGGTCGAGGTCTCTCACCCGTAGGCCGACCACCTCACCCCAGCGCAGGCCGGTGTAGGCCAGCAGGCGGACCATTGTCCCGTGCTCTCCGGCAGCGGCGGCCAGAGCACCCACCTGTTGGTGCGTCAGGTACCCGTGGCGCTTGCGTGTGGTTCTGGCCAGCTTCAGACCGGCGGCGGGGTTCTTGGCGATCAGGTTGTCCCGAACGGCGTCAGCTAGGATCTGCGACAGGACATGATGAGCCCGCTTCACGGTGGCAGGCCTGATCGCCTTGGCGTCCTCGGTGCCCTGCGCCAGCTCGGCCAGCCAGGACTGCACGGCCGTTGGCCTGATACTCCCGATCGCTGTGGTCCCCCACCGTGGCTTGACACGGATCCGCCACGCCGTCTCCATCACGGCGTAGCCGCTGGGCTTCAGGTGGCCCTTCTGGCGGTCCAGCCAGGCCTCTCCGAGATCTCCCACGGTCGCCCGTGCCGATGTAGGCGAGACGTACTCGCCTTTGAGCTTGGAGACCTCCACCTCGGCCGCGAAGCTCTTGGCCTCGGCCTTGGTTTTGAACCCTCGCCGGTCGGTGTGACTGCCTTCAGGTGTCCGGTAGCGGACTCGGTAGCGCTTGCCGCTGGCTGTCTGGTAGCTCCCGATGTATGCCATGCCCCCTAAAACTAGACCTGTTTGGGGGCAAGATGGGGGCAAATGGGCAAATCAGGTTGGCTGTCCTGTTCGTCAGAGCGTTTGCCAATCAGGCTGTCACCGACCGTTAATTGACCTCTGAGCAGGCAGAACTAGAAGTCCCAGTCCTCGTCTTCGGTGTTGACGGCCTTGCCGATCACATACGAGCTACCCGAACCCGAGAAGAAGTCGTGGTTCTCGTCGGCGTTGGGGCTCAGCGCCGAGAGGATCGCCGGGTTCACGTCGGTCTCGTCGCGCGGGAACAGCGCCTCGTAACCGAGGTTCATCAACGCCTTGTTCGCGTTGTAGCGCAAGAACTTCTTGACGTCTTCGGTGAGCCCGACCTCGTCGTAGAGATCCTGGGTGTACTCAACCTCGTTGTCGTACAACTCGAACAACAGCTCGTAGGTGTAGTCCTTGAGCTCTTGCTGCTTGGTAGCGTCCTCCATCGCGAGGCCGCGCTGGTACTTGTAGCCGATGTAGTAGCCGTGCACAGCCTCGTCGCGGATGATCAGCCGGATCATGTCGGCGGTGTTGGTCAGCTTGGCGCGGCTGGACCAGTACATCGGCAGATAGAACCCGGAGTAGAACAAGAAGCTCTCCAGCAGCGTGGAGGCCACTTTGCGCTTCAGCGGCTCGTCGCCCTTGTAGTACTGCATGACGATCTCGGCCTTGCGCTGCAGGTTGGGGTTCTCCTCCGACCAGCGGAACGCGTCGTCGATCTCGGCTGTCGAGCACAGCGTCGAGAAGATGTTGCTGTAGCTGCGGGCGTGCACCGACTCCATGAAGGCGATGTTGGTGTAGACGGCTTCCTCGTGTGGGGTCAGCGCATCGGGGATCAGGCTCACCGCGCCGACCGTGCCCTGGATGGTGTCGAGCAGTGTCAGGCCGGTGAACACCCGCATCGTCATTTGCTTCTCGTGGGCGGTCAGCGTCCCCCACGACGGGATGTCGTTGGACACCGGCACCTTCTCCGGCAACCAGAAATTGCCCGTCAGCCGGTCCCAGACCTCGGCGTCCTTCTCGTCCTGCAGCCGGTTCCAGTTAATGGCCGAAACGCGGTCGATCAGCTTCATGCCATCACTCACTCCGAACCCCATTTCACCTGCAGTTTGGACGATCTACGGCTGTTATACAGCCCGCCACCGACACTACCCCTGGGGTCCGCAATCGGACCGCAACACAAGATGATGTGTCTGGCGTGTCGCTCAGATCGGGTGGACGCTAGGCAGCAACGCGCTGACCGACCCCGGTGAACTTGTACTCCGACGTCTTGAACCGGCGGGTGGCCAGCCAGTACTCCCAGGTGAAACCGGACCACAGCGCCCGGTTTACACCGTGCTCGTCCATGTACCAGCTATGGCAACCACCGATGTTCCACACTGATTTGGCCAAATCGCGTTGCAGCTCCGCATTGAACCGGCTCTGCGCTTCCCGCGTCGGCGCCAGTGCCTGTGCGCGCAATCTATCGGCGGCTCCGATCGCCTCCGCTACATAGTGGATCTGCGACTCGATCATGAACACCTGGGAGTTATGAGCCAGCCCCGTGTTGGGCCCGAGCAGAAAGAACAGGTTTGGGAAATCGGCGACCATGGTCCCGCGATGCGCCACGACACCTTCACGGTTCCAGCGATCGACCAGGTCTTCGCCGTTGGCGCCCTTGATGTCGACATAGGTATAGGAATCGGTGACGTGGAAGCCGGTGGCGTACACGATCACGTCGACCTCACGTTCGGTGCCGCCGACGGCGACGATGCCGTCCTTGGTGATCCGCACGATGCCTTCGGTGATGAGCACTGTCTTCGGGTCCGCGACCGCTTGATAGAAGTTGTCGGAGACCAGAATTCGCTTGCAGCCCGCGCGGTACGTCGGCGTCAGCTTTTTCCTCAGCTCCCGATCGGAGACGTAACGCCGCATGTTGGCCTTGTAGACCGGCTCGATGAACCTGAGCAGTCGTGGTCGCTTGGTGAACACGAACGCTCTGGCGTCCAGTGCACAGTAGGTGGCGGTCCGCAACGCGGCCCGAAGCCCCGGCATGTACTTGAATGCCCTCTTCAGCGGCGCTGGAAAGGCGAAGTTGATGCGCGGCTTGATCCAGGGAGGGGTGCGCTGATACAGCTGCACCTGGCTGGCGACCTTGACCAGCTCGGGCACCACCTGGATAGCGCTGGCCCCGGTTCCGATCACCGCCACCCGTTTGCCGGTCAAGTCGACGGTGTGGTCCCACTGCGCAGTGTGGAAGGCGGGGCCCTTGAAGTCGCCGAGACCGTCGATGTCGGGCAACGACGGAATGTGCAGCGCGCCCGCGCCGGAGATGAGGAACTGGGCGACGTACTCCTGGCCGGTCTTGGTGAACACATGCCACCGGTACTCGGAGTCGTCCCACTGCGCGCGGTCGACGTGCTGGCCGAAGCGAATGCGGCTCCTCAAGCCGTAGTTGTCGGTGACGCCTTTGAGGTAGGCGAGAATGTCCGGTTGATACGAAAAGACATGCGGCCAATCGGGTTTCGGAGAGAACGAGAACGAGTACAGGTGCGACGGCACGTCACACGCCGCACCGGGATAGGTGTTGTCCCGCCAGGTGCCGCCAACCTCGTCGGCCTTCTCCAGGACCAGGAAGTCGACGCCCTGCTTCTTCAGCGCGATGGCCATGCCGAGTCCGGAGAAGCCGGTCCCGATGATGAGCGCGCGGGTGTGAACGGCCTTGTGGGTCGCGCCCTCGGCGGCCGCCTGCTCGGCAACGGTCATGTCGTCGATCTCCCCTACCTCTGTGCGGCCCACCTGGGAACGGCGGTACCGGGTATTTCGTCGACCAGGGTACCGCGCACCGTGCGACCTGCCATTCCGCGTGCGTGAAGGCCCGCGAGACGACCTGTTCAGTCGTCTCGCGGGCGCGACTTGCTACGCCGTCATCGCCAGGACGCGCCTGGGGCTGACTTGCGGCGCAGGACCCACACCGTGGCCAACGTCAGCACGACGGCGAACGTTCCGAGCGCGATGAGGCTGCCCGCCGTGCCACCGCTGAAGGTGGCGCGGTAGGCGGACATCGCGGGCAGCGTGGTGGTGAACCGGTCGAGGTCGAGGTCTCGACCGAGCGCCTCGAA
>Ga0318562_10001510_pt1 | contig 10530 bp, 6 predicted proteins | sample GRESIP066b5f18_FD_203688 | JGI IMG/M metagenome (GOLD analysis project Ga0318562, IMG submission 203688) | Tropical soil microbial communities from Luquillo Experimental Forest, Puerto Rico - GRE.SIPMG.066b5f18 | ecosystem: Environmental > Terrestrial > Soil > Tropical forest > Bulk soil...
GTTCCGACGGTGACGACGCTGTTGTAAAAGCGCGTCGACCCGCCCGGCTCGAGCGGCGGCTCGGTCGTGAACAGCCCAATGAGCGCGTCACCGTTTCGCCGGACGACGGTGGCGGTGATGCGTAGGAGCACGGCGTCCGGGACCTCGTCCGCGAGCACCGGGAATGCGCTCTCCGGCAGCACGACGAGGCGGCCGCGTGTCGACTCGACGAGATCTGTGTACAGATCGAATGTCCTCGCCGTGAAATCGGAATCGAACTTCAGTTCCTGCGCGATGTTGCCTTGGACGAGCGACACTGCGAGCGGCGCGCCGACCTCGCTCGTCCATTCGAGGCGCGATAGCGCGGCGCCTCCCGCCACGACCAACAACGCTGCGCCGAGTAGCGACACGACGCGACGGGGCGCGCCAGTCGCCAACGCGTCGACGGCCACTGCGAGCGCCGCGGCGATGAGCGACATCGCGAGCGACACCATGAAAACGCCGCCGATCGGCGCATAGCCGGCAAGCGCCGCGGGGCGTCCTCCCGGCAGCGTTGCGTAGCCGAGCGAGAGCCACGGAAAACCAGTGAAGACGAGGCTCCTCGCCCACTCGGCGAGCGGCCACAACGCAGCGGCGGCGAGCGCGCGAGGCCAGGACTCTTGAGCCGTCCACCGGGCCGCGATCCATCCGACCGCTGCCGGATAGAGCGCGAGGAAAGCGCAGAAACCCGCGGTGCCGATCGCCGCGAGCAACGCGGGCATGCCGCCAAATGTGTTGAGCGCGATGAAGACCCACGATGCTCCGACGCCGAAGAGACCGGCGCCGAACGCGAAGCCGATCCATGCCGCCGCGCGCGGTGTCGGCACGGACTGCCAAAGCAGCAGGATCGAAGCGAGCGTGACGATCGGCAGCGCAGAGAGGCCGAAGGGCGCGAAGCCGAATACGGTTGCCGCACCGGCAACGAGCGCTAACAGGAGCGACAGCGCACCCGCCGCCTTCATGCGAGTGCTTCGCCCTCGCGCGCTCGTCTGCCGCTCAACGCTCTTCCGGTGGCGATGCTTCGCCGGGCTCGGTCACCTTGGGTGCGACGGGTTCGACCTGCAGCGTGTAGAGGCGGCGGCTGTCCGCGCGCACGACACGAAACAGGAAATCGCCGATCGTCGCGGTCTCCCCACGCTTGGGCAGGCGCCCGAACGCCTGCAACACGAGGCCGCCGACGGTGTCGAATTCATCGTCGGCGAAGTCGGCGCCGAAGTGCGCGTTGAAGTCGGCGATCTCGGTCTGCGCCTTCACCCGGAAGCGGCCGCCCGACTCGGCGATGATGTTGTCCTCGCTTTCGTCGAAGTCGTACTCATCCTCGATGTCGCCGACGATCTGCTCGAGGACATCTTCGATCGTGACGAGCCCCGACACGCCGCCATACTCGTCGACAACGATCGCGATGTGGTTGCGATTCGCCCGGAAATCGCGAAGCAGCACGTTGAGGCGCTTCGATTCGGGGACGAACACCGCCGGCCGCAACGTCTCGCGCAGGCTGAAGCTGTCCGGCGTCCTGTAGAAGTTGAGGAGCTCCTTCGCGAGCAGGATGCCGACGACATCGTCCTTGTTCTCGCCGATCACGGGGAAGCGCGAGTGCTTGGTTTCGAGCACGAGCGGCAGGAAATCCTCCGGGTCGTCGTCGATCGACACGACGTCCATTTGAGCGCGCGGGATCATGATGTCGCGCACCGTCATCTCGGACACCTGCAGTACGCCTTCGATCATCGAGAGCGCGTCGGCGTCGAGCAGCTTGTGCTCGAACGCCCCGTGCAGGAGCTCCAGCAGCTCTTCGCGATCCTCGGGCTCGCGGGTGAGAAACGCCGACAGCCGCTCGAGCAGCGTCGGTCTGTCAGATCTCTCGCTTCGGTCGTCGCTCATCGATCAGCGCGCGCGGGCGGCGGCCCGTGCGTAAGGATCCGGCACCCCCAGTGCGGCGAGGATCGCCGACTCGCGCGCCTCCATTGCACGGGTGGCGCGGTCAGTGTCGTGATCGTAGCCTTGCAGGTGCAGCATCCCATGGACCACGAGGTGCGCACAGTGATCGGCGAGCGGCTTCCCCTGTGCACGCGCCTCTTCGCGGAGCACCGGCGCACACAACACGACGTCGCCCTCGATCCGCGGCGATTCATCGTACACGAATGCGAGCACGTTCGTCGCATGCCGCTTGCCGCGATAGCGAGCATTAAGGGCCTGCCCCTCGCGTCGGCCGACGAAACGCAGCGTCACGCGGGCCTCGTACTCGACGGCCGCGCCCGCCCACCGCCTCAGCGTCGCTGGCGCCGGGAGCCGCGCGCGCGCGACTGCGTACTGGACTGCGAGCGATACGCGCGGCGCGGCGATCAACTGTCTCCACCTTCTTTGTTACGACGTTCGCTCTCGCGCTCGTAGGCGTCGATTATCTTCTGCACGAGAGGATGCCGGACGACGTCGGCGCTCGTGAAGCGCGTGAACGCGATCCCGCGCACGCCGGCCAGGATGCGTTCGGCTTCGACGAGCCCACTCTTCTGGCCGCGCGCGAGGTCGATCTGCGTGACGTCGCCGGTGATGACCGACTTCGTCGCGAAGCCGATCCGCGTCAGGAACATCTTCATCTGCTCCGGCGTGGTGTTCTGCGCCTCGTCGAGAATGATGAACGAGTGATTGAGCGTCCGACCGCGCATGTACGCGAGCGGAGCGATCTCGATCGTGCCGCGCTCGAAGAGCTTGCCGGTCTTGTCGAATCCCATCAGGTCGTAGAGCGCGTCGTAGAGCGGCCGCAGATAAGGATCGACTTTCTGCGCGAGATCGCCTGGCAGGAATCCCAGGCGCTCCCCGGCCTCGACCGCGGGGCGCACGAGCACGAGGCGTTTCACCGCGTCGCGCTCGAGCGCGTCGACGGCGCACGCGACCGCGAGATAGGTCTTGCCCGTTCCGGCCGGACCAATACCGAACGTGATGTCGTGCTCCTGAATGTGCTTCAAATAGAGCGCCTGATTCGGCGTGCGGCCGTGCAGATCGGCGCGACGCGTCCGAAGCCGCGCGCCGTCGTCGTCGCCGGCGGGAACGCCGGGAGCGGACGCCCGCTGCGTCGTGAGCTCGATCAGTCCGAGCTGGATGTCGTCGACGGAGAGCGGCTTTTCCGCCAGAGCGTAAAAGCGGCGCACGACCTCGGCCGCAAGCCGGGTCTGCGCCGGCACGCCCGAAATCGTGAACGCACCGCCGCGATGCGTGATCGCGACGTCAAGCGCCGCCTCGATCTGGCGCAGGTTCGCATCGAGCGGCCCGCACAGGTTCGCGAGCGCGCGATTGTCGAGGGGCGTCAGCGCAAACTCTTCCCGCTCGCGTCGATTCGTCATCCGGCCACCGTTCCCCGTTCGGCCGCCGCGCCCGGGCTAGGCGTTTGCGTCCATAGTGTCAGCGGGTCCTTATGCCCCTGGTCCGCGTTCGCATTCTCGCTCAGACACCCTGTCGCACGATCGGCGCCTTGAGCGCTTCGTCGAGCATCGCGAGTGCCTCGGAAAGGTGTGCTCGCGCTTCCGGGGAATAACCGGGGCGCCCTTGCGCTGCGGCAAGCTCGCTTCGCAGGAGCTTCGCGTCGGCGCGCAACTGTGCGCGCGCATCGGTGGGCATCGTCGCCGAAGGCCGCAACAGCGCGGACGCGAGACGCGTCGCGTGCTCGCGCTGCAGATTGCGCCGGAAGAGCGTGATGTCGCGCCCGCTCTTGAGTTCGCTCCAGATCGCTGCATGCAGCGTTTCGTAGAGCTCGGCGAGGCGAAGCGCGTCCTTCGGAGTTGGCGCCTTCGCTTCGTTGTTGAGAAGGCGCTGTGCGACAGTATCGCTCATCAACTGATTGAGCGCGACTCGCTGCAACGCGAGCACCTGCTGGTCGATCGCGACGTCCGGCGTAGGCACCGCGGAACCGAGCTCCTGGCTGTTGGCGATGTCGAAATAGCTGATGCCCGCGCGACGCAGCAGATCCGGCGGGAAGCGGAAGCTGTCTGCCGAGAAGACTTCGGTGGCGAGCATTGTCAGCGCGGCGCGCTGCTTCGCTACGGCGACGGGGTTGAGCGGCGTGCGGCCGCTTCCGGCACGGTCACGGAGGATCGTGACGCCGCCGATGAACTTCGCCGCCTGCTGAATGCCGGTGCTCGCCTCGGTGAGACCGCGCGACAGATTGCGCCGCAGGATCGCGTATTGCTCGTCGGCCTTGAGCGGCATCCGCTCGGTGCGCCCCCAGAGCTCCCGCACCAGCGCAAGCCGGTTCTTCGCGTAGGTGAGCGGGTCGCTTCCGAGGTCGAAGATGTTGACGTCCGGATCAAGCCCGCTCGCGAAGATCGCGTCGTCCATCATGAACGCGAGCTCAGGCTCGTTCGATCGCGATGCTATCCGGTCGAGCTCCGCGCTTTCGCGCTCGGGAGGTATTTCCTTGTAGCCGTACTCGATAGCCCAGTAGTCGTACGGTCCGAGAGAGTGCATGTTGTAGTCGCCCTGGGGGCGCCCGGCGAGCGCGATGTTGAACGGGTTGTATTCCATCACCGATCCGGAGATGCCGTGGGTACGTGTGAACTCCGGATCGGCAAGTTGCTCGTTCGTGTAGATCGTGGAGGCGCGGAAGTTGTGCGTGAGCCCGAGCGTGTGGCCGACCTCGTGCATCACGACGTCCTTGACGAACGCGTCCATGAATTGCTCGGTCTCCGGGCTGTTGGGTGCGATTGCTCCGCGCGCCTCGAGGAGATCGAGCGCGAACCCGGCTTCCTGCGCCGCGCCTTCCGCGTAATAGCAGGCCCGGCGGTCGAAGGCGGCGGGTGTTTCGCTCGCCGCGGAGGCGATCCGCTCGACGCGAACATTGCGAATGGTGCGAATCGCGTTCGCATCGACGCCGATGTCGGCGTCGAGGATCTCGCCGGTGCGCGGATCGACGGTCGATGGGCCGATTGCGGTGAAGCTCGTCTTCGCGTTGGTCATCCAGCGAACCGTCGCGCGGCGGACGTCGCCCGCGTCCCAATCGGCGTCGTCGGGCTGGATCTCGACGCGGATCGCATCCTTGAAGCCGATCCGCTCGAATGCCTTGTTCCATTCGAGAATACCGGCGCGTATCGCCGGTCGATAGCGTTCGGGAACGGTGCGCTCGATCCAGTAGACGATGGGCTGCTTCGGCTCCGAGAGCGCTGCGGCCGGATCCTTCTTCTCGAGTCGCCAGCGGTTCACGTAGCGGACAATCGGGATCCGCGGCGTATCCGACGTGTAATCGAATCGATCGGTCCAGAAGTAGCCAATCCGCTCATCGAGAGCACGGGGGTGCATCGGCTCGTCGGGAAGCTTCGCCAGACTGTAGTGAAAGCCGAGGAACATGCTCCGCACGTCCGGCAGCGTCGACGGAAGCTCGGTCGGCGGCGGCGCGCCGGGAGTGGGATGCGCGGGCGGAAGCGAGACCCGCGACAGCGAGTAGTGCGCGGTGACGTTGAAGGTCACCATCTCCGGGGTGCCGCGCACCGTGCCGATCGATGAGTTGCGCGCGTCGAACGAATACGACTGGCGGTAGATTCGCTCGAGCACCGAGTTCGCGCCCGGGATGTCGGCAAGCAGCAGCGCGTTCGCTTCGATCAGAATCGACTTATGCTCGGGGTGCGGCTGCGAGACAACCGCCGCGCTCGCGAGCAGGCTGTCCGAGAAAGCCTGCGCGACCGCGCGCGCCTCGGGCGTGCCGGCCTTCGCCGTGTATTTGACGTTCTTCGCGAGCAGCTGGACGGTGTTTCCGACCTTGTGGAACGCGACGACCTGCTCGGGCGCGAATGGATAGCCGGCCATCATCCCCGCGTAGATCCGATTCTCGCCGATCCCCTGGCTGACGTTCGCCTGGAAGAAGTAGAGTTGGTCGAAATGCTCCGGCGCGATCTCGATCCAGACTTTTTCGTCTTTCTGCCATAGCGGGAAGAGCCCGGGAATCTCCTTCGCATCCTTGATGACTTCGGCGAAGGGTTTCGGCTGTCCCGCCGTCACGGCCGCAGCGGCGGCCGCGGCTGCAGCGGCCGCCGCGGGAGGCGTCCCCGCACCGGGTGCGGCCGCCGCGCTCTGCGCCGGAGGCTTGGGCGCGGTTCCACTCGCCGCCTGCGCCGCTGCAACGCCAGCTTGCGCAGCCTCGGCGGCGGCCGCGCTGTTTGTCCCAGCCGTGGAGCCCGATTCAGGTGTGGTCGCGCAGCCCGCCAGCGCGAACGCGATCGAAGCAACGAGCAGCGCGAGGGCGCGCCGAAGCATGAGCTGGCGGGAAAGGGTTGCGTATCGGATCGACATTGATTGCCTCGAACGGGTGGTGGACGCCCATGCGGGGCCCGCCACGATTGCGCTCTGCTATGCGGTCACGAGCTCGCCGCGCAGCGAGTGCGGAAGCGCGGCCGTGATCGTCACCTTGACGTAGGTGCCGATGCGGGTGGGATCGCCGGCGAAATTCACGACGCGATTGTTCTCGGTGCGCGCCTGGAGTTCACGCGAATCTTTCACCGACCGGGCGGTCACCAGCACGCGCTGCGCGGTGCCGACCATCGCTTCGCTGTACGCACGATATTGCGCGTCGAGCACCGCCTGCAGCGCTTCGAGACGCATCTGCTTCACCCCCGGTGGCACCTGGTCCGGCAAAGCTGCGGCCGGCGTTCCCGGGCGCGGGCTGTAGGCGAAATTGAACGCGCCGTCGAAGTTCACTTCCTCGGCGAAACGTATCGTCTGCGCGAAATCGGCCTCCGACTCGCCGGGAAAGCCGATGATGAAATCGGAAGTGAGCGAAATGTCGGGCCGCTCGGCGCGCAGCGCGCGCACGATCGACTTGTACTCGAGCGCCGTGTAGCCCCGCTTCATCCCCGATAGAACGCGGTCCGATCCCGACTGCACCGGCAGGTGCAGATGCGAGACGAGCCTTGGGACGCGCGCGTAGACCTCGATCAGCCGGCGCGTCATCTCCTTCGGATGCGAAGTGGTATACCGGATCCGCTCGATCCCGGGCACTTCGGCGATGTATTCGATCAGGGTTGCAAGATCGGCGATTTCTCCCGAATCGCCCATCGGGCCCCGGTACGCGTTGACGTTCTGTCCGAGCAGCGTGATCTCGACGACACCCTGGTCGGCGAGGTCTGCGATCTCCGTCAGCACGTCGTCGAACGGACGGGAGACCTCCTCGCCGCGCGTGTAGGGAACCACGCAGAACGTGCAGTACTTGCTGCAGCCTTCCATGATCGACACGAACGCCGAGGGCCCTTCGACGCGCGCCGGCGGCAGGTGATCGAACTTCTCGATTGCGGGAAACGCGATGTCGACCTGCGGCTGGCCCGTCGCGCGGCACGCGTGGATCATCGCCGGGAGCCGATGGAGCGTCTGCGGACCGAATACGAGATCGACGTAGGGTGCGCGCCGCACGATCGTCGCGCCCTCCTGGCTTGCGACGCAGCCGCCCACACCGATGATGAGATCGGGACGCGCCGCCTTGAGTGCGCGCACGCGGCCGAGGTCGTGGAACACGCGCTCCTGCGCCTTCTCGCGCACCGAGCACGTATTGAACAGAATGACGTCGGCATCCTCGGGGCGATCGGTGAGGGCCAGTCCGTCCGATGCCGCGAGCACGTCGGCCATCTTGTCCGAGTCGTACTCGTTCATCTGGCAGCCGAACGTGCGGATATAGAGCTTTTGCGCCACAGCGGAGGCCGCGATCGTCGATCGGGAGGCCAGGTACTCAAGTTGTTGAAAGGGCGCGAATTATATCAGGGCCCTGCCCGGTGATGCCGGGGACGGCGACAAGCGGCCTCGCGCGTGGCAGCACCGGGCGGCGGCAGAGGTAGAATGCGCGGGACGCAGGTGCCTGCCGCGAATCCCTCCCGGCGGGTGAAACGGGAACGCGGTGACGCGCAATCGAGTGCGCCAACCCGCGGCTGCCCCCGCAACGGTAAGCCAGTGCGGGCCGCCTAACCCAAGCCACTGTCGAAGCGCTCGATCCAATCGGAGCGCCGACGACGGGAAGGCGGGCGGTCAAGACTGGCGAGCCCGGAGACCGGCCTGCGAAGGGCCTGATCGGCGCACGTCCGCATCGGACCCGGCGACGACACGCGATGCGAGCTGCGCATCGCAGGTGCGGATTGCCGTGCGGGGCGCACGGTCGACGCGGAGAGTGCCGATGTCCCGTCCTTTCTCCCCTGGTCTCGCGGCGAGGCTCGCCGCATCGTGCGTGTTCGCGGGCTCTTTGATCGCGAGCTTTTCGCCGGCGGCCGTTGCCCAAGGCGCGGCGACGCCGCAACGACTCGAGCCCGTGTCGGTCACGGCAACGCGCAGCTTGCAACCCACCCCCGACCTCCTCGCCGACGTCACCGTCATCGGCCCAGACGAAATTGCGCGTTCCGGCGCGCAAAGCCTCACCGAACTGCTGCAAAGACAGCCGGGAACGGAAATCGTCCAAAACGGAGGGCCCGGCTCGGTGTCGGGCGTCTTCCTCCGCGGCGCGAATACGAACCAGACGCTGGTGCTCGTCGACGGCATACGGCTCACATCGTCGACGACCGGATCCACGGCGCTCGAGGCCATTCCGCTCGATCAGATCGACCATATCGAAGTCCTGCGCGGACCGGCGTCGAGCCTCTATGGCGCCGATGCGATCGGTGGCGTGATCCAGGTGTTCACGCGGCGCGGCACGGAGGATCTTTCGGCGAATCTCGCCGCCGGTTATGGCACCTATTCGACTCGAACGGTGACAGGCGGCGTGTCCGGGAGCATCGGCCCGATTCGGCTTTCGGTGCAAGGTGGCGCCGCGAAGAGCGTGGGCTTCAACGCGGTCGTCAATCCTTCGAGCATCTTCTACAACCCCGATCTCGACGGCTACTCGAACGCAAACGTCTCGGTGAATGCGACACTCCCCTGGGCGGAAGGACAGCAGCTCACCGCGCAGTACTTCCACAATCGGCTCAACAACCAGTTCGACAACGGTCCGGGCTTCGACGATCGCACGATCACGACGGTCGACACATGGCTGGTGGCGAGCCGCAATCAGCTCGCGCCATTCTGGGTCTCGCTGCTCTCCGCGGGCGAAGCCGTCGACGACAGCGTGTCCGAGACGGGCTTCGGCAATTTCCCGTTCAAGACCACGCAACGGCAGTACCTCTGGCAGAACGATTTCACACTCCCGCTCGGCCTTTTCACTGCCGGACTCGAGCGCCGCGAGGAACGCGTGACAACCGGCGACAATTTCGCAGTGACCTCGCGCAACACGAATTCCGCCTTCGGCATCTACCGCCTTCAATATGGCGCCAACTCGCTGCAGGCGAATATCCGGCGCGACGATTCGAGCCAGTACGGAGGCAAAACGACCGGCGCGGTCGCTTACGGCTACCAGCTCGCGCCGTCGTTCCGGATGACGGCGGGCGTGAGCACCGGGTTCAGGCCGCCGACCTTCAACGACCTCTATTTCCCGGATTTCTCCAACCCGTCGCTCGAACCGGAGACCTCGCGTAACGTGGAGATCGGCGCCTATCTCTATGGGAGCACGACGGACGGGACATGGGAGGCGCGCGCGATCGGATATCGCAATCGCGTGAGCCAGCTGATCGTTCTCGATTCCAACTTCATCCCACAGAACGTCCAGCGTGCACTCCTCGAAGGCGTGACGCTCGGCTTCAACACACAGTTCGGCAATACGACGATCGCCGCATCGCTCGATCTCGCGAACCCCGACGATACTGTGACAGGGAAGCTGCTGCCGCGACGCGCGCGGGAGCACGGTGCTCTCACGCTGCTCCAGACGATCGGCCCGGTTCGGCTGGGCGCGGAGGTGGTCGCTTCGTCGTACCGCTACGACGACGCAGCGAACACGAAGCGCCTCGCCGGCTACGGAATTCTGAATCTGACGCTCGAGTGGGACGTCGCGCGAAGCTGGACGCTGTTCGTGCGCGGGAATAACGTCTTCGATCAGGACTATCAGCTCGCCGCGGACTTCTCGACCGGCGGGGCGACGGTTTTCGGCGGGGTGCGATGGCGTCCGTGAAGTGTGCTTGCGTGCTGGCTGTCGTCGCGCTGCTCGGGGCCGCAGCGGCGCGCGCCGCGGTGAGCGCGACCGACGACGAAGGCGCGACGATCGTCCTCGACAAGCCAGCGGCGCGGATCGTGAGCCTCGCGCCGCATGCGACGGAGCTCCTTTACGCGGCGGGCGCAGGCGATCGCGTCGTCGGCGTGCTCTCGACTTCCGATTGGCCGCCGGAAGCGGCGGCAAAGCCCAGGGTCGGCGACGCGCACCGACTGGACATGGAGCGCATCGTCACGCTCGCGCCTGATCTCATCGTCACGTGGCCGTATTCGGGGATTGGTGAGGTTGCGGCACTGCGAGCGCGCGGCGTTCCCGTGTTCATCACTCATCCGACGACGATCGCCGGAATCGCCGCGGATATCGAGCGCCTCGGTGCTCTGGCGGGCACGCAGGCTGCTGCCACCGAGCGCGCGCGCCAATTCCGGGCGAAGCTCGAGCGTCTCGGAGAGCACGGCAGCGTCTCGCGTCGGGTGCGGGTGTTC
>Ga0318562_10001511_pt1 | contig 10530 bp, 6 predicted proteins | sample GRESIP066b5f18_FD_203688 | JGI IMG/M metagenome (GOLD analysis project Ga0318562, IMG submission 203688) | Tropical soil microbial communities from Luquillo Experimental Forest, Puerto Rico - GRE.SIPMG.066b5f18 | ecosystem: Environmental > Terrestrial > Soil > Tropical forest > Bulk soil...
ATCGCCTCCTTCCCCAGCAGCGGCGCATTTCAGGTGAGCACCACCGGCGGGCTCTCGGTCTATGCACTGGGGGTGCTGGGGACGACGCGCTCGCTGCTGGCCGGACTTCCCGACGGGACGGTGGTGACCTTCCGCAACACCCCACCCTTCACCACCTTCGAGCAGTGGGGGCTCACCGACACCACGCCCCGGGCCACCGCCACCGTCCCCGGGCTGTACGTCTACAACCCCACCCCGCCTCGCCTGCCTGACGACCTGAGCGTCGCCGACGACGGGAGCTTCACCGTGCTGCTCAACAGCGCGACCTTCGGGGACGTCCTCCTCCACTTCGCCCCGGGCTTGAAGGCTCAGTGGATCTACCGCTACCCGCGGATCGTGCTCACCCCTTCGGCGCTGGTGTCGGCGGGGAATCTGGGGACGGTGTACTACGTGGACCAGACCAACAACGTCGTGGTGGCCCTGAAACGCTTCTAGGCGCCCGCGCTAGACTCGCTCCTCGACGTGCACTCCCTCCGCCGCCTGGCCTCGCTGGTCGTCCTCGGCAGCGCGCTCGGCGGCTGCCTCGACCTGAGCCTGCCCAACCTCGCTGCCGACGGCGGCGTGGGGCCGACGCTCACCATCCACACTCCGCAGGCAGGAGACACCATTCCCCTCGATGCGCCGGTGAGCCTGGAGGCCGACTCGGTGAACGGGGTCGCCTCGGTGACCGTCTCCTGTGGAGGAGACCCCAGCACCGGCGTCTTCAGCTGGAGCGTCCCGCCCTACACCGGCGTCCTCGACTTCACCCGCTGCACGCTGGTGGCCACCGGGATCACCGACGGCGGGGTGGGCCAGCTCCAGCTCACCTTCGTCGGGGTGGACACCCTCGGCCACACCAGCAGGCAGTCCTTCCAGGTGTTCCTCGACACCACCACCGCCAACCTCACCGTCTCGGTTCCCCCGCGGGTGGTGCCCGGCTCGGCGCTGCAGCTCACCGTGGGCAGCGACCGGCCGCTGCTGCTTCCTCCGACGGTGCGCCTGGCCTCGCGCGAGGCCGACGGCATCGTGCAGCGGGGCAACCCCGACGGCGGGCCGCCCTTCTACGACGTCACCTTCGCCCAGACCCCCGGGCTGGGGATCGACAACTACACCGGCGATCCCTTCAACGTGCCCTTCGAGGTGCTCTCCGACATCGAGCGGAGCGTCAGCCTCACCATCGACGCCAAAGCCACCAACGGCAACGCCACGCATCTGGAACAGAACGTGCTCCTCAGCCGCGTCGCCTGGGACCGGGCGGTGCCGGGCCGGGTCGCCCTCGCCGCGGCGGTGCCGGTGGCCACCGCGGTGGGAGTGCACGTGGCGCTGGCCGCGACCGATCCGAACCCGGGCACCGACGGTGGAGTGGAGTGGCTGCCCGGGCTGTTCCGCACCGCTGACGGGACGTACGTCCCCTTCACCCCGGCGAACGTCCGGATCCTCAACGCGGCCCGCGCTCCGCCCCTGGGGAACAGGCAGGTCTCGCCGATCCAGTGCACCGCCACGCCGACCACTTTCGCTCCGATCGGGGCGCCCCCGCTTCCGCCCTGTGACGGCGGGGTCAACCTCGACGATGCGGGCACCGTCGGACCCGACGGGGGGACCACCATCGACCCGGACGCCGGGCAGCCCTTCCCCGACGACGCCGGCTATCTGGCGCAAGACTTCGACGGGCGGGGCCACACGGTGTTCGCCCGTCCCTCCGGAAACGGCACCGACGTCCTGGCGGTGGGCGAGCCGGGGCCGAGCAGCCCGGTGATGCCGGCGGCGAACTACACCTTGCCCTTCGCCCTGGTCCGGCCGCTGAGCCGCGTGGACGATCAGCTCTGCCTCCCGGACCTCTTCACCGGGACCCAGGACGGCTGCTGGTTCGCCCCGGCGACACAGAACCTCCTCTGCTTCGCGCCCGGAGCGGCGACCCTCTCCCTGACCACCGCCAGCAGCCCGTCCCAGGACCTGGGACAGCCCAACCTCGGCGGCACCGCCGGTGCGCACGGCGCTCCCCGCACCTACCTCTCGCCGAACGACGCCGCCAACTGTGGCCCCGCCTGGGCGTTGCTCGCTCCCTCCAACTTCTTCGCCCTCCAGCCGCGGTCCGGCTCGCCCTTCGGCAGCTGCATCGCCGAGTCGGTGACCCGGCTCTTGACCCTGCCCGACGGGAGCTTCGCCGTCGCCGAGACGCTGGAGTGCGGCACGGTGTCCTCCATTCCGGGCTACGTGGTGGTGCGGGTCGGCCCGCAGGGGACGGTGACCGGCACCTACTTCGCCAAGCAGAACGTGGTGCTCCCCACCCCGCCGCCGACGGTGCTCGCCGCGCTGTCCGATGGGCGGGTGGTGACCATGCGCAACGACCCGCCTTTCACCACCTTCGAGGCCTGGCCACCCGATGGCTCGCCGCCCACCGCCACCGCCCGCGTGCCCGGCCTCTACGTCTACGGCGGAGGCGGCCGGCTGGCCTCGGACCTCAACGCCGCCAACGACGGGAGCCTGACCGTCCTGCTCAACAGCGCCACCCTCGGCGACGTGGTGCTCCACTTCGCTGCCGGGCTGATGCCCCGGTGGCTCTACCGCTACCCGCGGATCGTGAACAACTCGGCGTTGGTGGCCGGCGACGACCAGGGCACCGTCTATTACGTCGACCCGCTGAACAACGACATCGTCGCCCTGCGGCGGTTCTGAGCGGTCACTCCTTCGACGTGTCGACCGGCGCGGCGCCGATGGCGTGGTACCCGCCGTCGACGTGGACCATCTCTCCGGTGGTCGACTCGAACCAGTCGGAGAGCAGCGCCACCGCCGTCCGCGCCACATAGGGATGGTGCGTCCGGGCGTTCCACCCTAGCGGGGCGGAGAGGCTCCACACGTCGGCCAGCTGCCGGAAGCCGGGGATGCTCTTCGCCGCCAGGGTGATCAGCGGACCGGCGGCGAGCGCGTTGACGCGGATCTTCTTGCTGCCCAGATCCCGGGCCAGGTAGCGCACCGTCGCCTCCAGCCCCGCCTTGCACACCCCCATCCAGTCGTAGATCGGCCAGGCGATGCGGTTGTCGAAGTCGAGGGTGAGAATGCAACCGCCCTCGGTCATCGCCGGGGCCACGGCGACTGCTAGCTCCTTGAGCGAGAAGGTGGAGATGCGGAAGGCAGTGGCCACGCTCTCCCACGGCGTGTTGAGGAAGTTGCCGCCCAGCGCGTCGTCGGGCGCGTAGGCGACGGCGTGCAGCACGCCATGGAGCGGCTTCCCCATCCCCTTCAGCGTCTCGGTCAGCCGGGTGAAGTGCGCCGGGTTGGTCACGTCCAGCTCCAGCACCTCGGGCACCGGAGAGAGACGACGCGCGGAACGTTCGGTGAGCGACATCCCCCGGCCGAAGGAAGTGAGGATGACCTCCGCACCCTCGGCCTGGGCGATCTCGGCGATCCCGTACGCCAGCGACTGGGGCGTCAGCACGCCGGTGATGAGCAGGCGCTTGCCTTGGAGCAGCATGGCCGCGGGGTGTACCACCGTTCCCCGGTCGGGCAAGCCCCGAAACCGTCTGGCGCCCCGCGGCGTAGTCTCCGGCGGGTCGTTCCGGGCCCGCCCGTGTCCCGCACTTCTCCCGTGTCCCTTCTGGTCGCACCGCTCGCCGCACTCCTGCTCGCCGCGGGGCCCCCTGCTCAACCACCTGCGGGAGCGCCCACCTCCGAGCAGGCGGCCGCGCTGCAGACCCTGCTCGACCGCCGCCGGCCGAATGCGCCAGACCTCGACAGGGTCGGCACCTGGCTAGGGACGGACCGACCGCTCCTGTTCCGCGATGCGCTCCGAGGCCGGGTGGTGCTCCTCGACTTCTGGACCTCGGGCTGCGTGAACTGCATCCACGGCTTCCCGGTGCTGAAGGCGCTCGAGCAGCGCTTCGCCGGTGAGCCGTTCCAGGTCATCGGCATCCACAGCGGGAAGTTCGACGCCGAGAAGGAGGTCCCGGCCATCGCCGAGGCCATGGCTCGCCACGGCATCGACTACCCGGTGGGCACCGATTCCGACTTCGTCGTCTGGGAGCAGTACGGCGTCCACGCCTGGCCGACCACCGTGCTGATCGACGCCCAGGGTCAGGTGGCAGTGCGCTTCGCCGGAGAGGCCGACGCGACGCAGCTGACCTTCTACGTCCAGGCGCTCCTCGCCGATGCGAGGAAGAAGGGCATCGCCGCTCCGGGCCCGGCGAGCTTCCGCCGTCCGGCGGTCGCTCCCACCGGGCCGCTGGCCTTTCCGGGGAAGGTGCTCGCGCTCTCCGACAGCGGCCTCGCGGTCGCCGACACCGGTCACCACCGGCTGCTCCTGCTCGACGCCCGCGGCGCTCTCCGCAGGGTGGTGGGCTCGGGCCTGGAAGGGTTCTCCGATGGCCCAGCGGAGACTGCCTCCTTCCGGCGCCCTCAGGGGATGGCCGAGCGCGAGGGACAGCTCTACGTCGCCGACACCGAGAACCACGCCATCCGCCGTGTCGACCTCGCCACGGGCAAGGTGGAGACGATCGCCGGCAACGGACGGAAGGGAGAGCACGTCGATCCCTCACCCGATGCGCGGGCGGTCGCCCTCCGCAGCCCGTGGGACGTGACCTTCGTCGGCGACGCGCTGTGGGTGGCGATGGCCGGCTCGCACCAGCTGTGGCAGCTCGACGTCCGCTCCGGGGCGCTGACCCCGGGGGCCGGTAGCGGCCAGGAAGGGCTCGTCGACGGACCGCTGGCCAGCGCGCAGTTCGCCCAGCCGTCGGGACTGGCCACCGACGGGAAGGTCCTCTACGTCGCCGACAGCGAGGCCAGCGCCATCCGGGCGGTCGACGTCGCCGCCGGCCAGGTGCGGACCCTCGCCGGGGCGGGACTGTTCGAGTTCGGCGACCGCGACGGCCCGTTAGCGAGCGCACGGCTCCAGCACCCGCTGGGCCTCTGGCTCCAGGGACGGACGCTCTTCGTCGCCGACACCTTCAACGGCCGCGTCCGACGCCTGCTCCTCGACTCTGGCCAGGTGAGCACCGTCACCGCCAAGGGGCTCCTCGCCCAGCCGGGGGGGCTCACGGTCCGGGCGGGCGAGCTGGTGGTGGCCGACACCGACCATCACCGGCTGGTGTCGGTCGATCCGGCCAGCGGCGCGCTCCGGCCGTTCCCTCTCACCGGGGTCGCTGCACCGCGGCTCGGGGGCTGGGTGGAGCGCCCGGTGCTGGCCAGCCGGAGCTTGCCGGTCCAGCACCTGGGAGATGCGACGGTTGCATCGACCGCGTCCACCCTGGTGCTGGAGGTGCGACTTCCGGACGGTTACGCCTTCACCGAAGGGGCACCCCAGCGGGTCGAGGTCAGCTCGCCGGCGCGCCGCACCGGGGAGACCCGCATCGAGACCGCGGGCAGCGTGCTCCGCGCCTCCACCCCGCTGGAGGGATTTCCCCTCGAGGGAACGGCGGTGCAGACCGTCACGCTGTTCTATTGCCGCAGTGGCGGCAGCTCGGTGTGCCTGGTCGATCGGCGGCGGCTGGTGGCCCGGGTGTCGGCGGTTTCAGGCGGACCGGACACCGCGACCGTCCGCTACACGCCTGCCCCTCCCACCGTCGGAGGGTGACCGCTCGACAGAGGGGGGACAAACTTCCGCCGGGGGGTGGGTTCGAGGTTAAAACCTCTCCTCCACCCTCCTGCACATGGCGAACTCACCGGACACGTTTCTCTCGGGCTCGAACATCGACTTCATCGAGGGCCTTTACGCCCGCTGGCTGGAGGACCCTACCTCGGTGGACCCCAGCTGGCGCGAGCTCTTCGCCGGCACCGCCACCTCGGGACGCCCCCTGCTCGCCGCCAACGGCAATGGCCCGGCGCTGGCCCGGCCCGCCTCTCCGCGCGCCAATGGCAACGGCCATGGGGCCGTGGTCCAGACCCTGGCCCCGGTGCCCGCCCCCGTTCCGCGCACCGCGATGCAGCTGCAGGCGCGGGTGGACCAGACCCTCTATGCCTTCCGCCTGCGGGGGCATCTGCTGGCCCAGATCGATCCGCTCGGCCGTCCCCGCGCGCCGGTGAGCCACGTCGCCGACCTGGCCATGGCCAGCAACGACGCCTTCACCGCCGAGGAGCTGGAGCAGGAGGTGGACAGCTCCGACGTGGTCCCCGGGCGGACGCGGGTCAAGCTCCGCGAGCTGCTCGACCGGTTGCGCCGCACCTACTGCGGGCACCTGGGCGTGGAGTTCATGACCCTCTACGACTCCGACCGGCGGCGGTGGCTGATGCCGCGGATGGAGCACAGCGAGAATCAGCTCGACCCCACGGTGAACGAGCAGCGGCGAATTCTCGAGAAGCTCACCTACGCCGAGACCTTCGAGGCCTTCATCCACACCAAGTACCAGGGAGCGAAGCGCTTCAGCGTCGACGGTGGCGAGAGCCTCCTCCCGATGATCGACACCATGCTCGAGCTGGGCGGCGAGCTGGGGGTCCAGGAAGTGGTCATCGGCATGGCCCACCGCGGCCGGCTGAACGTGCTGACCAACATCCTCGGGAAAGGGCCGGATCAGATCTTCAGCGAGTTCAACGGCCCGGTGGATCCGCGCAGCTTCATGGGCCGGGGCGACGTCAAGTACCACCTCGGCTTCTCCAGCGACTACCGCACCGAGAGCGGGAAGAAGATCCACCTCAGCCTGGCCTTCAACCCCAGCCACCTCGAGTTCGTGCACCCGGTGGTCGAGGGTCGGGCCCGGGCCAAGCAGCAGCGGCTCGACCCGGAGGACCGGAGCAAGGTCCTGCCCCTGGTCATCCACGGGGACGCGGCGATGTCCGGACAGGGGGTAATCGCCGAGACCCTCAACCTCTCCCGGCTCCGGGGCTACGACACCGGCGGCACGGTGCACGTGGTGATCAACAACCAGCTTGGCTACACCACCGACCCGGAGGATGCCCGCTCGAGCATCTACTGCACCGCGGTGGCGCAGATGCTGGACATCCCCATCTTCCACGTGAACGGCGATGACCCCGAGGCCTGCGTGCACGCCATGCGGCTGGCCACCCGGTACCGCCAGAAGTTCCAGAGCGACGTGGTGATCGACCTGGTCTGCTTCCGCCGCTACGGGCACAACGAGGGCGATGAGCCGGCCTACACCCAGCCGGTGATGTACGAGGTGATCCGCGCCCATCCTCCGGTGGCCGAGCTGTACGCCAAGAAGCTCGCCGAGGAGGGCCGGGTGACGCTGGCCGAGGCCGAGGCGGTGCGGGAGCGGGCCAAGCAATCGTTCCTCGCCGCCTACAACCGGGCCAAGGAATCGCCGCAGCTCAAGGAGCCCTCCGCCTACGAGGGCGTGTGGCGGCCGTACCGGGGTGGCCCGGAGACCGACGTGCCCGAGGTGATGACCGGCGTCCCGCAGACGACCCTGGTCCCCCTCCTCCAGCACCTCTCCACCTTGCCCGAGGGGTTCACCCCGCTGCGCCAGCTGGGGAAGATCCTCGAGCGGCGGATGGCGATGGCCCGGGGCGAGGCCCCGCTCGACTGGTCCGCCGGGGAGAACCTGGCCTACGCCACCCTGCTTCGTGCCGGCACCCACGTGCGGCTCACCGGGCAGGACACCGAGCGCGGGACCTTCGGCCACCGCAACGCGGTGATCCACGACGCGAGGACCGGAGCGACCTACACCCCGCTGGCCCACCTCGGGCCGGATGCCGGCGTGTTCGAGGTCTACAACAGCCCCCTCTCCGAGACGGGGTGCATGGGGTTCGAGTTCGGCTACTCGCTCGACTATCCCGAGGCCCTGGTGCTCTGGGAGGCCCAGTTCGGCGACTTCGCCAACGGGGCGCAGGTGATCATCGACCAATTCATCGTCGCCGCCGAGGACAAGTGGCGGCGGCTGAGCGGGCTCACCCTGCTCCTTCCCCATGGCTACGAGGGGGCGGGCCCGGAGCACTCCAGCGCCCGGCTGGAGCGGTTCCTGTGCATGGCTGCCGAGGACAACGTCCAGGTGGTGTACCCGACCAACTCCGCGCAGATCTTCCACCTCCTGCGCCGGCAGGCGATCCGGCCGTGGCGAAAGCCGCTGGTGGTGATGACCCCCAAGAGCCTGCTCCGGAAGGAGGAGGCCAGCTCGCCGCTGGTGGACTTCACCCAGGGCGGCTTCCGGCGGCTGATCGGCGATCCCCGCGGGCCGGGGGACACCCAGGTCGAGCGGCTCCTGCTCTGCACCGGCAAGGTGGTCTACGACCTGCTCGCCGCCCGGGCCAAGTCCAAGGACCCGACGGTGGCCATTGCCCGGGTGGAACAGCTCTACCCCTTCCCCGAGGAGCTCCTCCGCCAGGAGCTGGCCCGCTACCCCTCGCTGCGCGAGCTGGTGTGGGTCCAGGAGGAGCCGCAGAACATGGGAGCCTGGAGCTTCGTGTTTCCTTTCTTGACCCGGCTCACCTCGTCGGCGAAGCAGGCGCTTCCCATCCGCTTCGTCGGGCGGGAGTCCAGCGCCAGCCCGGCCACCGGCTTCCTGAAGACGCACGAGCTGGAGCAGACCCTGCTGGTCGAGGCGGCGATGTCGCGAGGGCAGCCCAATGGCCGTTGAGCTCGTGGTTCCGCAGCTGGGTGAGTCCATCACCGAGGCGGTGGTGGGCAAGTGGCACAAGAAGGTCGGCGAGCCGGTGAAGGTCGACGAGCCGGTGGTGGTGCTGGAGACCGACAAGGTCACCATCGACGTGCCGGCGCCGGCCGCGGGCACCATCGCCGCCATCACCCATGCCGAGGGCGAGACGGTGAAGATCGGCGACGTGCTGGGAAGCATCTCCGCCGGGGCGAGCGCCTCCGCCGCGGTGGTCGCCCCCGCTCCGAGCGCCGCGGCAGTGGCTCCGCCGAAGGCGCCTTCGGTGCCTGCGGCCCAGGCCGGCCCCTCCGCGGACGCGGCGCGCCAGGCGCCGATGACCCCCACCGCCCGGGCGATCGCCGATGCCAACGGGCTCGACCCGGCCACGCTGCGAGGAAGCGGAGCGGCCGGCCGGGTGACCAAGGAGGACGTGCTCACCGTGCTCGAGGGCGGGAAGGCCGCCGCTCCTGCCCCGGCGCCGGTTCCGGTCCGAGCTCCTGCCCCCGCTCCCGCTGCGGCGCCTGCCGCCCCGCGGACGCCCGGGCAGCGCGAGGAGCGGGTGAAGATGACGCCGCTGCGAAAACGCGTCGCCGAGCGACTCCTCTCGGCGCAGAACAATGCTGCCATCCTCACCACCTTCAACGAGGTGGACATGGGGGCGGTGATGGCTCTCCGGAAGGCCTACGCCGAGCGGTTCCTCCAGCGCCACGGGGTGAAGCTGGGCTTCATGAGCTTCTTCGTCCGCGCCTCGGTGGACGCCCTCAAGGCCTACCCGCTGGTCAACTCCTCCATCGAGGGCGACGAGGTGGTGCTCAAGCACTACTACGACATCGGGGTGGCGGTGTCGGGCAGCCGAGGGCTGGTGGTGCCGGTGCTCCGCGACGCCGACACCCTGTCGATGGCGGAGATCGAGAAGCAGGTGGCGGAGCTGGGAAGGAAGGCCCGCGACGACAAGCTCACCCTGGCCGAGCTGCAGGGCGGGACGTTCACGATCAGCAACGGCGGCATCTTCGGCTCGATGCTCAGCACCCCGATCCTCAATCCGCCCCAGACCGGCATCCTGGGGATGCACAACATCGTCGACCGCCCGGTGGTGCGGGACGGACAGGTCGTCGTCCGCCCGGTGATGTACCTGGCCCTGAGCTACGACCACCGGTTGATCGACGGCCGCGAGGCGGTGCATTTCCTGGTCCGCATCAAGGAATGCATCGAGGACCCGGAGCGCCTGCTCCTCGAGGTCTGACCGTCCCGCCCGGTCGACCCCCCGTCCACGCCCGAGGTGTCAGAGAACTCGTCGAGGTCGTCCGGGAGCCGCCGGATCCGGCGAACTGCGTCCCCGGAATCCGGGTCTCCTCGGCTGCCGACGCGCCGCGTTATGCGCGGGACGTACGAGAACGCTTGTCAGCTGGCTCCGCCCTGCGCAGAATTTTTGGCGTCCTCCACACCCTTGAATGGAGACCACGCGCGGCGCTTCCTGCCGCCGTGAGACAGCAAAGCGAGACGCATGGCGACCGGTACCGTGAAGTGGTTCAACGATGCGAAGGGCTTCGGTTTCATCACCCAGGATGGTGGCGGCGAGGACGTCTTCTGCCACCACACTGCCATCCAGACCGAGGGCTTCCGCACGCTGGCCGAAGGTCAGAAGGTGCAGTTCGACGTCACCCGCGGGCCGAAGGGTCTGCAGGCGCAGAACGTCCGTCCTCTCTGAGGGGGAGCCGACGTCGAGGGAGGGTGCGGGCCCGGGGTTTCGCCCCGGGCTTTTCAGTGTGCGGGGGGCTTCGCCGGTCCGCCCCCGGTGACCGCGGTGGCCGGGCGGGGCGTCTCCGGAACGAGATGCTCGCGGAAGAAGTCGGCCGTCCTGCGTGACAGCGACTCCTGGATCACCGGGTCGGCGACCATGTGGGTGAATCCCGAGAGCGGCAGAAACTCGTGCGCCCGTCCGGCGCGGAATAGCGCGTCGGAGAGCTGGAGCGAGTGG
>Ga0318562_10001513_pt1 | contig 10524 bp, 8 predicted proteins | sample GRESIP066b5f18_FD_203688 | JGI IMG/M metagenome (GOLD analysis project Ga0318562, IMG submission 203688) | Tropical soil microbial communities from Luquillo Experimental Forest, Puerto Rico - GRE.SIPMG.066b5f18 | ecosystem: Environmental > Terrestrial > Soil > Tropical forest > Bulk soil...
GCGCAAATACGACGTGCTGTTCATCGCCGACGAGGTGATCTGCGGGTTCGGCCGCACCGGGAACATGTGGGGCAGCCAGACTTATGATCTGCAACCCAACATGATCTCCTGCGCCAAGGCGCTGTCGGCGGGGATGCAGCCGATCTCGGCGCTGCTGATCAATCAGCGCGTATTCGAAGCGATGCTCGACGAGAGCCGTAAGCTCGGGAATTTCGCGCATGGCTTCACCTATGCCGGCCATCCGGTCACCACCGCGGTGGCGATGGAGACACTGCGCATCTACGAAGAGATGGACATGGTGGGTCACGTGCAGAGCGTCGGACCGTATATGCAGCAGGTGTTGGCCGGGTTCGTGGACCATCCGTTGATCGGCGACGTGCGCGGCGTCGGGCTGATGACCGGCATGGAGATGATGGCCGACAAGGCGACGCGCACGCCGTTCGATCCGGCGCGCGGCGTGGGGCGGATCGCCGACGGGCATGCACGCAGGCACGGGCTGATCACGCGATTCATCGGCGACCGCATCGCGTTCTCGCCGCCGCTGATCATCACCGAGGCGGAGGTGGACGACATGGCGGCGCGGCTCGCGCGCACGCTGGACGACTGCTGGGCTGACGTCAGAACCAACTGAAAGGAGAGTGGAAATGTCAGAAACACAACCGGTGATCGCGCAGAAGAGCCCGTACCGGATGGAGGTGGAGGCCGGCAAGTCGTATTGGTGGTGCGCCTGCGGCAAGAGCGGCAACCAGCCGTTCTGCGACGGTTCGCACAAGGGCAGTGGTTTCTCGCCGGTCGAGTTCAAGGCGGAAGAGGCCGGCACGATCGCGTTCTGCGGCTGCAAGCACACCGGCAACAAGCCGCGCTGCGACGGCACGCACCGGGGTCTGTAACGCTGCTATCGTCGTCCCCGCGCAAGCGGGGATGACGACAGTGTGGGAGGATCGCCATGAAGATCGACGACGTATCGCTGACCATCTTCACCTGGGACAACATCCCGGCGACGCGATACCACCTCGGTGCGCTCGCTTCGCCCACGAGCAATCTTGGCCTGCTGCGCATCCATACCGATGAAGGCCTGGAAGGCCATGCCTTCCTCGGCGCGGCGACCAATCCTGCCGCGATGGACGGGCCGCAGCTGATCCGTTCGCTGAAGCCCATGCTGATGGGCCAGAACCCGCTGGAACGCGAGCGCATCCACGGCGCCATGCGCCTGGTCTCGCGCATCGTGTCCTACCGCACGATCGGCGCGGTCGATACCGCGCTGTGGGATCTCGCCGGGAAGATTGCGAAACTGCCGGTGCACGCGCTGATGGGCACGTGCCGCAATGCGATCCTCGCCTACGCGAGCTCGCAGGTGCTGCCCGACATCGCCGCCTATGTCGATCAGGCGCAGACCTTCAAGGCGAACGGCTGGCGCGCCTACAAGATCCATCCGCCGCGTGATCCCGATCAGGACATCAAGGTGTGCGAGGCGGTCCGCCGCGCGGTCGGCGACGACTTCCGGCTGATGCTCGATTCCACCTGGAGCTACGGCTACACCGATGCGCTGCGCGTCGGCCGCGCGATCGAGGAGCTGGGCTACTACTGGTACGAAGATCCGATGTCGGACGAGGACATCTACAACTATGTGAAGCTGCGCGAGAAGCTGGACATCCCGATCATGGCGACGGAGTTTCCCGCTGGCGGGCTGGAGACCTATCCGATCTGGCTGACCGAGCGCGCCACCGACTATCTGCGCGGCGACATCCCGAACAAGGGCGGTCTCACCACCATGCAGAAGACCGCGCATCTCGGTGAGGCGTTCAACATCAAGTACGAAGTCCACCACTCGGGAAATTCGCTGAACAACCTGGCGAACCTGCATCTCTGCATGGCGATCCGCAACACCACGATGTTCGAAGTGCTGCTGCCGGACGGTGCACACAAATACGGCATGGCGAAGGAACTCGAGATCGACCGCGAGGGCCTGATGCACGCGCCCACCGGGCCTGGGCTCGCGGCGGAGATCGACTTCGACCTCATCAAGCGCAAGACCGAGGCAGTGCTCACTTAGCGTCTGTCTGTGAATGTCGCCGGAACTCCGACCCCAGTTCGTCAAGCAGCTGCTTCGCCGCTTTAAGATCCGGCGTATCCAAACCCTCGGTGAACCAGCCGTAGACGGGCAGGAGAAGGTCGCGGGCTTCGGCGCCGTTCCCCTGGTCGCGGCGGAGCCGCGCGAGGCTTGCCGCCGCTCGCAATTCCCAAAACTTGGCCTCTTGTTCGCGAGCCATGAGCAGGGCTGTGCGATACGCTCCCGCGGCATCTTCGATATGCCCTTGACGCAGCAGTAGTTCCCCCTTCTGCCGAATCAGCTCCGCCACGAACGCACGTTCCCCTGTCCTGTCCACGATCTGCGTTGCCTCGTCGAAAAGGCCCAACGCCTCTTCGACTTGTCCCATGATCCCACAGGCACCGGCCATATGGATGAGAAAAAACGGCATCCACTGCTCCGCTCCGGTGGCCCGGTAGGCATCCAGGCCGCCGCGTAGGATCGACATGCCCTCCGTCACATCGCCATTCTTGAACTTCGCCAATCCGCGATAGATCGTCCCCTGGGCAAGCCAATGGGGAAAACCCAGCTCGACCGCGATCGCGATCGTTTCGTCCGCCAGCTCGGCCAAGGCAGAGAAGTCTCCGAGAAACGCATCGCAAAGACCGCTGAACATCAGGCTCGCAGCCAAACTCGGCGGGTGGGCCAGAGTCCGGGCTTCGGCTATCGCCGCCCTGGTCTGAACCAATGCCTCGTCCAGGAAACCGAGGCAGAGAAGGACGTGCCCAAAGAACCCGCGCAAACTGACGCCGGGACCAATTCCTACCTGATGGACCAGCGAGCGGTGCGAGGTCGGATCATACAGCGCGAGCCCCGCTTCCAGATGTGATCGGGCCGCGGTGAACTGCCCAGCGGCATGGAGGTTCCGTCCATAGGAGATGTGGCCGAGAAGAAGTCCGGCGGAATCGTTCCGCTGACGGCTTAGCCGAAGCAAATCGTCGTCCAGGCGATGCGCCACCTCGAATTCACCGCGGAACGCATGATGGCGGGACTGCCCATACGGTATCCGCAGAAATTCCGGAGGGGACCCGAGTTGGTCCCATAGCTCTCGGGCACGGTCATAGGCGTGGCCTATTTCCGGCGCAGCGAACCCTCTGACGGCCTGCAGGACCGCACCCATGGCGCTGTAAAACTCGAGCTCCTGTCGCTGGCGTTGGGGGGTATCGGGCAGTAGCGCCAATTGTTCGAGCCCCTTCTGGAATTGAGCCGCCGCCTCCGCCATCGCTGAGCGGGCAGCAGATCGGCGACCGGCCTTGCCCCAGTACGCTGCGGATTTCTCACTCAGGCCGGCTTCGGCATAATGCCGCGCGAAAAGCTCAGGCCGGCTCTCCATCAGCTCCGGCGACTGGATCTCGAGCGCGCCGGCGATCCGCCCATGCAGTTGCTGGCGAGGGCCCCGCAGCAGGCTATTGTGAGCCGCATCCTGGACCAGCGCGTGCTTGAAGAAATAGACGGCGTTGGGCGGGGTGCCTCGTTGGACGACAAGCTCTGACGCGACAAGAGGGCCGAGAGCAGCCCGCAGATCGTCTTCGGAAAGACGGGCAACCGCGGCCAGCAGCTCATACGAGAACTCGCGTCCGATCGCGGCACCGATCTGCGCGACCCGCCGCACCGGCGCCAGACGATCAAGGCGCGCCATTAGCGAGTCGTGCAGACTCGTTGGGATCGCGGATGCCGAAATAGCGCGATCGAGTACGTAGCGATTGTTGCTGTCGCGCAGCAGGTCACTCTCCAGCACGCTCTTGGTCAGTTCCTCCACGAACAGCGGTACGCCATCCGAGCGATCGACGATCTGGTCGACGACTTCATCGGGCAGCGGCTTGTTGGAGATCTGAGCTACCAAGGCGATCCGGTCGCGGCGCTCTAATCGATTGAGCGCCAGCATCGTCACCTGCGGCAGGCCGGTCCAATGAGGCTGGAATTGCGGGCGGAACGTGATGATCAGCAGAACCGGCAAGGCAGGCACGCGCTCGACGACGAGGTCGAGCAGCTCCAGCGAGGTTGGGTCAACCCAGTGCGCGTCCTCGAAAACCAGAACCACCGGCTGCTGTCCCGCCCGATGTTCGAGCTGCCGAATCAGCGCCTCCAAAATCCGCTGCTTCTTGCGCTGGGGGCTGAGGTTCGGCAACGGATAACGCTGCGAAGCCGGCAACGACAGCAGGTCCGCGAGCAACGCCACGTCCACCGGCGGTGCGTCACGGGTCAGCAAAGCCTCGAGCTTGTCCAGGCGGGTAGTCGGCGGATCGTCGCGCCCGAACCCGGATGCCCGACCGATCTGATCGATAACCGGATAGAGTGCGCTGTCCTGGTGATAAGGCGAACAAAAATACCGCAAGCGAAGGTGCGGCTCGGCATCGAGGCGCTCGTCCAATGCTGCGGTGATGCGCGATTTACCGATGCCCGGCTCGCCGGAGATCAGCACGATCTGACCGTCGCCCTGCTTGGCACGTGTCCAGCGGCGCAACAGCAGCTCGATCTCCTCGTCGCGGCCGACCAGCGGAGCCAGTGCCGATCCACGCAACGCCTCGAACCGGCTGGCGACGACGCTGGGGCCTAGCACCTGCCATGCCGGCACCGGCGCAGCGATACCTTTCACCTCGATCATGCCGAGATCGCGGTATTCGAACAGATCACTGACCAATCGGCGAGTGCCCGTGGCGATGACCATCGTGTCAGGTTCGGCCAGGGTCTGCAGCCGGGCGGCGAGGTTCGGTGTCTCGCCGACAACCGATTGCTCCTGTGCCATGCCCTCGCCGATCAGTTCACCGACGACCACGAGGCCGGTGGCGATACCGACGCGTGATTGCAGCTTCCCGTAACCGACATCGAGGCGAGCAACAGCGTCGATGACGCCCAGCCCCGCCCGCACAGCCCGCTCGGCATCATCTTCATGCGCGCGCGGGTAGCCGAAATAGACCAGGACGCCGTCTCCCATATACTTGGCAACGAAACCGTCATAGCCGCCGACAACCTGGGCAACGGCGTGGTGGTAGGTGGCGATGACGTCGCGCAGATCTTCGGGATCGAGCCGCGCCGACAGTGCAGTGGAGCCAACCAGGTCGCAGAACATTACGGTCAGTTGTCGCCGCTCGGCATCGGCTGGAGCCGGAACCGCGCGCGGTGCGGCGCGGAGAGAACCAATGGCGGCGAAGAGCCTGCGGCGATGGCCGACCGAGGTCACGCCGATGCTGATCAGGTCGTCGGCCGTCAGCTCCGGCAGCACGTCGCCGTCGATATCGTTGTCGCGGAACGCAGGCACGTATTGCTCGAGCCCCAGTCGCCGCAACCACGCCGCTACGTCCATGCGGTGATCCTCTGAGCAGCGGCGGCCGCTCGGGACGATACTATCCCCATGCCCTTCTGCGTGCCAACGGCGGGGCAGGTCCGGTCAGCGGCTGCGCTCCTCGCGGTGACACGAGCGCCTCGTGCCCCACGTCACATGCCTCATTGCCCATGGGCGATGCCAGGCTGTCGCAGCAGTCACTCCCGGCGATCGCTTCGCTCGCAACGAGAGCTATAGCAAACCCCGTTGTGCCAGATTGCGCATCAGCGCTCCCGCGCCGAAGCTCCACGCCTCGCAGCTGTCAGTTGGCATCATCCGGTTCACCAGCCGCCCCAGCTTCGGCGCGGCGATCGTCACGATATCGCCGGTCTTGTGGGTGAAGCCCTTGCCCGGCGCGTCGCGATCCTCCACCGGGGCGAACATCGTGCCGAGGAACAGCACCGCGCCGTCGGGATAGCGATGATGCCGGTTGACGGTCTGCGCCAGCAGATCGGCCGGGTCGCGACTGATCTTTCCGATCGAGGACGCGCCCTCGAGCCTGAACCCATCCGGTCCCGTGACGCGCAGCGACACCGACGTCTGTCGGATGTCGTCCAGGGTGAACCGCGCGTCGAAGAAGCGCAGGAACGGACCGATCGCACAGGACGCGTTGTTGTCCTTCGCCTTGCCGAGCAGCAGCGCGGAGCGGCCCTCCACGTCGCGCAGGTTCACGTCGTTGCCCAGCGTGGCGGCAACGATGCGGCCAGTTGACGAAGCCGCCAGCGCCACCTCGGGTTCCGGATTGTTCCATGACGAGTTCGGGTGGATGCCGGCGTCCATGCCGGTGCCGACCGCGGCCATCGGCTGCGCCTTGGTGAAGATCTCGGCGTCCGGCCCGATGCCGACCTCCAGGTACTGGCTCCACGCACCCTGATCGATCAGCACCTGCTTCAGGTGCGTCGCCTCCGCCGAACCGGGCCGCAGCTTCGCCAGGTCGTCGCCGACCAGCCGGTTCACCTCGGTGCGGATCGCCGCCGCCGCGGTCAGATCGCCACGTGCGCGCTCCTCGATCACGCGCTCGATCATCGACGCGACGAACGTCACACCGGCCGCCTTGATCGCCTGCAGGTCGATCGGCGCGAGCAGCCATGGCCGACCGGGATCGCGGCCGTCGGGCGGCGTGTTGGCCAGCACATCGTCGAGCCGGCCGATGCGCTCACCCGGCGCGGCGCGCAGACGCTCGGCCGGCGCATCGGCCTCGCACAGGTCGCGCATCGTCGGACAGCTCGCCGATATGTCCACCAGATCGCCGCCGCGCACCGCGACCACGGACGGGCCACCGACATCCGGCCGCCAGACGCGACCCGCGAGCGCGGCCAGTGCGGCGTCATCCGGCAGCACCGGCTGCAACGCCTCGCCCACTGCGGTCATTCCCCCATCCTCCCAATTCCACCGCCGGCACCCTATACTATGCAGAACCATGAACCGAGGAGGCAGGCCCATGCGGCTGTTCGGCTCGTCGCACGCTACGGATACCGAAACATTTCCGGTCACGCATACCGATGAGGAGTGGCGCGCGAAGCTGTCGCCCGCGCAATACCAGGTGCTGCGCAAGCACGGCACCGAACGTGCCGGCACCAGCCCGCTGAACGCGGAGAAGCGGCATGGCACGTTCATCTGTGCCGGTTGCAGCCAGGACCTGTTCGCGTCCGACACGAAGTTCGAGAGCGGAACCGGCTGGCCAAGCTTCTATCAGCCGCTGGAAGGCGCGATCGGCACCACCGACGACCGCAGTCTGTTCATGCATCGCACCGAGGTGCATTGCAGCCGGTGCGGTGGCCATCTCGGCCACGTGTTCGACGACGGCCCGCGTCCGACCGGGCAGCGCTTCTGCATGAACGGCGCGGCGATGGAGTTCAAGCCCGAGTGAAGCGCCACCCTATGTCCTGGCGCGTTCCCGGGGCAGCGTGCCGCTTGTCGGGATGACCGTTCGCGCCCGCTTCGCCCCCAGTCCGACCGGGCTGCTGCATATCGGCAGCGCGCGGACCGCGTTGTTCAACTACCTGTTCGCCCGTCACCACGGCGGCGAGTTCCTGCTGCGGATCGAGGACACCGACCGCGAACGCAGCACGGAGGCGGCGACTCGGGTGATCATCGAGGGACTGGAATGGCTTGGCGTCACGCCCGACCAGCCGCCGGTGTTCCAGTCGGCGCGGGTGGCGCGGCACGCCGAGGTGGCGCGGCAGATGCTGGCCGCTGGCCACGCCTATCGCTGCTATTGTACCGCGGAGGAGCTGCGGCAGATGCGCGAGGAGGCGCTCGCCGCCGGTCGGTCGCCGCGCTACGACGGGCGCTGGCGCGACCGCGATCCGAGTGAGGCGCCGCCGGATGTGACGCCGGCGATCCGGCTGAAGGCGCCGCGCGACGGCGACACCGTGGTCGAGGACCTCGTGCAGGGCACGGTGCGTGTCGCCAACGCGGAGTTGGATGACATGATCATCCTGCGCAGCGACGGCACGCCGACCTACAACCACTCCGTCGTGGTGGATGACCACGACATGGGTATCACCCACGTGATCCGCGGCGACGACCATCTCACCAACACGTTTCGACAAGTGCCGATCTACCAGGCGATGGGCTGGGATCTGCCGCGCTTCGCGCACATCCCGCTGATCCACGGCGCGGACGGCGCCAAGCTGTCAAAGCGGCACGGTTCGGTCTCTGCCTTGGAGTTCCGCGAGCAAGGCTATCTGCCCGAGGCGCTGTGCAACTACCTGCTGCGCCTTGGCTGGGGGCATGGCGATGCCGAGGTGATCGACCGCGACGAGGCGATCCGGCTGTTCGACCTCGATGGCGTGGGTCGCGCGCCAAGCCGGATGGACTACGCCAAGCTCACCAATCTGAACGGCATCTACATCCGTCATGCCGACGACGAGGGTCTGACGCGCGACGTGCTGGCGCGTCTCGCGCACCGCACCGATCTCGCTCTCGGCGCCCGCGCCGCCGAACGCATTCGCGCCCTGATGCCGGCTCTGAAGGAGCGCGCCAAGACCTTGGTCGAACTGGCGGATGCGGCGGCTTTCCTGGCCCGGCCGCTGCCGCTGCCGATGGAGCCGAAGGCGGCCGCGTTGCTGACGCCGGAGACACGATTAATGCTGCGCGACGTCGCCGGCGCCCTGGCGGCCACTGATTTCACCCAACCCGAGATCGATGCGGCGCTGCGTGGCTTCGCCGAACGGAGCGGGCGGAAACTCGGCCAGGTGGCGCAGCCGCTGCGCGCGGCGCTGACCGGGAGCACGGCCAGCCCGGGCATCGACGTGACGCTGGTGGCACTGGGCAAGCAAGAGGCTCTGGCGCGGCTCGCCGCGGTCGCCTGACCGCGACAGAAAATGCAGAAGGTTTGATCTGGATCAATGCCGCGGGTTGCCGCGCGCAGCATATTGCCAGGCGTGAGGTCAGTGGGTTCACGCCTGCTCTCACCTCTCTCTTGGACTCCTCCCCATACCCTCGGCGGCGCTCATGGCGCCGCCCTTTTTTTCTTTCGGTACGGGGATTCACGGATTCTTTTGGCGGCGTCACTTCACCAATTATGCACCGGCAGCGGCGATAGTCGCAGTACGACGGCCCCCTGGTCGGCCAGCAAGCGAGACGTGGCAATGCGTGCAAACGACAGCAAATCGACCGGTGCCGGAAGCGTCCTCCTCGGCATCGCGGCCATCGCGCTGGCAGGGATGGCCGGCACCATCGGCCTGATCCACGAGGTCGGCGAATTCGGCCCGAAGGTGGGCGACATCGTGGCGTTCGATCCGCTCGATCCGATCTCGCGCGACATGCACGCCCGGCTGCCCGCCATGTCGGCCGACGACAGGCCCGGCGTCGCCTGCGCCCTGGATGTCCAGGCCATGCACGCCGGCGGCGGCAGCGTGATCGTCGAGGGACGCGAGCCCGGCCCCGAATTCGGCTACCGCGTACACTGGGCCGGGGCCCGCAGCAGCAGCGACGGAGCCGATTGCGGCGCGTCCGCCGAGTTGCGCGTCAACCGTGAGGATGTCGAGGTCCTGGCCATGGCCGCCGGCGGCTATGGCGTTCCGGCCAGCAAGCAGATCGGCGCGTTCCGGCGGTTCACCCCCGTGCCGTAAGGACGGTCCGTCGGAGGCCGACGGCAGGTTGACGGCCGTGCGCGGTTTCTGCGACCTAGGGTCGTGTCGTACCGGCAAAAGCATCTGCTGGCCATCGAGGGCATGCATCCGCCCGAAATCGGCCACCTGCTCGACCTGGCGGAAAGCTATGTGCTGCTCAATCGTTCCGGGACGACACAGCGCGACCTGCTGCGCGGCCGCACCCTGATCAACCTGTTCTTCGAGGATTCGACCCGCACGCGCACCAGCTTCGAGCTGGCCGGCAAGCGGCTGGGGGCGGACGTGATCAACATGTCGGTCTCGACCTCCTCAGTGAACAAGGGCGAGACCCTGCTCGACACCGCGGCGACGCTGAATGCCATGCATTGCGACCTGCTGGTGGTGCGGCACGACCAGTCCGGGGCGCCGAACCTGCTCGCGCAGAAGGTCGACGCCGCAGTGATCAACGCCGGCGACGGGACCCACGAGCATCCGACCCAGGCGCTGCTCGACGCGCTGACCATCCGCCGGCGCAAGGGGCGGCTCGAGGGCCTCACGGTGGCGATCTGCGGCGACGTGCTGCACTCGCGCGTGGCGCGATCGAACATCCACCTGCTGACCACGATGGGCAGCCGGGTACGCGTGGTCGGGCCGCCGACGCTGATGCCCGCCGAAGCGGATCGGTTGGGTGTGGATGTGTTCCATCACATGGAACGCGGCCTCGCCGGCGCCGACATCGTGATGATGCTGCGGCTGCAGCGCGAGCGGATGCAGCATGGGCTGGTGCCCAGCGCGCGGGAGTATTTCCGTTTCTTCGGACTGGATGCGGCGAAGCTGGCCGTGGCGATGCCGGACGCGCTGGTGATGCATCCTGGGCCGATGAACCGCGGCGTCGAAATCGACAGCGCTGTGGCCGACGATCCGCAGCGCAGCGTGATCCGCGAGCAGGTGGAGATGGGCGTGGCGGTCCGCATGGCGGTGCTGGACACGCTGTCGCGCGGGCACGGGCGGAATGAATTTTAGCGACACCCCCTCCCCAGCCCTCCCCCGCTGCG
>Ga0318562_10001515_pt1 | contig 10519 bp, 11 predicted proteins | sample GRESIP066b5f18_FD_203688 | JGI IMG/M metagenome (GOLD analysis project Ga0318562, IMG submission 203688) | Tropical soil microbial communities from Luquillo Experimental Forest, Puerto Rico - GRE.SIPMG.066b5f18 | ecosystem: Environmental > Terrestrial > Soil > Tropical forest > Bulk soil...
GAGGCTCCCTTCTCCGCCACCATCTGATGCTAGCGCCACGACCTGCGCAAACGCGCGGTCATGGCGCAGAAATATCGACTCGCACGAACCCGCTCGCATCGAAGCGACCCGCGATAGGGTGCAGGCGCAGCGGTGATCCATTCACCACGACGACCCTGCGTCGTCACCACCGCGCCACCACTGGTCTGCCTGCCCATCGGAAGGTTCGCCCATGAAGAAATCCCCCCTTGCTGCTGTCACCGCCTCCGTTGTGCTCGTCGCAGGCCTCGCAGCCTGCGCGCCGCCGGAGAAGAAGAACGAGGGTGACCAGACGCAATCGGGTGTGAACGCGGGCGAGGCAACGTCGGCGAAGGACTTCGGCGGCATGGACGCACTCGTCGCCGCGGCCAAGAAGGAAGGTCAGCTGAACGTCATCGCGCTGCCGCCCGACTGGGCCAACTACGGCGCGATCATCAAGGCTTTCTCCGACAAATACGGCATCAAGGTGAACTCCGCCCAGCCCGACGCGGCCAGCCAGGACGAGATCAACGCCGCGAACCAGCAGAAGGGTAAGAGCACCGCCCCCGATGTCTTCGACCTCGGCCAGGGCGTCGCGCTCGCCAACAAGGCGATGTTCGCGCCGTACAAAGTCGCAACGTTCGACGACATTCCGCAGGCTTACAAGGATGCCAATGGCACCTGGGTCAACGACTATGGCGGCTACATGTCGATCGGTTTCGACACCGCGAAGGTACCGCCGGTTGCCGACGTCAACGACCTCCTCAAGCCTGAATACCAGGGCAAGGTCGCGCTCAACGGCGATCCCACCCAGGCGGGCGCCGCGTTCTCCGGTGTGTTGATGGTGGCGCTGTCGCAAGGCGGGTCCGCCGACGACATCGCACCGGGCGTCGACTTCTTCGGCAAGCTCAAACAGGCGGGGAACTTCGTGCCGGTCGATCCGACACCTGCCACCATCGAATCGGGTCAGACGCCGGTCGTCATCGACTGGAACTACCTCAACGGCAAGGTCAGCGAGAAGCTGCCCAGCTGGCAGATCCTGGTTCCGCAGAACGCCGTTGTGGCCGGCTATTACTACCAGGCCGTCAACAAGGACGCACCGCATCCGTCGGCCGCACGGTTGTGGCAGGAGTTCCTCTACAGCGATCAGGGCCAGAACCTCTATGCCGCAGGCGGCGTGAGGCCGGTGCGGGCCGACCTGATGCTGCAGGCAGGCACCATCGACAGGTCCGCGGTGGACAAGATCCCGGTGATCGACGGCCCGGTCACCGTGCCGTCGCCGGATCAGACGGACATAGCCACCAAGTACCTGACCGACAACTGGGCCAAGGCCGTCGGCTGAGCCATGGGCAGAAGAATTCGGGACACGCTGCCGCTGCTGCCGTTCCTCGCCCTGGTCACGATTTTCCTCATCGTCCCGACGGTGACGGTGATCTTCAGCGCGTTCTTCGCCGACGGGGTCTTCTCGCTCGAGCGGATAACGGCGCTGTTCTCCGATACGGCGCTGGCGGCGTTGTGGAAGAGCGTGCTGCTGTCGGGAAGCACGGCGATCATCGGCGCGGTGCTCGGCGCGGTGCTTGCCTGGCTCATCGTCAGCAGCCCGCCGACCTCGGTGGTGCGGAGGGCGGTCATCTCGCTGTGCAGTGTGCTTGCCCAGTTCGGCGGCGTCGCACTGGCTTTCGCGTTCCTGGCGACGATCGGCCTGAACGGCGTGCTGACGCTGTGGGTCCAGCAGGTCTTCGGCTGGAACCTGGCGGGATCGGGTTGGCTGTACAGCCTGACCGGTCTGATCGTGGTGTACACGTACTTCCAGATCCCGTTGATGGTCATCGTGTTCGTGCCTGCGTTGGAGGGACTGCGCGAGCAGTGGCGCGAGGCCGCGGTCAGCCTCGGTGCGTCCCGCGTGCAGTACTTCCGTGAAGTGGCAGCACCGTTGCTGACGCCCGCGTTCCTCGGCTCGGCACTGTTGTTGTTCGCCAACGCCTTTGCCGCGTACGCGACCGCGGCCGCCCTTGTCAGCCAGGGTAGTCCGATCCTGCCGCTGCTGATCCGGGCCGCGCTGACAAGCGAGGTGGTACTGGGCCAGTCGGGATTCGCCTATGCCCTCGCGCTGGAGATGATCGTCGTGGTGGCCGTCGTGATGGTCGCATACAACCTGCTTGTCCGCCGCACAGCGAGGTGGCTGAAATGAACCGGACATCATTGGGCGGCAAGTTGCTTCGCGGTGTGCTCTGGGTGGCATTCGGGCTGTTCTTCCTGTTCCCGCTGTATGCGATGGCCGATTTCTCCACTCGCAACCTGCTCAAGGGCGGCCGCACACTGCAGGCCTGGAAGAATCTCGTCCAAGACGATGCGCTGTATCAGGCGATCGTCATCTCGCTGTTGCTCGCCGTCTTCACCGTGGTGTTGATGTTGGTGATCCTGGTGCCGACGATGATCTGGGTCAGGCTCCGGGCGCCGTGGGCCAAGGGCGTCATCGAATTCCTCTGCCTACTTCCGCTGACGATTCCCGCGCTTGTGATCGTGGTCGGGCTGCGCAACGTCTACCTGTGGGTGGCGTACTTCCTCGGCGAGTCGGCGCTGACGCTGACGTTCGTCTACGTCGTATTGGTATTGCCGTTCGCCTACCGCGCGCTGGACGGGGCACTTTCAGCCATCGACCTGAAAACGCTGTCGGAGGCGGCGCGCTCGCTTGGCGCAGGCTGGTTCGCCACGATCGCGCGGGTGGTGGTGCCGAACATCTGGTCCGGCATTCTGTCGGCGGCGTTCATCTCGATCGCGGTGGTGTTGGGCGAGTACACGATCGCTTCGCTGTCCGGTTTCCAGACCCTGCAGGTTCAGATCGTGCTGATCGGCAAGGCCGACGGCCCGACGTCGGTGGCGGCGTCGCTGGCCGTGCTGGTGTTCGGCTTCGTTCTGCTGCTCGTGCTCGCGCTGCTCACGCGCGGCCGGCGGCGCACTGGCGCGATCGACGCCGCTGTCCCCGCCCCAACCACCGCGACCCAGTCTGGAGTGCCGACATGACGAACGGCGTTTCCGTCGAACTCACCGACCTGACACGGGTGTACGGCCCGGTCAAGGCCCTTGACGGGCTGACGCTTCACATCGAACCCGGTGAGCTCGTCGCGCTTCTCGGCCCGTCGGGTTGCGGTAAGACCACGGCGCTGCGCATCCTGGCGGGGCTGGACGAAGCGACCTCGGGCAGCGTCTCGGTCGGTGGGCAGGATCTGACGAAGGTGCCCGCCAACAAACGCGATATGGGCATGGTGTTTCAGGCCTACAGCCTCTTCCCGCATCTGACTGTCGTCGACAACGTCGCCTTCGGCCTCAAGATGCGCGGAAAAGACAAGGGCGACCGGCTTTCTCGCGCCGACGAGATGCTCGAGCTGGTCGGCCTGACCGCGCACAGGAACAAGTACGCCAGTGAGTTGTCCGGCGGTCAGCAGCAGCGGGTCGCCCTGGCTCGCGCGCTGGCGATCCAGCCGAGGGTGCTGCTGTTGGACGAGCCGTTGTCGGCGCTCGACGCGAAGGTGCGGGTGCAACTGCGCGACGAGATCCGCCGCGTGCAGCTAGAGGTCGGCACGACAACGCTTTTCGTGACGCACGACCAGGAGGAGGCGCTCGCCGTCGCCGACCGGGTCGGTGTGATGAGCCAGGGCAAGCTCGAACAGCTTGCCGCGCCCGCCGAACTGTACGCGAACCCAGCGACGCCGTTCGTCGCAGAGTTCGTCGGACTCAACAACAAGGTGCCTGCGGAGGTGTCCGGCGGGCAGGCGAAGCTGCTCGGCTCCTCGGTGCCGGCATTGCCTGGTTCGATCAGTTCCGGTGCGGGCCTGGCGATGGTGCGTCCCGAGTCGGTGACCGTCACCGCCGACCCGTCCGGTACCGCTTCGGTCACGTCGGTGGCGTTTCTCGGACCGATCTCCCGCGTCTTCTGCACGCTGGCTGACGGAACGGTCGTCGGCGCGCAGATGGCCAGCTCGGCGGCGCGAGTGTTCAGCCCTGGCGACCCGGTGACCGTCGGCGTGGAGCCGACCGGCGTGCTCGTGGTCGAGGCCGGGGGCTAGGCGGGCGACCCGGACCGCGGATTCGTCCATCCGCGGTCGCGGGCGAGCAGATCGGCAAGCGTCTCACGGCGTACCAGTTCACGGATCCGGCCGTGATGCACGGCGACCAAGGGCGGACGGCACACCATGTTGTAGTTCGACGCCATGCTGTGGTGGTAGGCGCCCGTGCACGCCACAGCCAACAGGTCGCCCGCGCGGATGTCGCCGGGCAGTTCGACGTCGCGGGCGATCTCGTCACCGGCCTCACAGTGACGCCCCGCAACCGTCACGGTCTGAGTGGGCGCCATTGAGTGCCGATTAGCAAGTGCCACAGTGTATTTGGCCCCGTAGAGGCTGACGCGCGGATTGTCGGACATGCCTCCGTCCACGGCGACGAACGTGCGCCCGCCGGACTGCGACTTCACGGAGATGACCCGATAGAGCGTCACCCCCGCACGCGCGCTGATCGCGCGACCCGGCTCGACGACGATGCGGGGACGGGGGAATCGCTCGGCCGCACATGCCCAGTCCAGCGCGTCGTCGATGAGGTCGGACAGCTCGGCCTGGTCGAGTTCGGCATCGCCGCTGACATACGGCACACCGTGCCCGCCACCGATATTGAGCTCGGGAAGGACGACGCCGTGGCTGGCGCGAATGTCGGCCATCGTGGCGATCATCCGGCGGATCGCCTCCGCGAACATCGTCGCATCGGTGATCTGCGAGCCGATGTGGCAGTGCAAGCCGGCGAGCGTCAACAGCGGATGATCCAGAATCCGATTCACGGCCTCGGCGGCGTGGCCGTCGCCGAGGGTGAAGCCGAACTTCTGGTCGTTGATCCCCGTCGTCACCGCCGCGTGGCCGTGGATGTCGACGTCAGGGGTGACGCGGATCAGCACGCGTAGCGGCTGGCGGGCCTCACAGCTGAGATATGCGATGTCCATCAGCGAGTCGACGACGATGCGACCGACTCCGATCACCGCGGCATCGCGAAGGTCGTCGACGGACTTCGCGTTGCCGTGCATGATGATTCGCGCCGGATCGGCGCCGGACACCAGCGCTGTCGCCAGTTCACCCGCCGAACTGACGTCAATGCCTGCGCCCGCCTGTGTCACCCAGCGCGCGACGTCTGTGCAGAACAGCGCCTTGGCCGCGTACACCACCTCGATACCGGGTAGTGCCGCGTGATAGCGCTGCAGCCTTGTGCGGAAATCGGTCTCGTCGAGAACGTAGGCAGGCGTGCGGAACTCGTCGGCGATCTCGGTGAGGGCCACGTCGCCCACGCAGAGCCGCCCGAGGTCGTCGACGGTCGCGGTCAGCGGCCAGATCCTCGGGTCGATGCGCGGCGTGGCGGCCTGGCGAAGGGACGGCAGATGGTCCAGCAGTGTCATATCGCCACCGTGCGCCCCGATTCACCGGCGCGAAAGCCTCTTGACGGCGTCTTGACGGACAGTGAGCGAATACTTACGAATCGACGCTCACACGGGCTTGATCGGCTCGATGCCGAGGTCCTTGTATGTGACCAGGGCGACGAACGGCACGTTGCGCTCTGCGAACAGCTTGGCCGCCACGTCGCCGCGGTCGACCATTGGGATCACCCCGGTGACGACGATGCCGAGCGGCTCGATCCGGTCGAAGGCCAGTGCCGTCGAACCGCCGGTGCTGATGACGTCGTCGACCAGCAGCACCCTGGTACCGGGCTGCAGCCGGGTGCCCTCCACCCACTGCTCGCGGCCACGCTGCTTCTGTTCCTTGCGCACCGAGAACCACGCCTTGCCGGTGACCATCGCGACACCGTGCGACAGCGGATCTGCGCCCATCGTCAGCCCGCCGACCGCGTCGAACTCGATGCCGTTCTCGGCGGCGAGCTCGGCGACCGCGCGGCTCACGATCGTCAGCCGTTCGCCGTTGTCCACGGCGTACTTGCCGTCGATGTAATCGTGGCTGAGCTGGCCGCTGGCCAATTTGAACGGCTCGTCTCGACGTTCATGGCCGCGCGTGCGAATCAGGTCGAAGGCTTGTTGCCAGAGCTCGGAGCGTTCAGTCACGAGCTGATGCTGCCATGTAGGCCTCGCCGGTGGCGACATCCATCTGGCCGTAACCGCCATACCAGCGAACCCGTTCGACCCGCAGCACCCACAGCGTGAAGTCGGTGAAGTCGATGTACTTCTCTGCCCCGGGAACCGCCGCCAGGTAGGCGTCCCGCGCAGCGGTGAGCTCAGCACCGGAAGGCCGATCGACGACGCCCGCCAGCGTCACCCGCGCCCGTGCCTGCGGGTCAGGGTCGGTGTTCGCCGCGACGATCGCGATGCTCGCTCGCTGGTCGCCGTCGAGGTTGCGGCCGTGTTCGGCCAGATTCGACAGGCACAGCACCGGCGCGCCGCCGAGCAGGCCGTAGCTGACGTACGACGCCCACGGGTCACCGCCCGCGGTGAGCGTCGCCAGCGTCCCGGTGTTCGTCGACGCGGCGATGGTGCGCGCCCCCGCGGCGGCCGCCGGCTGGTCGCGAAATCCCACGTCAAAACCCTACCCAACGGCGACGACCCGAGCCCGGTCCGCTGGACGCCTGCGGCAAAAGATTCCACCGACGGATGGCAGGAAGTGTGCGAGAATCCCCTCACGATAAACGCCTAGTCAGCACGTATTTTGCCGGGAAATGAGGGTACATGGGGGTGTCGGCATTGCGCGTTACGGCGTGTGCCGGCGTGCTGATGGGCGGCCTCATGCTCGGGACTGGTGCAGGGCCGGCCGGTGCGGATCCCGGCGGTGTGCACCTCCGCGGTGACGGACAAGCCGGTATCGAACGCCTCGGCAGGCACCACAGACTCGGCGGCGTGGCTGAACGGCACAATCGGCACAGCGTTGACGAATCAACCTCTGCGCCGACGACATTCAGCTCTGAACAGACAAGCACCGTCGCCGCGAGCGAAACCACTGCGACCACGTCCGGCGATGTGACCGACCCCCCGGCCCCCGAACTGGCGCCAGGCGATGACCGTCAGGCGAACCCGGACGGCACCGACGGCACCGTCCCCGGTGGCGAGACCCAGGGGCCTGACGTCGATGCGGGTGGGGCCGACTCACTCGGCAACGCGGAGGTCAGCGGTACGGGGAGTGACAACGCCGAGAACACCGCCGCGGCCGACAACACCGTCGCCGCGACTTCGGACCCCGCGCCGGCACCCGCGCCCGTAACCGTGACGACGTCGACCGGCGTCGTCGACGACTTCCCGTTCCTGTACTACCTGCTCGAGGTGCGGCGTGGCGGCGGCAGCTGGTGGAACGCGACCAGGATCATTTCCCGGTTCCAGGAAGTCATCAATCCTCCGGCCCCCGAGCCGGAGCCGGCGCCCGCACCGGCATTCCGCGGCCCCGCTCCCGAGGCTCCCGCGCCGGAGCCGGTGATCGACGTTTCGGGTGGTGCGGGCGGCGGTGGCAGCGACTACCAGCCGACGGATTTCGGGGGTGAGCCCGTGCTCCAGGCTCCGGTCATCGCGGTGCCCGTGCTGCCGCCTGCCGCGGTGCGGTTTCCGTCGGCCGCAACGGGTGCGGCACTGAGCGCAGGCACCGGCGCGGCCCGCGGCGCGGTCGTCGAACCGGGGTCGGTGAACACGGGTGCCCGGCTGCTGGACAGCGCGCAGACGACACCGCAGGCAGGCACCGTGAAGTCGATGGCGGGGCAGGCGCCGCGACAGCAGGGCTACACGAACTATCTGCGAAGCCCGGGGCTCACCGAGATGGCCGGTGCCGCACTGCCTGGGGTGGCGGGCATCCTGCTGATGACGCTCGGCGGAGGTGTCATCGGCTACCGGCAGGCCAATGCGGGCCGGATGGTGCGGACGACGGCGGCGGCGCGTTACCTGCCGTAGCGTCTCGGCGTCAGTGCGCGCGGTGGGCGAGCCGCTCGGAGTCCGATATCAGCACCCGAGTGTGCTTGTGGTGCGGCACAATCGGCGCGCAAACGCCCTGCGCCGAAATTTTCTGTTGCTTCGGCGTCAGCCGCCGAGTGCGGCGATGAGGTCCTTGATCCTCGACGCCTCATCTTCGAGCACCGGCTCCTCGGCCTCGACGGCCTCGATGAGGTCCTTGCGCAGCCCAACGCCATTGGCGGCCTCCTTGGTGGAGAGCTTGGCGCGCCCGCGTGCGATGTAGAGACGCTGGCCGAGGGTGGCGCCCGGCCCGTTGGCCGCGGTGGCCATCAGATCGTCGAAGCGGCTACGCACACCGCTCAGCGCGACGATGACCGAAGGTGTCACGCGGCTGCGGGTTGCGGCGTCCGCCAGCGAGTCCTGCAATTTGCGCAGACCGGCGAGGATCACGCCTGCCCGATCGGGGAACTCCGGGTCGCTGGGATCGGGAAGGGCGTCGATCGCGGCGGCATACATGTGCATCGCCGCATCAGACAAACCAACGATTACTGGAGCTTCACCATCATTCGGCTCAGACACGGCCACTCGATTCGTCGAAGAATTAAATGAAGACCAATGCCACTCGATAGTCGGAACATTGATCGCGCAAACGGTATCCCGGTTCTGCGGTGGTTTCAACCGGTCCTTTACACCACGCGATCGACTTCTTTGCTGAATGCGTTCGCGACACGCGGAGCAGATTCAATTACCCCGTGGGTGGGTAGGTTTGAAGGTCGATGGATGCTCCGACCTATGCGCAGATCGGCGTCACCGATTCAGTCGAGCATGACCTCACCGAGGGCAGCCACCTGAAATGGCTTGGCGTCGACTGCTTGTGGCTGCAGAACTGGACGGGGCGTGAGGAGGCGTCATGAGCCAAACTGCGAACTTGGCGTGGTCCGACTGGTTGCCTGAGCAACGCTGGTACGCAGGCCGCAATCGCAAACTGTCGTCGATCGAACCGGCCAGAGTGGTGAGCCTTCGCGACGACCTCGACCTGGTGCTGTTGGACGTCGGATATACCGGCGGTTCCTCCGAGCGCTACCAGGTGATCGTGCGCTGGGGTGCGGGACCGACCGATAAGCAGGCGATCGGCGCGGTCGGCGACCGCATCGCCTACGACGCGCTCTACGACCCGGCCGCCGCGACTTTCCTGCTGTCGCTGGTCGACTCGTCGGCCACCATCGGCGGCGTCAGGTTCGACAAGGAGCCCGACGTCACGCTGCCGCTGGAGTCGCCGCCGCGGGTGTCGGGCGCCGAGCAGAGCAACACCAGCGTCGTCTTCTCCGACCGGGCCATCTTCAAGGTCTTCCGTCGCATCACGCCCGGCATCAACCCAGACATCGAACTGAACCGGGTGCTCGCACACGCGGGCAACCCGCATGTGGCGCGGTTGATGGGTTCTTACGAGACGTCGTGGGACGGCGACGGCGCAGAGCCGTGTGCGCTCGGCGCGTTGACCGAGTTCGCGGCCAACTCGGCCGAGGGCTGGGATATGGCCACCGCAAGCACCCGTGAGCTGTTCGCCGACGAGGTCGGCGGCGACTTCGCGGCCGAGTCGTACCGGCTCGGCGAGGCCGTCGCGTCGGTGCACGCGTCACTGGCCGCCGCATTCGGCACCTCGGCCGTCCCTTTCCCTACCGACACGGTGCTCGAGCGGTTGTCCTCGGCTGCGGCGTCGGTTCCCGAACTCGAGCAGTACGTGCCGCTGATCGAGGAGCGCTATCGCAAGCTGGCCGAGGAGACGATCACCGTTCAGCGCGTGCACGGCGACCTGCATCTGGGTCAGGTGCTGCGCACCCCGCAGAGATGGCTGCTGATCGACTTCGAGGGCGAGCCGGGTCAGCCGCTCGACGAGCGCAGGCGGCCGGATTCACCTGCGCGCGACGTCGCGGGCGTGCTGAGGTCTTTCGAATACGCCGCATATCAACGGCTGATGGAACAGGCCGAGGACGACGATCGTGGCAAGCATCTTGCCGCCCGCGCACGCGACTGGGTGGACCGCAACTGCGGGTCGTTCTGCGACGGATACGCGTCGGTGTCGGGAGCCGACCCGCGCGACAACGGCACCCTGCTTTCGGCGTACGAGCTCGACAAGGCGGTGTACGAGGCCGCCTACGAGGCGCGGTATCGCCCGACGTGGCTGCGGATCCCGCTGAGGTCGATCGCGCGGATCGTCGGCTGATATTCACGCCGGCGAAACGCTTCAGAAAAAGTGTGGGATCCGGCAGGCGTCCGTGCTCATACCGGGTGAACGCCACCCATAGGGGGGTGGCGACAAACCCAAGGAGCACATCATGAGCAGCACCCACAGCACCCGGCGTCTTCGCCACTTCGCGTTGACCACGTTCGCGGCGGGCACCTTCGCCGTCGGTGCAGCAATACTGGCGCCGTCCGCGAACGCCGCTGCGGACATCGGTGGTCTGGACATCCAGGGCTACTACTGCATGCCCAACTTCAACGCGCCGGCCGTCGCACTCGACCCCAACAACGCGTTCTCGTGGGTCTGCGCACGCAACGGTCAGCGCGCACATCCGGTGAACATGAACAGTGTCTGCACCAATCAGTATG
>Ga0318562_10001516_pt1 | contig 10517 bp, 9 predicted proteins | sample GRESIP066b5f18_FD_203688 | JGI IMG/M metagenome (GOLD analysis project Ga0318562, IMG submission 203688) | Tropical soil microbial communities from Luquillo Experimental Forest, Puerto Rico - GRE.SIPMG.066b5f18 | ecosystem: Environmental > Terrestrial > Soil > Tropical forest > Bulk soil...
CGGTTACTCAGCATCGAGGCGATAATCCATGGAGCCCATCCGGATCCGCTCATCATGCCGCCCCGGCCGCCACCGCCCCTGCTGATCAACAAAATAATGATCACAATGATAAACAGGATGACCCCCAGGATCGATCCGCCTCCCGGATGGCCGCGGCCTCTCTGGTTATATCCTTCAGGGGCCTTGTATTCCCCTGCTGCCGCTTTTATGATGGCGTCGGTCGCCAGGTCAAATCCATGATAGTAACCGCCCTGCCTGAAATTGGGCACAATCTCGTTGTCCACAATTTCCTTTGCTGTAATATCAGGTACAGATCCCTCCATACCATAACCGGTGGCTATAAATACCTTCCGATCCTGGGTGGCAGCCAGGATGACAACTCCGTTGTTTGTCTTTTTGTTACCGACCTTCCAGTCCCTCAGGATTTTCAGGGCATAATCTTCAATGGCGTAATCTCCCGTAGTCGGTACTGTTACCACGGCAATCTGTATGGAGGTACTGTCATCGTAAGCAACCAGTTTCTGCTCCAAAGAAGCGACCTGGTCGGGTGTCATGACCCTGGCAAAATCATTCACCAGCCGGGGCGGGTTAGGCACCGGGGGAATATTTTGCCCGCGGGATATCAGAAAAGAGAAAAAAGTGAGAATTATTAAAAACTTCTTCATTCAAAATTCTTTCCGTTGTTACCTGCCAAATACAATATCGTCCGGGAGTTCATTGATGTCCGTAGCTCTGTTGTAAGGAAAATGTTTATGAAGCGCCTCACCTACCTCCAAAATGATCCTGGCAATGCCATCCGCATAGCTCTGCTTCTGGAAGTGAGACAGAATTTTAGTGACTTTTTCATACCAGAATGTATCCCCCACTTTCTCATGAATCCCCTTGTCGCCAAACAGTGCCAGTTGTTTGTCTTTGACGGCAACATAGACCAGTACTGCGTTGCGCTGTGCGGTCTGGTCCATTTTGAGCCCCCAGAATACTTCGGTGGCCCTGTCAAGGGGATCGACAAACCGGCAACGGCTTTCGACAAATACGCGAATCTCCCCACTGGTCCGCTGTTCAGCCGTCCGGATCGCATCCACGACGTGACTTTTTTCACCCGCTGTAAAAAATTCTTTCTTCTTGAAAATTGGAATCCTCAATGAAAAATATTTGGTCAAATAGTATTAGAATTTAACATCCGGAGCTTTTTCGGAACCGGGTTCCGACTGGAAATAACCCTTTGTATGAAAACCAAACATTCCGGCAAATATGGAATTTGGAAAACGTCTGGCCGTGGAATTGAAATCCTGTACGGATGAATTAAAGTCATTTCGCGATACCTTGATGCGGTTTTCAGTGCCTTCCAGCTGAGCCTGAAGATCCCTGAAATTCTGTGTTGCTTTAAGGTCGGGATAATTTTCAACGACAGCCAGCAGTCTGCTGAGGGCGCCGGTAACCTGACCCTGGGCCTGTTGGAACTGGGCTATCTTTTCCGGAGAAAGATCATTGGCATCAATTTTAACCTGGGTGGCATTGGCACGGGCCTGAATGACATTGGTAATGGTCGTCTGTTCGAAATTGGCAGCTCCCTTAACGGTATTGACGAGATTGGGAATGAGGTCTGATCTCCGCTGGTATTCACTTTGCACATTCCCCCACCTGCCTTTTACACCTTCATCCAGTTTAACAAGGTTATTGTATCCGTTGCAGGCACAGCCCCCAAATAACAGTATAACGACCAGAACGATTATGAGAGTAAGATTCCGCGATTTCATACTAAATAGATTTAGGTTAACAATCTAAAATTAAGGTAAAATAAGAGAAACTATCTACCAGTTAACTAATTTTGGATAACCTCCTTCAGACCTTGCCTGCATATGAATAACTGATGGTATCGGTAGGATACTGTCTAACCCTTTAACAAAGAACCTGCTTTTATACCTCACCAGATATTAATTTTATATTATGAAGGCCCTTGTATTACACGATAAAAATCAGCCCATCACACAGGAGGAATTGCCGGAACCTACCCCCGGAAGGGAGGACGTCATTGTCAAACTTTATAGCGCTTCGTTGAATCACAGGGATATCTGGATCCAAAAAGGCCTGTACGCAAACCTGAAGTATCCCATTGTCCCCGGCTCAGACGGCTCCGGCGTGGTCTCATCCACGGGAGGTAACGTCAATGCCCACTGGAGGGGAAGGGAGGTGATCATCAATCCCTCGCTGAACTGGGGAATGGAGAGCACTTATCAGGATCCCGGAAATTTTAAAATCCTTGGGCATCCCGATGACGGGACCTTTGCCCAGTACGTGAAAGTTCCTTCTGCCAACCTGGTTGACAAACCCTCCCATCTTTCCTTTGAAGAGGCGGCTGCCCTTCCCCTTGCCGGGTTAACCGCTTTCAGGGGTTTGTTCACCAGGGCCGGTTTGCATGCAGGAGAAAAGATCCTCATAACAGGGATAGGTGGTGGCGTAGCCCTTTTTGCCCTGCAGTTTGCTGTGGCAGCCGGCGCCGTCGTATTTGTCAACTCGGGAAGTGAGGAAAAAATTGCCCGTGCCGTTGCTCTGGGGGCAAAAGCCGGGGTCAACTACAAAGAAAAGAATTGGGCAGACCGACTGCAGGAACAGGCCGGATCATTCCATATCATCATGGATGGCACAGCCGGAGATTCTGTCGGGCACCTGCTTAACCTGGCCTCGCCGGGAGGACGGATTGTGTTTTACGGGAGTACGTTGGGCAACGCCCCTTCCGTGGAGATCAGGCGTATATTCTGGAAACAACTCAATATTCTGGGAACGACTATGGGCAGTTCCTCTGATTTCCTCTCTATGATTGACATGGTCAATAAACACCGGATCCGTCCGGTTACAGACAAAATATTTTCGCTGGCTGAAGGGGAAAAAGCATTGAGAAGAATGGAAGACGCCCAACAGTTCGGAAAAATCATACTCCGGATTTCCTGATACACAAATGACTTTACGTATTCTCCAAAGAACTAATCCATCTTCTTCAGCAGCCCGGTAACCAGTTCGTTCGGCCTGGAAGTACTGTCGGGGGCAGTCCTGCCAAAAAAATGAAATTCGTATTCTTTGCGCCAGACCCCTGCATCCTGGTTGTGGGCAAGAGCTTCTTTGTTAAAGGACGTATAGGAATAGTATGACAGTGCGAACACTCCTGCCGCTATGTACCAGGATTTTGCGGCAAGGGCCCATCTCCTTCGGCTAACTCCTTCGTTACCAGCATCCCGCATGAGGGAAATGCTGAGAAAAGGAAGGAGGGGAAGCCAAAAGCGGCATTCATGGTATGGCCAGTTGAATATCACAAGGATATAGACCAGCATGTAGTATTTTACAATGACCGGGATTCCGGTATTTTGACCGGACAATCGTTTGAGAACTACACCCAGCATAGTGAGCCCGACAATAGAAAATACCAGGACCGTCAGGCTTGTGGGAATTACCGGAATTTTGGATGAAGGAGCATTGACGAACAATTCAGCCCAGTCTTTGGAAAAGTGGGCCGCTATGCTGAGAAACCAACCGGAGGGACCCGCCATATCCAGTGGGCCCCGGAAATACCGGAGATAGTCACTTATCCGGAGGCCATGCGAGAAATAAACTATGGCTATAACCGAAATCAACGATCCCGATGCAAACATGATGTTTTGATAGGTTTTTGTCACCGTCAGGTGCCGTTTCTCATGAACAAGGCTGCACAATAGGGCTATAAACAGGGTTATGCCTACTGTTCTGGTCATTAGCCCAGCAAAAAAGAAGAGGATGGCAGGAAGGATAAATCCAACCTTCCCATTTTCCCTGAATTTCTGGTAGAAAAATAGGGCACCTGCAGAGAAAAAAAGATATTGCATTTCGGGCATGGGGGTAATGGCAAGCTTGATGGTTGTCCAGTTCAGCAATACCAGGAAGACCCATTGCCATCCAGAGACATTCTTTGCGAAGATCCTGCTTACGAACCACAATGCTCCAGCCAGAAAAAGGGTATTGAGAAGGGCAATAAAAAAAGCATGGAGCAGGTGAAGTTTGGACAATAGAAAAAGAGTGTAACTATACCCATAGGGGAGAAAATCCCTGTCTACCCAGGTTCCGCGCGGCCATCCATTTTCCATCCAGTCCTCCAGCAGAAGGTAACGGGTAACGTCGTGGGTAATTCGAAGCGGGGTGAAGCAATTCAATAAATAAACCAGAGCCAGGCAGCATAACAAAACAAGGGAAATCCCCTGCCGGTTTATCCGGCCCTTTAGCCATCTATTCATGGTGCAGGAAAATACTTGGAAAACTGGACAATGGCTTGGCAACTGAATTCCTCAATGACCATCTATTGGGCCGATTTTATGGCAGCGATACCCGGAAGCTCCTGGCCTTCAAAATATTCGAGCATGGCGCCGCCCCCTGTCGAAACATAACTTACCTTTTCGGCATATCCGAACTGGTTGACAGCTGCAACTGAGTCACCCCCGCCGACGAGCGAAAATGCCCCGTTCTGGGTTGCCGCAGCTACTGCGGTAGCAACTGCTTTGGTACCATGCTGAAATTTATCTATTTCGAAAACACCCATGGGGCCGTTCCACAATATGGTTTTTGATTTTTTTATAACGTTCGTAAACTGGTCGCATGCATTGGGACCGATATCAAGGCCCATCCATCCGTCCGGGATATTATTACTGGGAGCAGTAGACGTGTCCGCTGAGGCATCGAATTTATCGGCGATCACTGAATCTGAGGGAAGGTGGATGCCAACTCCTTTTGCATCGGCCTTATTCAGGAGGTCGAGGGCAGTTTGAACGCGATCGTCCTCACAGAGGGATTTACCAATCCTGCCACCTTCGGCTTTCATAAAAGTGTAGGCCATCCCGCCTCCGATAATGATATCAGTTGCTCTCTCCAGCAGGTTTTCTATGATCAGGATTTTATCAGACACCTTGGCGCCGCCAATGATAGCGGTAAAAGGTCGCTGTGAATTATGCAGCACTCTTTCGGCACTTTTGACCTCTCCTTCCATCAGGAGCCCAAACATCCTCCTTTCAGGAGGAAAAAATTTGGCAATTACCGCAGTCGAGGCATGGGCCCGGTGGGCGGTACCAAAAGCATCGTTTACATACACATCACCCAATTTTGCCAGTTTCTGGGCAAAGGCCTCATCCCCTTTTTCCTCTTCTTTGTGAAAGCGGAGATTTTCCAGCAGCAGCACCTCACCGGGTTTCAGCAAACCCGCTGTCATGGCAGCCTGTTCCCCGATGCAGTCATTGGCAAACAAAACGGTCGTTCCACCGAGCAAACTGCTGATGTGTTTAACGAGGTGTTTCAGGGAGTATTTTTCCGAAGGTCCGTCTTTGGGCCTGCCCAGATGGGACATCAGGATGACCGAACCTCCATCATGCAGGATCTTTTTGATCGTAGGAATCGTCGCGCGGATTCTTGTATCGTCGGTTATTTCATATTTGTCATTAAGGGGCACATTAAAATCTACCCTTACCAGTGCCTTCCGGCCAGCGAAATTATAAGATGAAAAATCTGGCATATACTGATTTTTGGAAAAAATAAAGGTACTGCAAGCAAAAATGCCGGAGCATGTCCGGCATTTAAATTTTTATTGTCTTTTATTTGCTTATCAGCTTGGCAAAATAATGAACCGTACGAACAAGCTGGCTCACATAACTCATTTCATTGTCGTACCAGCTCACAGTCTTTACCAGCTGATGCTCACCTACAGTAATTACCTTGGTTTGTGTACCGTCATACAGAGATCCATAAGTCATCCCGATGATGTCACTGCTCACAATTTCATCTTCGGTATATCCAAAACTCTCGTTGCTGGAAGACTTCATGGCTCCGTTAACCTCCTCTACCGTCACCTTCTTGGAAAGAATGGTGGTGAGCTCTGTCAGCGACCCGGTCAGGGTCGGAACGCGCTGTGCGGTACCGTCCAGTTTGCCTTTCAGATTTGGCAAGACCAGTCCGATGGCCTTGGCAGCCCCCGTGCTGTTGGGAACAATATTAACAGCAGCAGCCCTTGCTCTGCGAAGATCTCCTTTTGGATGTGGGGCATCCTGAGTATTCTGATCATTTGTGTACGCGTGTACGGTTGTCATCAAACCGGTTAAGATACCAAATTTCCTGTCCAGAACATCCGCCATTGGAGCAAGGCAATTGGTTGTACAGGAAGCACAACTGATTACGGTTTCGCTTCCGTCCAGGATATTGTGATTGACATTGAACACGATGGTTTTCATCTCACCGGTAGCTGGTGCTGAAATGACAACACGCTTAGCTCCGGCAGTCAGGTGTGCTTCAGCCTTTGTCTTATCAGTAAAAAACCCGGTGCACTCCAGAACCACATCCACTTCGTGCTTCTTCCAGGGAATTTCAGCGGGATTTTTCTGTGCATATATTATAACCTCATGACCGTTCACGACGATCGAATTTTCCGTGGACTTCACATCCTCCTGGAAACGACCCTGCGCACTGTCATATTTAAGCAGGTGGGCCAACACTTTGGGGCTTGTCAAATCGTTAATCGCCACGACTTCAATTCCTTCCATTTTAAAAATCTGGCGATAAACCAATCTTCCGATACGGCCGAAACCATTGATAGCAACTTTAACTGTGCTCATAGCTTAACAATTTGAGATTAAAAATTTTAAGGAGGCAAAGTTACGCCTTTGGGCAGTTTCCGAATGTAATTTTTTGGTTAGCAGGCTGGGTCGCCGTTATTATCCAGCCTGGAAAAGACAACGGGAAGGGAGGTACCCGTCTCCGCCATTCAGATACGAGGACCTCCACAGGCTTCCAGGCCAGGGAATTTCCCCCTGGAAATCCGGCATTCATACATTACGGTTTTCTCATGGGTCTAAAGAGTTCACCCAGACGCAATTCCTGTAAAAGGGCAGCTGATTTCGGACGGAAAAATGGTCGGGAAATTCAAAAAGTTTTGGCAGATTTTGGTCGTGACTATATCTTTGCACTCCTTTCACGGGAAATAACCGTTGAGGCTACTGAGCAACAGGCCGCGTTGGTCAAGGGGTTAAGACGCATCCCTTTCACGGATGAATCACGGGTTCGATTCCCGTACGCGGTACAAAGGCCGGATTTCGATCCGGCTTTTTTGTGCCCTTACTCAGCCTGTATTTCAGTTAATCATCCTGTTACAACGCCTTCGTTTTGCTTGCAATGTTTGAACTGGGTCTTTTGGAATAGAAACCTAGGACTACATATCAAATCAATCTGGATTATACCTGATCTAAGAAAAGGGAATCATGTTCATTAATTAAAATTTGATAAAATGTTTCCAACCCCTTGAGGGACTCTTGCTGATGATGGAAATACAACTAAATCACACATTGGATTAGGTTCCTCTAGAAACAAAAAGCAATACTAGTTACTTCAACCTTTCCATTTGCTTTAACCTTGGATCCAATAAAATATAGAGGAGGTATAGTCAAATTCGGAGATTTATCCATGCTTGAAAATATGTTGTTTTGAAAATTAGGGAATGCCTCAATTAATCTCCGCTGGTCTTCATCTAGCTCTGAAAGCTTTTGTCGCTTGACTATCAATTTTTCGCTTGCTTTTTTTGAAGGGCCTTCAGTATAAGTATAGATTATGCTATCGGCCCATAGAGACCCAGATAAAGTCCCATGTGCAATGTCATACCCTTCAAGAATATTAAATGATCTCAAACCTCCAACAACGCAAAATCCGCTATTCTTTTCAATCTGGTCAATAACCTTTGGTCTTACCCAAGGAGCCATGTTTATTATACTAACATAATTATCCTGCAGGTCTTTAGGAATTGAATGGAAGTGTTCCTTTTGGTTCTTGATTATCGCATCAAGATGAAAATCGCATTCTTCTTGATTATTTAATATGGTAAAAAATAATGCTGCCAGCAACCAACTCATTAGAGAATTCATGATCCTAAATTTGTTATTGGGAAGGAGGATTTTCTTTTGAATAACCATCTTTTGGATACAAAATACTTTTCGTACCCCTCAATAACGGAACGGATGGAAAGTTCATATGATTTCATTCCTTTTTCATCTATCGAAATTCTATAGGCATAATAATCTCTTAATGGGATCCTTAGTTCAGACCTAACTTCATTTTCTACATGAGACGCTTGGTATTCATTAAGTTCTAGCCCCTTATATTTTTCTCCTTTCATGTTACTTTCATTTGCGTCTACACTGCGACCAAGCAACTCATGAGCAAGACCAATTTCAGGTCGGGCAATTGGTTCACTTGATCCATTTTCCATTTCACTACCCATCCAAGAATTTTGTCTACTAAAATCAATCCCAGAGTCGTATTCCATGATTTTCTTCCACCAAAATAGGCCAATTCAGGAATTTATTCCATTAACCTTCCCGGGCAGCCGGAAAATCGTTCCAAGTGTCAAGGTTGAGAAAATTTTGTTACTCTTTTGTGACTCCAATAAAAAATGAATATCCTATTTCATTTATTTTCAGTCTTCTATCCTGATTAGTTTGATTCCCGTATTCAGGTATAAAAAAGGGCCGGATTTCGATCCGGCTTTTTTATGCACTCAAATGAGCTAGCTGCCTGGGGTTTCGGCGATTTTTCAGTTTTCTCTTAGATATCTTAAAATTCTTTGGATTTCGCCATTTTTGTTTCTAGTCGGTCGTCATCCCTACGGCGGCGAACCACACTTTTACTGATTATGGTTTTATTGTAATAGCTGCGTGCTATGGGGTAATAATTTGGCTCCTCGGTTGACAGCGTTTTGCGCGTTCCGAACCCTTCTGGGTAGAATGAAATTTTACCTGGGAAAGGGTCTGAGCATTGCATTAATTCATAATTATCAGATCGAATAGGCCCGCGCGCTGCAAAATGCAGTCACCTCACGACTCGGAGATCTGTTTCTAAGCAAAATATATTGCAAAACAGGATGAGGACTGGAAGCGCTGGCTTTGCGTCATTCATTTGCCGAGACGAATTTCCCCCATTGATACTGTTGTTGCCTTTTATTCAATTAGGCCGTCCAATAATATAACTGCAACCGCTGATTGATAATGTATCGAAGGTCCTAATTATGCGCCGGTTACTCAATCAGAATTGTCTACTGGATATCCGCAAAGTATTTTGAACGGCAACATTTACTGTTAACCTATAAAGTGTAATATTATGAAATCTATATTTTATTCCCACGGGCTTGCATTTCTTATTTTACTGTTCTCACTAATTTCATCCTGCAAAAAGGAAAAATTAGATGCAGGGTATATAACACCTGTACCATCCTCCAGCTCAGGTGCCAACAACAATAATTCTCTCAAAACACTAGATACGCTGTACCTGACAGTTACACAGTGGGTATTTAATGAAGATCGGGGTTTTACGGCTGACATTAGCAATCAAATTTCCGACTTGGTTAAGACACCCTTTGAAATTGACCAGGTAAATACAAAAGTGAATGATCAGATAGAATGCATTTGTGGTAAAATTGATTATAAATCGGGCAAATTATCGGCGACCTATTCACTAAATCAATGTTTGATCAGTTATGAAGCTCCATTTGGTGAAATGCCCTTTCATCGTCTTGATCTAATCATATTGCTTTCAAAATAATGGCTTAATTTATAATATGGAGGGGAGTGTGAGCCCGTTCGTAATATAATATTTCAGGCTTCATGCATATCTTACTGAAGCCCTTCTACGCGTCGGTCATATAATGACAGGTAGTTGAAGTCTTGCTGTTGCTCGTTGCTAGTTTTTAGAAATAACCCACCTGATTTCCTCTTCCAAACCCTCTAGTTAGCCACTCGTTCAATATTTCATTAAGTGCAAAGTCCAGGGTCGTAAGAATTGAAAAGGGACCGTTATGTTATTTGGTCTTAGATAAGAGCCACATCTTAAAATATCCATGTCTTGTAAGATCAACTTCTCTTCCAGTAACCCAAGAGTTTACGTGTCCCCCCCGAAAAAAAATGAGCACAGAAAAATTCTTGTTACCTAATAGTTACTCGTAGAAATCTAAACCCCTATACTAACTTGATTTTCAACACTATTTTATACTATTTTATGTTCCCGTGCTCGGTGTGAAATGAGGCCGGATTACGATCCGGCTTTTTAATGCCCTTACTTAAGCCACCAGACCTTGACAGGTTTAAGCCCTGATTGACCCTAATAAAATTTATCCGCATGAAACAGGGCTAGTCCGGTAAGGGCCACCTCCATTTATCAATCTCAAGAAAGGGCCAGATTGCAAGATTGGAAAACCGATCGGAAATCACTAGATTGATTTGCTAATACCCCATATAATGAGAGCTTATTTTATTGCTTTATTGTATTTATTGTCCGTTTCTATCGCTTTTGCACAAGCCCCTTCGGTCTCTTTTGAACAATGGATCAGTGTCAGGGAAATGGGAAGCCCAGTGATTTCTCCGGACGGCAGCTTGATCGTATATAGTGTTTTCTCGACGGATTGGAGCGCAAACAGGTACGACGCAGAATTGTGGTTGGTCAAATCTAACGACCCCAATAGTGCATTTCAGTTG
>Ga0318562_10001519_pt1 | contig 10510 bp, 19 predicted proteins | sample GRESIP066b5f18_FD_203688 | JGI IMG/M metagenome (GOLD analysis project Ga0318562, IMG submission 203688) | Tropical soil microbial communities from Luquillo Experimental Forest, Puerto Rico - GRE.SIPMG.066b5f18 | ecosystem: Environmental > Terrestrial > Soil > Tropical forest > Bulk soil...
GGGTGATATCCACCAGCTTGGCCGCAGACTTAGGCTACATGCTTGCTGGAAAGACCGGGCTTGGCATGCTCCCACTGGCTGGTTACGCCGCCAAAAAAATCTCGGATGCCAGAACGATCAGCCGGGCGCAGGATGTCGTGAAGGCTGTGCAATCGAGGTCGCCAACGGGCGCAAGGGTCGCCGCGCGGAACGCAGCGCTGCCAAGACAGGAAACTCCAGGACTCCTGCAGCGTGGTTTACAGCAAGCGGGGCGTCAGGGTTTCACGCCGGGGCCTTCGGAGCCATGGACTCCCACGTTAAGGACAAGTGATTACCCTCCTAACCAATCTACAGGCGGGCGTATTGCGCGTGGTCTAAGGATGGCAAGGATGCACTGACATGGTCTCGACCTTTACATCAAATGTTCAATTGGAAGAGCCCGCCCGCATGGATTACGTCGGGACTTGGGACCTTCCTATCAACAGCAATACGACCAATCTCGACCTGATGCTTGGCGGTATTGCCAGTATTGTGATTGGTTCAACGACGGTCACGCTGACATCGTCGCAATATCTTTGCAAGACAATCGCCTTCAGTGGCACCCTGACCAATAACACACAGGTGATCTTTCCATCCTCGATCTCGAAATCCTATGAGATTTACAATCTAACCAACAATCCCGGCGTCTATCAGATCGTCCTGAAATCAACGGGTACCGGGCGAACACTTTGTGCGCCGCCATTCGACGTGACGGATGTTTTCTACAATGCGACGTGGTCAAGCAGCAATTATTCAGGGTTCCATCTGAAGAATCGCTTGGTCGGGTCTTTATGGGACCATGGCGGATCATCAGTTCCTGCATGGGTCAGCCTGAGTTCCCCAATGCCATATCTGAATTGCGATGGCTCGAACTTCAGTCCAACTTTGTATCCCATGCTGAACAGTTTCCTTGGTGGCACTACATTGCCTGACTTGCGTGGCAACGTGAAAGCTACCCTTAATCAAGGTACGGGCAGGCTAGTCAATGTCATCAACGGCAATACCAATCTGGCCATTGGTGGCACCGATACTGTGACATTGACGGCGGCCCAATTGGCGTCGCACACGCACGCAAATACTCTGTCCGATCCCGGCCATACCCATCCGCTTACGGCCGTCTTCAGCACACCAGTATCAGCACAAACCGGCGGTGGTGGATTTTCTGGTGCAGTCTCCGCCGGAAATACTGGAACCGGATATACAAGTATGAGCATTAACAATGCTGCGGCCGGTAGCGGCGCGTTCCATTCCAACCTTCAGCCGACTACGGTTTGTGGCATCACCTTGATCAGGGCAGGATAATGCCAGCAAGCATCACCGATCTTGTGACTGCAATCCAGAACGGTGTGACGGCTGCCAACAATTTGAATGCACTTCTTACAAATGCCACACTCAATAGCAGTTCATTGCGGGTTACATTCAGTTCTTCGCTGGTCTTTCCCACCAGCCCAATCACAAACTCGCTTGCGGCTGACATTCCTCTCAATAACACCGCCCAATATTTCCATGGTCCCGTTGTGACGCAGGGCTCAAGCGGAACATGGTTTGTGTCCGGAACCGTGACACTGCGGGATACCGCAGGAGCGGCTAATTTCAATTGCGTGCTTTGGGATGGCACGAATGTGATAGCTTCGGGTGCCGTTTATGCGCCTGTTGCGGGTGCAAATGCCGTTGTTGCACTGTCTGGTTACATAGTATCACCAACGGGAAACCTGAAAATTTCTGTTCAGGATGTTACAAGCGTGTCTGGTCTTATCAAATACAATATTTCTGCCAACGCACATGACAGCACGATCACAGCATATAGGATTGCATAGCTATGCCATCCCCAACACCAGCATCTGGCAGCTTGACGGATATTCTCAGCGGTCTTCAGAACGGGGTGGTTGCGCTCAACAATCTGAACAAGACTTTGAATGCTGTTGCCACGACTTATACGTCATCCGGAACCACGGTTGTCACAATTCACCTGACCCATGTGTCAAGCTGATGATCCTGTCGGTTTCCATATTGGTGCTGCTGCATCTGATTCAGTTGCATGGACCAGACGGACAAATCATTGACGTCAATCCCAATGAGGTATCCTCGTTAAGGGAGCCACGCGAAGGGTCCGAAGGCCATTTCCCCAATGGAACCAAATGTATCATAAGCATGACCAATTCAAAACTCGTGTTTGTCACAGAGGACTGTGAACTCATTCGGATGGAAATTGAAGGGATGAAATAAACCTTCTATCCTGCGCCAGGGAGTATGACAAATGCGTATTGTCATGTCGAGCGGCCACGGAAAATTCGTGCCGGGCGCGAGTCATTACGTTGATGAAGTGACAGAGTGTAGAAAGGTAGTAGAGGCTACCGCTGTGTATCTACGAGAGAATGGTCATGAAGTAATTACATTTCATGACGATACTAGCACAACTCAGAGTGAAAATCTCGATACCATCATTGAATTTCACAACATGCAGGGCCCGCATGATCTCGACGTCAGCTGCCACATGAATGCCTATATTCCAACTGACGGCCCGATGGGTACCGAAGTCTTGTATCTGACTCAGGAATCTTTGGCGCAGGTGGTAGTAGACGCCATTGCAGAAGCTGGTAACTTTACAAATAGGGGTATCAAAAAAAGAACGGACTTGGCATTTCTCAATGGCTGCTACGCGCCGGCCATTTTAATTGAAGTTATGTTTGTTGATTCAAAAGAAGATACAGATTTGTACAAGGCGAATTTCGATGAAATATGTGAGGCCATTGGCAGCGTCGGAACTGGCGACACTCCCGTTGCGCACATCAAGGTATCCGGAAAGGTCAGCTGGTTCGGCGGACCAGAAGATACTGGTGTCGATCCCGATGAGGGGTTGGCATTCATCTACGACTACAGCATGGCCCCACAGATACTTCTGGACGAGCAACCTCCCGGCACAACAGGATTGGCCCGCCGACTGGACCCAAACGCTCCCTATGTTGCCATTCGTTGGGAATACGGGGTGACTCCGAAGTCCATGTTGCAGAACCCCCGGCTTGTGGCAAAGGTCAGCGGTGGCGGGAAGACGTTCTATGCATGGCCAGGAGACTGGGGGCCTGATTCGGGAACTGATCGGGTCGCGGACATATCTCCTGGATTGCTGGAAAGACTAGGTCTTATGACGGACGACCAAGTCACGGTCGAATATCCATTTGAGCTGCCTGACCCCTATAAGCCCCTAGGGAACACTATGGAGTAAGGGGGTAGGGGGGGGTGTACCAAAAAATCCACAAGACCCATTATGGGTGGAGTTATGCTGATTCAACATATTCAACATAGCTATCTACGTGCTTAGCAGCAAGCTCATAGGCCGTAGATTCGCTCACTCTGTCACTCCATGAGTTTCCTGATAAGATCAGCACCATCTTCCAACTGCTTTCTGGTCAAACCACTCGGTTGCCGTTTGACCATGTCCTCGTGACCCACTTTGGCTTCATCATAGGTAGAATAGCGCCGCATATCACCATCGTTCTTGCCGCCGAACACCAAGGTTTCGAAGACCGCCAACCTTCCATCCCAGCCATGGTCAAGCCCAAGGAACACCGTGGAAACTCTGGCCAGACCTATGGTCGTGGAAAATAATTGGCATTCACTGGCGTTAACCCATTCCAGATAGTCTACGTGATTTGAAAAATGTTCAGCCCACGGGATAACCTCGTGGGTTACTGGGTCAAGGTAATACCAGTTGACACAAAGTTCCTCGATCACTTCGCCCGGAAGTTTTTCAGTCTTGGATTGAGAGAGTGTCTTCATCTTTTGACCACTGTGCCGTCGAGGCATTTCTTCCATCCGGAGTTTTTATTTCCCATGATAGGCCGTCCTTTCTTGCGCTTAATGCCAAGATGATAGGCCCTCTTTCGGTAGTTCTTGGACTTTATTCTAACGTCTTCTCGTGTTTTTTTCCGATGTGGTTCACATAAAACAGGAGCCAGATTAAGTTCGCGATGTTCACCCCCATTGACAAGAGCAACAATGTGATCGAGGTCCCATCGTTCGCCAGCCCTAATGAGCCGACCACTAAGGTGACACCGGCCGCCACAAGCATCAAATATACGAGCACGAACGTGTGGCGGAACAGCTTGTCCATCATGCTTGCCAATCCATTCCTTGACCGGCCGGGTCATTTTACCCACTTGTAGCTTCTTCCCATACGAACATGCCAAATTACGGCGTGGGATGCTCCGTACCTTTGTACAAGTTCTTTTATTGGAGTGCTAATTTCTGACTTGATTGTTCTGACTTGATCTTCTGTTAACTTTAAAGGACGAATTTTTTCGCCTTTTGCCTGCCTGTTTTTCGCAACCATGTCGTCGCTATTGTCTTGCGGCGTTCCTAAAAATAAATGATCTGGATTAACACAGGCCATGTTATCGCACTTGTGGCAGATATAAAATTTGTCTGGAATATCCCCAAAGTAGACTTTCCATATGTATCTATGAGCCAATACGGTTAGGGCGTGAGACTCAGAAAATCGAGCATATCCATTACTGAAGTAACCTCCATCCCATAACCAACATCCGCTATTTGGTTCCGGCGACACTTTACTCATAAATCTTTCAAGGGACATGACTACATCCTCATTTCGGCTCTTGCCGTAGCTTCCTTTGAGCTTTCTTCTTGAAAGCGCATTTTGATGTATTCGACTTCGACCTTAAGCCGATTGGCCTTTGTACGAAACAGTACCATTTGCCTGACAAAATCTCTGTAATCATCGCTGGACTTGACGATATTCTCAGCCCTGTTGACGGCGACTTTGGGATTTTCATCAAGTATCTTTCCGACCATTTCGCTGAAAGTCGCAGATTTTGTTTCTTCAAGCAAGGAAGCAGCTTCATCAGCTGCGACCCACTCCAAGGCCGCCAACCTGTACTGTTCAGATAGGGGTTGATTAATCATAGCGTATTCCAGTGCAAGCGCTGATGGCATTTCGCGCAAAGCCACATCACTGAGAGTTTCTTTGTGTAGTCTTCGTGGTGACCGTGGCTGCGGGGATTGCCGCACTCCTGACAAGGCATCTTTATAAGCTTCCCATCGCGAACGGCGTTGTTGACCGCGTTGTTGGCTATGTACTTTTCTGGGTTCTTTTTGCGCCATGATTTTGCATTCTCCGCCAACTTCGCCTTTCTTTCTGGGTTGTGATATCGTCTCCGGTCGTATTCCTGTACTGACGGATTGTTGCGGCGGCGCAGACGTACTCTGGCTTTCCAGCATTCCTTGCATTGATTTACATGTCCGTCTGACATGTGTGCTAGACGGTAGAAATTATGCAGCGATTGCTTTCGTCCGCAAATTGTGCAAGACTTCATTTAGGAAATACCGAAAGGTATGTCATCATCCATGTCCCTTTGCGGGCGACCTCCGCCACCTTGGGGTCCGGTGGTGATGTTAAGGTTTGTGCGCGGCTGAAACCTCCGGAGGCCAGTTGAAGACATGGTAGGGCGCTGTGGCTGGGCTTGCGGTAAAGCCTGTTGAGCCTGTTGCGTTCGCCGCACATCTTCATCGACGCTCAGATAGGCGTCCCCCTTCTTGGACGTTCGGGGCCAGCAGGCCACGTACAGCTTGGTCCCAGCCGGGATATCCTCGTGGATATCTATGAAGCCTGAGAACGCCGGGCCGTTGGGATTGGTGCCCTCAAAGAGGGCGCCGTTGATCTTCTTCGGTTGGTTGATCATGACTAATGCCTTTCGAAGGTCTTGCGGACCTTGATCAGGGATGCATTGAGGTTGTTGAACATGCGGGGTGCGTAGGTCTCCATGTTCTTCAGCGGAATGGCATTGAGTTTTTCCAGTTCCGTCAAGTCTTCGGCGCTGTCCAAGGCCCGGGCGGTCGCAATGAACTCTTTGCCCCACCCCATCCAGTCGCTTGTTTCGCCATCCTCGCTGAGTTCCACGTCGATCTTGCGGATCAACTGGTTGATGTTGGTTTCATCCTGCTCTTTCCATGCTTGGGAAGGTGGTTCCTCCGAAGAATGTTCGGGTTCCATCTTCGGAGGCTTTGCGCGGCCCATATTCTTGACGACCGCAGGGGTTTCCTTGATCGGGTCAGGCGCAATCTTTGGTGCCTTCATCGACATGGCCTGCACTTGATTGCCGTCCGCTGCATTGGCGTCGTCGTCTTCATCGGCTGCGACGCCAACCAACGCTGCCAAGCAGTACCTTTTCATATAGGTCAGGGAACTGCCGAATGGCTGGTTGCCTTCCTGCATGATGATCAGTGGCACAACGCTGCTGATGAACTGATTTTCGTAATGGAGCGAGGTCGTCAGGTAGTAAAGACGCTCACGAGGTTCATAGGTGAGGACATGTGTAAATGCTACACCATTTTCAGATAGAGCCTTCTTGATGCCCTTTACGATGGAAGCCAGCGTCGCATAGCTGAATTCATAACCGGGCCCGCTGCGGGCTTGCACCTTGACGGTGCGGTCCCGTTCGATATCGCCGATCATACCCTGGGCTTTGGCCAAAGCCTGCATCAGAGCGCTGACATCAGCCGACTGACTGCGGATTTCCGCAACCGTTTTTGCTAGCTCGGATTGAAAGTCGGAGGGCGCGGTCGCGCTTGACGACCACGCCGTGTCCTGTTGCGGTTCGTGCATCATCTTGTACCAATCCTTTCAGTTGTTTCTCTGCTTCATCATACTTGATTTTTGCAAGTCTATGTTCAAGCCAATCTGCTGCTGCGCTTGCCCATGCATTTGAACCACTCATATCATAATCACGAAGACGGCTAATTTGTGGTGCGATAACAGGATCAAGCTCAACCGGTTCTGTAAGAGCCCAGACATGCGTCATGAACTTCAGCGCACGCGCCATCAGTTCTTCTGCATATCCTTTGTCGTATTCAATGATATCTACAGTGGGTTGACGGGCACCTTCGATGATGGTTGCCACGCAATAACGTGTCCGTGTGCACTCCATTTGCCAATGGAATTGGGGCATATATCTTTGGAGGACTTCGTCATGCTTGGTGAAGCCGCTTGTGTGTTTTGCCTCTATAGGTGCAGGAATAGTATCATCAAATCCGTCTAATGTTGCGGATGCCCATGGATAATCAGGGTGAATGACAACTTCTCCGCGACGAATGACGGGCTTGCCTTTGATCTTAGTGTACCAATCCAAGTTGAGCGACTCAGTGCAAGACCCTAACTGTACAGCCCATATATCATCCAAGCTTTCTTCAATCGCAGTTGGGTCGCCGCATAGTTCTCTCCACAACTGAATGATCTTAGCTTTGTCACCCGTCATAAGAACACCAACCCGCGATCCGGTCAGTTTGCCGTCTCTAAGCTTTCTTTGGGCTTCCGTCAGCATTTTGCCATTTCCTATATTGGAATTTTCCTTTGGTCTCGTACCACTTATCTCTTCTCTCATAAGCACAAATCTTACAGCGTTTTCGTTTAACGCTAACCAAATTTGGAGACTTCAATTCATGTCCATTGATACAATGGGTTATCGGTCTCCACGTTCTCGTAAGTCGGTCTTGCATATTGTCTTTTTGCGTTCCTGTTTCGAGGTGCGACGGGTTGATACATAGCTTGTTGTCGCACGAATGGCGGATGATAGCACCCTCCTCGATGGGACCAATAAAGACTTCATAAGCCCAACGGTATACTGTCTTCGTAACCGTTTTACCTTTTTTGCGTGCCGTAAAACTGCCATATCCACTATTCTTGATAAATCCTGTCCAATTCCAGCATCCAGAAACTGGATCAAACTCGCACCGGTTTAGTAATTTCTGGTCCAATGGGATGTTATGTTTACCCATCCTGAATGTCCTTGGGGGTGGGGGTATACTAGCAAATTTTCAGCAAGCCCAAAATGGGTTATTCCAGAGTTTCCTTGGTTTCCAGAGCTACGTAGTGTAGAAAGTCAACCATTCTATCAAATAGTTCTTTTTTAAACTCTTCATCATCAAAATTATCCCTGATGACAAATCCAGCTACAGCCATACATGCAGCAGCAACATCAAACGGCGGTTGACCATCCAGTTCTTTTGCGATTTTCAACGCCAGCACATTCATGTGCTTGTCGTATTCTTTGTCCTTCATGACTATCCCCCTTTTCCGGATATGACAGACCCCGACGATGCATCGGGGTCTGTCTTACTACATATTAGGGGGTGTGATTTGTATATCCGCCCCCAACATTGACACCAGTGGCAGCACCGCCAGCGATAAACGATCCACCGCCACCAAGGATGCCACCCGCAAGTCCACCAGCACCGGCAAAGTTATTGGTCTGCCCAATACCTGCCGAGAGCCCGCCAACTGGCGTTGAAACCGCGACCCCGGCAGAGGTACCAGCGCTCACACCAGCCGCGCCGGCAACAGAACCACCGAGACCGTGGGACGTGGTGGCTGCGGCAGCGCCTGCGATGTTGGTGCCACCGGAGCCGGCAACCGCCAGCGTGGATGCCGCATGGCTCTGGGTCACAAACGCAACCGAGGCCAAGAGCGATGCAGTAATAAGAAGTTTCTTCATGCGTATTTCTCCTAGAGAGCGGAGTGCTCCCATTGCCTTAAGGCGGGTAAGCTTTCGCTGCCCGCCGTAAGGTTTATGTGAAGTGAGATTTAGCGGAGCCACCGCCTGCAGTGCTTGTGAGCGCTGTCATAATCGTTGCAGATTTGCTCGGCATGCGTGCGCCCGTTGACCAACCATATCTGGCCCGGTTGCAGGTTCACGGTTTGCCCATAGGATGCAGGCTGGGCATAGCCGTAAGCTGGCGTGTAGGCTGGGGCATACGCGGGTCGCGGAAGGTAGACACCGCACACGTCTGGCATCGCGCGCTGGATATCGGTAGCCAGACACAGGCGCGAGACCGCCGCTTTTCTGAGGCCGAAACTCCACAGAGTTCGCGCATCAAGACGTGCGGAACACTCTGCATCTGGCGTGGTGCCACCGAGAGAGATACCAGTTCCGAGCCAGCTGGCGCCGCCTGACATTGACCCTAAGCATGTTTCGATGCCCGCCGCCGCCAGACCGGGCGCAAAAACAGTCGGCACCGTCGTCACAGACGAATGTCCTTGCTGGGTTACGGTGGAATTTGTATTGGCCGGATTGGTCGTTCCGGCATTGATCGCGCCGGGATTAAGGATGACGGCCCCGACACCATTGCCGCCAGTGGCATTGCCGCCGCCGATGGCCGTCGCGCCAGCAGATGACGATGAACTTGACTTGGCAATACCGGTTCCGATACCGACTGCCGTGTTGTCGCCAGCGAATGCCGGCGCGGTACCAAGCAGCAAGGCAACAGCTGTTGATGTAAGAAAGTGTTTCATTGATGTTTCCCTCTTTGATGTGCCGACCTCGTTGGCCGGTCCCATCTACTTAGACCCACATTGGGACTGGGTCAAGGACAATTTGGGTTGATTTTGAAAATTTTTCATGTGATAGTTCTGTTAACCAAGGTGGTCAAAATGCGGCTGCAGGACTGGATGGAAAAAACAAATACCGACATCGAAGCTACGGCAAAGATGTTCGGCGTATCCATCTATGCTGTCAAGAAGTGGCTTCGTGGAGATCGCATCCCACGCGATGCCATGAAAGCAAAGATCAGAAAGATCACCAAAGGTGCTATCAACGGCAACGACTGGATAGAAGAGGGACGCTAATGGCTTCAGGATTTCCTATTCAATGGACTGACGACATGGATGCCGAAATCCGCAAGGTCGGTAACGGTGCACTGTCATATACAGGCTTGGCAAGAAAGTGGGACCTCAATGTCAAAAGTGTTTCAGATCGCGCCATCGAGATTGGCCACACCATCACATATTGGACGCCGTATGAGATCAGCCACATATTGGACGCCGTATGAGATCAGCGTCCTCAAGGCCAACTGGAACAATCTGACGCCCCGTGAAATCGCCCCCATGGTCAACAAGACCCGCAATGCCGTAATCGGCAAAGCCCACCGATTGAAGCTGCTACACAAGGGACTGCAAAAGACTGAAGACGTTCCAGAAGCTGACATCATTTCATTGCCTATACCCGAAAAGAAAAAGCGCGTGCGCAAGTACAAACCAGTTCCGCCGCCCGAAAAGAAAAAGCGCGTGCGCAAGTACAAACCAGTTCCGCCGAAGCCGATTGTCGAGGCTACGCCTATCGACAATAGAATACCTATTGGCCTGATGGAGCTTAGGACCAATACCTGCAGAGCGCCGGTAGGCTATGACCGCAATGGACTTGCAACATATTGTGGATGCAAGACTTTTCCTGGCAAGCCATTTTGTCCAGAGCATTGCCAACTGTTCTATATTGAAAAGGTAGCCTAATACTAAAGAGGGAATTTCAAATGTCCAAGCTTTTGCTCTACGCCATAGCCATTGGCTGTGTGACATCAGCGTCCTATATCGCCATTGAAGCTTACCAATCACCCAGAGCACCCATGGTTCTTCCTGCAAAGGCTGAAGAACCGGCACCTGTCGCAGTCCCCATTCCTGCTGTGACATCCGAGCCTATCAAGAACGTTC
>Ga0318562_10001523_pt1 | contig 10493 bp, 10 predicted proteins | sample GRESIP066b5f18_FD_203688 | JGI IMG/M metagenome (GOLD analysis project Ga0318562, IMG submission 203688) | Tropical soil microbial communities from Luquillo Experimental Forest, Puerto Rico - GRE.SIPMG.066b5f18 | ecosystem: Environmental > Terrestrial > Soil > Tropical forest > Bulk soil...
AGGATGCACTGGGGCGCCTGAGCGAGGCAGGGGTCCGGGTCCTGCTGGTCGGTCTCCCCGTTCTCCAGGTCGACCTGCTCGAACGACTCCAGCTGATCCCCGCCGTCGTGCCGAGGTCGGACGTGTTCGAGGACTTCACGGCGCTCCGGGCAGCGCTCCCCGCGCGGCTGGCGGAACTTCGGGAAAGGGATGTGTCTCCGGCCTCGGCGTGACACACGCCGCGGTAGGGCCGAGGGATTCCAGTCGTCCCCCGAGGCCCGCTCTCACCGGCTCGCGCACGCCCGTCGTGCTCCTCGCGCTCGCCGCGGTCCCTCGAGTCGTGAAGAACGGCAAGGCTCGGAGGGGTACGGGTCCAGGGCTGACTTCGGTGGAAATCCCTCCGGGACCGGAGCACGGGCCGTCGTTCCATCCTGACGGTCCGTGCTGGGTGGGCCTGGCTCGATTTCAGAGGACCATCGAGTCGCGCAGACCACCGCGGGTCGCTGGAAACTACTTGGCCGGTGGTGCCGCAGGCGCTGCGGCGTCCGCTGCCGGGGCGGGCGCGTAGAGTTTGGCGTCGTATTCGCTCTTCTCGACCTTCTGGATCGACGAGGTCGGGAGCGTCACTGCACTCTGGGTCTTCGCATCCGTCAGCTGGATCGCCCCGTTGTCGAGCGTCTTGTACTCGGTCGCGTAATAGGTCTGTCCGGTCGCCGGGTTCTTGATGATGTAGTAGTTCGATCCCCCGCACGCCGCGACGAGCATGATTCCTACAAGCAACGTCGAACGTTTCATGGCATCTCCTCCCACACCGCGAGCCGGCTGCGCCGGTCGCGGGTACGAATCCCTCCCTCGATAGAGTTCGGGATTCGGCGCAAGCTCCCGCGGTTCCTGTGGGAATCCCATCGTCCTTCGGCTCAGAGCGTCTGTTCTGCACTCGACCGATTTCGCGGCACACGGCGAGTGGTTCGTTCTGGTGTTTGCCGCCTCAGCACTCGGGGGAGGTGCCGGCTGCGCGGACCCGATTCCCTTGCCGACGAGTTGCATCCGAGTGACTTGCTCAGGGCTGGGTCGCGAGCCGGGCGAGCGTTGACCGTACAGGTCGAACCGCTCGACGCAGCGGGCGGCGGCGGTCCGGAAGAGTGGCCCGACTGGCGGTCGGGAGATTCGCTACGGCTTGCATCCCCCCTGGACCCAGCGGCGGAAGAGGTCCACCTGCTCGGCAGGCCACGCCCCGTCGCAAGGCATCGAGCCGGAGCGGAGCTTCTGGAGGATGGGGCCGGAGAAGCTTTTCACGTCGTCGTAGTCGGACAGGTCGAACGCGGCCTTCATCGCGTCGATGTCCTTCGGGCGGAACAGCGGCCGGATGTCCTGGGCGAAGCTGACGTCTGGACTTGCCATTGGGTCGAGGATAGCGGCTCGAGCACCGGCGCCATGCTGGATGTAGTGGAATCGCGCGACGTATCTGGGGTTTCGGACACGCGGGGGAGCTGCCCGGCACCCGTCTTGCGATCCAGTATCCGCTGTAGCCCAGTGGTAGGGTGTCCGCCGGAGGACAGCGGGGATGGATGCCTCCAGGCCCGGGCCCAAATCGGGGACATCGGACGCGGCCCGGTTGGGCCCGGCGGCCAATGTCGAGCAGCTCCAGCGCATTCTGCGCAACGCGGTGGCTCGGGTCTGCCCGAGGGATCTGGATTCGGAACGCGAAGACCTGGTCCAGACGGCGATGGTCCGGATCCTGGAGCATGCAAGGTCAGCTGAGGCGTCGGAGATCCGCTCCACGTCTTATCTGGTGAAGGTCGCGTTCCACACCATGGTCGACGTCATGCGGCGCTCGAACCGAAGGAGAGCTGCGGGCATCGAGGAGATCGAGGGCCCCAGGTCGGCGCTCGCCTCACAGGTCACCGCTCCTCCCGCCCACGGCGAGATCGCCCCGGCACTCCGTGACTGCCTCTCGGGGATGGTGAGCTCGCGCCGCCACGCAGTGATGCTCTATCTGCAGGGCTTCACCGCCCGGGAGGCGGCCCGCGTCCTTCACCTCGAGGAGAAGGCGATCCGGAACCTCATCTTTCGCGGCATCCACGACCTGCGGCGCTGCCTCCTGGCGAAGGGTGTGACCCCTTGAGCGAGGGTCCGATCACCGCCGACGTCATCCGGCGGCTCCGCGAGGCCTACGCTTCCGGGACGCCGCGCGTCGCCGGCAGCGGCTGCGAGGAACCGGAGCGAATCTGGGAGGCGGTTCAGGGGAGCCTCGACGCGGAGCGGGTGGGCCGACTGCTCGACCACGCCAGTGCCTGCAGCGCCTGCGATCGTGCCTTTCAGGTCGCCCGTGAGCTCCAGCGCCAGCTGCCCGCGGAGGCCAAGCGGACCGTGGTGCCGATCCAGGCCGCGCGGCGGTGGATCCGCCCCCAGGCGCTGACCGGCGCCCTGCTCGCCGCGGCGGCGGCAATCATCGCGGTGGTGGCCATTCGCCGGGAGGAAGTGCTTTCCGGGCGGGTCCTCCGCGAGAGCGCCTCGCACCGCATCGTTGCCCTGCCGGGGGAGGACCATCTGCGGCGGGACCAGTTCCGTCTCCGCTGGTCTGCAGGGCCGAAGGGAACCCTCTACGAGCTGTGGGTGACCACCCCCGAGCTGCGGGAAGTCTACCGGGCGGGGAAGCTCCAGGAAGCGGAAGCGCAGGTGCCGGCAACGGCCCTGGAGGCGATCCCCCCTGGGGCGGCGGTCCTCTGGCGCGTCGAGGCCTGGTTCCCGGACGGCGGCCACGTGGCATCACCGGCCTTTCGAACCTGGGTGGAGTAGGGCGCGCGATCGTCGTTGCGGCGAGACCCCATCCCGGGTCTGAATCGGCTCCGGGGTGGTCGATGACGAGCGAGGGGCGATGGTGCGCGGCTGGAAGCTGGGCTGGGTCCTGGTGGCGTGGGCGGCAGGGTTGCATCCGGCGTGGGCGCAGCAGCAGTTCGTCGTCCCCCAGTCACTGACGGTCAGCAACCGCGATCGGATCTTTCCCGGCCTCTACGAGTTCAGCGAGGCCGGGGCGGTGGTGGCACGGGTCCGGGACTCCTCGGCCATCTGGTACAACCCGGCCGGGCTGGCGGCGTCCGACCGCACCACCTTCAGCGCCAGCTCCACCGGGTACCAGCTGACGATCCTCGGGAGCACCAACCATCTCGACGAGACGTCGCGCACGGCCAGCTTCCAGGGCATTCCGAACGCCGCGGGCATCGCCTTCGGCAAGGAAGTCTTCGACTGGAAGGGGATGCGCCTCGGGGTCGGCATCTACAACCAGGCCAGCTGGGACCAGTCGGTGCACCTCCAGGACAACCCCAGCCCGGGCACTCGCGTCAGCTACGCGATGCATTCCACCTTCGACGAGCTGGTGTTCACCGGTGGCTTTGGCTGGGCGGCCACCCGCTGGCTCCGGTTCGGGGGGGCCCTGCTCCTCGACTACACCGACACCAGCAACGTCGGAGAGACCTCGGGAGACACCCAGGACGGTCGGAACCTCCAGACGGTCATCCAGACCATCGACTTCAGCGGCAACACCCTCCATCTGCTGGCCACGGGGAGCTTGCAGACCGATCCCTTTCCCTTTCTCTCTTTGGGGCTGGTGGTGCGGACCCCGGGGATGGCGATCCTCCGGGGGGCCAACGTCCGGTACGAGTCCCAGATCGCCACCCTGGCGCAGCACCAGCTGGCGCTGCTCAACGACGGGAGTGCCGAGTTCGACCTCCGCAAGACGTGGAAGTTCACCCTGGGCATCGCCATCAAGTTCTGGAAGCTGCAGCTGGAGGGAGATCTCCGCTGGTACCCCGCCAGCTCGACCTACACCTTGCTCGCCACTCAGCAGCCGGTGGTGGTGACCACCCAGTTGCCGGGGGAGGGAACGGTGGTGACTCAGCAACAGTTCGCCTCCATCCCCTTCGCCACCCGCCAGGTCTGGAGCGGGAGCCTGGGGATGCGGCTCCGGCTCAGCAAGCTGGTCACCATCCACGGTGGCCTCTACGTCGACCCCTCTCCGGTGAGCGCGGGAGTGAACGGGTTGTTCCAGAAGGCCGATTTCGTGGGCCTCCGGGGCGGCATCTCCTTCACTGGATTCCAGGGCCTCTCGGGATCGATCAGCCTCGGATACGAGCGGGGGAGCGCCGACACCACCCTGGCCATCGGGGGCCTGAACGTGGCGCCGCTGCCGGTGGAGGTCGGGTTCACCATCCTCAATCTGAGCTTTGCCATCAGCTACAAGTTCTAGGGCCCGGGATGGGCTAAGACGCTTCCCCGAGGGGGGAAGTCTTCCACGAGGTGAGCCATGTCGCTGAGGGGCGTCGAGTCGAGACAGTCGATGCGGATTCCCGGCCTGGTCGCAGTGGGCCTGCTCTTCGTCTGGGCAGCCTGCGCCACCACCGACACCGAGAGCAGCGCCAAGGTCCACGCCACAGGGCCGGATCAGCGCTTCACCATGGTCGGGTCCGGCTTTCAGACCACGGCTCTGATCACGCCGGACGGAGCGCAGGGACCGCAGGTCAACCTCGGCCGCTACGAGGGGGGCACTGCCATCCGAGGGACCGCCAACGGCCGGACCCTGGACCTGAAGGTCGACCCCAACAGTGGCACCGCCACCGGGATCTGGGGCTCGGGGCCGATCACCATCAACCTCCAGCCGGGAGCTCCGAACGAGCTCAAGGTCCAGGGCCTCATCGCCGGCCGACCCTGCTCCTTCACCGCCACCCGGGAACAGATCAACGGGACAATCGGCTTCTGCTCTTACGAGCTGGGCCGGCAGGGCGACACCTACGTCGGGTCGCGGTCCTGCGCCGGGGGCATTAGCCAGGTGACGGTGCAGTTCCCGAGCACCATCCTCACCTGGAAGCCGATCAACATCGCGGTGCTGATGGCACTGCTGATGTCGACGCCCTGATCTGCAGGGGGCGGTCTACTTCCCCTGGTAGATCGCCATCACGTCGCGAAGGAGCTTGATCGCCTCGTCCCGGGGCCGCTGGAACGAGTTGCGGCCCATGATCGAGCCGAAGCCGCCGCCGTCGCGGATGCCACGGATCTCCTCCAGCACCGCCGGGGTGTCCTTCGCCTCGCCGCCGGAGAAGATGATGATCCGCTTTCCGTTGAAGCAGCTCTGGACGACGTGCTTCACCCGGTCGGCCAGGGTCTTGGTGGGGATGGCGTACTGCTCGTAGACCTTCTTCGCCTCGGGCAGCGCCACCTGGTCCTTGGGTGGCTTCACCTTCACCACGTGGGCGCCCATCTGGGCCGCCTCCTGCGCCGCGTAGGCAATGAGGTCCACCGCCTGCTCGAACTCCTTGGCAATGGCCGCGCCGCGGACGTAGGCCCAGACCACGGTGGGAAGGCCGTGCTCCTTGGCCTCCTCGATGATCTCCCGCAGCTCCTGGAGGAGGACGTTCCGCTCGCCGCTGCCCGGGTAGATGGTGTAGCCGACCGCCGCGCAACCGAGGCGCACCGCGTCCTGCACCGAGCCGGTGACCGCGGAAGCCGGCTCGACCTTGCTCATGCTGTCGGAGTTGTTGAGCTTGAGGATCAGCGGGATGTCCATCGAGTAGTTCCCCGCCACCGCCTCCAGGAAGCCCAGCGGCGCGGCGTAGGCGTTGCAGCCGGCGTCGATGGCCAGGTTCACGTGGTAGTCCGGGTCGTAGCCGGCTGGATTGGGCGCGAAGGACCGCGCCGGACCGTGCTCGAAGCCCTGATCCACCGGGAGGATGACCATCTTCCCCGTCCCGGCCAGCGTCCCGGCGTTCAACATCCGGGCGAGGTTCATCTTGGTCCCCGGATTGTCCGAGGGGTACCAGGAGAGGATCTGCTTCACGCGGTCGGTCAGACGCATCGGGGGCTCCGGGGCTCCAGGGTCGGCGGCGGCGCTGGGTGTTACACGCTCTGCCGGGAGGCTGTCACGCCCCCCAGCAGGCGGCCTGGTTCAGTGAGGCAGGTGGTCGGACGCGCCCGCTGGGCCGCCCGGCAAGCCCCTGGACGAGCGTCCCGAAATGCTTCCCTTTCGCTGGATGGGAAGCATTTCGCGACGGCTCGCCGAGGGGAGCCTTCCCGGCCTGGCAGGGTGTTGCCGAAAGCTTCCCATCATGCGTTCGGGAAGCAATTTGGGACGCTTGGCACGTCGCCAGGACGGCGAGCGGGTTAGAGCGTCTTCTCGTAGATCCGGTAGGTCTTGTACCGCCGGGCGCCCATCGACTCGATGGCCCGGTTCATCAGCTCGTTGTCCTCGGTAGTCCAGCCGAGCTCTCGCCGGCGGTCTCTGGCGCGGCCAGCCGCTCGGCGAGCGCGAGCCCCTCCCGCACGCAGTCGGCCACGCCTGGGCCACGAAGCGAATTGCCGCCCAGCACCAGCCCTGGCAAGCCTTGCAGGGTCTCGGCGAGCGAATCGAGCCGGCCCTGGTGGCCGACGTCGTATTGCGGGATCGCCCGTGGCCAGCGAACGATCTCCACCAGGCTCGCCGGCCGCTCGATTCCGAGCATCGTCCGCAGCTCCTCACGCACGACGTCGATCAGCGGCCCGTCGTCGAGAGCGGCGATGTCGGGCGAATGTGCTCCCCCCACCAGCGTGGTGAGCAGCGTCGACTCGGGTCTGGAGCGGAAGGGGTACGCGGAGGAGATGAACAGGACTCCCAGCACCCGTCGGTGCTCGATCCGTGGGACGAGCACCCCGAACCCCTCCGGGGGAGGCGCCAGCGCCGGCGTCCAACCGAAATGCACGACCGTCACCGGGACGTAGCGGATCGCGTCCAGCGTGGCGCCGAGCCTGGCTTCGAGGGGACGGAGGAGCTGGGCCGCCGACCAGGCGGGGACGGTCAGCACCACTCGATCCGCGGTCTCGCTGCCCCCGTCGTGCGTCGCCCGCCAGCGCGTCCGAGTCCGATCCCGTGCCAGCCCCCTCACCCGGACCCCGGTATGAAGGTCCGGACCCAGCGCGCCGGCGAGCGCCTCGGTCAGTGTCTGGAGCCCGCCCTCGAAGGAACCCATCCGGGGAGCCGTCCCGCCGCCTGTCGTGCGCATCGCGGCTGCCGCCAGGACGAGGCTCCGGTGCTTCTCCTCCATCCGCCACATGCGGGGAAAGGCCGACCGGACGCTGAGCCGCTCACCGTCGCCGGCGAAGATCCCGGTCTGCACCGCATCGATGAGGTGGTCGGTGACATGCCGCCCGACGTGCCGACGCCCGAACCCCCCGAGCGACTCGTCGCCGGAGCCAGTACACCGACAGGTGAGGGGCTCGAGCATGAGCCGGAACTTGGCCCACCATGGAACCACGTCGGAGCGCAGGAAGGCCCGCGGGGAGGTGGGGAGGTCGCGGACGCGCGAACGGACGAACACTGCCCGCCGGTGGCCCGCCTTCGAAAGCGGCCTCAGGCGATCGCCGATCCCCAGTGCCACGGCCAGTCGAGCCACGTGGCCCTCGCGATCGAGGTAGCCGTTGGGCCCGGTCTCGAGCACGAAGCCATCGCGGTGGAGCGAGCGGATCTGCCCCCCGGCTCGCGGTTCGGATTCCAGTACCGTGACCGGGATGCCGCGCTGCTTCAGTGCCCAGGCCGCGGTGAGCCCGGAGATGCCCGCTCCCACCACCAGGACCCGCCCGGTCATACGGCCGGGGCGTGCAGCATGGCCTCGCCCCGGTGGTAGCTGTCGAAGGCGGCGGCCACCGTCCGGAGGAGCAGCTGTCCCGAGGGCGTCACCTCGATCCGGTCTCCTTCACGCTGGACCAGCCCGTCTGCCTCCAGCCGCTCGAGCTCCCGGGTTTCCTCCACCAGCCCTCCACCGAGCGCTCCCGGGTACCGGCGCCGCAACGCGTCCAGGTCCACCTCCAGGTCGCAGAAGAGGCGCATGATCAGCTCGCTCCGGACGAGGTCCTCGTCGCTCAGGACGTGTCCCCGGACAACTGGAAGGTGGCCCTTCTCGAGCAGCTCGGCCCAGGCGTGGACCTCGCGTGCATTCTGGAGGTAGGTGCCCGCCACCTCGGAGATGGCCGAAGGCCCAAACGCCAGCACGTCGGTGTCGGCGCAGGTGGTGTAGCCCATGAAGTTTCGGCGCAAGGTCCCCCCGGCACGGGCTCGACACAGCTCGTCGTTCACGAGGGCGAAGTGATCAAGGCCGATGTGGACGTATCCGGCATCGAGGAGCCGGTCGATCGACAGCTCCAGCAGGGCCAGGCGGTCGGCCGGTCCGGGAAGCTCTTCCGCCCTGAAGACCCCCTGGTGCTTCTTCACCGACGGAACATGCGCGTAGCCGAAGAGCGCCACCCGGTCTGGGCGGAGCTCCACCACCAGGTCCAGGGTGCGCTCGAAGCCGTCCGGTCTCTGGAGGGGGAGGCCATACATGAGATCCACGTTGACGCTGACGAACCCCAGGGCGCGGGAGACCTCCACCAGGTCCCGCGTTCGCTCGAAGGTCTGGAGGCGATGGATCCGCTGCTGCACCACCGGATCGAAGTCCTGGACCCCCATGCTCACCCGGTTGAACCCCAGCTCGGCCAGGGTACGCATCTGCTCCGCGGAGGTGACCGCGGGGTGAATCTCGATCGACGCCTCGATTCCACGTGCCCAGGGGAAGCGGCGCTGCAGAGCGGCGACCAGGCGGCACAGCTGCGGGGGGTGAAGATGGGTGGGGGTGCCTCCTCCGAGGTGGAGCTGGACCACCTCGGGGATCCTCGGGAGTGCCGAGGCCACGGCCTCGATCTCGATCTCCAGGGCCTGGAGGTAGCGCTCCACCAGGTCGGCGCGCCGGGTGACGCGCATGTTGCAGCCGCAGTAGTAGCAGAGCGATCGACAGAACGGGACGTGGACGTAGAGCGACAGCCGGCGTGCTCCGCTGCGGGCCAGTGCGGCGCGAGCCTCCGTCTCCCCCAGCACGTCCGCCCAGTGGTTTGCCGGTGGATAGCTGGTGTAGCGAGGCACCGGGCGCGAGCCGTAGCGCTCGAGCAGGTCGCGCCGCAGATGGGTGCTCCGGCCCTCGAGCGACGTGGGTACCCTGGGAGGCATGTCGCGGAGCTGGCGCTGCAAGCTAGGGGCCTGGCCCGGTGACTGGCGCGCCGAGCGCGACAGCGCTCCATGTGCGCGGGCGCGACTCAACAGCGCAAATCGTGCGGGGGGCTCGACTCCTCCGCAGGGGTGGCGGAGCGCTAGAGCGTCTTCTCGTAGATCCGGTAGGTCTTGTACCGCCGGGCGCCCATCGACTCGATGGCCCGGTTCATCAGCTCGTTGTCCTCGGTGGTCCAGCCGAGCTCCGCCCCGTCGTACCCCAGCCGGCGGGCGGCGCGCAGGGTCTCGATCCCCAGCACCGCGTCCAGCCCCCGGCGGCGGAAGCCGGGCTTGATCCCGAAGAGGAGGACCCGCAGCCGCTCGATGTCCCGGGCCGCCCAGGCCATCTTCACCAGCCCCACCGGAAATCCCCACCGGGTGAGCTGGCCGTTGGCGGCGCGGATCGCCCGGTTGGAGTCGGGAAGGGTGATGGAGAACGCCGCCGGCTCGCCCCGCACCTCGGCGATGAGGCACAGCTCGGGCTGCACCCGGACCAGAGGACGGAGGCGGGCAGTGATGGAGTCGAACTCCTCCTCGTTCATCGGGAGGAAGAGCCAGTTCCGGTCCAGCATCGCGTGGTAGATGCTCTTCAACCGCCGGATCTCCTCGGGGAGATCGCGGACGTTGATCGGCCGCACCCGAACGTGCTCCGACTCCTTGAGCCGCTCGGCGATCCGCACCACCTTCTCCGGCGGGGTCATCGCCGTCGAGAGGTCGTAGGCGTAGAGGTCCCGCATCTTCCGCAGACCCCAGCTCTCGAGGAGGGAGCCGTAGTAGCGGTAGTTGTAGGGCATCATCATCGCCGGGGAGAACTCGAAGCCCTCCACCAGCGCACCGCAGTCGTGGTTGGTGGAGAGGTTCATCGGGCCGCCGAGGGTCTTCATCCCCCGGCTCTTGGCGAAGCCCGCAGCGGCGTCGAGCAAGGCGTGGGCGATCCCCTCGTCGTTGGGGGCATCGAACATCCCGAAGAATCCGGTCTCGGTGTTGTGGAACTGGTTCCACAGCGCGTCGTCGATGGCGGCGATGCGTCCCACCACCTTGTTCCCCCGCTTGGCGAGGAACAGCTCCACCTCGGCGTGGGTGAAGAAGGGGTTCTTCCGCTTGTTCAGGAAGTCCCGCCGCTCGGCGACGATGGGAGGCACGAAGTACGGATCGTCCCGGTACAGCTCGAGCTGATAGCGGATGAAATCGTCGAGGTCGGAGAGCGAGCGCACCGGCTCGATGCGGACGTCGCCGCCGGGCGCGGGGGGCATCGGGTCGGGAGCCCGGCGAGTTCGAAGAGGTCGAACGGAGGTGGAGGTCATGCGAGTCCCTGCGTGCGGTACCAGGCCATGGTGTTCTCCAGGCCGCTGTCGAGAAGGTAGGTGGGCTGGAAGCCGATCTCCCGGCTGGCCCGGGCGGGGGAACAGGTCCAGGCCTCCTGGGCCATCTCCTTCGCCTTGTCGCGGTTCATGATCGAGACCTTGCCCAG
>Ga0318562_10001525_pt1 | contig 10487 bp, 10 predicted proteins | sample GRESIP066b5f18_FD_203688 | JGI IMG/M metagenome (GOLD analysis project Ga0318562, IMG submission 203688) | Tropical soil microbial communities from Luquillo Experimental Forest, Puerto Rico - GRE.SIPMG.066b5f18 | ecosystem: Environmental > Terrestrial > Soil > Tropical forest > Bulk soil...
CCACGATGGGGTTCGGCCGGGCCATGCTGATCGAGGCGCTCGGCACGTTCATCCTGGTCTTCGTGATCTACGGGGTCATCGACCACCGGGCGGTGCCGGGCTGGGCGCCGATGGCCATCGGCGCCATCGTCTTCGCGATCATCATCATCCTGGGCCCGGCGACCGGGGCGGCCATCAACCCCGCCCGCTACCTGGGCGCCGTGTTCATGCTGAAGGCCTTCGGCGGGAAGGTGCTGTGGTCCCAGGTGCCCGCCTACCTCATCGGGGAACTGGCCGGCGGGGTCCTCGGCGGCCTCGCTTGGGCGGCGGTCGGCCGGGTCCGCGCCGACGCCGCGTTCACCAGCCTCGCGCCGGCCGACCCGGTCCCGAGCACCGAGAAAGTCCAGGAGAGCACGCCATGAAGAAGCTGATCAACTCGCCCGACACCGTGGTGGCCGACGCCCTGGCCGGGGTGGCCGCGGCGCACCCCTCGCTGGCCGTCGACATCGAGAACAAGGTGATCACCCGGGCCAGCAGCCCGCAGGCGGGCAAGGTAGGCCTGGTCTCCGGCGGCGGCTCGGGTCACGAGCCGCTGCACGGCGGGTTCGTCGGGTACGGCATGCTCGACGCCGCCTGCCCGGGCGAGGTGTTCACCTCCCCGGTGCCCGACCAGATGCTCGCCGCGACCAGGGCCGTCAACGGCGGCGCCGGGGTCCTGCACGTCGTCAAGAACTACACCGGCGACGTGCTCAACTTCCAGATGGCCGCCGAGCTGGCCGCCGACGAGGGCATCGAGGTCGTCTCGGTAGTGACCAACGACGACGTCGCGGTGCAGGACTCGCTGTACACCGCCGGGCGCCGCGGCGTGGGCGCGACCGTGTTCGTGGAGAAGATCGCCGGCGCGCTCGCCGAGGAGGGCGCGGGCCTGGACAAGGTCGCCGACGTGGCGCGCGAGGTCAACGAGCGGTCCCGGTCCTTCGGCGTGGCGCTGAGCTCTTGCGTGGTCCCCGCCGCGGGCAAGCCCACCTTCGACCTGGCCGAATCCGAGATCGAGATGGGAATCGGCATCCACGGCGAGCCCGGCCGCAGCCGCGTCCCGCTCGCCACGGCGCGTGATCTCGCCGCCGCCGCGCTCGACGCCATCCGCGCCGACCTGCCGCTGTCCGGCGACCTGCTGGTGATGGTCAACGGCATGGGCGGCACGCCGCTGCTGGAGCTGTACGTGGTCTTCAACGAGGTACGCCGGTACCTGGAGGGCCAGGGCGGCCGGATCGCCAGGAACCTGGTCGGCAACTACATCACCAGCCTGGAGATGCAGGGCTTCTCGGTGACGGTCTGCCAGCTCACCGACGCGCTCGCCCGGCTCTGGGACGCCCCGGTGGACACGCCCGCCCTGCGCTGGGGACGCTAGTCCCACTAGCTCCCAGACCGCAGGAGAAACCCATGGATGCTGACGTCTTCCGCACCTGGATCACCACCGCCGCCGGGGTCATCGAGGAGCAGCGGGACCACCTGACCCAGCTGGACGCGGCCATTGGCGACGCCGACCACGGCATCAACCTCGCCCGGGGCTTCTCGGCGGTGGTCACCGCGCTGGAGACCGCCGCTCCGGCGACGCCGGGCGCTGTCCTGACGCTGACCGGGTCCACGCTGATCTCCAAGGTGGGCGGGGCCTCCGGCCCGCTATACGGGACGGCGTTCCGCGGCGCGGGCAAGGCGCTGGGCGACACCGCCGACGTGGACCTGCCGGGCCTGGCGGCCGCGCTCGAGGCGGCGCTCGCCGGCGTGCAGCGGCTCGGGGCGGCCCGGGAGGGCGACAAGACGATGGTGGACGCGCTGGCACCGGCGACGGGAGCCTTCAGCAAAGCGATCGCGGAGGGGGCGTCCGACGCCGACGCCCTCACCGCGCTCGCCGAGGCCGCCCAGGCCGGGGCGGCGGCCACGATCTCGATGCAGGCGCTCAAGGGACGGGCGAGCTACCTCGGGCCGCGCAGCGTCGGCCACGAAGACCCCGGGGCCGCCTCGACCGCGCTGATCCTCGGCGCCCTTCGCGACGCCGCGCTGGCGGGCCGATGACCCAGGCCAGCCGGTTCCGCGGCGTGCCGGTGTCCGAGGGGGTGGCGGCCGGGCCCGTCTTCCCCGGCGACACCCCGGCCGGTACCCGGCCGGCGACCCCGGACGAGGTGGCCGGGGCCTTCGCCGCCGTGGCGCGGGAGCGGTCCGCGCTGGCGCGGCGGCTGCGGGAGGAGGGCCGCGGCGACGAGGCCGACATCGTCGACATCGGCGCGCTGATCTCGGCCGATCCCGCCCTGGTAGACCCGGCCGTCGCCGCGGTCCGCGGCGGCGCCGACGCCGCGGCCGCGGTCGAGTCCTCGGCGGCGGCGCAGGCCGCGGCGATCGCCGTGCTGGCCAACCCGGACCTGGCCGCCCGGGCCGCCGACGTGCGCCAGGTCGCCGCGGCCGTGCTGGCCCACCTGGCCGGCGGTCCCGCGGGACCGCCCCCGCCGGGGAGCTTCATCCTGGTCCGGCGCGAGGTGGACCCGGCCGACCTGATCCGCCTGGCCGAGGCCGGGCTGGCCGGCGCGGTGTCGGTCGGCGGCGGGGCCAGCTCCCACGCCGCCATCATCGCGCGGGGGCTGGGCGTGCCCATGCTGGCGGGCGCGGACCCCGGGGTGCTCACGGTACCGGCGGGCCGCCCGGCCATCGTGGACGGGACGGCCGGCCACCTCATCGTCGACCCCTCGCCAGCGGAACTGGCCGCCGTGACCGGGCCCGGGGGCCGGGCGGGCGCGAGCGCTGCGGGCTCCGCTCCCCTGCGTACCGCGGACGGCCAGGAAGTCACCTTGCTGTGCAACGTGGCGTCGGCCGCGGAGACGCGGCTCGGCCTGGCCGCCGGGGCCGCGGGCGTCGGCCTGCTGCGCACCGAGATCCCGTTCGTCGGGGCCAGAGCATGGCCGTCCCAGGACGATCACCGCCGCGCGCTGGATCCGGTGCTGAGCCTGCTGGCAGGCAGGTCGGCGGTGGTGCGGCTGCTCGACTTCTCCGGCGACAAGATCCCGCCTTTCCTGGCCGGCCGGCCAGCCGGCCTGGCCGCGCTGCTCAGCCAGCCCCGGGCCCTGGGCGATCAGCTCCGCGCCGTGTTGCGCAGCGGCCGGGAGACCCGGCTCGCCGTCATGGTGCCGATGGTGGCCAGCGTGGACGAGATGGCCCTGGTGCGGGCGGCCCTGGCCGAAGCGGCCGGCGCGGTCGGCGCCGACCTGCCCGAGCTGGGCATGATGGTGGAGCTCGCCGCCACGGCCTCGGCCGCCAGCGCGTTCGGGCCGGCCAGCGACTTCTTCTCGATCGGCACCAACGACCTGACCAGCCAGGTGCTGGGCCTGGACCGGGCCGATCCGCGGATGCGCCCGGCCCTGGCGGCGGACCCGCGGGTCCTGGCCCTGGTCTCCCAGGTGGTGCAGGCCGCCGCGGCCGCGGGAGTGGGCGTCTCGGTCTGCGGTGACGCGGCCGCCGACCCGGCCGTGCTGCCGTTGCTGATCGGCCTGGGCGTGCGCCGGCTCAGCGTGGGCCCGGCACGACTGCCGCAGGTGGCGGAGTGGATCGCGCAGGCCGACAGCTCGGCGTGCGCCGCCCTGGCCGGACGGGCCCTGCAGGCGGTCGCCCCGGAGCAGGCCCACCTGAGGGTGTCATGATCTCAGCTCAGCGCCATCAGCACCGCGCCGCCCCGGGCCGCCCCGAGGTCCCGGGAGATGGCCCGCGCCGCTTCGGTGACGGCGCGGACCAGTTCCCGGCGCGTGGCCGGGGCCAGCAGCCGTTCCGCGGCGCCGACCACGCCGATCGCGCCCGCCACCACGCCGTCCCGGCCCACGATCGGCGCGGCGATGCCCGCGTCGCCCACGGTGGCCTCCTGGTCCTCGACCGCGTAGCCCTGGTTGCGCACCTGGGCGAGCGCCCGGCTGAGCGCGACCCGGCCGGTCTTCGTCCGGCCGGTCAGCGGGGCCAGGTCGCCGGCCATCGCGGCGGTGCGCTGCGCGTCGGGCAGGTATGCCACGATCGCGTGCCCGAGCGCGCAGGCGTGCCACGGGATGGCCGCGCCCACCTCCAGGATCTGCACGGTGTTATCCGGGCGGAACACGTGGTGCAGCACGATCACCCTGCGGCCGGACAGGCTGGCCACCCAGACCGCCTCGTTCGCCCGCTGGGCGAGCGACTCCGCCCACAGCAGGGAGCGGGCCCGCAACTCGGAGCCGTCCAGGTAGGCGTTGCCCAGCAGCAGCACGGCGGGGCCAAGGCTGTACTTTCCGGTGTCCGCGTCCTGCTCGACCAGGTCGTGCTTCTCCAGCGTGCGCAGCAGCCCGTGCACCGTGGGCTTGGCCAGGCCGGCCCGTTCCGCGATCTCGGTGACGCCGAGACGGGGGGTACCAGAGCCGAGGATGGCCAGGATCCGGGACGCGCGCTCCACCGATTGGATCATGACAACCTTTCAGCAATGTCGAACACGATTCAGGATATGCCATGAGCCGCGACGTTACGGTAGGGATCGTCCTCGTCTCGCACAGCGCCGCGCTGGCCGAGGGGGCCGCGGAACTCGCCGCCCAGGTCAGCGGGGGCACCGTGGCCATTATCCCGGCCGGCGGCACCGACGACGGGCGGCTTGGCACGAGCGCGGCCAAGGTGCAGCGAGCGGTAAAGCTCGCCGACGGCGGGGCCGGCGTGGTGATCCTGCCCGACCTGGGCAGTGCCGTCCTCACCGTGCGGGCGCTGCTCGGCGAGGCCGATGACCTGCCGGCCCCGGTCGAGCTGGCCGACGCGCCGTTCGTCGAGGGCGCGGTCGCTGCGACCGTGGCCGCGGCCGGGGGCGCGGACATCAAGGCCGTCCTCGCCGCGGCAGAGGGGGCGCACCATGCCCGCAAGCTGTGAGCAGGCGGTCACCCTCACCGGCGACCTGCACGCCCGCCCGGCCGGCGCGCTGGCTGTGGCGGCGGCGAAGTTCTCCTCGGCGGTGTCCCTCACCGTGGGGGACAGCCGCGCCGACGCCAAGAGCGTGCTCGGCGTCATGGGCCTGGGCGCGACCAGCGGCCAGGACGTCACCGTGGCCGCGGACGGGCCCGACGCGGAAGAGGCCGTCGCCGCGATCGTCGCCATCCTGGCCGAGGCCACCCGGGTGGGCGCGTAACCGGCCCGCCGGACCGGCCGCGTTCCGCGGGGATTACACGGCGCGGGCCCGGCCCGGCCGGCGATCACGCGCCGGACAGGACCGGATCGGCATGGTGGCGCGCCAGGCGGGCCGGCGTCCGCGCGGGCTTCTGCTTGTAGACAAACGCCCGGCGCAGCTCGGCGTAGGGCTCGCCCGGGTCGGAGAAGTTGCGCCGCATGATGGCCAGCTCCTCGGCGCGGTAGGACGCCAGCGGGCGGTCGTTCTCGACCTCCGCGAGCCGGCGGGCCTTGGCGGCCAGCCGTGTCTCGTGGCCGGGGTGGCGGGCCAGCTGCTCGGCGAACGTGATCACCTGGAAGTGATAGGAGGTGGCCGAGCCCCTGATGACCCGGTCGACCAGGCCGGACCGCAGGGCCGAGGTGGGGCTGACCGGCAGGCACGCCTCGGTGAGCCGGGCCGCCTCCTGCGCGCCGACGCGGCGGGGCAGGGTGTAGGTCCAGTACTCCGAGCCGTGCAGGCCCATGAGGCGGTAGTGCGGATTGAGGACCGCGCCGGCCCGGCACCAGACCTCGTCGGCGGCCAGCGCGAGCATCAGGCCCCCGGCCGCGGCGTTGCCCGCGAGCGCCGCCACCGTGAGCTGGTCGGTGGTGGACAGGATCGCCTGCACCAGGTCATCGATCGCGTTGATGTTCCGCCAGGACTCTTCGGCGGGGTCGGCGGCGGCCTCGATCACGTTCAGGTGGATCCCGTTGCTGAACAGGTCCCGGGACCCGCCGAGCACGATGACCCGCACCGGGCGGCTGCGGGCGTGCCGGTACGCGGCGAGCAGCCGGCGACACTGATCGGTGCTCATGGCCCCGCCGGGGAAGGAGAACTGCAGGTAGCCGACGCCGACCGCCTCGCGGTAGCTGATCTCCCGGTACGTGCGCCGCCCGGGCGGCAGCACCAGCGGCGCGTCAACCTCCGGCACCCCGGCGGCCACGCCGCCGAGCGCCAGCGTCGCGGGCAGCTTGAAGGTGAGCGGGCCGTCGGGCGCCGGGCGGCGGCGCAGCTGCGGGATCCAGACCGCTCCGTCCACGGTGGCCCGGCAGACCGCGCCGCCGCGGCGCGCTACGAGCGTTCCCGGGCGGCCGCGCAGCTGATCTTCCTCATGCCCGCCGAACAGGAAGTACTCGTCCCCGCCGATCACGTCGAGGACGCCGGGGCTGGAATCGGCCGCCTGCAGCTTGGCCAGCACCACGGACATGGGATCGGCCTGCCAGTCGATCCTGCGGTGCTCCTGCCGGCAGGGCGGGCGCAGCCTGCCGCTGACCCCGGGCCGGGAGTAGTCCAGCGGCTCCGGCCGGTAGCGGCCCGTCTCGAACCGTGTCACCGCGAGCAGCACGGCCTCCAGCGCCGCGTCCGCCACCTCGTTGCGGTACAGGGAACCCTTGGAGCAGCGGGGCACCGGGAACTCGACGCTCGCCCAGATGTCGCCGGCGTCCATCTCGGCGTTCGCCTGGAGCACGGTGACGCCCCAGCGCCCGGCACCGCCCATGATCGCCCAGTCGAGCGAGGACGGGCCGCGGTCGCCGACAGGCCCCGGATGGACGATGAAGCACGGGAGCGCCGACCAGATGTCGTCGGGAATCGCCCTGGTCAGCATCGGCGCGATGATCAGGTCCGGGTCGAAGCGGCGGACCGCCTCCCGCATGACCTCCTCGGAGAGCGCGAGCTCGACCGACACCTCGTGGCGGCGGTCGGCCAGCTCAACGTGCACGCGCTGGGTCAGGCTGTTGTAGGCGCTCGAAATCAGCAGGATCCGCATGGTTTCCCCCAGGGCCCGGTCCCCCGGCCGGAAAGGCCTCGCCCGTTACCGTGTCGGCCTTCTGCTGAAACAGAGTCCCGGACGCCGGCCCAGATACACCCGTGGCTGACCGGGCCGCTGTCAGCTGGCCGACACCTCCCCGCCCGTCCGCGCCGGGCCCGTTATGGCTAGGCTCCGCGGAAAGGGGGGAGGGACCTGCCTTGACGGAGCCGGCCTCGGGCCGTGAGTTTGCCGCCAGCGTCCCGGGTGGCGTGATCACCGCGTCGCAGGCCGGGGCCGGCGCGCCGGTGCTCATCCTGCACGGCGGGCCGGGCCTGTCGGATTACACCGGGCCGCTGGCCGCCGAGCTCGACGACGCGTTCGCCGTCATCCGGTACCAGCAGCGCGGCCTGGCGCCGTCCACGACCTCGGGGCCGTTCGACGTCGACCGGCACGTGGCGGACGCGATCGCGGTCCTCGACGCGGCGGGCGCCGGCCGGGCCTACGTGATCGGCCACTCGTGGGGCGGGCACCTGGCCATGCACCTGGCGGCCCAGCACCAGGACCGCCTGCTGGGCCTGGTCGTGGTCGACCCGCTCGGCGCGGTTCCCGACGGCGGCGAGGACGACCTCGGCCGGATCCTGGCCGAGCGCATCCCGCCGGAACGGGCGGCGCGGGCGCAGGAACTCGACGAGCGGGCCATGGCCGGCGAGGGCACCGTCCAGGACGCCCTGGAAGGGCTGGCCATCGTCTGGCCCGGGTACTTCTCGTCACCGGCCCAGGCGCCGCCGATGCCGCCGCTGGGCCTGTCGCTGGACTGCTACGCGGGCACGTTCGCCTCGATTCACCAGCACTTCGAGGACCGGACCCTGGAACGCAGCCTGCCCTCGCTGAAGATCCCGGCCGTGTTCGTGCTGGGCGCGGCCAGCCCGATCCCGCCCCGGCACGGCGTGGCCTCGGCCGCGCTCATCCCCGGCGCGCGGCACGTGATCGAAGACGACTGCGGTCACTTCATCTGGCTCGAGCGGCCCGGATCGGTGCGCCGCGCCCTGCAGAACCTTGGCGGCTAGCTCCGCGCCGCCGCGCCCACGGGCAGGCGGCCAGCGTCGGCCTCGTCCCGGCGGCTGCGGGCCGGCTGGCGATCCGGCTTGGACGCGGGCCGGATGGACGCGTACTCGCCGCACCGGGGACAGGCTCCCCCGTCGCCCTCGAACGAGTAGCAGCATCCGCAAAAGCAGGCAACGTCAGTCATGATCTGCACCCCCGTGCATCGGCTATCGCGCGGCCCGTGCCCGGTACGGCACCGTGGGCCAGCGCCTGTACCGAAATAGAGTCAGCGCCGGCCGTCCTGATACCTGGCGATGACCACGGGCCGTCGCCGCAGGCGCCGGCCCGCCGGAAGGCCTGCCCTCCGGCGGCCTACCCGGCGCTCAGGATCTGCTCCCGCAGGATGTCCGCGTGGCCGCAGTGCTGGGCGAATTCCCGCAGTGTGTGCAGGTAGACCCAGCGCAACGGCAGCGGCCCGAAGCGGTGCCCGGACAGCACGTCATCCAGGCCGAGGCCGACGGTGGCCCGGCGCGACGCCTCGCACGCCTGGTCGTGCGCGCGGCGCACCGACTCGATGGTGTCCTCGTCGGCGAGCAGGAACGCGTCGGCGGCGCTCGGCGGGAGGCCCATTTCCTGGCGCGGGCGGCCGGTGACGGCCTCGCCGAACCACACCTTCTCCGCGTAGGTTGCGTGCTTGACCACGCTGCTGGGCGTGGTCCGGGACGGGACCAGACGGCGCCGGGCCTGCTCCTCGGTCAGGCCGTCGAGGCACGCGCGCAGCGCGGCCCGGTGCTCGTCGAGGAACGTCTCCATCTGCGCCTTGAGCGGTTCGGAAGTCACGTCGAGCGACGTCCGCCCGTGTTGCCCAGCCACGACGGGAGTATCGCCTGGGCCGGGCGCCGGCTTCAACCGGCTCGGCTGGCGCCGCGGCGATGGCGCCGTGCCAGGTCCGGGATCGGCGTGTGTGGCGTCGTGACACGCCGGCGGGCTCTGCGGGATCCTGGCTGCCAGGCGGGCTGGCGGCAGCGGGCGGGAGGATGCAATGGCACCGGGTGAGGTAGGGGTTGGGCTGGTCGGCACCGGGTTCATCGGCCAGATGCACGCGGAGGCCTTCGCGCTGTCGTCGGCCGCGTCGGTGCGCGCGGTCGCGTCGAGGTCGCCCGACCATGCGGCTGAGTTCGCGGCGCGGTGGGGGATCCCGGCCTGGCATACCGACTACCGGGAGCTGGCCGGGCGCCCCGATGTCGACCTGGTCTGCATCGCGGCCCCGAACTGGCTGCACCGCGACATTGCCGTGGCGGCGGCGCAGGCCGGCAAGCACGTCATCTGCGAGAAGCCGCTGGCGCGGACGCTGCGCGAGGCCGACGAGATGATCGCCGCCTGCCGCGACGCCGGGGTCAAGCTGATGTACGCCGAGGAGATCTGCTTCGCGCCGATGTACGTCCGGGCCAAGGAGCTGGCCGACGAGGGAGCGCTCGGCGACGTCTACCTGGTGCGCCAGACCGAGCAGCACTTCGGGCCGCACTCGGACTGGTTCTGGGATCCGGAGCTGGCCGGCGGCGGCGTGCTGATGGACATGGGCTGCCACGGCATCGAGTTCGCCCGGTGGGTGCACGGCAAGCCCCTGGCCCGGACGGTGTCCGCGGAAGTCGGCACCTTTGTCCATAACGAACGCACCAGCGCCGAAGACCATGCGATCATCACGATCCGGTTCGAGGGCCGCCGGGCGGGCCTGATCGAGGCCAGCTGGGCCAAGCCGGGCGGGATGGACGACCGGGCCGAGATCGTCGGCTCCCGGGGGGTGACCTACGCCGACCTGGTGCGGGGCTCGTCGCTGATGACGTTCAGCGACGTGGGGTACGGGTACGCGGTCGAGAAGGCCCCCGACACCCGCGGCTGGACGTTCACGGCGTCCGACGAGCTGTGGAACTCCGGCCTGCCGCAGGAGATGGACCACTTCGCCCGGTGCGTGGCGCAGGACGCGGTGCCCAGCGAGACCGGCGAGGACGGCCGCGTGGTCCTGGAGATCATTTACGCCGCCTACCGGGCCGCCCGTCTCGGCCGGGTGGAGCTCCCGCTCCAGCTGACCGACGACGAGGCCGCCCAGCCGCCGTTCGCGCAGCTGAACCCCGCCTGAGGCGCCGCGGCGGGAGGCCGCCAGCCGCACGAACGACCGTAGGATGCGATGGTGCGCAGCGATGCCGACGACGTCGAGGGCTACCTCGCCCAGGTTCCCGCGGACCGGCGCGAGGTCCTGAGCGGGCTGCGGGAGCTCTGCGGCCGGCTGCTGGCGGGCTTTGACGAGGGCATGCGCTACGGGATGCCCACCTACAGCCGCGACGGGGTGGCCGAGATCGCCTGGGCGAGCCAGAAGCGGTACATCTCGTTGTACGTGATGCGGTCCGACGTCCTCGACGCCCACCGTGAGCAGCTGGCCGGCCTCGACGTCGGCCAGGGATGCATCAGGTACCGCAGCCCCGCGGCGGTCGACTTCACCGTGGTCCGGTCGATGCTCGCTGCCGT
>Ga0318562_10001528_pt1 | contig 10480 bp, 10 predicted proteins | sample GRESIP066b5f18_FD_203688 | JGI IMG/M metagenome (GOLD analysis project Ga0318562, IMG submission 203688) | Tropical soil microbial communities from Luquillo Experimental Forest, Puerto Rico - GRE.SIPMG.066b5f18 | ecosystem: Environmental > Terrestrial > Soil > Tropical forest > Bulk soil...
ACAGAGCCCATGGTGTCGGCGTCGGTAACGACGTCAAGACAGCCTGGGCGGTCATACCCAGGTCCTCTTCGCACACGTCAGGCCGCTCGTTTCATACGGCGTGACGTGCAGCGAGACACTCCCGATGTGGAAACTGCCAACTGGAGAGCCGTATGCGAGAAAACCGCACATACGGTTCGCAGGGCGGGGAGGCGAAAGCCTTCCTGACCCCTATCGAAGCGGCGCCGGTGCGCGAGGATGCTGACGAGCTTTCCGAAGGGGTCGCGGACGTAGAAGCGGCGCACGCCCCAGGGCTCGCCCGCGGGTCCGTATTCGATGGCGACGCCGGCCGCTCGCATCCGCTCGAGCGCCTGGTCGATATCGTCGACCTCGATCGACAGATCAGGCGTCGGCGTGCCGGAGCCACCTTGCGAGGCGACGCTGAGCTGGACCTCCATCTTCGTGTCCGCGCCATAGGTCGCGATCCAGCCGTGATCCATCAGGAGATCAAGGCCGAGCAGCTCTTGATAGAAGCGTTTCGCGCGCGCGACGTCTGGTGTCGCGATATTGGCAACGATACGCCTGACCTTCATGTCGACGGACAAGGCTGACCGACGGCGTCAGCGCGTCCCGAACATGCGGTCACCGGCGTCGCCGAGGCCCGGCAGGATATAGCCATGCTCGTTCAGCCGCTGGTCGACGGCCGCGGTCCAGATACGCACATCGGGATGGTCGCCGCGCAATTTGGCGATGCCTTCGGGGGCGGCGAGCAGGCAGACGAAGCGGATGTCCTTGGCGCCGCGTTCCTTCAGCCGCTGGACGGCGGCAGACGCGGAATTCGCGGTCGCGAGCATCGGGTCCATGATGATAACCAGGCGGTCGGCGAGGTCGGTCGGTGCCTTGAAATAGTATTCGACGGCGGCGAGCGTCTTCGGGTCGCGGTAGAGCCCGATATGGGCGACGCGCGCCGAGGGGACAAGCAGGAGCATGCCGTCGAGGAAGCCGACGCCGGCGCGCAGGATCGGGGCGAAGACGAGCTTCTTGCCGGCGATCTGAGGCGCCATCGTCGGCTCGAGCGGCGTCTCGATCTCGATCAGCTCGGTCGGCAGGTCGCGCGTCACCTCATAGCAGAGTAGCATGCCGATCTCGTTGAGGAGTTGACGGAAGCCCTTGGTCGAGCGGCGCTTGTCGCGCATCAAGGTGAGCTTGTGGCCGACCAGGGGATGATCGACGATCGTGACGCCTTCCATGTTGTCTCCTCGCTGCTGTCTTGCCCGTCTTTCGGCCATTTCGGCGGCCAGCGCCAGCCCCAGCCGACCTGGTCGCTGACGGGCGCGACGTTCAGGCGAGGCTGATGCGAACGCGACGGTTGAGCTTGCCCTTCTTCTCGATCGCGGTCACCAGCACCTTGCCGATCTCGCCGGTGCGCGACACGTGCGTTCCTCCGCAGGGCTGAAGGTCGATGCCCTCGATCTCGACGAGCCTGACCTTGCCTGATCCCATCGGCGGCTTGACCGACATCGTCTTGACGAGGCCCGGATTGGCCAGAAGCTCCTCGTCGGTGATCCAGCGCTGGCCGACTTGGGCGTCGCGATCGACGAGGGCCTGCAGCTTCGCGGTGAGATCATCCTTGTCGAGGCCGGCCTCGGGGATGTCGAAGTCGAGCCGGCCCTGGCCCTCGCCGATGGCGCCTCCGGTGACCGGGTAGGGAAGGACGCAGGACAGGAGATGCAGCGCCGTATGCACGCGCATGCGCCTGAAGCGCGTCTCCCAGTCGAGCCTCGCGGTGACGGCGGCGTCGGTCTGCGGCAGCTCGCCGGGCCCGGCCGGCACATGCACGACGAGGCTCTTATCGCCCTGATCATAGACGGTGGTCGCGATGACGATCTCGCGCCCGTCGACCGCGATGACGCCCTTGTCGCCCGGCTGGCCGCCGCCTTGCGCGTAGAAGACCGTGCGGTCAAGCACGATGCCGCCGCGCTCATTGACCACGACGACGTGCGCGGCGCAGTCGCGTTCATAGGCATCGGCACGAAACAACAGCTCGGTTGGCATTTGGCGGCTCTCTTCGGCTCTGGGCTGCAAGGCAGCTCATGACTGCTCGGCGACGGGTTTTGCCGTCGCGAGCCGCTGGAATAGCAGGTGCAAGGGGCTGATGGCGAGAAAAAGCGCGGCCGCGAGGAGGAGCGCCGCGGCCGCCGTGCCCGAGGCCTCGCGCCAGCCGGCAAGCAAAGGCCCGAGCGCCATGAGCGCGTAATAGGCGGTGAAGAAGACGCCGAGCCCGGCGGCCCGGTCGGCCGGTCTCAATACCCGCGCCGGCAACGCGATGACGGCGCCGGCGGGGACCCCCATTACCACGCCGAACACGGCGCAGAGCAGCGGCGAGGCAAAATTGAAGGCGAGGAGCGCGAGGACGACCCCGGTCACCGCGCAGCACAGGATGATCGCGGCATCCGGCCTGCCGACGCGCTCGACGAGGTAGCCGCCGAGCGGCACCGACACCATGATGATCCACAGCGCATAGCTCGGCAGCGAGGCCGCGGCGAGCGGCGAGAATCCGAATTCGCGCAAGGATTGCGGCGCGAAGCTGAAGAACAGCACGAGGCCGACATTGGCGTTGGCCCAGATGATCCCGGCGACCGTAAGCGGCGCGAGCTGCGGGCGCGGCGGCAAGGCGAGCGGCCGCACCCCTGTCACCGGCGCGGCTCCAGGTTTGGCTCGGGGCGCGGCTTCTGTCTTGGCGCCGGCGTGCTGCGGCGCCCGATAGGCAATGGCGACGAGGATCAGGGCGAGCCCGCAAAAGGCAGCGCAGAGCCACATGACATCAGACCAGCCGAAGCGTAGGGCGAGCTCGGGCTGGATCAGCAGTCCGGCCGCGACGCCGAAGGGCCAGCTCGCCAGCACGACCGCCATCGCGAAGATGATCTCGCGCCCGGCGAACCAGTCGGTCGCCATCTTGGTCAGCACCTGATTGAACAGAATGGCGCCGATGCCGCTGATAAGGCGCCCCACGAAGGCAGTGGTGAAGCTCTCGCTCACGCCGAGCACGAGGCCGCCCGCCATCATCAGGAAGAGGCCGAAGGCGCAGATCGGCTTGTCGCCGAAGCGCTGGATCACGAAGCCGCCCGGCAGGGAGATCAAGGCTCCCGGAAGGAAGTAAAGCCCGATCAGCAGGCCGATCTCGGTGTATCCGATGGCAAGGCTTTCAGCGAGCTGAGGCGCGACCGAGGCGACAGACTGGAACTGGAACCCCATGGCGCTGCGCGCCAGGAACAACACGAACAAAATGATCCAGCGCCGATCCGCCATCGACCGCCCCCTAACCACTCGTCATGTCGCGCCCATCCGCGATAGGCCATGGTGGCACAGGTATGGCAAGGGGCTCTTCCTTCTCCCGCATGCGGGATTCTTCCTTCTCCCGTTTACGGGAAGGTGCAAGTTTCTTGAATAGAAAGACTCTGCGCGTGAGCGACGGGCGGATGAGGGACCGTTGGTGCGCTTTCCCAGCGCCCCTCATCCGCCCTCACTCCGTTCGGGGCCCTTCTCCCGTAAACGGGAGAAGGGGGCGCTCTCCGTCGTGGCGATGTAGCGGGTCAGACCTGTCACCATCGCGTCGAAGACGGCGCGGCAGCGGCGGTTGCTGCGCAGGTCCTCGTGCATGACGATCCAGGTGTCGAGGTCGTAGGAGAAGGCCTCGGGGAGGAGGTGGCAGAGACCGGGTTCGCGGCGCGCGACGCCGATCTGGCAGATGCCGATGCCGATCCCGGCCCTGATCGCGGCGAGCTGGGCGAGGTCACTGTCGCTGCGCAAGCAGAAGAGCTCGCGCCGCACTGGCAGGCCCGCCCGCCGCAAATTACGGGCGATGTGCGGCTCCTGGTCGAAGCCGATCAGCGCATGCGAGGCGAGCTCGTCGAGATCCTTCGGCCGACCGTGCCGCTCGAGATAACGGCGATGGGCATGGAAGCCGAGCGGCACCGCTCCGACATGGCGTGCGACGAGCGCCTCCTGCGTCGGGCGCGCCATGCGGATGGCGATATCGGCGTCGCGCCGCAGGAGATCGTCGTTGCGGTTCGACAAAACGAGCTCGATGACGAGCCCCGGATACGCGACGCGCAGCTCGGCGAGGATGGGCGGCACCACCTCCGCGCCCACCACCTCGCTCGCGGTCAGGCGCACCACTCCGCGCATCTCACGGGCCGGCCCGGAGGCGGTGCGCAGAAGAGCCCGTGCGCTCGCTTCCATGGCCTCGGCGAGCGGGCGCAGCTCTGCTGCGGCCTCGGTGGCCACGAGGCCTTGCGGCGAGCGGGTGAACAGTGCGAGTTCGAGCGCGGCCTCGAGCGCATCGACATGCCTGCCGATGGTCGGCTGGGTCAGAGCGAGGGCTCTTGCCGCGCCGGAGAGCGAGCCCTCGCGCAGCACGGCGAGAAAGGAGCGGTAGAATTCCCAGCTGGGTTCGCGGTCGACCATACTAAAATGTATAGCGGCCATTATGTTTTCGTCAATTTCGTTGATCCGCAATTCGCGCCATCTGCACCTCGCATCGACGGCACGAGGAGGTTGCGATGTCGGAAGCGAAGATGGCGTTGGTGCTCGGCGCGACGGGCGGAATCGGTGGCGAGATGGCGGGGAAGCTCCTCGCTCGCGGCTGGCAGGTGCGGGCCCTGCACCGAAACCCGGAACTCGCGCCACAGGGCGAGCCTCGCCCGCAATGGGTGAAGGGCGATGCCATGCAGGCTCAAGACGTCGTTGCGGCGGCGCAAGGCGCATCGCTCATTGTGCATGCGGTCAATCCGCCCGGCTATCGCAATTGGGGGCAGCTCGTCCTGCCCATGCTCGAAAGCACGATCGCGGCGGCGCGCGCTGTTGGCGCCCGCATCTTGCTGCCAGGCACCGTCTATAATTTCGGACCGGACGCCTTTCTGCTCCTCAGCGAAGCCTCGCCGCAACATCCGCTGACCCGCAAGGGCGCGATCCGTGCGGAGATGGAGCGGCGCCTGCGGGTTGCGGCCGAGGGCGGCGTGCACACGCTCATCCTGCGCGCCGGCGACTTCTTCGGGCCCAAGGCCGGCAACAACTGGTTCGCCCAAGGCCTGGTCTCGCAAGGGAGGCCTCTGAGCAAGATCAGCTATCCGGGGAATCCCGGCATCGGCCATGCCTGGGCCTATCTGCCCGACGTTGCCGAGACCATGATGCGCCTCGTCGAGCGCGACGCCGCGACGAGCCCGTTCGAGGTGTTCCATTTCGGTGGACATTTCGACGCCGACGGGAGCGAGATGATCTCGGCCATCAGACGCGCGAGCGGGCAGCCCGCCTTGCCGGTGCGCCGCTTCCCCTGGACCGCGCTGATGGCGCTGTCACCCTTCGTCACCCTGTTCCGCGAGATGCGTGAGATGCGCTATCTGTGGCGCGTGCCGCTCAGGCTCGACAATACGCGGCTCGTCGCCGCGATCGGGGCCGAGCCGCACACAGCGCTCGATTCTGCGGTCGGCGCCACGCTACGCGGCATCGGGTGCCTCGCTTCGCCGGTACCTGAAAAAAATGCGCGCAGCTGAAGAATCAAAAAATTAGAGCGAATAAAGTTCGAGCAAATACAGAGGAAGTACTGAGGCTGTTGGCTCCTGAACCTTCGCACGACGCCAAGTGAGGCCGGCCGCTTCGGACCGCCGGCCTCCGGCCGGCACTTCCCTTGGGGCGGCAGCGCAGCCGGCTGATCCTTTGCCCGCCGATCCACTCCGATCCCCCATACGGAACCAAGCAAGAAGCCGCCCGGAGGCCGGCGGTCTGATGCCGCAAGCCGGTCCAGCTTGCGCGGCGCTCGGGCCACGCTAAGCTCGCGCCCCGGCAGACGCAGGCGCCCTTTTTCAGCGTTAGCCGCAGCCATGAGCCGCAAGGGATGGAGGCATGACCTATCGCGCCAAGCCCACCGACGGTGTCGCCTGGGTGACGGGGGCGAGCTCCGGCATCGGCAAGGCGACGTCGCTCGAATTGATGCGGCGCGGCTTCACGGTCGCCGCGAGTGCGCGCTCGGCCGAAGCGCTCGAGGCGCTGGCCGCGGAGGCGAAGGCGCAAGGCGGGCGCATCATCGGTCACCCTTGTGACGTCACCGACGAGGCCGAGATGGAGCGCGCGGTCGCGGCGGTCGAGCTCGCCCATGGGCCGGTCGCGCTCGCCTTCCTCAATGCCGGGGTCGCGCCCTATGTGAGGGCGGGGAAGTTCGATGCGTCAGCCTTCCGTGACGCTTTCGAGGTCAATGTCTTCGGCGTCGTCAATGGGTTGCAGGCGGTCCTGCCGCGCATGACCGAGCGCCGGCGCGGCCAGATCGCGGTGACGGCCTCGATCGCCGGCTATACCGGCCTGCCGAAGGCTGCGGCCTATGGCGCCTCGAAGGCCGCCGCGATCCATCTCTGCGAGGCCCTGAAATTCGATTGCGACCGGCTGGGGGTGACCATGCAGGTGGTCAATCCGGGTTTCGTCCAGACGCCGATGACAGACCGGAACGACTTTCCGATGCCGTTCCTGATGGGCGAGGGGGAGGCGGCGCGCCGCATCGTCGACGGTTTCCAGAAAGGAGGCTTCGAGGTCACCTTTCCGAGGCGTCTCGCCTATATCTGCAAGCTCGGCCGCATTCTGCCCTATGCGCTCTATTTCCCCCTGATGGCGAGGGCCACCGGCTGGAACAAGCGCCGCGATTGAGGTTGCCGAATAAGGCCTCGACTCGGGCGCCTCGGCTCGGGCGGGCGTCTTCGCCGCAAGCGCTTACGCCATCATTCCGGGCGTGAGAACACCATCTGGCGCACATCGATCGTGCCGCCGCGGAATCCGCCCTCACAATAGGAGAGGTAATATTCCCACATGCGGCGGAAGCGCTCGTCGAAGCCGAGCGGCTTGAGCTTCGGCCAGGCGGCGAGGAAGCGCTCGCGCCATTGCGCCAAGGTCGCCGCGTAATCGTTGCGGAAGGCCCATTCGTTGAGCATAGGCAGGCCGTATTTGTCGCCGAGGCTGCGCATGATGGTCGCCGTCGGCAGCATGCCACCCGGGAAGATGTAGCGGCGGATGAAATCGACGTCGCGGCGATAGGAGGGGAAGAGCCGCTCCGCAATGGTGATCACCTGGAGCCCGGCCGTGCCGCCCGGCCGCAGCCTCTCGCGCATCTGCCGGAAGAAGGTCGGCCAGAAGCCTTCGCCCACCGCCTCGAACATCTCGATCGAGACGATGCGGTCGAACACGCCCTTCTCGTCGCGATAGTCGCGCATGGCGATGGTGACACGATCCTCGAGCCCCGCTTTGCGCATGCGCTCGGTCGCGAAGTCGAACTGCTCCTTCGAGATGGTAAGGCCCGTGACCCTACAGCCGAGCTCCTTCGCGGCGTATTCGGCGAAGCCGCCCCAGCCGCACCCGATCTCGAGCACCTCGTCGCCCGGCTGCACGCCGGCGCGCTCGGCGAGCAGCCGGTATTTGCGCGTCTGGGCGGAGGCGAGATCATTGTCACCCGGCTCGAAAACCGCCGACGAATAGGTCATCGTGCGATCAAGCCAGGTCTGGTAGAAGGCGTTGCCGAGATCGTAATGCGCGCGGATATTCTGGCGTGCGCCGGAGCGCGTGTTGCGGTTGAGAACATGGCCGGCGAGCTGCAAGATGCGTGTCAGGAAGCGTCCCGGCAGCACCTCGTCGATCACGTCACGGTTGACGCTCATGAGCTCGATGAGGGTCTCGAGCCGGGGCGATTCCCACTCACCCTGCAGATAGCCTTCGCCGAAGCCAATCTCGCCGCCTGAGAGGAGGCGGCGCGCGAAATTATAGTCCTTGATGACGAGCTCGGCCCGCGGGCCCGCCTGATTGCTGTCGAGATGGACGACGCGCCCATCCGGCAGGGTGACCCGCAGCGCGCCCGCACGGATGCGGGTCGTGGGGGCGAGGACCTTGCGCACGATATACGGCACATCCTCCGGATAGGCCGTGAGGGCGGCCTTCGTGTTTGTGCCGCCTGCGTTCTGAGATGAGTTCTGGCTCGTCATGGCGGTGTCAAGCTATTCCCGAATGCGGCGTGCGGATCAAGAGGGGGGTGCGCCGAATAGCCGGCGCATCGGAGCCATGCTGCGTTGCGCTGAAGGCGCCGCCTGCGTCGCAACTCGTCGCTGCCGGGGGCGCCGGGCGCGCAACCAGGCGGATGCCTTTGAGCCAGAGCCTGAGCGCCTCCCAATGGATGGCGCCGATGATCTTGAAGGTGAGGGCGGGGACCGCGACGAGCATGTCGAGGAGGCGCCCGGTCGACACAGCGCGCCTCGCGCCCGCGAAGGTCGCCAGCAGCAACGGCCCATCCCGGTCGCGCTCCAGGATGCGCAGGAATACAGTATCGGCCGGCGGCTTCAGGTAGAACTCGTAACGCATGGCCATATCGATAAAAGGCGAGACGTAAAGTAGCTTGTCTCTCGCCTGGCGCAAGCCGCTCGCGCCGAGCTCCCCCTCACGGATCGGCGCGACATAGATATGCCGTTGCGCGAAGGTGTTGCGCACCTCGTAGAGGAGGCAGACCAGCGCGCCCTCGACGTCATGCAGATAATAGACCGATAACGGATTGAATACATAGCCGAATATGCGCGGATAGCAGAGGAGAGCGACCTTGCCGATCGCGCAGGCGATGCCGGCCTCCCTCGCGAGGAGGCGCGCCTGCTCGGCAAGGCTCGTGCCGTCGCGACGCCCATGATCGGCCTCGTGGAAGGAGGCGAGATTACCGCGATTGACGGAGAAGAGGGGGGAGAGCCTGCCCGCCTCCTCCAGCCGGTCGAGATCGATGAGGAGCGAGAAGACGCGGTAGCGGAAGCGATGCGGGCGAGGGCGCAGGCGATGATGCATCACATGGCCGTCATAGAGGCTGGCTGCCGGAGTGCCGGCGCTCGTCCCGGCTGCGTCGGGCGGAAGGGCGCTCATTCGGCCGCGACCCGAGCTGAGGGCGCCCGCCAGGAGAGGCGCGCGCCGAGCCGCTCGGCGATGTCAAGGCCCGATACGAGGCCATCCTCGTGGAAGCCATAGCCAGTCCAGGCGCCGCAAAACCAGAGATGGCTGCACCCCTGGATCTCGTCGAGCCTCGCCTGCATCGCGAGCGCCGTCTTGTCAAATTGCGGATGACAATAGGCGAAACGCGCGAGGGCAAGATGAGGCTCGGGCTCGAAAGGCGGATTGAGGCTGATGAAGAGCGGCTTTGCTGGGTCGATCCCCTGCAGGGCGTTCATCCAATAGGTGACCGCAATGTCATCCTCGCGCCCACCCCAATCGAGCACGTTCCAGGCAGCCCAGGCCGCCTTGCGCTTCGGCATCAGCTTTGGGTCGCGATGCAGGAACACGGTGTTCGGGGCGTAGGGGATCGCCGAAAGTATCCGCCCCTGCACCTCGCAGGTGCGAGGCAGCATGGCGAGCGCCTCGTCGCTATGTGACGCGATGACGACCTCGTCGAAGAGCTCGGCATGGCCGTCCGTCCCCGAGACCCGCACGCGGCCGCCCTCGGGTTCGACGCAGGCAGCGCCGCAGCCGAGCCGCAGCCGGTCGCGATAGCGCCGCGTCATGGCCTCGACATAGTTGCGCGACCCGCCCGTCACCGTACGCCAGACCGGCCGCGACCATTTCAGGAGATGATGGTTCTCGAAGAAGGCGATGAAGCTCTCGGCCGGAAAGTCGAGGGCGCGGCAAGGCGGCATCGACCAGATGGCCGCGGCCATTGGTTTCAGATAGTCATCGATCATCCCCGAGCCATAGCGCCGCCAGACGAGATATTGCCGCAGGGTCAGTTGCTGCGTCAGGCCGCGCGCCCGATCGAGCGGCGCCTCACGGTTGAAGCGCGTGATCTCCTTCAGCATCGACCAGAAGCGCGGCGAGACGGCGTTGCGGCGCGAGGCGAGGAAGCCGGCGAGCACCCGATAATCGCGAGCCGCCCATTCGCGCCGGCCCCCGTCGAGGGAGACCGACACCCCCATATCCGAGGGCTGCGTGGCGACGCCGAGTTCGCGAAACAATGCCGTGAGGTTGGGGTAGTTCGGCTCATTATAGACGATGAAGCCCGTATCGACCGCAAGCTTCGTTCCGTCATAATCGACATCGACCGTGGCGCTATGGCCGCCCGGCCGCAACGCCTTCTCGTAGACGGTCACCTGATGCGGCGACCTGGTTGCGAGCGCATAGGCAGCCCCGTTGCCGGCGATGCCCGTTCCGATGATGGCGATCTTCATGCCGGCTATACGGACCGAGCCGCGCCGGGTTTCAGCGCGGCTTCAGTGGCCGGAAGGGGGAGGCCGACAGGCGCTTGTCATGTCATGAGGCTCGGCTAAGTTCGGCCGGCCGCGCCGCTCGCGGCTGCCCGATCAAGGAGAAACGCAATGCGTATCGCGATAGCCGTCGTCGCCATGGCCACGCTCGTCCTCGGCACGCAGGCACAGGCTGCGCCGCCCAAGGCCGCGCCGGCCAAGCAGCCGGCCGCCCCCGCGGCTCCCCCGCCGCCACCGCCGGGCTT
>Ga0318562_10001531_pt1 | contig 10471 bp, 10 predicted proteins | sample GRESIP066b5f18_FD_203688 | JGI IMG/M metagenome (GOLD analysis project Ga0318562, IMG submission 203688) | Tropical soil microbial communities from Luquillo Experimental Forest, Puerto Rico - GRE.SIPMG.066b5f18 | ecosystem: Environmental > Terrestrial > Soil > Tropical forest > Bulk soil...
CGCAAAGCCACGCCCCGCATCGCCCGCACGCGCCGCCACGACACCGGCGTTCAAGGCGAGAAGGTTCGTCTTGAAGGCGATCTCGTCGATCACGCCGATGATCTGGCCGATCTGCTGCGAGGACTTCTCGATGCCGCCCATGGCCTTGATGGCCTCGCGCACCACCTCGCCGCTCTTCTCGGCATCGGTCTTGGCGTTCGACACCACCTCGCGCGCATGGGCTGCGCCCTCGGCCGTCTTCTTCACGGTGGCGGTGATCTCGTCGAGCGCGGCTGCCGTCTCCTCGAGGCTCGCCGCCTGCTGCTCGGTGCGGCGCGACATGTCGTCTGCGGCGCGCGAGATCTCGTCGGTGCCAGAACCAATGCCGCGTGTGTTCGAGGCGATGGTGACGAGCGTGTGCTGAAGCTTCTCGACTGAGCGATTGAAATCGATGCGCAGCTTGTCGACCTTGGCCTCGAAGGGCGTATCGAGACGGAAGGCTAGATTGCCACCCGCGAGATGCTGCATGCCTTCGCCGAGCGCATCGGTCGCGAACTGCAATTGGCGTGCCTCCTCAGCCCGTTCCGCCTCATGGGCGGCACGCGCGGCCTCGGCATCGCGGCTCGTCGTGCCGGCCTCGGCCTCGAGCCTTGCTTTCGCGATCGCCGCATCCTTGAAGACCTGCACGGCTTGCGCCATCCGGCCGACCTCGTCCTTTCGGTCGAGATCGGTGACCGCGACCGAGCGATCGCCACCCGCGAGCTTGCGCATCGCCTCGCCGATGCGCGTCACCGGCGCCGCGATCACCCGGTAGAGCCACCAGCCGGCGATCAGCGCCGCGACCGCGAGGATCGATCCGCCGAGGAGCTGGCTCGCCTGATGACGCGCAGCGCGTGGTTCGCCGCGCGGTCCTGCTCATCGGCCGCGGCCTCGACCTTCTTGAGCGCGGCGTCGAGCGCAGCACGGAAGCTCTTCTGCAAGTCGCTCGCCGCGGGAGCCCGCGCAACGGCGACCGCCGCCTCATAGGTCGCCGGATCGCGCGCCGCGCGCATCGCCGGGTCGCCGACCTCGCGCCGCCAGGCGGCCGAGGCCTCCGCGACCTTGTCGATGGCCGTGAGCAGTTCGGGCTTGTCCTTGGCGAAGAGGCGGGCGCGCTCGATCGCGCCGGCGAACTGGGCCACCGCCTCGCCATAGAGCATGGCGTGGCGCTCGACATGGATGAGCAGGAAGCCACGCATGGTATGGGCCTGGTCGAGATGCGCGGCTGCCGCCTGGTTGAGCGAGATCGCAAGCGCATTCGCCCGCTGATTGGCGCGAAAAGCGTGTTGCGCGTTGATGTCGAAGACAAGGAGGATCGCGCTCGTGAGCACGCTGATCGTCAACACCGCGACGAAGCTGAGGACGAGCTTGCGCAACAAGGAGAGATTGGTGAGCCACATCTTTGCGTGGAGTGTCCGAGAGGCGGTCCACCCGGATGACGCTCACACACATCCCTTACCAAAACCTTATATGGCGCAGTAGCGAGAAAGGCGACAATTCGACCGGTTCGAGGGTCCGAGACGGGCTATTTCGGATCGCCTGCATCGTCGAGATGCTCGACCTCCTGACGCGCGGCGGCTTCGTCCTTGCCGGAACGGTCGCTGTAGAACATCGCGGCCATGAGCGCGACGGCGAGCGCGCAAGTAAGGATCGCTCCGGGCACCAGGAAGGCGAGATCGTCGGATTCGAGCCCGAAGGAGCTGAAGCCCGTGAGCGCCCAGAGGATGAACGACACGCCGAGAATGCCGCCCATCGACAGAACGAAGAAGCGGACCATCCAGGCGATCTGACCCGGTCCTTGGGTGGGCCGCTCGGCCATGGCGCTCAGGCGGCCTCGAGCAGCGCGACGCCCCCCTGGCCGCCATCCGTGCAGATGCTGACGATGGCCCGCTCGCCCTTGTGTCTCTCGGCCAATTCCTTGACCGCCTGGCTCAGGATGCGCGCGCCCGTCGCGCCAAAGGGATGGCCGAGCGCGATGCTGCCGCCATTGGGATTGAGGCGATCGCGCGGGAAGGCGCCGAAGTCGCGCGCGATGCCGACCTTTTCGCGCAGGAAGACGGGTGACTCGAGCGCCTTGATATGGGCGAGCACCTGCGCCGCGAAGGCCTCGTGGATCTCCCACAGGTCGATATCGGCAAGGCCGAGATCATGGCGCGCCAAGAGCCTCGGAATCGCATAGGCCGGCGCCATCAACAGCCCCTCATGCCACAGATCGACCGCGGCGATCTCCCAATCGACGAGGCGCACCCGCGGCAGATGGGCGGGGAGCTTCCGCAACCCCGCTTCGGAAGCAACCCAGATCGCCGCCGCACCATCGGTGAGCGGCGAGGAATTGCCGGCAGTGAGCGTCCCCTTGCCGCTCTTGGGATCGAAGGCGGGCGACAGGCGCGCGAGCTTCTCGAGCGAGGTATCAGCACGCGGCAGCGTGTCGGCCTTGGTTTCGCCGACCGGCATGATGAGATCGTCGAAGAAGCCGCGCGCCCGCGCCGCGAGCGCGTTGCGATGGCTCTGCAAGGCGATCTCGTCCTGCTCGGCGCGGCTGAGATTCCACTCCTTGGCGGTGATCTCGGTATGCTCGCCCATGCTCATGCCGGTCACCCGATTGGTGACGCTCGGAATGTAGAGGCCGATGCTGCCGAGCTCGAGCTCGGGCACACGGGCGAGCTTCTCCGACAGCGAGCGGGCTTGGTAGAATTTGCGCACCCAGTCGGACAGCTTCTGAGTCAGGCCGAGCTGGATGCGGCTCATGCTCTCGACGCCACCGGCGAGCGCAAGCGTCCGCACCTCGCCATCGATCATGCCGGCGGCCTCGAACACGGCGACCATGCTGGTGGCGCAGGCGAGCACGGTCGAGAAGGCCGGGATGCGCGGATCGACCTTGGCCTCGAGCATCACCTCGCGCGCGACATTGCTCCAGGTGAGATTGGGCGCGACCGTACCCCAAACGGCGAAATCGGGCAGCGCCCCGCCGAGCGTCTCGACCATGCGCTGCGCGACCGGGACCGACAAGGCAATGGCGTCATAGGAGCTCAGCGGGCCATCGACCTTGGCGAAAGGCGTGCGCACGCCGCAGGCGAGCCAGATCGGCGGCTGTCGCGGGGAATTGGCCATGGCGTGCACCTCCGAGGGCAATGTGCGCCGCCGAGGTGAGGTTGCCAAGCCCTTGTCGCCCCCGGCGCAGGGCAATCCCGTTTGGCAATTTGGGGGCATCCCGGGCGCGATGCAGCGTGAAGCGGTGCGCCGCAGAACCGGGATCGGTTAGCAGGTTGGCCCCAACGTTGGCCCTTGGTCCCGGATCTGCGAAGCAGCATTGCATGCTGCATCGCGTCCGGGACGACCCCGCATGTAGAAGATCAACTCAAACGCGATAGCCATGCCCTCCGGTGGAAGGGGCCGCGCAACGATCCTACGCTGCGCCTTGCGGGCGGTGCGGCAGTGCCCAGGGGCGCTCCCTTGCGTCGGCGGCGACGAAGCGGGCGATATCGGCCGCGTGGGTGAGCGTGATGTCGATATCGTCCCAGCCGTTGAGGAGTTTCGTCTTGCGCAGCGGATCGATGTCGAAAGCATAGCTCGCATCGCCGCACATGATGCGCTGCGCCTCGAGGTCGATGCGGATGGGCTTCGCCCCGACGATCTCGGGCGAGGCCAGCAACTCCTCGATCTGCGCCTCCGTCAGGCTGACCACGAGGAGCCCGTTCATGGTGCAGTTCTGGGCGAAGATGTCGCCGAAACTCGGCGCGATCACGCAGCGTATGCCGAAATCGGCGAGCGCATAGACCGCGCCTTCGCGCGACGAGCCGCTGCCGAAATTGCGCCTCGCCACGATCGCCTCGGCGCCGCCATAGCGCGGATCGTCGAGCGAAAGGCTGCTCACGTCCTCGCCGTCCGCGCCGAAGCGCAGGTCATGCAAGAGGAAGCCGCCATAGCCTTCCCTGCGCGGCCGCTTCAGGAAACGCGCCGGCAGGATCTGGTCCGTGTCCAGATTGGCGAAAGGCAGCGGGCAGGCGATGGTGTCGAGGAGACCGAAGGGCCGCATCAGATCCTCCCCTTCACGAGCTCGCGCATATCGGCGAGATGCCCGGTGACAGCCGCTGCCGCCGCCATGGCCGGCGACATCAGATGGGTGCGTGCGCGAGGTCCTTGGCGCCCCTTGAAATTGCGGTTCGTAGTCGAGGCGCAGCGCTCGCCCGGCGGCACGAGATCGCCATTGATGCCGACGCACATCGAGCAGCCCGCATCGGCGAATTCGAGGCCAGCCTCCCGGAAAATGCGGTCGAGCCCTTCCTCCTCGGCCTGGCGCTTCACGGCGCTCGATCCGGGCGAGACAAGGCCCGGCACCTTGGCGCGCCGTCCGGCGAGCACGGCGGCAGCGGCCCGCAGATCCTCGATCCGGGCATTGGTACAGGAGCCGATGAACACCCTGTCGATCGCGATCGCGGTGAGCTTCATGCCAGGCCTTAGCCCCATATAGGCGATGGCATCGTTGATCGCCGCTGCCCGCGCAGGGTCCGCGACGCTCGCAGGATCGGGGATCGCGGCATCGATCGGCAGCGCCTGCTCGGGGCTCGTGCCCCAGGTCACGGTCGGCGTGATCTCCTCGGCCGCAAGCGTCACCTCCCTGTCGAAGGCCGCGTCGGCATCGCTCGCGAGCTTCGACCAGTCATCGATCGCGCGGACCCAGGCCTCGCCCTGCGGCGCGAAGGGCCGGCCCTCGAGATAGGCGAAGGTCGTCTCGTCGGGCGCGACGAGACCGTTGCGCGCGCCGGCCTCGATCGAGAGATTGCAGAGCGTCATGCGCCCTTCCATGGACAGCGCTCTCACCGCCGCGCCCGCATATTCGACCGCGTGGCCTTGCGCACCATCGGCCCCGATCTTCGCGATGATGGTGAGCGCGATGTCCTTCGCGCCGATACCGGGCGAGATCTTACCCTCGACCCTGACGCGCATGCGCTTCGGCTTCTTCTGCCAGATGGCCTGGGTCATCAGCACATGCGCCACTTCGGAAGCCCCAATGCCGAACGCATAGGCGCCAAAGGCGCCATGGGTCGATGTGTGGCTGTCGCCGCAGACAAGCGTCAGCCCGGGCAAGGTCAGGCCTTGCTCCGGCATGGTGACGTGCACGATGCCCTGGCGCGGATCGTCGAGCCCGAAGAGCAGGATGCCGCGCTCGCGAGCATTGGTGCCGATGAGCTCAACCATGCGTGCGATCGCCGGATCGGCGATCGGCGCGCTGCGGCCGCGTGTCGGCACGTAATGATCGGCGACCGCGAAGGAGAGATCGGGCCGCGCCACTTTGCCGCCGCGCCGCTTGAGCTGCTCGAAAGCGTGGAATGAGCCTTCATGCAGAAGGTGCCGGTCGATGAAGAGCAGCGTGTCGCCGCTCTCGCGCCTGACGATGGCGTGACTGTCCCAGAGCTTGTCGATGAGGGTGCGTGGCTCGCCGCGCATGGTCCGTGCTCTTTCGTTTTCGCTCTTGACCGACGTGAATTGTCTTATAAACTATACATCTAAAGGTACTAGATTCAAGTGCCTTTGCCCGAGGGCCAAATCCGGTCCGAGGAGGAGCGCGACCCAAGGACTCCCATGCCGGGAATCGAGCCGTCCAAGGCCCAGCAGCTCTATTTGCTGCTGCGCGACCAGATCGCCGGAGGCGCCGTGGCGAGCGGCGCGCCACTGCCGCCCGAGCAGGCGCTGGCGTTGCGCCATAGCGTGTCACGCATCACCGTGAGACGGGCGCTCGCCGAGCTCGAGCGCGAAGGCCTTGTGCGCCGCGTGCAGGGCGCCGGCACCTTCGCGACGCCGCGTCCTGCCGTGAAGCCTGTGATCGCCGATCTCTCGGACGTGCTTGCCAATATCGTGGCGATGGGCAAGACCACCGAGGTGAAGCTCCTCGCCTTCGGCTATGTCGAGGCTCCGGCCAATGTCGCCTCGGAGCTGCGGCTTTCGCCGGGCGAGAGGGTGCAGCGTTCGATCCGCGTGCGCCTCATCGACAGGGAGCCTTTCTCCTATCTCACCACCCACGTACCCGAGCGCATCGGCGTCACCTATTCGGAAGCCGAGCTCGCCTCGCGCCCGCTGCTCTCGCTCCTCGAGCGCTCCGGCATCGCGCTCACGCGCGCGACGCAGGAAATTGGCGCGCTGCTCGCCTCGCCCGATGTGGCGGATGCGCTCGATGTCGATATCGGCTCGGCCCTGATCGCTTTGACCCGCGCCGCTTTCGACGAGGAAGGCCGCGGCATCGAGCATCTGTTCGCGCTCTATCGGCCCGACCGCTACGCGCTGCGCATGGAGCTGCAGCGCACCGATGGCGCGCATGGACGGCGCTGGGCCCCGATCACGCGCGAGCCCACCCAGCCGAAATCGACGCGCGAGCGTAAAGCGAACCGCACAAGGCGACATAACGGGAGAGCGATATGAGGACAGGCATCACGACGACACTGACGCGCCGCAACCTGCTCGCGACCACGGCCGGCGCCGCCGCGGCGAGCCTCGCAATGCCGAGCTATCTGCGCGCGCAAGGCGCGTCGATCAAGGTCGGCATCCTGCAGCCGGTGACCGGGGCGCTGGCCTTCGACGGGCAGCAGGGCCAGCTCGGCGCCGAGCTCGCGGTGAAGGCCGTGAACGACACGGGCGGCATCAAATCGCTCGGCGGCGCCAAGCTCGAGATCGTCATGGGCGATGCCCGCTCGACGCCCGATGGCGGCACGAGTGAGGTCGAGCACATGCAGAATGAAGGCGTCGCCGCGATCGTCGGCGGCTTCGCGAGCCCGATCTGCCTTGCGGCGACGCAAGCGGCTGCACGCTACGACCTGCCCTATATCGTCGATGTCGGCGTCACCGACCAGATCGTGCAGCGCGGGCTCAAGAACACTTTCCGCTTCGCGCCGGGCTTTGGTATCGTCTCGACGACCGCGCTCGACAATCTCGTCAAGCTGAACGATGCCGCCGGCAAGCCCGCGAAGACCGTGGTGCTCGTGCATGAGGACGGGCTCTTCGGCTCGGGCCTCGCGAAGCTGCTGCAGGCCGAGCTGCCGAAGCGCGGCTTCGAGATCCTCGACACCATCGCGCATCCGACGCCTGCGCGCGACATGTCGAATGTCGCGTTGCAAATCCGCGCAAAGAATCCGGATCTCCTGATCCCGTCGAGCTATTATGGCGAATTCGTGCTGCTCGCCCGCACCATGCAGCAGCAGCGCATCAAGCCGAAAGGCGTCTATTGCGTGCTCAACGGCGCGGCCTCGAATTTCCGCTTCGTCAAGGAATTCCCCGACGCCGCCCAAAACGTCATGGACTGCAATCACTGGTACGATCCGCGCAAGGAGGCGGCGGTCGCGCTGCGCAAGCAAGTCGAGGCGCAAGGCAAGTTCTTCACCTACAATACCGCGCTCAACTATTCCTGCGTGCTCCTCCTCGCCGATGCGATCGAGCGCGCGGCCTCGGCCGACCGCGCCAAGATCACCGCTGCCCTCGCCTCCTCGACCTTCGCTGGCCATATCATGCCCTATGGGCCGACGAAATTCGTCGACGGCCAGAACCAGGGCGCAGGGCCGGTCAATCTCCAGGTGCAGGGCTCGGACATCAAGGTGATCTTCCCGGACGCTTTCGCGGACGGCAAGCCGATCTTCCCGGTCCCGGCCTGACGGCAGCACCTGAGCGCCCGACCCGATGCTCGCTCCAGACATCCTGCTATCGGCAGTGCTGAACGGCCTCCTCACCGGGGCCGTCTACGCCCTCGTCGCGGTCGGGCTGACGCTCGTCTATGGCGTCCTGCACATCATCAATTTCGCGCATGGCGCGATCCTCTCGGTCGCGATGTTCGCGGCCTATTTCGCCTGGATGGCGGGGCTCGATCCCTATCTCGCGATGCTGGTGCTCGCGCCCGCTTTCTATGCGCTGGGCTACGCGCTGCAGCGCTTCGTCATATCGCCGGCGAGCCATGGCGAGGACCAGAATGTTCTCCTCGTCACGCTCGGCCTGTCGATCCTCATCGAGAACGCGCTGAACGCGGCCTTCCACTCGGACACACGCTCAATCGATGTGGCCTATGGGCTCGACACGATCGATCTCGGCTTCACCTTCCTGCCGCTACCGCGCGTCATCGCCTTCGCGGTCGCCTGCGCGGTCGGGCTTGCGCTCTGGTATCTGCTGACGCGCACCGACACCGGCAAGGCGATCCGCGCCGTCGCGAAAGAGACCTATGGCGCTTCGCTGATGGGCATCGACGTCGCCCATATCTATGCGGTGACCTTCGGCCTCGGCGCCGCCTGCCTCGCGATCGCCGCGTGCCTGCTTCTGCCGAGCTACTATGTCAATCCGCGGGTCGGGGAAGCCTATGTGCTCGTCGCCTTCACGATCGTCGTGTTCGGCGGGATGGGCTCAGTGCCAGGCGCGCTCATTGGCGGCCTCGCGATCGGCGTCATCGAGAGCCTGACGGGCCTGTTCTTCGGCGACAGCCTCGGCCAGCTCGGCATCTTCCTGATCTTCATCCTGGTGCTGCTGCTGCGGCCGACCGGCCTCTTCGGAGCACGTGCATGAGCGCGGCCCGCGCCTATGGGCTGATCATCGGCGTCGTCGCGCTCTTTGCGCTCGTGCCGCTCGCCGGCCCGTCGAACACGCTGCTCAACGGCATGGTGCTCGCGCTCCTGATCGCGCTCGCGGGAAGCGGCTGGAACCTGCTCGGCGGCTATGGCGGCCTTTTTTCGTTTGGGCACGCGGCCTTTTTCGGCACGGGTGCCTATGCGAGCGCCATCCTGCAATCGCGCTACGGCGTGAATGCCTGGGCGGCGTTTGCGGTTGCAATCGCGATCGGCGCTGTCGTCGGCTGGGTCATCGGTTTCCTGAGCTTCCGCTCCGGGCTGCGCGGCTCCTATTTCGCGCTCGTCACCCTCGCCTTCGCGGAAGTCTTCCGCATCATCGCCAATGCCTCGCCCTTCTTCGGCGGAGCGCCCGGGATCCTGCTCAAGCTCGACATCCGGCCTGCGAATTTCCAGTTCGAGAGCCGCGCCATCTATTACTGGATCGCGCTCGCGCTGGTCGGGCTGACGATGCTCGTCATGCGCGCCATCGAGCGCTCGCGGCTCGGCGCCTATATCGTGGCGATCCGCGAGAACGAGAATGCCGCAAAGGCGCTCGGCGTCAACAGCCTCGCGGTAAAGCTCAAGGCGATCGCGCTCTCGGCCGCGATCACGGCGGCGGCAGGCGCACTCTATGTGCAGTATTTCCTGCTGGTGAACGCCGATCTCGGCTTCGGCACCTGGATCTCGATCGATGCGCTGCTCGCGCCGATCATCGGCGGCCTCGGGACCGTGTTCGGACCGCTCCTCGGCGCACTGCTGCTGCACGAGCTCGGCGAGCTGACGCGCGCCATCGCCGGCGGTGTGCCGGGCATCGACACGGCGCTCTTCGGCGCCCTGCTGATTTTGGTCATCGCCTTCGCGCGCGACGGCGTGCAAGGCGTGATCGGGAGGCTCTTCGCCAGGATGACGCGCAAGACTGCACCGCCCGCCATCGAGGCCGTGTCGTGATGGCGCGCGGCGCAACGCCTCTGGTGTCGGTCGAGGCCGTGACGAAGCGCTTCGGCGGCCTCGTCGCGGTCGATGGAGTGACCTTCGGGCTCGACGCCGGCGGCATTTGCGGGCTGATCGGCCCGAACGGGGCCGGCAAGACCACCTTGTTCTCGCTGATCGCCGGCTTCGAGCGGCCGACCGAAGGGCGCATCCGCTTTCGCGGCCAGGACATGTCGGGGCTGCCTCCGCATAGCCGCGCCTTGGCCGGCATCGCGCGCACCTTCCAGATCGTGCAGCCTTTCGCGGGATTGACGGTCGTGGAGAATATCGCGGTCGGCGCGCATCTGCGCCACAAGCGACGCGCCGACGCGCTCGCCAAGGCGGGCGAGGTCGCTGAGCGCGTCGGGCTCGGCCGCGAGCGCGATGCGCAGGCTGCCGGACTCACCGTTGCCGGCCGCAAGCGTCTCGAGCTTGCCCGCGCGCTCGCGACGGAGCCCGCGCTGCTCTTGCTCGACGAGGTGCTCGCCGGCCTCAACCCGTCCGAGATCCGCGACATCCTGCCGGTCATCCGCTCGCTACGCGATGGCGGAGTGACGATCCTGATGGTCGAGCACGTGATGCAGGCCGTCATGAATCTCTGCGAGCATGTGCTCGTCCTGGCGCAGGGCCGGCTGATCGCCGAGGGTGAGCCGCGCCAGGTGACGCGCGACGCCAAAGTCATCGAAGCCTATCTCGGCGAAGGCGCGGCGAAGCGCCTGGAGGCTCAGCATGGCTGAAGCCGCCCTCCTCGACGTCGCGGGCGTCGTCGCCGGCTATGGCGGTGTCGACATTTTGCGCGGCGTCGACATCGCGATCGCGACAGGCGAGACGGTAGCACTGCTCGGCTCGAACGGAGTCGGTAAGACGACCCTCAACAAGGTGTTGAGCGGCCTGTTGCGGCCGCGCTC
>Ga0318562_10001532_pt1 | contig 10469 bp, 10 predicted proteins | sample GRESIP066b5f18_FD_203688 | JGI IMG/M metagenome (GOLD analysis project Ga0318562, IMG submission 203688) | Tropical soil microbial communities from Luquillo Experimental Forest, Puerto Rico - GRE.SIPMG.066b5f18 | ecosystem: Environmental > Terrestrial > Soil > Tropical forest > Bulk soil...
AAGGAGCTGGCAATAATGCTCCGGTAGCCCCCCGCACAGTGTAGATATACATTATGGCTATCCTCGATACCGGCCATGCTTCCCGGATCAGTCAGGTCATTTAACGGGATATTTACTGCATCACGGATATGGCCATCCGCAAACTCAGCCTCCCTGCGGACATCGACGACCAGCAGTTTTTCATCAAACTGAAGATCCAGGGCGAGTTCGTCAGCCTCTACGGTGATGATCATGTCAATGGTTTCTCCGGCATTTTTCCAGCCATCGTATCCGCCCTCAAGATACCCGACCATCATCGAAAAGCCTACCCTGGCCAGCCTTACAGCTGTTTCCCTTTCCTTTCCGGCTTCGGTGACCAGGAGGATGGACTTGTCAAATGGCAGAAGACTCCCCGCCCATTCTGCAAACCGGCCACTCAATCCTATATTAATGGATCCGGGGACAAAACCGCTGGTAAAGACCTCAGATTCGCGCGAATCAAGGACGATTGCGTCCGTCTCCAGCATTTTTACTTTGAATGCTGACACATCCAGTGGTTTGAGTGCGGCTTCAAGGACTTCGTCAAGGCTTTCATATCCTTCCTTGTTGATCCGGGCATTAATGGGAAAATACTGGGGTGGCAGATCAAGGCCGTTGGTTACCTTTTCTATAAATTCTTCTTTGCTCTGCGGCTGAAGGGCATAGTTGGTGAGCTTTTCTTCCCCGATCGTACTGAATGTACTCGGACCGAGATTCTTGCCGCAACTGCTTCCCGGTCCATGCGCCGGGTAAACGATAACATCATCCGGAAGGGGAATGACCTTGCCCTGGAGGGAATCATACATGAGAGAGGCCAGCTGCTCCTTGCTCAGGTTACCACTGCTCAGGTCAGGTCTTCCCACGTCTCCAACGAATAAGGTGTCCCCCGTAAAAATGGCATGGGGTTTTCCCTTCTGATCCTTTACCAGGTAGCAGGAAGATTCTATGGTATGACCGGGCGTGTGCAGAACCTCCAGGGTGAGGTCCCCGACCCGGAATTCTTCTCCGTCCTTGGCTTTGTATACCGGGAAACTCGTCTCCGTGTCAGGTCCATACACAATGGGAGCACCGGTTGCCTTTGCCAGGTCGAGGTGTCCGCTGACGAAATCTGCATGAAAATGAGTTTCAAATATGTATTTGATTTTTGTATTGTGTTCCTTTGCCAGTTCAAGATAAGCTTCAATGTCCCTCAGGGGGTCAATGATCGCAGCTTCCCCATTGCTTTCGATATAATAAGCCGCTTCACTCAGACAACCGGTATATAATTGCTCAATCAACATCCTGTGAATTTTTTGCAAAGTTAATTATTCAGCAGCAATGCCGGAAGCAATGGGAGGGGCAGGGAGGGCGATCCGGTAGAAAAAAATGTAGAATTGACAAGAATCAAGAAGCAGCACACATATTAATCAATTAAGTCATCCACGCATTTCATAATATCTGCAATTCTGTTATGATTGATCGTATAGTGGATGAATTTTCCATCACGCTCGGTCTTGACAATCCCCGCGCGGCGCAGTATGGCCAGGTGTTGGGAAGCTACCGATTGTTCCAGGCGCAGCTGCACATACAATTCAGTGACAGTCAGTTTCTTATTCTCGTCCAGAATCCTGATGATCTGCTGGCGGAGCTTGTGGTTCAGCGCTCTCAGGATCATTGAGGCTTTTTTCAGATTCAGAAAGTCCACCTTTACTGGGATCCCTTCATCACCGGAAGCGGCATTAACAACCATCCAATAATTGCTAGTCGTAACACTCATTTGATCCTGTTTTGAATTAAGAATATTATAAAAATAACAAATTTAAGATCAGGGATGAATAAAACCAGATATTAAGACTTGAAAATATTAATATGGTTATTTTTTTGTATGAGTGTGAAATTCTTTGAGATAAGCGGGTTCACTGTAGATTATATCGGTGAATTCCCCTGCCTGGTATTTTTGATAGGATATCCTGGACAGGGACAAAACTGGGGAAATGGCCTCGACAACCTGGACATGTTCAGACTGGGCAATAGCCATCCATTTACCGGTCCCGTTACCGGTAAATACGATTGAATGGTCCTTCAGGTAGCTTTCAAAGGAGGCTGCATCCAGAACAAGCGCCTGGGAAGGAAGGATTTCGGTCAGGTCTGTTGAATAAATAGCGGTAAATACCTCCATTCGGCGGGCATCGATCATGGGGCAGATCCAGCTTGCACCCAGGTTAATGGCCGCGGCCCGAACGGAAAAGGCCAGCAGTTTCAGGCTGCTCTCGGTAATGAGCGGGATATGCAGGGCGTAGCAGAAACCCTTGGCTGCCGCCATCGCCACTCGCAAACCGGTGTAAGAACCCGGACCCAAGGTAATGGCAACTGCCTTCAGGTCCCCCGGTTGATAACCCCCTTCATCCAGCATCTTTTTAATTTCGGTATGCATCCAGGCTGCATGATCTTTTTGTTCGCTGTTTTCCCTGCTGGTTAAGGTCCGGCCTTCCAGCGAAAGACTGAGGCCCCCGGTTTGGGTGGAGGTATCTATGTTTAGAATCAAAGACATGTCAGAACCAGGTGAAGGACGGGCTTTTTGACCAGCATCCCATTCACTCATTTTTTATGTTATGAATTTCTGGAACAGCCCTTTTCAGGGCTTGAGAAATACTGTATCGTTTATCCGTCTGGTGCAGGCGCAGCAGCAGTGTGTAAATTTTTTCCATGCCGATTAATTCCGCCCATTCAAAAGGGCCGAACGGATAATTGGTACCCAGTTTCATCGCCGTGTCAATTTCAGATTTGGAACTAACCTCTTCCTCGAGGGTAAAAAAGGCTTCGTTGACGATCATAGATATAATCCGCGGGCTGACCATTCCAGCTGTATCAGGTACGATTCGGCAGGCCCAATGGATGGAATCAAAAAATGATTTTACCGGCCGGGGGTCCTGACCATTCAGAATGGAAATCTCGCTCACAGGCCTGGCAATAAATCCGGGCCATGCATTCAACCGGATAAAGGGCTTACCTATTTCAGCAAGAGTGGGTATCACTGAATTGATGATGACGGGTTTCGGAAGCAGGCCGGCAAGCAAATCGATCCTCTCCTGAGTCAGTTCAAATCCGAGATCCAGATAGGCATCGGCGTGGATGGCATCCGGTAAGGATCTGAACGAATCCGTCCATAGGAATTCAAGCTCCGGGGAGAATTCCCTGGATAACAATTCTTTTTTTGATGTTTCGTCGGCAAGTACGGCCAGTATCATCCGCGAAATTTAGCGCAAAGAAAACCATTTACCGTGAACTCTGAAACGGCGACCTGAACTTTCCTTATTTTTGAGCCATGGAAAAAAAGATCATCAATACAGCGAATGCACCTGCTCCGATTGGCCCATACAACCAGGCGGTGCTTGCCAACGGTATGCTCTTTATCTCCGGGCAGGTTGCCATCAATCCCTCTACCGGGAATGTTGATGCCACGGACGTGATTGATGAAGCCCACCAGGTCATGCACAACCTGAAAACGATACTGGCTGATGTAAATATGGATTTTAGTCATGTAGTCAAGACAACCATCTTTCTAAGCGACATGTCTTTATTCGCGACGGTAAATGAAGTCTATGGAAAATATTTTAACGGAAACTTCCCTGCCAGGGAAACCGTCGCGGTAAAAGGCCTTCCCAAGAATGTGAACGTCGAGATCAGCATGATCGCCTGCCTATAAATATTATGGTTCCCTGTCAGCAGCACAGACAAACGGTCAGGAATATCCGGCAGCTACTTCTTCTTTATCACCTCAAGTTCCTTTCCAATTTTTACAAAAGCCTGAATGGCCTTATCCAGGTGTTCCTGCTTGTGTCCGGCACTCAGTTGAACCCGGATTCTTGCCTGTCCCTTGGGCACAACCGGGAAAAAGAACCCGATTACATATATGCCCTCTTCCAGCAATTTGGCAGCAAAATTCTGTGCCACCACGGCGTCATATAACATGATCGGAACAATGGGATGCTCACCCGGCCTGATGTCAAATCCGGCTTCTGTCATCTTCGACCGGAAATATTTGGTGTTGTACTCCAATTTATCCCGCAGCTCGGTGGTTTCACTGAGCATGTCCAGCACGACAATCGAGGCACCTGCTATGGAGGGTGCGAGGCTGTTGGAAAACAGGTAGGGGCGGCTGCGCTGCCTGAGCATATCAATGATTTCCTTGCGCCCGCTGGTGAATCCGCCACTCGCACCTCCCAAAGCCTTACCCAGGGTCCCGGTAATGATGTCGATCCTGCCCATCACACCACGGTATTCGTGAGTGCCCCTGCCAGTCTTTCCCAAAAAACCTGACGAATGGCTGTCATCCACCATGACAATGGAACCATACCTGTCTGCCAGGTCACAGATCCTGTCCAGCTGGGCAATGGTTCCATCCATACTGAATGAGCCGTCCGTTACGATAATCCTGCTCCTTGCCTGGGAAGCTGCCTTTAACTGGACCTCCAGGTCTTCCATATTGTTGTGCTTGTAACGGAACCGCTGGGCCTTGCATAGCCTTACTCCGTCTATGATGGATGCATGGTTCAGTTCATCGGATATGATGGCATCATTTTCCCCGAACAGGGGTTCGAATACTCCGCCATTGGCATCAAAAGCGGCCACGTATAAAATCGAATCCTCCATTCCCAGAAATTCGGAAATTTTCTTCTCCAGTTCTTTGTGAATGTCCTGTGTACCACAAATAAACCTTACGCTGCTGAGTCCATAACCTCTTGAATCAATGGCCTTGTGGGCGGCCTCTATCACCTTCGGATGCGAGGACAGTCCCAGGTAATTGTTGGCGCAGAAATTCAAAACTTTTTTTCCGCCCACGCTGATTTCTGCCCCCTGCTCACTGGTAATGACCCGTTCGGATTTATACAGGCCGGCAGTTTTTATTTCCTTGAGTTCGGCAGCAATTCTTTTGACAAAGCTATCGTTCATAATTTCACTTTTAGGTCTGGCAAAGGTAAGGACTTGGTTTTTCCATCGGTCCAGGTACCCCGATAGGTGGAAACCCCAGTGCTTTGATAGGATAATGCCGGTTCTTCTGTTTTTTTAAGATTTCTGTAACTTATTTTTCTTATCTTCGTCCTATAAGAGAATCTCATTTCTCATGGCACAAAAAACCTTCATCCGCCTAATTCTGCTTGGCATGCTGATCTTTGCAAGCATGTTTATCTTCTCTTATACCCGGCTTCGTCAAACCACTACGGAGTGCTCACAGATGGAAAAATGTGACGGGCAGCAGAACCACACTGAATCCATCATCTGGGAGGTATTTTCTCATAACATATTGAGCAGCCGCTGATTGGGTCGATAAATGTCCATCCTTGGGCCTTTTGATTGACCATCGGTGGAAAATAATGCCCACCTGTAACTTTTTGCCGGGCACATGCGTATTATATCTAAATAAGATAGGAAAGGAAGTATACTTTTACAGAGAGTCTCTGCTTATGACAGAAAGAGAATATAACGAATGTGTAACGGAGTTTTCGGACAATGTCTACCGGTTTATCCTGAAAAACCTCAAGCATGAGGAAGATGCGCGGGATGTCGTCCAGACGGCTTTTGAAAAGCTCTGGAGGAACCGCACGGAGGTCAACCCAGGGAAAAGCAAATCCTATCTATTTACGATCGCTTATCACCAGATGATCGACCACCTGCGTAAAAATAAGAGGGTGTTGCTCCGCGAATCCTTTTCTGAAGAAGCAGGGATCAGCAGCCGGCCGGCCTCCAACCTGAAAAGAATCCTGGAAGAAGCGCTGGGCAGGCTCAATGAAACGCAAAGGTCACTGGTAATGCTGAAAGATTATGAGGGATATTCCTATGAAGAGATTGGGCAGATCACAGGTCTCCATGAAAGTCAGGTCAAGGTTTACCTGCACCGGGCCAGGATCCATTTGAAGAATTATCTGGTCAGTCCTGAAAACGTATTGTAACCGGGGACCGGCACCTGGGTATACCCATGAGCCGCGATAAAGAACGTAGAACCATGTATGTAAGCAGAAATAATTACGAAGAATTTTTCCTCCTCTATGTGGACAATGAGCTGTCCTTTTCCGGGAAAAAAGCCGTGGAGCAGTTCCTCGAGGATAACCCTGACCTCCGGGAGGAATTCAACGCGCTGCTCGATTCCAAACTCTCTCCGGATAACCACATCATTTTTGATCACAAACAATCCCTCCTCAAATTCACCGAAGATCTGCCGGGTATCAACCTGACCAACTACGAATCCTACTTCCTGCTGTATACAGACAATGAACTCAATGCTGCAGAGCGCAAAGCTGTTGAGCAATTTGCTGCACAAAACCCGGCGCTCGGCTCTGAGCTGTCCCTGTTCATGCAGGCAAGAATGGAGCCTGACCAGGAGGTCGTATTTGAGCAAAAGGGATTGCTCTACCGCCATGAAAAAGCAAGAAGAATCCTGGTCCTGCCCTGGATGAGATGGGCCGCTGCTGCGCTGGTTTTGTTGCTGGCCGGGCTGGTTGTTCTTTATACCAGGACAAATTCAGGAGTCCGGCCCTCCCTGGCAAAAAATCAGGCTTTCAAAAACCAGAACAAGGCTGATTCCAAAAAAAATAACCAGCCTGCTGTAACACCTCCTTCCGCACAACCGTTACACTACTCAGAAGACAGAAGCGGAAAAGGCGGAGGGGTGCAGCCGTTAACCCGGCCCGGTGACCAATATGCGAATATTGACAGAAGTTCGGACAATCAGCGAAGTGTGGAGAAAGAGATTTCTGACGGTACCAGTAACCGGAAGGATGATAGCCCGGAAAGAGGCCGGATGTTGCTGGCCTCGATTGCCCCGGTAATCCAGGAATCCGGAAAATCGTTCCAGCCGGGGCAGATGGACCAGGTCAACCACCCCCTCGCAGGAGGAAGTGAAAAAGTTATCGTGCAGGATGTACCAGCAGGTGGCCCGGAGGTGAACCCCTATGCGAAACAGGCGTCAATCAGTGAACTGCTGCCCAATAACGAAGACGGAATCAAGATCATGGCATTCTCCGCTAAAAAGAATACGATGCGCGGTCTGTTGAGAAAAGTCACCCGCGTTTTTGACAAAACCACTAATGTGGACAACGATTCCAAACAGGGTGTCCTCATTGGGAATATCCAGGTGCCATTTAAGCAAAGCAATAAATAGCAAAGTATGAAAAAGCAATTATTGATCCTGGCAGGGTTATTCCTGTCCCTGGCAGGATGGGCCCAGACCGATACGACCGGCAAAGGCAAAACAGGAGACACCATCCGTGTTGGCTCTATGATCATCATCAAACAGGGCGGAGAAACCGGAAACGATGAGGATGTACATATCTACAAGAGACACTATTACCATCCTTCCAATATCAGCACGAACTGGATTATTATCGACCTTGGTTTTGCCAACTACAACGACCGGACCAATTACTCCTCTGCCGGTACACAGGCATTTGCCCCGGGATCCACCAGCGACTGGTTTGCGCTTCGGTACGGCAAATCCGTCGATGTGAATATCTGGCTGTTCATGCAGAGGCTGAACATGGTAAAACATGTCATGAACCTGAAATATGGATTTGGAATTGAACTGAACAATTACCGGTACACCACCAATATCAAGTATGAGACCAACCCGACAAAGGTCATCATGGATACCATTAACTACAGCAAGAACAAGCTGGCGACGGATTATGTAACGGTACCGGTTATGCTGAACTTTGATTTTACACCACATCGCCGCAACGGATTTGGGTTAAGCGTAGGTGCCAGCTTTGGGTATTTGTATTCATCCCGCCAAAAACTGATAAGCGATCAGTTTGGCAAGACCAAAACACACAACAGTTTTGACCTCAACCCCTGGAAAATTTCCTGGATCGGGGAGATTCAGCTCGGTCCCATAAAATTCTACGGGTCATATGCCACCCAGAGCATGTTTAAGAAGGGACTCGACCAGGTTCCCTATACGGTCGGCCTGAGGCTTAGCAACTGGTGAGAACCCGTTCCCGAAAAGGGAATCCTGTCGCTTTTTTAGAAAATGATCATTTGTAAACCGGTGTCATATTGCGGGCTCCGGTTTAATTTTTTTCCTGCCTCAATGATCTGTTAAAACTTATACACAACTGAAAATATTTAGGGCTGGCGAAACGTTGAAGAAATAAAAATAATGGGGATCATGACCATTAATAAATTGTTTCTTTTCAGCGCGCTGGCCTTCGTCCTGTTTGGTTTCAGGGACGCAGGTGGCGGACGTAAAGCTCATCACCGGTTCTTCCACCGTCACATTGATGGTGATATCTACATAGAAGTTGTAAAAACAAATTACGAACTGAAGGTTTTTGACCAGGATGGATGGTACGCCACCTATCCCGTTGTATTCGGCAGCAAATCACTGGACGATAAGATGATGGCTGGTGACCGTAAAACACCCGAGGGACTATACCATATTGTTTCCAAGCGGCCCCACGAGAAATGGGACAAGATGATGCTGATTGACTTTCCCACAAAGGCTGATTTGGATAAATTTAAAGATAGAAAAGCCAGGGGCCTGATCCCGAAAGCTGCACAGATTGGGGGAGGCATAGCCATTCATGGCACCTGGCCCCATGATGATATCGCGGTGGATCTTTATCAGAACTGGACCAATGGTTGTATTTCCCTGAAAAATGAGGACTGCGATGAGCTCTATGGCATGATCCAGATAGGGACTAAAGTGACCATCCAGAGATAATATTCCAGCCGTTAAAATAACCAGCCCGGCGCTTGTCCTGCAGGCGCCGGGTTAATTTATGTTATTGCGGGGGATAACCGGATAATCAGATTTTGCCGTTCTTGATCTCCTCGACCACAGCCGGATCAAGCAGGGTGCTCGTATCCCCAAGGTTGGCCGTTTCGCCCTCAGCAATTTTTCGCAATATTCTCCGCATGATCTTTCCGCTGCGGGTTTTGGGAAGGCCGCTGACAAACTGGATCTTGTCAGGTTTGGCAATGGGTCCAATGACCCGGGCAACGGTCTGGACGATCCCGTTTTTACGCAGCTCCTCCTCTCCCTGGCCGCTGGAAACAACATAGGCATAGATGCCCTGGCCCTTGATATCATGGGGGTAACCAACCACGGCACTTTCCACCACTCCCGTGTGCATGTTGATGGCGTTCTCCACTTCGGCCGTACCGATCCGGTGTCCGCTCACATTCAGCACGTCATCCACCCGGCCGGTAATGCGGTAATTTCCATCCTCGTCCCGCATGGCTCCGTCTCCCGTAAAGTATAGCTCTGTGTAAGTGGCAAAATAGTTTTGCCGGCAGCGATCATGGTCACCGTAAGTGGTCCTGATGATGGATGGCCATGGAAACCGGATACACAGATTTCCGCTGACGCTGTTGCCCTTGATCTCGTCCCCTTTTTCGTCTACCAGCACCGGTTGAATACCGGGCAGAGGCAGAGTCGCATGTGCCGGTTTCTGCGGGGTGACACCGGCAATATTGGAAATAAGGATGCCTCCTGTCTCTGTCTGCCACCAGGTGTCGACGATCGGGCATTTCCCTTTCCCGATATTTTGGTCATACCAGTGCCATGCTTCTTCGTTGATGGGTTCCCCTACGGTTCCCAACACTTTGAGGGAACTGAGTTTCTTGTTTTTTACAAAATCAAGCCCAAAGCCCATCAGGCTCCGGATGGCTGTAGGAGCTGTGTATAGGACATTGACCTGGTATTTGTCTACGATGTCCCAGAACCGGCCTGCATCGGGCCAGGTGGGTATTCCCTCAAACAGGAGTGACGTAGCTCCCGCACTCAGGGGCCCGTAGACGATATAACTGTGACCGGTAATCCATCCGATATCGGCCGTACAGAAATGAATATCCCCGGGCTTATATTGAAATACATTTACAAAAGAGTAGTTGGTGAATACCATATATCCTGCGCAGGTGTGTACGACCCCTTTGGGTTTGCCGGTTGACCCTGAAGTATATAATATAAAAAGGATGTCCTCCGCATCCATGGTCACTGCCGGGAAATCTGGGTTGCCCTGTGTTTCCACTTTTCGAACCTCGTCTTCCCACCATACGTCCCTTCCCTTTATCATGCTCACCGCCGTATGCGTCCGGGTAAGCACAATGACCCTCTTTACACTTGAGCTGCGGACAAGCGCATCGTCTATTACGGATTTCAGGGGGATTTCCTTGTTGCCCCGGTATCCCCCATCCGCCGTGATAATGACGCTACACTGGGCGTCATCAATCCTGTCGGCAATGCTCTGGGCGGAAAACCCTCCGAATACCACCGAATGAATAGCACCAATCCTTGCACAGGCCAGGACCGCGATGGCCAGTTCAGGCACCATGGGCATATAGATGCAGATACGGTCACCTTTTTTGACATTATTGTTCTTCAGAACATGGGCAAACTGGCAAACTTTGAAATGGAGTTCGCGGTAGGTAAGGACACGGTGATGGTCATCCGGGTCATTCGGTTCCCAGATGAT
>Ga0318562_10001533_pt1 | contig 10462 bp, 7 predicted proteins | sample GRESIP066b5f18_FD_203688 | JGI IMG/M metagenome (GOLD analysis project Ga0318562, IMG submission 203688) | Tropical soil microbial communities from Luquillo Experimental Forest, Puerto Rico - GRE.SIPMG.066b5f18 | ecosystem: Environmental > Terrestrial > Soil > Tropical forest > Bulk soil...
CCCCGGTAGCCCCGGGCCAGGGACCGACGGCCTGCCGGCCCGGGGCTACCGGGGAGGCCGGGGCCGCCCCGGCCGGCGCGGGCCGGGGTTCGGCCGGGCGGTGCTGCCGTCCCGGAGCGGCCCGCCGACGGTCAGCGGGAGGTGGTCGCTGCTGCCGCTGGGCGAGCCGGGTGAGACGGACCGGACCAGGCGGCTGCACGCGCTGGCCGGGACCCTGCTGGACCGGCACGGCGTGCTGATCAGGGGCGCGGTCGCGGCCGAGCGGGTGACCGGTGGATTCGGCGCGCTGTACCCGGTGCTACGGGCGATGGAGGAGGCCGGCCAGTGCCGGCGCGGCTACTTCGTCGAGGGCCTCGGCGCGGCGCAGTTCGCGTTGCCCGGGGCGGTGGACCGGATGCGCGCGATGGCCGACCCCGCCGCCGCGGCCCGTCCGGCCATCGTGCTGGCCGCGGCCGATCCCGCGAACGCCTACGGGGCGGCGCTGCCCTGGCCGCCCCGGCCGGACGAGACCCCGGGCGGGCACCGGCCCGGCCGCAAGGCGGGCGCGCTCGTGGTCCTGGCCGACGGCGAGCTCGTGCTCTACGTGGAGCGCGGCGGCAAGACCCTGCTGTCCTGGACCAGCGACCAGGCCGTGCTCGACCCGGCCGCCGCGGCGCTGGCCGCCGCCGTGCGCGACGGCGCGCTCGGGCGCCTCACCGTGGAGCGCGCCGACGGCGCGGGCGTCTACGACTCCCCGCTGGCCCGCGCGCTGGAGTCGGCCGGGTTCCGGCCCACCCCGCGCGGCCTGCGCCTGCGCGCCTAAACTCCCATCCGCGAGAGCAACTCGCGCAGGCTGGCGGGTGCGTGGCCGACCAGGGCGACGACCACCGCCAGCGCCGCCACGAGGGTGACCATGACCGTGATCAGCAGCAGCTGCCGGGCGTGCGGCTTTGGCCCGATCTGCTGGCTCGCCACGCGGCCGAGCACCCAGATCACCGGGGTGATGGCCAGCACGATCAGGCCGACGACCGGCTGTTTCCTGAGCATCACCGCCCCCACCGCGGCGAAGGCGATCCCCGTGCGCACCCAGGCCAGCATGGTCCGCTCGCGCGCCAGGCCGGGGTCGAGGTCCTCGGGATCGTCGGGCAGCATCACGCGTCCTTACCGGACCGCCGAGACCAGCAGCACGACCGCGGCCAGGACCGCGAGGCCCGTGATGGTGCCCGCGAGGATCTGCGGCAGCGCCGATCGCGGCAGCGGCGTGCTGTGCCGCAGCGCCGCCTGGTTCCGCTGCCATTCGCGGTAGGCCACCACGGACACCGCCGCGCCGAGCACGATCAGCGGGACACCGAGCACGTGGCGGCCCCACGGCACGCCGGGAAACGGCGGCAGCACTTGAGCGATCCCGAGCCCCGCCACCACCAGCGCCAGGGCGGTCCGGTTCCAGGCCAGGAACGTGCGCTCGTTGGCGAGCGTGAACCGGGCGTCCGGCTCGGTCCCCGCGTCCGATGGCCCAGGATCATGATCGTCGTGACCGTTGCGGCTGCTCGTCACTCCTCCACCGGCGCCTTGCCCGTTCAGCCCACTCATGGTGCCACGGGCGGGCCGGCCCGAGCGACCCGGCACGCCAATCCCGCCCGCCGGTCGGCGACTATCCAGTCGATGTACAGCAGTCTTTCAGGTGATGGTCAGGCTCTTGAATATAGTGGAGGTGGTGCCTCCCGGCTCCCCAGACCGCGCCGGGAGGCCCCACGAACGCGCCCCCCCGGCCCGGGCCGGGGGGGCGCCTGCCATGCCGGGACCGGTACCCGGTGCGCCTGCCCGGCCGGCGGGCCCGGCGGCCCGTGTGCCTGCCCCGAGCGCGCCGGCCCGCGCCTATGACCGGCCGGGCGCTGCTTGGCGGCATAATGCTTGACATGCGCCTGTCCGCACGCGCCGACTACGCCCTGCGTGCCGCCATCGAGCTCGCGGCCGCCAGCGGCGGCAGCCACGTCACCGCCGACCAGCTCGCCAAGACCCAGGGCATTCCCGGCAAGTTCCTCGAAGCCATCCTGACCCAGCTCCGCCGCGGCGGCCTGGTCCGCAGCCAGCGCGGCCCGGACGGAGGATTCTGGCTGGCCCGGCCCGCCTCCGAGATCTCGCTGGCCGACATCATCCGGGCCATCGACGGGCCGCTGGTCGGCGTGCGCGGCGAGCGCCCGGAGAACCTCGGCTACATCGGCGCGGCTGAGCCGCTGCAGACCGTGTGGATCGCGCTGCGGGCCAACGAGCGGGCCATCCTCGAAGACGTGACGCTCGAGCACATCGTGTCCGGCCACCTGCCAGAAAGCGTGGTCAGGCTAGCCGACGATCCGCGCGCCTGGATATAGCCCCTGGTGGTCGCCGGGCACGAGCCCGTGAGTATGACCCCCAGGTAACGCCTGGGCGTGACCGAAGGCACGCTCAGATGGAGATGGGCACCATGTCCTTGATGTCGTCGATACCCCGCGTGACCTGCTCGAACTGGGGCTGGTCCGGCGGCACGGCGAACGTGGCACTGCTTTGAACCGCTACCTTCGGCTCGGCGTTCCGGTCGAGCCGGATCGGCCGGGCCGGAACCTGCGGCTCGGGCACCCTGGCGACTTCCGGAGACGGCTCCCTGACGCCGGTGAAGACCGGCTCGCTCTGCAGTTCGGCCAGCGCGAAGCTGTCGGAAACTTCCCTAAGCACCTGCGACAGGGGCGCGCCGAGGGCGCCGCAGATCGAGGCGAGCAGTTCTGACGAGGCTTCCTTCTGGCCGCGCTCGACCTCGGACAGGTATCCGAGCGACACGCGCGCCGCGGCGGACACCTCGCGGAGGGTGCGACCCTGCCGGAGACGCAGCCGCCGCAGCGCGTCACCGAGCAAGTGACGAAGCAGGACCATCGCCGCACTCCCTTCCCGAGGCCTTCCGCTGTTACCTCCACCGTACCTGTCCTTACGGACAGTGCGGGAGAGGTCTCAGCCGCGTGTTCGATGTCGTAACGCTGTAATCATATGTTGTCTTCCCGGAGCACGCTCAGCAGCAGGCCGAGCGACTGCTCGACGGTGGCGAGGCGGATCTGGTGCCGGCCGCCGGAGAGCGCGAGCGCGCGCCGCACGGTGCCGCCGCCCGCGCTGACCGCGATGTGCACCGTGCCCACCGGCTGCCCGTCGGCCGGGTCCGGGCCAGCCACGCCCGTGGTGGCGGCGGCTACCGCCGCGTCCAGCCGGCGGCGGGCCCCTTCCGCCATGGCCGCGGCCACCGAGGGATGTACGGCGCCGTGGCGGTCCAGCAGCTCGGACGGAACGCCCAGGAGCGCCGTCTTCAGGTCGGTCGCGTAGGCCACCACGGCCCCGCGGAACACCGCGGACGCGCCGGGCACCGCGGTCAGCGCCGCGGCGAGCATCCCGCCGGTCAGCGACTCGGCGACCGCTAGCGTGTCGCCCCGGGCGACCAGGAGCCCGATGACCTCGCCGGAGAGTGCCCGGATCCGGCTGCCGGGGACCGGGCCACCGAGGCCGCCGGGGCCCGGCCCATCAGGGCTCATGAGGCTCTTTCCTACCCGGCCATGCGCGGTTCTACCCCGCCGCCGACCCGCCGTGCGCGGTGGCCCGGCGCAGCCGCACCGCGCGGGCCGCGTAATCCACGCCGGTCACCACGGTCACGACGAGAGCGGCCGCCATCACCAGCTCGCGCACCACCCCGAACGGCCCGGGCAGGATATAGAGCGCGATCGCGATCACCTGGAGCAGGGTCTTCGCCTTACCACCGCGACTCGCGGCGATGACGCCGTGGGAGATGACCCAGAAGCGCAGGCCGGTGACGGCCAGCTCACGGAAGAGGATCACGCCGGTGACCCACCAGGGCAGCTCGCCGGTGGCGGACAGCACCACCAGCGCCGACCCGGTGAGCGCCTTGTCCGCGATCGGGTCCGCGATCTTGCCGAAGTCAGTGATCAGGCCGCGCCGGCGGGCCAGCTCGCCGTCGAGGAAGTCGGTAGCCGAGGCCAGGCCGAAGATCGCGCACGCGGCGATCCGCCAGCCGTCCCCCCCGGCCAGCATGAACACGATGAACACCGGCACCAGGCACAGCCGGAACACGGTCAGCGCGTTCGCGATATTGATCAGGCCTGGCGCCGCAGCGGCATCGGAGGTCCCGTGTTCGTCCGCAGCACCGACGTCAGGCCGGCTCAACGTCCTGCGCGCCTCTCGGGGTGCCCGCGGCCACTGGCACGGTGTCGCCGATCACCTCCGCGAGCAGGTCAGCGCCCTCCGCGCCGGTCACCCTGGCCCGGACCAGGTCGCCCACGGCCAAGCCGCCGCGGGCCCGCACCTCGGTGGTCCCGTCGACTTCCGGGGCCTGGTGCCCGGCGCGGCCGCCGTACCGGCCCCGGCCGAGCGACTCCTCGATGAGGACCTCCACGATCTCGCCCGCGCGTTCCTCGGCCCGCTGGGCCATGAGCTCGTCGGCCAGGTCGGCGAGGTCCTCAACCCGCCGCGCGATCTCCTCGGCGGGCAGCGGCCCGGGCAGGGACGCCGCCTCGGTGCCGTCCTCCTCGGAGTACCCGAAGATCCCGATGGCGTCGAGCCGGGCCTCGGTCAGGAAGCGGTGCAGCTCGGCCAGGTCGGCCTCGGTCTCCCCGGGGAAACCCACGATGAAGTTGGAACGCACGCCCGCGTCCGGGCAGGCCCGCCTGACCTGCTCCAGCAGCGCGCAGAAGCGCTCGCGGTCACCGAACCGCCGCATGGACCGCAGCACCCGGCCACTGGCGTGCTGGAAGGACAGGTCGAAGTACGGGACCACTCCCGGGGTCGACGTCATGACCTCGATCAGCCCTGGCCGCAGCTCCGCGGGCTGCAGGTAACTCACCCGCACCCGCTCGATTCCCGGCACCGCGGCCAGCTCGGGGAGCACGGCCTCAAGCAGCCTGAGGTCGCCTAGGTCCTTGCCGTAAGACGTGGAGTTCTCGCTGACCAGGAAGAGCTCCCGCACGCCCTGGGCCGCCAGCCAGCCTGCCTCGGCCACCAGGTCCTGCGGCGGCCGGGAGACGAACGCGCCGCGGAACGCGGGGATCGCGCAGAAACTGCACCTGCGGTCGCAGCCCGACGCGATCTTCAGCGGCGCCACCACGCCGTCACCGAGCCGGCGGCGCAGCACTCGCGGCCCCGAGGCCGGGGCGACGCCCGGCGGAAGATCGGGATTGGCGGTGCTGCCGTGCCCCGGGATATGCCCGCCCGCGGCCTGCGGCCGGCCGGCCGCAGGCCGCGGGCGGGCATATCCCGGGGCACGGCAGCACCGCCAATCCCGATCTTCCGCCGGGCGTCGCCCCGGCCTCGGGGCCGCGAGTGCTGCGCCGCCGGCTCGGTGACGGCGTGGTGGCGCCGCTGAAGATCGCGTCGGGCTGCGACCGCAGGTGCAGTTTCTGCGCGATCCCCGCGTTCCGCGGCGCGTTCGTCTCCCGGCCGCCGCAGGACCTGGTGGCCGAGGCAGGCTGGCTGGCGGCCCAGGGCGTGCGGGAGCTCTTCCTGGTCAGCGAGAACTCCACGTCTTACGGCAAGGACCTAGGCGACCTCAGGCTGCTTGAGGCCGTGCTCCCCGAGCTGGCCGCGGTGCCGGGAATCGAGCGGGTGCGGGTGAGTTACCTGCAGCCCGCGGAGCTGCGGCCAGGGCTGATCGAGGTCATGACGTCGACCCCGGGAGTGGTCCCGTACTTCGACCTGTCCTTCCAGCACGCCAGTGGCCGGGTGCTGCGGTCCATGCGGCGGTTCGGTGACCGCGAGCGCTTCTGCGCGCTGCTGGAGCAGGTCAGGCGGGCCTGCCCGGACGCGGGCGTGCGTTCCAACTTCATCGTGGGTTTCCCCGGGGAGACCGAGGCCGACCTGGCCGAGCTGCACCGCTTCCTGACCGAGGCCCGGCTCGACGCCATCGGGATCTTCGGGTACTCCGAGGAGGACGGCACCGAGGCGGCGTCCCTGCCCGGGCCGCTGCCCGCCGAGGAGATCGCGCGGCGGGTTGAGGACCTCGCCGACCTGGCCGACGAGCTCATGGCCCAGCGGGCCGAGGAACGCGCGGGCGAGATCGTGGAGGTCCTCATCGAGGAGTCGCTCGGCCGGGGCCGGTACGGCGGCCGCGCCGGGCACCAGGCCCCGGAAGTCGACGGGACCACCGAGGTGCGGGCCCGCGGCGGCTTGGCCGTGGGCGACCTGGTCCGGGCCAGGGTGACCGGCGCGGAGGGCGCTGACCTGCTCGCGGAGGTGATCGGCGACACCGTGCCAGTGGCCGCGGGCACCCCGAGAGGCGCGCAGGACGTTGAGCCGGCCTGACGTCGGTGCTGCGGACGAACACGGGACCTCCGATGCCGCTGCGGCGCCAGGCCTGATCAATATCGCGAACGCGCTGACCGTGTTCCGGCTGTGCCTGGTGCCGGTGTTCATCGTGTTCATGCTGGCCGGGGGGGACGGCTGGCGGATCGCCGCGTGCGCGATCTTCGGCCTGGCCTCGGCTACCGACTTCCTCGACGGCGAGCTGGCCCGCCGGCGCGGCCTGATCACTGACTTCGGCAAGATCGCGGACCCGATCGCGGACAAGGCGCTCACCGGGTCGGCGCTGGTGGTGCTGTCCGCCACCGGCGAGCTGCCCTGGTGGGTCACCGGCGTGATCCTCTTCCGTGAGCTGGCCGTCACCGGCCTGCGCTTCTGGGTCATCTCCCACGGCGTCATCGCCGCGAGTCGCGGTGGTAAGGCGAAGACCCTGCTCCAGGTGATCGCGATCGCGCTCTATATCCTGCCCGGGCCGTTCGGGGTGGTGCGCGAGCTGGTGATGGCGGCCGCTCTCGTCGTGACCGTGGTGACCGGCGTGGATTACGCGGCCCGCGCGGTGCGGCTGCGCCGGGCCACCGCGCACGGCGGGTCGGCGGCGGGGTAGAACCGCGCATGGCCGGGTAGGAAAGAGCCTCATGAGCCCTGATGGGCCGGGCCCCGGCGGCCTCGGTGGCCCGGTCCCCGGCAGCCGGATCCGGGCACTCTCCGGCGAGGTCATCGGGCTCCTGGTCGCCCGGGGCGACACGCTAGCGGTCGCCGAGTCGCTGACCGGCGGGATGCTCGCCGCGGCGCTGACCGCGGTGCCCGGCGCGTCCGCGGTGTTCCGCGGGGCCGTGGTGGCCTACGCGACCGACCTGAAGACGGCGCTCCTGGGCGTTCCGTCCGAGCTGCTGGACCGCCACGGCGCCGTACATCCCTCGGTGGCCGCGGCCATGGCGGAAGGGGCCCGCCGCCGGCTGGACGCGGCGGTAGCCGCCGCCACCACGGGCGTGGCTGGCCCGGACCCGGCCGACGGGCAGCCGGTGGGCACGGTGCACATCGCGGTCAGCGCGGGCGGCGGCACCGTGCGGCGCGCGCTCGCGCTCTCCGGCGGCCGGCACCAGATCCGCCTCGCCACCGTCGAGCAGTCGCTCGGCCTGCTGCTGAGCGTGCTCCGGGAAGACAACATATGATTACAGCGTTACGACATCGAACACGCGGCTGAGACCTCTCCCGCACTGTCCGTAAGGACAGGTACGGTGGAGGTAACAGCGGAAGGCCTCGGGAAGGGAGTGCGGCGATGGTCCTGCTTCGTCACTTGCTCGGTGACGCGCTGCGGCGGCTGCGTCTCCGGCAGGGTCGCACCCTCCGCGAGGTGTCCGCCGCGGCGCGCGTGTCGCTCGGATACCTGTCCGAGGTCGAGCGCGGCCAGAAGGAAGCCTCGTCAGAACTGCTCGCCTCGATCTGCGGCGCCCTCGGCGCGCCCCTGTCGCAGGTGCTTAGGGAAGTTTCCGACAGCTTCGCGCTGGCCGAACTGCAGAGCGAGCCGGTCTTCACCGGCGTCAGGGAGCCGTCTCCGGAAGTCGCCAGGGTGCCCGAGCCGCAGGTTCCGGCCCGGCCGATCCGGCTCGACCGGAACGCCGAGCCGAAGGTAGCGGTTCAAAGCAGTGCCACGTTCGCCGTGCCGCCGGACCAGCCCCAGTTCGAGCAGGTCACGCGGGGTATCGACGACATCAAGGACATGGTGCCCATCTCCATCTGAGCGTGCCTTCGGTCACGCCCAGGCGTTACCTGGGGGTCATACTCACGGGCTCGTGCCCGGCGACCACCAGGGGCTATATCCAGGCGCGCGGATCGTCGGCTAGCCTGACCACGCTTTCTGGCAGGTGGCCGGACACGATGTGCTCGAGCGTCACGTCTTCGAGGATGGCCCGCTCGTTGGCCCGCAGCGCGATCCACACGGTCTGCAGCGGCTCAGCCGCGCCGATGTAGCCGAGGTTCTCCGGGCGCTCGCCGCGCACGCCGACCAGCGGCCCGTCGATGGCCCGGATGATGTCGGCCAGCGAGATCTCGGAGGCGGGCCGGGCCAGCCAGAATCCTCCGTCCGGGCCGCGCTGGCTGCGGACCAGGCCGCCGCGGCGGAGCTGGGTCAGGATGGCTTCGAGGAACTTGCCGGGAATGCCCTGGGTCTTGGCGAGCTGGTCGGCGGTGACGTGGCTGCCGCCGCTGGCGGCCGCGAGCTCGATGGCGGCACGCAGGGCGTAGTCGGCGCGTGCGGACAGGCGCATGTCAAGCATTATGCCGCCAAGCAGCGCCCGGCCGGTCATAGGCGCGGGCCGGCGCGCTCGGGGCAGGCACACGGGCCGCCGGGCCCGCCGGCCGGGCAGGCGCACCGGGTACCGGTCCCGGCATGGCAGGCGCCCCCCCGGCCCGGGCCGGGGGGGCGCGTTCGTGGGGCCTCCCGGCGCGGTCTGGGGAGCCGGGAGGCACCACCTCCACTATATTCAAGAGCCTGACCATCACCTGAAAGACTGCTGTACATCGACTGGATAGTCGCCGACCGGCGGGCGGGATTGGCGTGCCGGGTCGCTCGGGCCGGCCCGCCCGTGGCACCATGAGTGGGCTGAACGGGCAAGGCGCCGGTGGAGGAGTGACGAGCAGCCGCAACGGTCACGACGATCATGATCCTGGGCCATCGGACGCGGGGACCGAGCCGGACGCCCGGTTCACGCTCGCCAACGAGCGCACGTTCCTGGCCTGGAACCGGACCGCCCTGGCGCTGGTGGTGGCGGGGCTCGGGATCGCTCAAGTGCTGCCGCCGTTTCCCGGCGTGCCGTGGGGCCGCCACGTGCTCGGTGTCCCGCTGATCGTGCTCGGCGCGGCGGTGTCCGTGGTGGCCTACCGCGAATGGCAGCGGAACCAGGCGGCGCTGCGGCACAGCACGCCGCTGCCGCGATCGGCGCTGCCGCAGATCCTCGCGGGCACCATCACGGGCCTCGCGGTCCTGGCCGCGGTCGTGCTGCTGGTCTCGGCGGTCCGGTAAGGACGCGTGATGCTGCCCGACGATCCCGAGGACCTCGACCCCGGCCTGGCGCGCGAGCGGACCATGCTGGCCTGGGTGCGCACGGGGATCGCCTTCGCCGCGGTGGGGGCGGTGATGCTCAGGAAACAGCCGGTCGTCGGCCTGATCGTGCTGGCCATCACCCCGGTGATCTGGGTGCTCGGCCGCGTGGCGAGCCAGCAGATCGGGCCAAAGCCGCACGCCCGGCAGCTGCTGCTGATCACGGTCATGGTCACCCTCGTGGCGGCGCTGGCGGTGGTCGTCGCCCTGGTCGGCCACGCACCCGCCAGCCTGCGCGAGTTGCTCTCGCGGATGGGAGTTTAGGCGCGCAGGCGCAGGCCGCGCGGGGTGGGCCGGAACCCGGCCGACTCCAGCGCGCGGGCCAGCGGGGAGTCGTAGACGCCCGCGCCGTCGGCGCGCTCCACGGTGAGGCGCCCGAGCGCGCCGTCGCGCACGGCGGCGGCCAGCGCCGCGGCGGCCGGGTCGAGCACGGCCTGGTCGCTGGTCCAGGACAGCAGGGTCTTGCCGCCGCGCTCCACGTAGAGCACGAGCTCGCCGTCGGCCAGGACCACGAGCGCGCCCGCCTTGCGGCCGGGCCGGTGCCCGCCCGGGGTCTCGTCCGGCCGGGGCGGCCAGGGCAGCGCCGCCCCGTAGGCGTTCGCGGGATCGGCCGCGGCCAGCACGATGGCCGGACGGGCCGCGGCGGCGGGGTCGGCCATCGCGCGCATCCGGTCCACCGCCCCGGGCAACGCGAACTGCGCCGCGCCGAGGCCCTCGACGAAGTAGCCGCGCCGGCACTGGCCGGCCTCCTCCATCGCCCGTAGCACCGGGTACAGCGCGCCGAATCCACCGGTCACCCGCTCGGCCGCGACCGCGCCCCTGATCAGCACGCCGTGCCGGTCCAGCAGGGTCCCGGCCAGCGCGTGCAGCCGCCTGGTCCGGTCCGTCTCACCCGGCTCGCCCAGCGGCAGCAGCGACCACCTCCCGCTGACCGTCGGCGGGCCGCTCCGGGACGGCAGCACCGCCCGGCCGAACCCCGGCCCGCGCCGGCCGGGGCGGCCCCGGCCTCCCCGGTAGCCCCGGGCCGGCAGGCCGTCGGTCCCTGGCCCGGGGCTACCGGGG
>Ga0318562_10001536_pt1 | contig 10453 bp, 9 predicted proteins | sample GRESIP066b5f18_FD_203688 | JGI IMG/M metagenome (GOLD analysis project Ga0318562, IMG submission 203688) | Tropical soil microbial communities from Luquillo Experimental Forest, Puerto Rico - GRE.SIPMG.066b5f18 | ecosystem: Environmental > Terrestrial > Soil > Tropical forest > Bulk soil...
GGGTCCGCTGAACTGAATGCGCTCATAGCCGTTCTCCGCGAATCACGGAGCAACTGAATCAGCTATTCGACCCGCAGAAAACTTCCATGCATCCCGAAGGCCCTTGCGGGAGAGGTCGGGGCCCGTAGCGAAGCGGAGGGCTCCGTGAGGGGGGCAGCGCCGGCATATGGCGCTCAGGGTCGGAGCAGCTGACACCAACGTCGCGCAATGCCGGCCACCAACCACCAATAAGAGTGAGCCACCTCCCAGAGTGGATGCTGCCCCACCCAGCTCGCGCGCTCTGCGCGCGCAGGAGAAGGGGTGCCATGCGTCTCCGGTATTGATCCTCGCCGCGAAAGTGGGCATATGCGCGTATCAATGTGGATATGCACATAATGAGCGGGACGCACGGAAAGAGGTTCACGCATTGCAGCGCCGCCGTGTTGCGGATGGCGGCGCGGCGCATTTCGCAATTCTATGATGCCTATCTCGCCCCCGAAGGGCTGAAAGTCTCGCAATATTCGGTGCTGTCGACGGCGGCGCAGCAGCGCGACAAGCCGCCGACCGTCAACGAGCTCGCCGACGAGCTCGGCATGGACCGCTCGACGCTCGGGCACAATCTGCGCCCGCTCGAGCGCGACGGCTTCGTCGTCCTCGAGGCCGACCGTGAGGATCGCCGCATCAGGCGCGTGGTCGTCACCGAGATCGGGCTCGCCAAGCGTCGTGCCTGCCGCGAGCTCTGGGCAGTGGCGCAATCCCGTTTCGAAGAGGCCTTCGGCTCGGAGCGCGCCTCCGATCTCGGCGGCCTCCTGGCCTTCATCGCACGCGATCTCGATCTCGGCCCCCTGCCGACAGAGCCTTCACCGGAGTCACCAGAACATGCTGGCTAAGCCGCTATCCGCGTTCCTTGCCCGCCGCGGCGTCCATTACGGATGGGTGGTGGCCGCAGTCACCTTCCTGATGCTGCTGACAACGGCCGGCGCCATGGGGCTCCCCGGCGCGCTGATCCTGCCGCTCAACGCCGAATTCGGCTGGGGGACGGCCGCGATCTCCTGGGCGCTCGGCCTGCGCATCATGCTCTATGGCCTGATGGCGCCTTTCGCCGCCGCGCTGATGAACCGCTACGGGCTGCGCAATGTCGCGGTCACCTCGAGCCTGCTCATCTGCCTTGCGCTCATCGGCGCGAGCGTCATGCGCGAATTCTGGCAGATGCTGGTGCTTTGGGGCCTCGCCGTCGGCCTCGCCACCGGGCTCACTGCCATGGTGTTTGCGGCAAGCGTTGCCAATCGCTGGTTCGTGGCGCGGCGCGGCCTGCTGGTCGGGCTGTTGTCGGCGAGCAGCGCCACGGGGCAGCTCGCCTTCCTGCCGCTCGCCGCCTGGCTCGTCACGCATCTCGGCTGGCGGTCGGCCTTGCTGCCCTCGATCATCGGCGTCCTGGTGGCTGGCCTCCTCGCCGTCCTCTTCCTCGTCGACCGGCCCTCCGATGTCGGGCTTTCAGCCTATGGCGAGGATGAAGCCGCAGCCCCGCCACCGGTCCCTGCCGGTAACCCGGTGAAGGCTGCCTTCGCCATGCTGAACGAGGCTTCGCGCCAGCCAGCCTTCTGGGCGCTCTTCGCCACCTTCTTCATCTGCGGCCTCTCGACCAACGGCCTCATCCAGCAGCACTTCATTGCCTTCTGCAGCGATTTCGGCATGCCGCCCGTCGATTCGGCGACAGTGCTCGCGATGATGGGCATCTTCGATTTCGTCGGCACCATCGCCTCGGGGTGGCTGTCCGACCGTTACGATTGCCGCTGGCTGCTCTTCTGGTATTACGGCTTGCGCGGCCTGTCGCTGCTCTGGCTGCCCTCCTCGACCTTCTCGATCTACGGCCTCTCCATCTTCGCGATGTTCTATGGGCTCGATTGGATCGCGACCGTGCCGCCGACGGTGCGCATCTCGGCCGGGGTCTTCGGACGCGAGAAGGGGGCGCTGGTCTTCGGCTGGGTGTTCATGGGCCATCAGATCGGCGCGGCCTTCGCGGTCGTGCTCGCCGGCCTGTCGCGCGCCGAGCTCTCGACGTATCTCCCCGCTTTTTACGGCGCAGGCGCTGCCTGCGTGCTGGCCGCCGTAATCGCGCTCGCGGCTCGTCCGCGGCGCAGCAAGGGCGAGGTTGGCCGCAGCCCAGTTCCACAGCCCGCTTGAACGGAGCCACGGGCGGCGAGGCCAAGGGTCCCGAGGCCTTGCCGAGCGTGCTAGTCTCGGCCTCGCCAGGGAATAGGGAGATTTGCGATGCAACGCCTCTATCTCGAGGATCTCGCGGTCGGCCAGCGCTTCGAATCGCGGGTCCTGCAGGTCGATGCTGACGCCATCAAGGCCTATGCGCGCGAATTCGATCCACAGCCCTTCCATCTCGACGAGGAGGCCGCCAAGTCGACCTTCTTCGGCGGGCTCGCGGCGAGCGGCTGGCATACGGCGAGCCTCACCATGCGCCTGATCGTCGAGAGCGTGCCTTTCGCGGGCGGCGTCATCGGCAGTGGCGGCGAACTCTCCTGGCCGCGCCCGACGAGGCCCGGTGATCGCTTGCGCGTGGTCAGCGAGGTGCTGGAGATCACGCCGTCGCGCTCGCGCCCCGAGCGCGGCATGGTGCTGATGCGCTCGACCACCCTAAACCAGAATGACGAGCCGGTGCAGGTCGTGTCGCCGAAATGCGTGGTGCAGCGCCGTCCGCAGGATTGAGCTGGACCTCCGGTCGGCATTTTACGGGCTCAGCAAGAGCCGGCCGGAGACCGGCGGTCCAGGAAAGGTTGCCGGCCGGAAGAGATGTGACCGGCGCCTTTCGGCTCCGTTATCCTCAGAGGATGAAGCGGCTCGCATCGGAGCTGCGGGCGAGATCGGCGACGCGCTCGCGCACATAGTCGGCGTCGATCGTGAAGGTATCGCCTGAATGGTCGGGCGCCGTGAAGGAGATCTCGTCGAGCACGCGCTCGATGATGGTCTGCAGGCGCCGAGCCCCGATATTCTCGACCGAAGCATTTACTTCGAAGGCGAGGCGGGCGATCGCCCGCACCGCATCCTCCGTGAAGGCAAGGGTGACGCCTTCGGTCGCCATCAGCGCGATCGACTGCTTGATCAGGCTCGCCTCCGTCTCGGTCAGGATGCGCACGAAATCCGCCTCCTCGAGCGGCAGGAGCTCGACACGGATCGGCAGGCGTCCCTGCAATTCGGGCAGGAGATCCGACGGCTTCGAGACATGGAATGCGCCGGACGCGATGAACAGGATATGGTCGGTCTTCACCGTGCCGTGCTTGGTTGCGACCGTCGTGCCCTCGATCAGCGGCAGGAGATCGCGCTGCACGCCTTCGCGGCTGACATCGGCGCCGCCGCGCCCTTCGCGCGCGCAGATCTTGTCGATCTCGTCGAGGAAGACGATGCCGTTATCCTCGACATTGCGCAGCGCCTCCTGGATCACCGCGTCGTTGTCGAGGAGCTTGTCGCTCTCATCGGCGATCATCAGCGGGCGCCCTTCCTTCACCTGGACGCGGCGCGTCTTGCTGCGCTGGCCGAAGGCCTTGCCGAACATGTCGCCGATCGAGATGGCGCCGACCGAGGCGCCGGGCATGCCGGGCAGCTCGAACATCGGCATGCCGCCACCGGCCGCCGTCACCTCGAGCTCGACCTCCTTGTCCTCGAGCTCGCCGTCGCGCAGCCGCTTGCGGAAGCTGTCGCGGGTCGTGGCGCTCGCAGTCTTGCCGACGAGCGCGTCGAGCAGGCGCTCCTCGGCGGCGAGCTCGGCCTTGGCCGCAACCTCGCGGCGCTTCTCCTCGCGCACCTGGGTAATGCCGATCTCGAGAAGGTCGCGCACGATCTGCTCGACATCGCGCCCCACATAGCCGACCTCGGTGAATTTCGTCGCCTCGACCTTGAGAAAAGGGGCGGCCGCGAGCCTAGCGAGGCGGCGCGAGATCTCGGTCTTGCCGCAGCCGGTCGGCCCGATCATCAGGATGTTCTTCGGCAGCACCTCCTCGCGCATCGCGCCCTCGAGCTGCTGGCGGCGCCAACGATTGCGCAGCGCAATGGCGACGGCGCGCTTGGCGGCCGTCTGGCCGACGATGAAGCGATCGAGCTCCGAGACGATTTCGCGAGGCGAGAAGGTGGTCATGAATATCCTCATCGGCCGGACCCAGACGGGTCTCGGGCCAGCAACGTGACAAGCCCCCCCATTGGCGTATCGCGCTCATCGTTCGGATGGAAGTCCGCCCGGATCAGGTCTCGGCCGCAGGCAGCATCGGTGCCTGCGGCTCCGTATGGTGGAACTTGCCATAGTCGAGGATGAGGCCTTCCTGCGTCGATTCGAGGATGTCGACATAGCGCTCGCCGAAGCGCAGCTCGCCCGCGCCATATTCGCGTCGCGCCCGGATCATCTGCGCCGAGCTCTCGTCGAAGCCGTCGATGATCACCACGAAGGCGGCCGAGAGCCCCGCGAGGTCGTCGCCTGACAGGCCGTAGAGTGGGCTCATTTCGTCGATGCGATGGAAGATCGTCCAGCTCAGGCTGAAGACCGGCGTCTCGCGCCGCAAGAGATTGAGCTCGGTGATCGCCCTGAAATGGTGCCCATCCTCGTCGGCCGCGAGGATGACCCAGAGCTTCGCCGAGGCGTTGGTGATGGCGTTGCGCCGCTCATTCGCCATGCGCAGCATCAGCGTTTGGCTGCCCTGATGCGTGCCGATCGCGATCCTGTCGGCGAAGAGCACACGGGCGCGCGGGCGCGCGAAGCGCGCGAAGATCAGCCCCGTGAGTACCGCCGCGTAGAAGAGGCCGACGAACATCTCGAGGCTCGCGATCACATGTCCATAATGGCTCTGCGGATGCATGTCGCCATAGCCGACCGTCGCGATCGTCTCGATGCTGAAATAGAGGTAATGGGCGAAGGAGCTGCCCGGCACATTGGCGACCGGGTCGTCGCCGAGATATTGCCCGAGGAAATAGGCGAGCGCGAAGACGGCGTTCAGCGCCAGGAAGGCGACGGCCGCGCCGACGACGAAGATCGGCCAGGAGGTCGTGAGGCTGCGATAGCGGAAATCCTCCCAGAAATGGGTCTCGACGCCTTGCAGCAGCGCCTGGCGGCCGCCGACATTCTCGGTCAGCGGGCGGCGCCGCGCTTGCATCACGGGCTCATCCAGCTGAGGCCAAAGGCGATCCTTTGCGCCGTTTCGACGGCCTTCAGCATGCGAGGCTCTCGATGACGAGATTGGCGTTGGTGTAGACGCAGATCTCGGCCGCGATGCCGAGCGACTTGCGCACGATCACCTCGGGATCGGGCTCCACATCCATGAGCGCACGCGCCGCGGCGAGCGCATAATTGCCGCCGGAGCCTATGCCCATCACCTGGCCCTCGGGCTCCAGCACATCGCCCGTGCCAGTGAGCAGGAGGCCGACCTCCTTGTCGGCGACGAGCATCATGGCCTCGAGCCGGCGCAGATAGCGGTCCGTGCGCCAATCCTTGGCGAGCTCGACGCAGGCCCGCATGAGCTGCCCCGGATATTGCTCGAGCTTGCCTTCGAGCCGGTCGAAAAGGGTAAAGGCATCGGCGGTTGTACCTGCGAAGCCGCCGATCACCTGCCCCTTGCCGAGCCGGCGCACCTTGCGGGCATTCGCCTTGATCACCGTCTGGCCGAGGCTCACCTGACCGTCCCCACCAATGACCACGCGCTTATCCTTGCGCACCATGAGGATGGTGGTGGCGCGTATCCGCTTTGCGTCCGCCGGATCCTTGTCCGTCATCTGCCGTGCTGCCTCGCTATCGCCGCCGATCGCGGCCCCCCATTTAGGACGGGAAGGCACCACTCTCCAAGTGCTCGCCATTCCTTCTTCCGCAAAGCGAGACGTTTGCAGAAAGCAAATCCGCTGATCCCCAGGGTCCCACCCGTTCGTGGGGGGAGGGGAGCAATCAGCGCTGATTAATCCCCTCCGCTCGCCCCCTGCTGCGAACGCAGCAAGCGATCAATTCCTTCCCCCGCTCGCGCAGCGAGTGGCGGGGAGGGTACGGGTGGGGGTACGACCTCGGCAAAAACACTGCTCGACCCCCGCTCGACCCCGCAACGGTCTCGCAGCGGGAGAAGGAAGACTTACGCCTTCCCGTTCCGCGCGGCTTCGATCGCGGCCCAGACGCGTTGGGGCGTCGTCGGCATGTCGATCTCGCGGATGCCGAGATCGCCGAGCGCGTCGAGCACTGCGCTGACCGCGACCGGGATCGAGCCCGAGCAGCCGGCCTCGCCGCAGCCCTTGGCGCCGACCGCATTGGTGCGGGTGGGCACCGGATGGCTGATGAAGCCGAAATCGGGCGTGTCGGCGGCGCGCGGCATGGCGTAGTCCATGAAGGAGCCGGTTTGCAATTGCCCGGATGCATCGTAGAGCGCGTCCTCCATCAGCGCCTGGCCGAGCCCCTGCACGACGCCGCCATGGATCTGGCCTTCGACCAGCATCGGGTTCACGAGCGTTCCGAAATCATTGACCGAGATGTAGCGGTCGACGCGCGTCACGCCAGTCTCGGGGTCGATCTCGACCTCGGCGATGTGGCAGCCATTGGGGAAGACGCCGGGAATCGGGTCGGACATCGCCTCATAGTCGAGCGAGCGCGGCACATCCGCCGGGAGATTGGTCGCGCCGCGCAGCGTTGCCGCGAGCTCGATGACGCCGATCGAGCGGTCGGTGCCGACGATGCCGAAGCGGCCGCGCGCAAATTCGATATCCTGGACACCGGCCTCGAGCAGCGACGCGGCCGCGATCTTGCCGCGCTCGATCACCTTGTCGGCCGCCGCCATAATGGCGGTGCCGCTCGCCATGATCGAGCGCGAGCCGCCCGTGCCACCGCCGCCCGACAGGAGGTCACTGTCATTTTGCTCCAGGCGGATGCGCTCGAAGGGCACGCCGAGCTTGCCGACCAGCACCTGCGCGAAGGCGGTCGGATGCCCCTGGCCATGGTCATGGGTGCCGGTGAGTATGGTGACGCCGCCATCCTCGTCGAAGCGGATGCCGCCGAGCTCGGTGCCCATGGCGGCCGTCATCTCGAGATAGGTCGAGATGCCGCGCCCGCGAAGCAGCCCGCGTTTGCGGCTGTCGCGCTTGCGCTGCGCGAAGCCTTTCCAGTCGGCGGCTTCGAGCGCGCGGTCCATCAGCCGCTCGAAATCTCCGCAATCATAGGTCTGGCCGGAGGCAGCCGCGAAGGGGAATTCCTTGGGCTTAATGAAATTGCGCCGCCGCAAGGTGACGCGATCGATGCCGGTCTCAACGGCCGCGAGATCGATCAGCCGTTCCATGATGGCGACGGCTTCCGGGCGTCCGGCTCCGCGATAGGCGCCGACCGGTACCGTATTGGTGAAGACGCAGCGGGTCGAGACCTCGACGAGCGGGGTCCGATAGGGGCCAACAACGTTCTTGACGTAGTTGATGCTCGGGATCAGCGGCCCGAAGCGGGTCAGATACGCGCCCATATCGCCGATGGCCGTGAGGCGCACCGCGAGGAAGCGCCCCTGCGCGTCGAGGGCGAGCTCAGCATCGGCCTCCTGGGCACGCCCGTGATGGTCGGAGAGGAAGCTGCCGGAGCGGTCATTCGCCCATTTGATCGGGTGCCCGAGCAGGCGCGCCGCATGTAGCATCGCGACATATTCGGGATAGACCGAGCCCTTCATGCCGAAGGAGCCGCCGACATTCTTCGAAACGATGCGCACCTTCTCGGGTGCGACATGCAGGATTTCCTTGGAGAGCTGAGCGCGCATGCCCATCACGCCCTGGCTGCAGACGGTCAGCGTCCAGCGATCGGCCTTGGCGTCATAGGCCGCGATCGCGGCGCGCGGCTCCATCGCATTGACGACGACGCGGTTGTGCATGAGGCGAAGCCGCGTCACATGGGCCGCCTCGGCGAAGGCCTTCGCGGTTTTCTCGGCATCGCCATAGTGGAAATCGAGCGCCACATTGCCGGGGATGTTGTCATGCAATAGCTGCGCCCCCGCCGCGACTGCCGCATGCACGTCGGTCACCGGAGGTAAAGGCTCGATCTCGGCTGCAATCGCTTCGGCGGCGTCACGAGCTTCGAGCGCAGTCCTGGCGATCACGCAGGCGATCGGCTCGCCGACGAAGCGCACCCGGTCGATGGCGAGCGGAGGGCGCGGCGTCTTGCGCAGCGGCGTGCCGTCGCGGCTGTTGACGGCGAAGGCGCAATCGAGCGTGCCATAGCCTGCCCGCAGCAGATCCTCGCCAGTGACGACCGCTTCGACACCGGGCATCGCCTTCGCGGTCTCGATGTCGATGGCGCGGATCAGGCCATGCGCATGGCGGCTCAGCGCCATCGCGGCATAGAGCTGGCCTTTCTCGTTGATGTCGTCCGTGTAGCGGCCCTCGCCGCGCAGCAGCACCGGGTCTTCGGTGCGGCGCACCGGCTGGCCGACGCCGAATTTCATGGCGGCGAGTTCCTCGGCGCTCTGGCCGGCATCTTTCAGGGAAGTCGGAAAATCCTGCATCGGACGGTCCTGCTCAACATGTTCGAGTATTCGAGGGTCGGGATCGGCGGGCCGCGGCATCGGTGCCGTCTTTTGCTCAGGCCGATCGGCGCGTGGGTCAATTCTAGTTCAGGCGGGCGTCCTCACCCAATTGCGCATCGGCGGCCTTCCATGCCGAAAACGCAGAGGAATGATGGCTCGGCCCCGCGGTTCAGTCTCGCATATCTACCTTCTTGTCAGCCTTCTTGCCTGCGGCTCAGCATCGTCAGGAATTTCGCCTGCTCGCCTGGATCGTCGCGGAAGACGCCGGTGAACTGGGTCGTCACCGTCAAGGCGCCCACCTTGCGCACCCCGCGCATCGACATGCACAGATGCTGCGCCTCGATCATCAGCGCGATGCCGCGCGGCTTCAGATTGGCCTCGATCGCCTGGACGATCTCGGCCGACATGGTCTCCTGCGTCTGCAGGCGATGCGAAAACATGTCGACGACATGGGCGAGCTTCGACAGGCCGACGATGCCGCTCGACGAGTAATAGCCGATATGCGCCTTGCCGAAGAACGGCACCATATGGTGCTCGCAATGCGAGAAGAACGGGATGTCGCGCACCAGTACGAGGTCGTCATAGCAGCCCGCCTCCTCGAAGACGCGGGCCAAAATATGCGCGGCATCCTGACGGTAGCCCTCGAAGAGCTGCTCATAGGCATGCGCCACTCGGCGCGGCGTCTCGACAAGGCCTTCGCGGTCCGGATCGTCGCCCGCCCAGCGGATAAGCGTGCGCACCGCCGCTTCCGCCTCCTCCCGGCTGGGTGGGCGGAGCGGCGAGGACATTTAGACCGCCATCGGCCGGCGCAGCAAAGCCAGGAACTTCGTCTGCTCGGCCGGGTCGTCGCGGAATACGCCGGTGAATTGGGTGGTCACGGTCGAGGCGCCGGCCTTCTGCACGCCGCGCATCGACATGCACATATGCTCCGCCTCGATCATCAGGGCGACGCCGCGCGGCTTCAAATTCGTCTCGATCGCCTGCACGATCTCGGCCGACATGGTCTCCTGCGTCTGCAGGCGCCGAGAGAAGACGTCGACCGTGCGGGCGAGCTTCGAGAGGCCGACCACACCGCTCGATGAGTAATAGCCGATATGCGCCTTGCCGAAGAAGGGCACCATGTGGTGCTCGCAATGCGAGAAGAACGGAATGTCGCGCACGAGCACGAGATCGTCATAGCCGCCTGCTTCCTCGAAGACGCGCGCCAGCGCGTGCGATGGGTCCTTCCCATAGCCCTCGAAGAGCTGCTCATAGGCCTTGACGACGCGCCGCGGCGTTTCGACGAGGCCTTCGCGCGTCGGATCATCGCCCGCCCAGCGAATGAGTGTGCGTACAGCCGCCTCCGCTTCTTCGCGGCTGGGGCGGCGCGGATGGGTGATGTCGTTGTCCGCCTGAAGGGGGCGGATAGGCAAGGTCTTAACCGTCGAATCCATGCGGAGCCTTCCGAGTTGAGCGGCTTCTCATATCCCGCACAGCCCGGTAGGGCCAGTCCGGTCATGATCTCGCCAGCCTTCAGTTCGGCGAGACCAGGAGAGTTTAACCGGTCTTGCGCCATGTCTATATAGGAAGCGGGTTGGCCATTCCCAGGCTCGCCACTCCAAGCTTGCGGCTTTTCGATGCTGAACGACATCTACAACCAGCGAATCCTGGCTTTTGCGGCAAATATCCCGCGCCTCGGGCGCTTGGCGCAGCCGCAGGCGAGCGCAACCGCCCATTCGAAGCTCTGCGGCTCGACGGTGACGGTCGATCTCAGGCTGGATGGCGAGAAAGTTTCGGATTTCGCCCATGACGTCAAGGCTTGCGCGCTCGGCCAGGCCTCATCCTCGATCATGGCGCATCACGTTGTCGGGTCGACGGTCGCGGAGCTCAGAGCCGTGCGCGAGGAGATGCGCGCCATGCTCAAGGCGAATGGCCCGCCGCCCACCGGGCGCTGGAAGGATCTCGAGATCCTCGAG
>Ga0318562_10001539_pt1 | contig 10450 bp, 4 predicted proteins | sample GRESIP066b5f18_FD_203688 | JGI IMG/M metagenome (GOLD analysis project Ga0318562, IMG submission 203688) | Tropical soil microbial communities from Luquillo Experimental Forest, Puerto Rico - GRE.SIPMG.066b5f18 | ecosystem: Environmental > Terrestrial > Soil > Tropical forest > Bulk soil...
CGGCCGGGGGAGACGGGGATCGAGGGAGAGCGCACCCACCACCCGCTCTCCATCGTCGAACTTGAAGAGCTTCTGGATCGGGTCGCCGTAGCCGGTGGAGGCCGGGACGTCGTTGAAGCGGGTGACGTAGGCCGAGCCGAAGTTGGAGAAGAAGACCAGGTTGCTCTTCAGCGAGCCGGCGAGCACCGCCATCACCTCGTCCCCCTCGCGGAGCCGGGTGGTGCTGGGGTCCTTCATCTCCCGCACCCGCTTCACCCACCCGTCGCGGGTGAGGACCACGTTGGCATCCTCGTCGGCGATGAAGGCTTCCTCGGAGTACTCCACGTCCTCCCCGCCCCCGCCGAGCTTGGTCCGCCGGGCATCCGCGTACTTCGACTTCACCTCCGCCAGCTCCTCGCTCACCACCGCCCACCGCTTCTTGGCGTCCCTGAGGATCCCCGAGAGCCGGCTGGCCTCGGCCCGCTTCTCCTTGGCCTCCTTCTGGATGACCAGGATCTCCAGCCGGGCCAGCTTGTAGAGCTTGAGCTCGAGGATGGCGTCGACCTGCTCGGCGTCGAGCTCGAAGCGCTTCATCAGCTTCGCCGCGGCGTCCTGCTTGCCGTCGGACTTGCGGATGATGCGGATCATCTCGTCGAGGGCGTCGTAGACCTTCTCCAAGCCCTCCAGGACGTGGAGCCGCTTCTTCACCTGCTCCAGCTGGAACTGGTGCCGCCGGGTGACGACGTCGAAGCGGAAGTCGAGGAAGTGACGGAGCAGTCCGCGGAGGTCCAGCCGTTCCGGCGTCCCCACCTCGGGATCCTTGGTGGGCACCAGGACCGTGAGGTTGACGTTGAAGTTGGTCTGGAGCGGGGTGTGCTTGAAGAGGTACGCCATGATCATCTCGGCGCCCGCGTCCCGCTTCACCTCCAGGACGATCCGTACGTCCTTGGTGCTCTCGTCCCGCACGTCGGTGAGCGGAGCCAGCTTCCGCTCCCGGACCAGGTCGCCGATCTTGGCGACCAGGTTGGCCTTGTTCACCGTGTAGGGGATGGAGGTGATGACGATCTGCTGCCCACCCCGGGGCAGGTCCTCCACCGTCCACTCCCCACGGATGCGGATCGACCCCTGCCCGCCCTCGTAGATCTCCCGGAGCTCCTTCTTGCCGTTGAGCACCTGGGCGCCGGTGGGGAAGTCCGGACCCCTGACGAACTTGACCAGATCCTTGGTCTGGAGGTCGGGGTCCTTCACCAGCGCGGTGAGGGCCTCGCAGAGCTCACCGAGGTTGTGCGGCGGGATGTTGGTCGCCATTCCCACCGCGATCCCGGTGGTCCCGTTCATCAGCAGCTGGGGAACGAGCGCGGGGAGCACCACCGGCTCACGGGTGCTCCCGTCGTAGGTCGGGCGGTAGGGGACGGTGTTCTGGTCCAGCTCCTCCAGGAGGTCGGTGGAGAGCGGGGCCAACCGGCACTCGGTGTAGCGCATGGCCGCCGCCGTATCGCCGTCGAGCGAGCCAAAGTTCCCGTGGCCGTCGACCAGCGGATAGCGGAGCGAGAAATCCTGCGCCATCCGCACCAGGGCGTCGTAGACCGCGGTGTCCCCGTGCGGATGGTAGCTGCCGAGGATCGTTCCGACGACCTTGGCGCACTTGGCGTACTTGGCGTCGCTGGTGAGCCGATGGTCGTGCCACATCCCGTAGGCGATCCGCCGCTGCACCGGCTTCAGGCCGTCGCGCACGTCGGGCAACGCCCGGCTGGTGATGACGCTCAGCGCGTAATTGAGGTAGCGCCGTCGGGCCTCCTCGTGGAGCGCCGCCGGGACGTCGTGCCCACCCCCTCCGGAGTCGGACTTGCCGGGGTGCTTCCTTGCCGTGTTCTGCGCTCGTGCCATTGCCTCGCTCCGGGCGCTGACCTGGGGAGAAAGGCGAGGAAATCCGCGCGGTTCAGCCCTGTCGCACCCTGCAGCAGTCGAACCATCCTAACGGCCGCACTCGACGTGTAAAGAAAGACCCCGTGGCCATCCCGTCCGGTGTGACCCGTACTGCGCTGCTGCTGGCGCTCCTCTTACCCGCTCTGTCCCACGCGCAGGCCTCGTCGATCGGCCAGCTCCGGCCGACGTTGCCGCCGACCAACGCGGCGCTCGCCGACGAGGTCAACGCCCCGGAGGTCAACCCCGCCGGGCTCCTTCACCTCGGCGGGCCGATGCTCATCTACCAGCACGAGCGCAACCTGAACCTCGACTCCATCGTCGACGGGCTCTACTTCGGCTCGAGCTTCTTCGAGTGGGTGTCGCTCGGCGTAGGGCTCGACTGGGTCCGCGGCCCGCACGTAGGAGACGAGCGCAGCGGCTACCGGAAGACGTCGTATGCGCTCGCGGTCGGCGGACAGCTGCTCTCGCTGGGGACGGCGTTCAACGTCTACACCCCCAACCTCGGCACCGCGCCGGGCCCGAACACCTGGGACCTCGGCCTGCTCAGCCGACCCAGCTCCGCGCTGTCCATCGGCATGTCGCTGAAGGACATCGGCAACGAGGCGCAGAGCCGTACCTGGGAATTCGCGGTGGGCGTCCGGCCGTGGGGCCCTCGCCTCACCCTGGGCGCGAACTGGCAGTTCGCCGGATTCGACAGCCTGGACCACAGCCGGGTCGGCGCAGTCGCCGAGGTCGAGGCCTGGAAGGGGATTCGCCTCGGCACCTCGGTGACCAAGAGCTGGTGGGAGACCGGCAATCCCTGGTTCTGGCAGGTGTCGCTCACCGTCGACACCGACCATGCCGGCATCGGCTACGCGCTGGGAGGCGGACCGAACGGCACCGACCACGTCATCACCGCCCGGTTCTCGGCGGCGCGCTACCGGGGGCTCGAGATCTGGCCGCGCGAGGTGGCGAGCCTCGACCTCGCCCGCGCCCTGACCGGGGGCAACACCGCGCTGGGGCTGTTCGGGATCCGCGAGGATGATCCCTACCTCCGCCTCGTCGCCCGTCTGGAGCGTGCCGCCGTCGACCCACGGCTGGGGGCCCTGGTGGTGAAGATCGACCGCCTGCCGGGCGTGGGCCTGGGGCAGGCCGAGGAGCTCCGCGACCTCCTGCTCAAGATTCGCGCCTCGGGGAAGCGGGTGGCGGCGGTGCTGCTCTTCGGAGGGGACCGGGAGTACCTGGTCGCCACCGGAGCAGACCGCATCTGGGCCGCACCGGCGGCCTTCCTCACCATTCATGGGCTGGCGGCCAACGTCATCTTCCTCGGGGAGGCGATGGACAAGTTGGGGGTGAAGTGGGACGTGGCCCGGGTCGGGGCGTACAAGAATGCGCCCGACCAGCTGACACGGGCGAGCATGAGCCCCGAGCAGCGGGCCTCCCTCGACGCCTACCTCGACAGCAGCTCGGCGCGCCTGGAGACGCTGACCACCCAGTCGCGATCGATCTCCGCGGCCGACTACCGGAAGGCCATCTCGCACGGGCTGGTGCCGCCCCGCACCGCGGTGAGCGATCGGCTGGTGGACGAGCTGGTCGATCCTGCCTCGCTCGACCGCGCCGGCGCGGCCCTGCTCCCCGGTGGCCGGTGGATCGGTGAGTACTGGCCGCCGCAGCCCGAGCGCCAGTGGGGAGAGCGGCGGCGAATCGCCATCGTCCCGGTGATCGGGACCATCACCAGCGGGCCGAGCCGTTCGGACCCCTTCGGGCTCGCCCAGTCGGCCGGCTCGGACACGGTGGTCCGGGCGCTGCGCGAGGCCTCGGAGGACCCGCGGGTGGCGGCGATCGTCGTCCGGGTCGACAGCGGCGGCGGCGAGGGTCTGGCCTCCGACGTCATGTACCGCGCAGTGCTGCGGGCCCGGCAGCGGAAGGTGGTGGTGGCCAGCATGGGCGACACCGCGGCGTCCGGCGGGTACTACGCGGCGATGGGGGCGGAGTCGATCTGGGCCGAGCCCACCACGCTCACCGGCAGCATCGGGGTCTTCCTCCTCAAGCCCGGGCTGGAGGGGCTGGGCAAGAAGCTGGGGATCCACGTCGACACGGTGCAGCGCGGCCCCCTGGCCAACATCCTCGGCTGGTACAAGCCCTGGACGAAGGAGGAGCAGGCCGCGGCCCAGCAGTGGGTGGACGGCTTCTATGCGGATTTCATCGCCGAGGTGGCCCGGAACCGAAAGATGACCTCCGCCGAGGTCGATGCGGTGGCCCGGGGACGCATCTGGTCCGGCGACGACGCGCGGCAGCGGCGGCTGGTGGACAGCCTCGGCGGCCTCCCCGATGCCATCGCCGACGCACGGCGGCGCGCGGGAGTCCCCGAGCAGGAGGACCTCGGGCTGGCCCTCTACGGTGGGCAGACCGGGCTGCTGGCCACCCTCGCCGGGGAGCGAGGGGTGCTCACCACGCTGGGCTTCCATGGGGAACCGGAGGCCAGCCCCTCCACCGCGCTGCGGGCCTTCACCGAGGAGGTGGGGATGCCCTCCCTGTTCCTCCTCGAGCCAGGACTGAAGGCGGCGCTGCCGTTCGAGGTGCGGCTGCGCTAGAAGCGCGCGACCATGCGACTTCTCTCCGTGCTCGCACTCCCGGCGCTCGTCGTGGGCTGTGCGGGAGCACCTCCGTCCCCGCCGGCGCCCGCTGCTGCCGCTGCCGCCCCCGCCCAGTCGACGCCTCTCGCCGTCCCGGCCTCCTCGGTGCCCACCGCGACGACCGGCGCCATCTTTCGCCTCCCGGCAGACGTCCATCCCAAGAGCGAGCGCGTCTGGGTGGAGCTCATCCCCGACCAGGTGACTTTCCGGGGGCGGGTGGAGATTCCCCTGGTCCTCGATGTGCCGCGGAGCGACCTCTTCGTCTCCGCCCGCGGCATCACCTTCGGCAAGGGCGTGCTCCAGACGGCCGCCGGGGCGCTGACCGTCACCGCCGAGCCCGACGACGCACGTGGCGCGGCACGGCTCGCCCTGTCCCGTCCCGCGCCGGCAGGCCCGGCCACGCTGATCCTCGAGTACCAGGCGCGCCTCGATGCACGCCTGGTGGGCATCTACCGGGCGCAGACCCCGGTGGGCTGGGCTGCCTACAGCCAGTTCGAGGCCATCGACGCCCGCCGGGCCATCCCCTGCTTCGACGAGCCGGGGTTCAAGATTCCCTGGGACATCGAGGTCAGCATCCCCGCCGCGCTGCAGGCCTTCAGCAACACCCCGGTGGCCGAGGAGAAGGTGGAGGGAGGGATGAAGCGGATCCGCTTCGAGACCACCCGGCCCCTGCCCAGCTACCTCCTCGCCTTCGCGGTGGGCGACTTCGACGTGGTGACCCCGCCGCCGCTCCCTCCCAACGAGGTCCGCCCGCGGCCGCTGCAGCTCCGCGGGGTGGCGCCCCGTGGCCGTGGCCCGGAGCTGGCCTACGCCCTGAAGACCGGTGGCGAGCTCCTGGTGGGTCTCGAGCGCTGGTTCGGGATCGCCTACCCCTACCCCAAGCTCGACTACGTGGCGGTGCCCGACTTCGCCTACGGGGCGATGGAGAACGCGGGGATCATCACCTTCGTCGACAACGCCCTGCTGGTCGACGGCGCGCGCGCCACCCAGAAGCAGCGGACCGCGGTGGCGGCGGTGACCGCGCACGAGATGGCGCACCAGTGGTTCGGGGACCTGGTCACCATGCGCTTCTGGGAGGACCTCTGGCTCAACGAGTCCTTCGCCACTTTCATGACCTCGGAGGTGGTCCCGGCCTGGGATCCCACCCTGGGCTACGACCTGAAGACGCTCTCCGAGGCGCAGAAGGCGATGGACAACGACGCCCTCTCTCGGGCCCACCCGCTCCGCCACCCCCTGCAGAGCGAGCAGGACATCTTCGGCTTCGACGCCAAGGTGCTCTACCCCAAGGGCGCGGCCACCCTCCGGATGTTCCGCGGCTACCTGGGGCGGGAGCGGTTCCGGAAGGCGATCGCCGACTACCTCAACGGCCATGCGGACGGGAACGCCACCAGCGAGGACCTGGTGGCGGCGCTCTCCCGGGCCGAGGCGGGCGCCGGCGAGGCCTTCCGGAGCTTCCTCATCCCCTCCGGTCTGCCCCGCGTCGATGCCCGCCTGGAATGCAAGGCCGGGCATGCCCGGCTCCTGCTCTCCCAGCAGCGCTCCCTCCCCCTGGGCTCCCCCGCCATCACCACCCAGCAGTGGAGCATCCCGGTCTGCGCGCGGGTCGAGGGACGGAACGAACCGGCCTGCGTGCTGCTCACCGAGCGAACCGGCGCGCTGGACCTCGGGGCTCGCTGCCCGCGCTGGGTGCATCCCAACGCCTCAGCCGACGGGTATTACCGCTGGACGCTCCCGCCGAAGGACCTCGATGCGCTGGAGAAGCATCTGTCGTCGCTGTCATCGCTGGAGCGGGTCTCGCTCGCCGACGCGATCCTCTCCGCTGCCGAGCAGGGGCGGCAGCCGGCCGCGGAGGCGCTGAAGCGGTCCCGTCTCCTCGCCCGCGACGAGGAGCCGGCCGTGGTCCAACGCACCGTCGAGGCACTGGTGCACGCCCGATGGTACTGGACCACCGCCGACAACCGGGCGCGCTTCGAGGAGCGGGCCCGGGCGCTGCTCCAGCCGGCGCTGAAGCGCTGGGGATCGACCCCCCGTCCCGGCGAGCGCGGGCAGATCGCCGAGTTCCGCCCCGAGCTCATCACCAACCTGGCGCTGGAGTTCAACGACCCGGCGGTGCTCAAGCGCGCGTCCGCGCAAGGGCGGGCCTGGCTCGGCGTGGGAGGCACGCCCGATCCCGCCGCGGTGCCGCCCGACCTCCGGGTGGTGGCCCTCCGCTGCGCGGCCCGCACCGGCGATGCCCAGGTGCACGCGGCGATGGTCAAGGCCCTGAACGGCACCGTGGATCGGGTGGTTCGTAAGGACCTGGTCGAGGGGCTGGCCAGCTTCGTCGACCCGGTCCTCGCCGGCCGCTCCCGGGATCTCCTGCTCGCCCCGGGCCTGACCGCGCACGAGCGCTTCGAGCTGCTGGAAGACCAGAGCAAGACGCTGGAGCAGAGCCAGGCCACCTGGGCATGGGTGGTGGCCAACCAGACTCCGCTCTCCCGGCTGTTGCCGGAGAACCTCCTCGCCCGGATCCCCGAGTTCCAGAAGGGCGCGTCTCCAGCCGACGCCGCGGCGCTGCGCACCGCCTTCACCGACTCCACCCGGGCGGCGGGGAGTGGGCTGAGCTACCAGATCGACAAGACCGGCGAGGAGATCGACATCCGGGCGGCGGTCCGGGAGGTCCAGGAGCCGAGCCTGGCCAGCGCACTCGGCCCGGGCCGGGTCCCGAAGAGCGTCGTTCGATAGATCGCTGGAAGGGGCCTGGCTCCGAGGGGTTACGCGGCCCTTCGCACCGCCAGCGGCTGCACACCGGGCGTGGGTCTGCTATGAAGGTCGCGACCGCTGGGGGTCGGCCCACTTCCCGGGCTGACGCCGGCGGCCGCACCGCAACGGAGCTTTGGGGCGTTCTCCGCGACCCCGCTCCGGCCGCGGCCACTCCCGATGGACAGGATCCCATGAGCAACGACAGCGACGATCTCTCGAAGACCTCCTCGCCGCCCCCGCCCGACCCGGCGGACGCGGGCGGTGACGAGGGCGACGACGGGCCCGACGACGGCGGGGACGAGGGCGGCGCGCAAGCCGCGGCGACCCCCGGAGGAGCCGCGCCCGCCCCCGGAGCGCCCGGGACCGGCCGCCGGCGCCGCCGACGCCGCCGCCGCGGACGCGGTGCCCCGGTGCTCTTCAATGCCGAGGGCCAGGCCTACCGGATGATCACCGGGCCCGACGGCCAGCAGAGCCAGGTCTTCCTCACGCCACAGGAATTGCAGTCCTGGCAGGCGCGCCAGCAGCAGCAGGGCGGCGCGGCCCAGGCGCCCGCCGGCGCTCCCCGGCCTCCGCAGCCACAGGCACCGACGAACCTGGTGCCGGTGGAGGGCGTGCTCGACACCGAGGCCAAGGGCCCCAACGCCTTTCTCCGGCAGATCCGCCGGAACCTCCTCCCCGGCCCGGAGGACGCCGAGCTCCCCAAGAACCTGGTCCAGAAGCTACGGCTCCGGCAGGGGCAGTACCTCACCGCCCTGGCCCAGATGCGCGGGCAGAAGGGCCTGGTCCAGCGGGTGGAGACGGTGGACGGTACGCCGGTGGAGGGCGCCCCGCGGCTTCCCCACTTCAACGACCTCACCAGCATCGATCCGGTGGAGCGGATCAAGCTCGAGCACGGGCACCGGGAGATGGTGACCCGGGTCCTCGACCTCATTGCTCCGCTGGGGAAGGGCCAGCGGGCGCTGATCGTCTCTCCGCCCAAGGCCGGAAAGACCATCATGCTCCAGCGCATCGCCCAGGCGGTGCTGGCCAACCATCCTGAGATGCACGTGATCGTGCTTCTGGTCGACGAGCGGCCCGAGGAGGTCACCGACATGCGCCGGAGCATCAAGGCCGAGGTGCTGGCCTCGAGCAGCGACCGGCCCACCGGAGATCATCTCAAGGTCGCCGAGCTGGCGCTGGAGCGGGCGCGGCGGATGGTGGAGGCCGGGAAGGACGTGATGATCCTCCTCGACTCGATCACCCGGCTGGCCCGGGCCTTCAACAAGGAGGTCGACAGCTCGGGCCGGACGCTCACCGGCGGTGTGGACAGCCGGGCACTGGAACGACCGAAGCGGATCTTCGGCGCCGCCCGCGCCACCGAGGAAGCTGGATCTCTGACCATCGTCGGCACCGCGCTGATCGACACCGGGAGCCGGATGGATGAGGTGATCTTCGAGGAGTTCAAGGGGACAGGGAACAGCGAAATCACCCTCGACCGCCTCCTAGCCGAGAAGCGGATCTGGCCGGCGATCAACATCCCCCAGTCGGGCACCCGGAAAGAGGAGAAGCTCTTCACCCCCAAGGAGTACGAGAAGGTGCGGAAGCTTCGGCAGATGCTCTTCAGCGTGAAGCCGGTGGAGGCGATGGAGGCGCTGGTGAAGCGGCTCTCTCGCTACACCTACAACGACGAGTTCCTCGACGAGCTGTAGTCCGCTTCCCCCCGATCGGGGGGAGGCCGGTCGTCGGCCTCCCGCTCCTCCCGCCTGCATCGCCGGTTCCGCTCCGCATCGGCACGACGGGCGAGGAAGGCCTCCACCACCGCCAGCCGGCACTCGGCCTGGAGCAGCAGGGCCTGACCCTCGGCGACGCGGGCGATCGACGCTACGCGCTGCCCGGCCGCGCGCTGCCGGCCAAACTCGAGCAGCACCTCCTCTGCCCGCAGCAGCTGCTCGCGGGTCTCGTGCAACCGGGCGCGGCGGAGTGGCGCATCCAGTCCCGGGCGGATGCCTCCCGGCTCTGGCGCGAGGACCGAGAGGCGTGAGGCGGCGACGGCGAGCCGGCCCCTGACGTGAGCGGCCTGGCGGGCCAGGCAGCGCGCCTGCTGCTCCTCCGCCGCGCGCAGCCCGGACAGCTCCGCCCCCAGCCGCATCTCGGCGCGCTCGCGCTCGGCCCGCCGCGCATCCCGCAGCGCCTCCAGCGACGTTCGTCTCATCCGTCGACCGCCTCCCGCAGCAGCGCCAGCACGTCCCCCGCCGGCGCATCGGGCGCCTGGGCGAGGAACGCCTCCAGCGCCGGGCGGCGCTCGATCGCCTCGTCGACGAGTGGATCGCTCCCCGGCTGGTAAGCACCGAGGACGATCAGGTCCCGCCGCTCCTCGTAGGCGGCGAGGAGCACCCGCATCCGCGCCGCCAGCCGCTGGTGCTCGGGCGAGGTGACCTGAGTCATCACCCGGGAGAGCGAGGCGAGCACGTCGACCGCCGGCCAGCGGCCGCGCTCGGCGATCCGCCGGTCGAGCACCACGTGCCCGTCGAGCAGGCTCCGGACCTCGTCGGCGATCGGATCCTCCAGATCATCTCCCGCCACCAGGCAGGCGTAGAGCGCGGTGCAGTGCCCGGTGGCGGAGTTTCCGGTTCGCTCCAGGAGCCGGGAGAGCATCGAGTACACCGAGGGGGGATAGCCCTGGCGCGCCGGCGGCTCCCCCGCGGCGAGGCCCACCTCACGCTGTGCCCGCGCCAGCCGGGTGATCGAGTCGAGGAGGAAGAGCACGTTGCCCCCTCGCTCGCGGAACCACTCGGCGATGGCGGTGGCGACGAAGCCGGCCCGGAGCCGGAGGAGCGCCGGCTGGTCGGAGGTGGCGCAGACCACCACGCTCCGCCGGAGCCCGTCGGAGCCCAGCGAATCCTCGACGAACTCCCGGAGCTCCCGTCCCCGCTCGCCCACCAGGGCGATGACCGACACCTCGGCGTCCGTGCACCGCGCCATCTGTCCCAGCAGCGTCGACTTGCCCACCCCCGCGCCGGCGAGGAGTCCCAGCCGCTGTCCCCGGCCCACCGTGCACAGGCCGTCGATGGCCCGCACCCCCAGCGCCAGCGGCCGGTCGATGCGCAGGCGGGTGAAGGGAGCCGGGCAGGGGCGTTCCACCGGCCAGCGCGCCAGCCCGCGGGGGAGCGGGCGGCCATCGAGCGGACGGCCCAGCCCATCGAGCACCC
>Ga0318562_10001544_pt1 | contig 10433 bp, 10 predicted proteins | sample GRESIP066b5f18_FD_203688 | JGI IMG/M metagenome (GOLD analysis project Ga0318562, IMG submission 203688) | Tropical soil microbial communities from Luquillo Experimental Forest, Puerto Rico - GRE.SIPMG.066b5f18 | ecosystem: Environmental > Terrestrial > Soil > Tropical forest > Bulk soil...
CCACACACCGGTCAGCTCGAAGCGCGAGTCGTTGATCAGCTGCACCAGTGCGGGTTTACCGACGTTGCCGGTGCCGATCAGCGCGACGCGAATGGCTCCCGTCGGCCGAGCCGACAATTCAGTCACGAGTTGTTCTCCTCACAGGTCGGGGATGGGCAGGTCGAGGTTGGGGAACGTGAGACCGCCGTCGACTTCGAGCGTCTTGCCGGTCAGGAAGCTGCCCGCAGGCGACGCCAGATAGACCGCCGCAGCGGCGATGTCGAGCGGGTCGCCGAGCCGTCGCATCGGGGTGACCTTCTCCATCGGCTCGCGCAGTTCGTCGTTGGATGCGACGACATCGAGCGCCGAGGTGAGGATGGAGCCAGGCGCGATGGCGTTGACCCGGATCCTCGGGCAGAGGTCGAGGGCGGTCAGCCGGGTGTAGTGGGCGAGTGCGGCCTTGGCGGTGCCGTAGGCGGCGAACCCGCGGGCGGCCAACCGGCCCATCGTCGAGGTGATGTTGATGATGCTGCCGCCGCCGGAGTGCTCGAGCATCAGCGGCACTGCGGCGCTGGTCAGCGCGTGCGCAGTGGCGACGTTGAAAGTGAACGCGTCCTTCAGATCCTTGGCCGACGTGGTCAGCAGGGTGTTCGGCATCGTGCCGCCGACGTTGTTCACGACGATGTCTAGTTTGCCGAACGCCTCTATCGCGGTCCCCGCGAGCTTGGCGGTGTCCTCGGGGTGAGCGAGGTCGGCGGTGACGATATGGGCCCGCCGGCCGACGCCGTTGATCTGCTCGGCGACCTCTTCGAGTTGAGATTGGGTGCGCGACGCGATGACCACGTCTGCACCGGCTTCGGCGAATGCCAGTGCCATCGCTGCACCGAGTCCGCGGCCTGCTCCGGTCACCACAGCCACCTGGTCGTCCAGCCGAAATCGATCGAGTATCACGTCAGCCTCTCTTCCCTTTACCGGGCGACACCGTAACAAGGCCGCCAGCGCGACATGCCGCATTTCTGAAACACGTTCTAGTTGATACCACCCGATGCAACGCGAGGACTGCAGGAGGGCTGTCGTCGCGCTGAAAACCCGCAATCGCGGCGGAGAAGTCGGCGTTCGAAGGTGTGACGCCGCGCGCAATCGCCGAGCAAAGTTATTCAGATCACTGAGATACGGATCACCCCAGGTAAGACTAAGTTAACAACGAAATCAGTGCTAACGTCAATTACAGACGACGGAATCCGTACCGTTCGCTTTCTGGATAGGAGTAATTCGCGTGCCGCACCAAGCCACAACCGCCCCCGCTTCGAGGTGGACCAAGCCGCTCGGCGCGCTCGGCATCCTCTCTGCCGCCGCGGTCACGACACTTGGCATTGCGGCCCCTGCGTCAGCGGAGCCCAACGACTACCTGAACAACCTGCAGCCGCGATACACCTCCCTCACCGCGTCGCAACTGACGGCCGCAGGCAACCAGGCCTGCTCCGCCATTCAGAGCGGAATGCCCGCCTCCGACGCCACCGTCGTGGTGAGCAAGAACCTGGGTGTGTCGTTGTCGACGGCCTACGACATCGTGCGCAACGCGACCAGCCACTTGGGCTGCTGAACCGGATAGCGCTGAGCGCTACTTTTTCGCCGCGGCTTTCTTGGCCGCCTTCTTGGCGGGCGCTTTCTTGACGGCCTTCTTCGCGGGTGCCTTCTTGGCGGCGGCCTTCTTCGCCGGTGCCTTCTTGGCCGCTTGACCGTCGCCGGATGACCCGCCGCCGCGTCGCGCCTTCACGCTGGCCTCGAGCTTGGCAAGCAGATCCGAGACATCCTCGGTCTCGTCGAGCTCCTTGGGCTCCGACTCCTCGGCGGTAAATGCCTCTCCGCCTTCGAGTTTCGCCTCCACCAGCTCCTTGAGCTGCGCTTGGTAGGTGTCCTCGAACCGCTCCGGGTGGAAGTCGTCGGTCATCGACTCCACCACCTGGCCCGCCATTTTCAGCTCGGCGGGTTTGATCTCGACTTCCTTGTCCAGCACCGGGAAGTCGGGGTCACGAATCTCGTCGGGCCACAGCAGCGTGTGGATCACCATCACGTCGCGCTTGCTGAAGTCCTTGACGCGCAAGGCCGCAAGCCGGGTCTTGTTACGCAAGGCGAAATGGACGATGGCGACGCGGTCGGTTTCGGCCAACGTCTTGGCCAGCAGCACATAGGACTTCGATGACTTGCCGTCCGGCTCCAGGTAATAGCTGCGGTCGTACATCAGCGGGTCGATGTCACTGGCGGGAACGAACTCGACGACCTCGATCTCGCGGCTGCGTTCCTCCGGCAGTGTCGAGATGTCCTCGTCGGTGATCACCACCATGTGTCCGTCGTCGGATTCGAAAGCGCGGGCGATATCGCGGAACTCCACGACTTCGCCGCACACCTCGCACACCCGTTTGTAGCGGATGCGCCCGTTGTCCTTCGCGTGGACCTGGTGAAACTTCAGATCGTGGTCTTCGGTCGCGCTGTAGACCTTGACGGGGACGTTCACCAGTCCGAAGGAGATCGAGCCCTTCCAGATGGAACGCATAGCCCCAGTATTCCCTAACCAGTTAGCCGTGTTGCGACTGCAGCTTGCTCGCACCTGCGGCGGCGGCGTCGCGCGTGGCCCGATCCGGCAGGTCAGCGCCCGCACGGGCGACCGTCAGCGCCGACGAGAGCGCGGCAGTCTGCAGCACGCCCGTCAGCGTGTCCACGCTGATGCGCCTCAACTCGGCGCGCTTGTCGGCGCCGAGCAGACCCAGCAGCCACAGCGCGTCGATCAGGCCGGTCATGAATGCGTCACCCGCACCCACGGTGTCGACCACATCGACCGGTCGCGCCTGCACGCGGGCCGTGCCCGCCGCACACATCGCGAACGCTCCGCGCTCGCCCATCGTCACCGCGACGATCGACGGGCCCAGCGCCAGCCATGTCTGCGCCACCTGTTCGGGTGTGCGGTTCGGGTCGATCCAGCGCAAGTCCTCGTCGCTGGCCTTCACCACGTCGCACCGCTCGACAAGACGGTCGATTCGGGTGCGCCCCTGTTCCTGATCTTCGATCAGAGCGGGCCGCACGTTCGGGTCAAACGTGAGCGTGGCCGAGAGATGATAGGCGTCCAGTAGCGCAGCGACCGCACGGCAGCCGGGCTCCAGCACGGTCGCGATCGATCCGGTGTGCGCAACGAGCGGCGGAGCCACTTCAGGTGTGCCTGCCAATTCCCACTCGATGTCGAAGACGTACTGCGCCGATCCGTGTTCGTCCAGCGTCGCAAGCGCGGTGGGCGTGTGATCCGCCGTTACGCTTCCCGAAACCAGCTCGGCGCCAGACTCTTTGACGTACTCAGTGATGCGGCGACCGCGCGGGTCGTCACCGACGTGCGTGAGGAAGTCGACACCGCGGCCAAGCCGCGCCAGCCCGATGGCGACATTGAGCGGGCTGCCGCCGACGTGCTCGCCGATGATCTGGCCGTCCCGCTCGACGATGTCGATCAGCGCCTCGCCGATGACCAGCGCACGTTTGGGGCTCATGCCTCGTCCTCTCGCATCAGGGTCTCCAGCGTCGCCCTCGCGCCATCGCGGTGCAGCGACTCCAGCGCCCACAGGTAGGCCTCCACGAATCGACCAGAGGTGCCGAGATCGCCGAACACTTCGGTGTTCTCGATGAACGCGGTCGGATTGTGCTTCTGCGACTGCGCGATCGGAACCAGCTTGTCGGCCAACTGATCCTGGACGTCGATGGGCTCGCCCTGTTCGTCGACACCCTCGGCGTAGCGAGCCCAGCTGGCCACCGACAGTCGCACCGGTCCGTCGGTCGCCAGGTTCGCGCGGACGACGGGAAGCAACCACTTCGGGATGCGGTCCGACGAGCCGAAGCAGAGCCGGACGATGGTGTCCCGCACACCGGGGTTGGCGAATCTCTCGATCAGCGTGCGTTTGTAGTCCGGCAGGTCGATCCCCGGCACCGGCAGCAGCGTCGGCGTCGCTTCGGTATCCATGTAGCGCATCAGGAAGTCGGCGAACAGGGGATCGCCCGCCGCATCGTGCACCAACCGGTAGCCGCTGAGATATGCGAAATAGCAAAGGCTTTGGTGACTGGCGTTGAGCAGCCGCAGCTTCATCAACTCATACGGCGTTACGTCGTCAACCAGAAGAACGTCGGCGTCTTCCAGCGGCGGTCTGCCGTCGGAGAAGTCGTCTTCGAGCACCCATGAGGTGAACGGTTCCGCCACCACCGGCCATTGGTCCTCGACGCCGAATTCGTCCTTCAGCCCGGCGATGACGTCGGACGTGGTGGCCGGCGTGATGCGGTCGACCATCGAATTGGGAAAGCGGGTGTTCTCCGACATCCACTCCGCCAGACCCGGGTGCACGCGTTCGGCGTAAGTGGTGAACGCCTCGCGTGCGACGTTGCCGTTGCCCTCGATGTTGTCGCAGGAAACGATCGTCGGCGACACCACCCCGCGGTCGCGACGCCGGGCGAGTGCCTCGGCCACCAGCCCGAACACGCTGACCTCACCTGGATCGATGTTCTCGACGTTGTAGCCGCCCTCGGTGATCGTCAACGAGATGATCCGGGTGGTCGGTGCGGCCAACAGCTCGATGACGGCCTCGGGGTCGTCGGGGGCGTAGAGGTAGTCGACGATCGAGCCGATCACGCGGGGCTCGCGACTGCCGTCGGGGTTCTCCAACACCAGTGTGTACAGGCCGTCCTGGGCGTCCATGACGTCTTTCATCCTGCGGTCGGCGGGCATCACGCCGACACCGCAGATGCCCCACTCGCTTGCCGCACCCTTCTCCAGCAGCCTGTCGATGTACATCGCTTGGTGCGCCCGGTGAAATCCGCCGACCCCGAAGTGCACGATGCCGACGGTGACACGGTCCCTGTCATAGGCAGGTTTAGCGATGGGTATCCGATCTAGCGTGGCCCGAGAAAGTGTTGTGTGCGTCACAATCTCCATGCTAACGTGATGAGCATCTACTCGCACCCCTGAGCAAATGCTCACTGGTGCCCGGGAGAAATAGGTGGTCAGCCGGTGTCGACGTCGACCGAAAGCGTGGCAGGGCACGTGGCTGCCCGGCACACCGCGGCCGACCGGTCCAACCCCGAGGATCTCCGCTTGGCGCTGCGCGCCGCGACGCTGTACTACCTCGATGGCCTGACACAGGCCGAGATCGCCAATCGGCTCGGGGTGTCCAGGCCGACGGCGGGCAGGCTGATCGCGCGCGCCAAGGCCAAAGGCCTGGTACGCATCGAGGTGGTCGTGCCGCCCGATATGCGCGACAGCCTGCACGCCGATGAGGAGCGCGAGCTCGAACATCGCTTCGGCCTCACCGAGGCCGTCGTTGCGGGTAGCGGAATCGACGTCGGCGCCCCAGGACGGCCTGCCGCGTACGCCAGCGTCGGGCGGGCCGCGGCGGCACTGCTGATGCGCCGGTTGTCGCCGACGGACGTCATGGGATTCACCTGGGGGCCAGAGACGGTGGCGGTGGCGACCTCGCTGTCGCCGGGAGTGGCCAGCTGCCGTGCTGTGGTTCAGCTCGACGGTGCCATGTCGACCGCCGCGTACCAGACCGGGACCGAGTTCATCCTGGGCCGCTGCGCGGATGTTCTTCGCGCCGATACCATTCGGCTGCCCGCGCCGCTGTACGCGGACGCGTCGACGGTGGCGTCGATGCGAAGCGATTCGGTGATATCCCGCACGCTCGACGCGGGCCGACATGCCGATGTGATGATCTTCGGCATCGGCGCCGCGTCGAAGGCGGGCACGCTCTTCGAGGGCAGTTACCTCGATACCCGCATGCTCGACGACCTCGTTTCGCGCGGTGCGGTGGGTGAGATCGGTGGCCGCTTCTTCGACGCCGCGGGCCATCCCGTCAAGAGCGAGCTCGCGCAGCGTTCCGTATCGGTTCCGCTCGAGGACATCAAGGCTTGCCAGAAGACGATCCTGATCGCGAGCGGCATGGCCAAACATCATGCGACGCTCGGCGCCCTTCGCGGCAAGCTCGCCCGACTTCTGGTGTGTGACATTGACTGTGCCCGTTGGCTGTTGGCGCAGCGTTAAGGGAGGTGAAGGTGAAAGTTTTGAAGAAGACACTGCACCGGCTGACTGTGTGTGCGGCCGCGGCGGGGTTGGTCCTCACCGCCGGTTGCGCGGGCGCGGGCAGCCTGGGTTCCTCGGCTAACGAGGTGACCATCGCGTTGGTGTCCAACGCGCAGATGACGGACGCGCAGAAGTTGTCGTCGGAGTTCGAGAAAGCGAATCCCGGCACAAAGCTGAAGTTCATCTCGCTGTCGGAGAACCAGGCGCGAGCGAAGATCACGATGTCCACCGCAATGGGCGGCAGCGAGTTCGACGTCGTGATGATCAGCAACTTCGAGACACCGCAGTGGGCGAAAACCGGATGGCTTCTGCCCCTTGACGACTACATGAAGAACACGCCAGGCTACGACGAGAACGACTTCATTCCGTCGCTGCGGGACTCGCTGTCGTACGAGGGCAACATGTACTCGGTGCCGTTCTACGGTGAGTCGTCTTTCCTGATGTACCGCAAGGACATGTTCGAGAAGGCGGGCATCAAGGTTCCGCAGACCCCGAACTACCAGCCGCAGTGGACGGAGGTCGCGGACTGGGCCAAGACGATCAAGTCGAAAGGCGTCTCGGACGCGGGTATCTGCCTGCGCGGCAAGCCCGGTTGGGGCGAGGTGCTGGCTCCGCTGGACACCGTCATCAACACCTTCGGCGGCCGCTGGTTCGACGAGAACTGGAATGCGCAACTCAACAGCCCCGAGGTGAGCAAGGCCGTCAACTTCTACGTCAACCTGATCAACGAGGCGGGTGAGATCGGTGCCTCCTCGACAGGATTCCAGGAGTGCGCCAACCTGTTCGGCCAAGGCCAGACCGCAATGTGGTACGACGCGACCTCGGCGGTGTCCGTGCTCGAGGACCCGAAGACATACCCCGAACTGCAGGGCAAGATCGGCTACCTTCCTGCGCCGATCGCCGAGAAGCCGAATTCGGGCTGGCTCTACACGTGGTCGCTCGGCATTCCGAAGCACGCCAAGAACCCCGACGGCGCTTGGAAGTTCATCTCCTGGATGACCAGCAAGGACTACATGAAGCTGGTTGGCGAGAAGCTGGGCTGGGCCCGAGTCCCACCGGGCAGTAGGACGTCGACTTATACGGAACTGCCTGAATACGAGGCGATCTCGAAGTCCTACGGTCCGCTGACCTTGGAGTCGATCAAGAACACGACGCCGAACAAGCCCACGGTGCAACCGGTTCCCTACACCGGTGTGCAGTTCGTCGGGATTCCGGAATTCCAGGATCTCGGCACGCGGGTCAGCCAGCAGATCAGCGCGGCGATGGCCGGGCAGAAGTCCGTTGACGACGCATTGAAGCAATCACAGGAATACGCCGAGGTCGTCGGCCGAAGCTATCAGGAGAAGTGATGACAGTTACCGCTGATACCGACGCCGCCGCCAGCGAAGAGGCAGTGGCCGAACGAGTTCGAAAGATCCGGGAAGCACAGGACGTCGGCGTGAGTCGCGCCGAGGGGTGGCGGCGGCGGTTGCCGTTGCTCCCTGCGCTGATCTTCATGATCGTCGTGACGCAGATTCCCTTCCTGTTCACGCTGTACTACTCGACGTTGTCGTGGAACCTGGTTAGGCCTGGCTCCCGTAAGTTCGTCGGGCTGAACAACTACATCGCGGTCGCCAAGGACAGCCAGTTCTGGCGAGTCGGACTGAATACCGTCGTTCTGATTGTCGTCGTGGTGCTCGTGTCGGCGTTCCTCGGCCTGCTGATCGCACTGCTGCTGGACCGCGCCTTTCTGGGCCGCGGGGTGGTGCGCACATTGCTCATCACGCCGTTCCTCATCACTCCCGTTGCGGCGGCACTGGTTTGGAAGACGACTCTTCTTGACGCCAGTAACGGCATCTTCAACTGGGTGCTGTCGCTGGTCGGCGCCGGACCGGTGGACTGGATCGGCAAGTTCCCACTGACGATGGTGATGGTCGTCCTCATCTGGCAGTGGACGCCCTTCATGATGTTGCTGATCCTCGCCGGCCTCCAGTCGATGCCTCGCGACATCCTGGAGGCCGGTCGAGTCGACGGTGCGGGCGCGTTCCAACTCTTCCGGGAGTTGACGCTGGCCCACCTTCGGCGGTTCATCGAACTGGGTGTCGTGCTCGGTGCGATCTATTTGGTCAACACCTTCGACGCCATCTACATGATGACCCAGGGCGGCCCGGGTATCGCGAGCGCGAACCTGCCGTTCTACATCTACCAGCGCGCGTTCCTGGGCTTCGACATGGGCCAGGCCGCGGCGATGGGCGTAGTGGTGGTCATCTTCACGATGATCATCGCGAGCTTCGCACTTCGGTTGATATTCAAGTCGTTCACCGGCAAGGAAGAGGCGGCCTGACATGACTACCACAGCTGAGAAGTCAACGGAAGCAACGGCTCCGGCCGTCGCCTCGAAGAAGAAGAGCCGTAAGTTCAGTCCGTGGGGGCTGGTCGCCTGGCTGGTGGGACTCGGGTTCTTCTTCCCCGTGTTCTGGATGGTGCTCACGGCCTTCAAGTCCGAAGGTGACGCTGCTACCAATCCGCCGAAGCTGTTCTTCACCCCGACTCTTGATCAGTTCAAGGCGGTGTTCGAGCAGGGCATCGGACCGGCGATGCTGAATTCCATCTTCGCCACCGGCATCTCCACGATCCTCGTGTTGCTGCTCGGGGTGCCCGCGGCGTTCGCCCTTTCCCTGCGACCGGTTCGCAAGACGCAGGACGGGCTGTTCTTCTTCATGAGCACCAAGATGTTGCCGATCGTCGCGGCCATCCTGCCGTTGTACGTGATCGTGTCCAACATCGGGATGCTGGACAACATCTGGTCGCTGGTCATCCTATATACCTCGATGAACCTGCCCATCGCGGTGTGGATGATGCGGTCGTTCTTCCTCGAGGTACCGGGCGAGCTGCTCGAAGCGGCGAGCCTGGACGGCGCGAGTCTGATGCGGTCGGTGCGCGAAGTCATCCTCCCGCTCGTTTCACCCGGCATCGCGGCGACCGCACTGATCTGCGTGATCTTCGCGTGGAACGAGTTCTTCTTCGCGGTGAACCTGACCGCGGTGAACGCTCAGACCATGCCGGTGTACCTCGTCGGCTTCATCGCCGGTGAGGGTCAGTACTGGGCCGTACTGTCGGCGGCCGCAACCATAACGGCGCTTCCCGTGATCCTGTGCGGGTGGTTCGCCCAGAACAAACTGGTGCGCGGACTTTCGTTCGGCGCGATCAAGTAGACGAATCAACCCCACCGACAAGACAACTCACATACGGAGAAGGACCAATGGCATCAATTCAGTACAAGAAAGCATCGTGCATCTACCCGGGTTCGGACAAGCTCGCGGTGGACTCGCTCAGCCTCGACATCCAGGACGGTGAATTCGTCGTCCTTGTCGGCCCGTCCGGTTCGGGCAAGAGCACCGCGTTGCGCATGCTGGCCGGGCTCGAGGACATCGACGAGGGTCACATCGAGATCGGCGGTAAGGACATGGTCGGCGTGCCGTCCAAGGACCGCGACATCGCGATGGTGTTCCAGAACTACGCGCTGTACCCGAACAAGACCGTCGCCGAGAACATGGGCTTCGCGCTCAAGCTGCGCGGCGTGTCGGCCGAAGAGCGGCGAAAGAAGGTCGAGGACGCGGCCAAGATCCTGGATCTCACGGAGTTCCTGGATCGCAAGCCCGCCAAGCTCTCCGGTGGCCAGCGGCAGCGTGTGGCGATGGGCCGCGCCATCGTCCGCGAGCCGCAGGTGTTCTGCATGGACGAACCGCTGTCAAACCTCGACGCCAAGCTGCGCGTGCAGACCCGCACGCAGATCGCGGCGCTGCAACGCCGTCTCGGCACGACCACCGTTTACGTCACGCACGATCAGGTCGAGGCGATGACGATGGGCGACCGGGTTGCGGTGCTCCGGTTCGGCAAGCTGCAGCAGTTCGCCTCGCCGAATGACCTGTACGACAAGCCGGCCAACGCATTCGTCGCGGGCTTCATCGGTTCGCCCGCAATGAATCTGGTCACGGTGCCGGTCACTGAGAACGGGGTGAAGATCGGCGACGGCACAATGGAATTGGAGCGTGCTGACCTCACCAAGATCAGCGATGCCGGGCTGAACGAGGTGACCATCGGAATTCGGCCCGAGGTACTCGAGATCAGCGACTCCGTAGGTGTGGACGTCGTCGTCGACCTCGTCGAGGACCTCGGCAGCGAGGCGTTCGTGTACACGCATGCGGGCTCGGGCGTCGAGTTGGTCGCGCGGTGCAACCCACGCACCGCACCCAACCTCGCCGACTCGGTCAAGCTGCGCAGGCATCCCGATGGGACGGTTCACCTGTTCCATCCGAAGACTGGCGAACGCCTCAACTGACAGTGTCAGCGCCGGAGTTTCGGCTTC